>Ga0209835_1000019_pt1 | contig 107402 bp, 102 predicted proteins | sample LakKivwa52mmetaG_FD_184138 | JGI IMG/M metagenome (GOLD analysis project Ga0209835, IMG submission 184138) | Anoxic lake water microbial communities from Lake Kivu, Rwanda to study Microbial Dark Matter (Phase II) - Lake Kivu water 52m metaG... | ecosystem: Environmental > Aquatic > Freshwater...
TTTTTAGAGGGGCTCAGAAGTAGAGTCATGCGGCCATGGCCAGCCGCTGTTTCGGGGTGATACCGCCCAAGGCCATGTGGGGGCGGTGGTGATTGTAATCGTACATCCAGCCGGTGGCGAACGGGCGCACTTCGTCCAGATTGGCCCAGAGATATTGTGAGAGCCATTCATAGCGTACCGTGCGGTTGAAGCGTTCCACATAAGCGTTCTGCTGGGGATTGCCGGGCTGGATAAATTGCAGATGAATGCCCCGTTCCTCAGCCCACTGCCGCAGGATGTGGCTGATGTATTCCGGACCGTTGTCCGAGCGAATTACCTTAGGTTTGCCGCGCCATTCGATGATCTGGTTCAGCGTCCGGGTGACGCGCTCGGCCGGTAGCGAGAAGTCCACCTCCATGCCCAGCGCTTCTCGGTTGTGGTCATCAATAACATTGAAGAGCCGGAAGTTGCGCCCGCTCTCGAGTTGGTCGTGCATGAAATCCATCGACCAGACTTCATTGATGTCGGCCGGCACAGCAAGCGGCTCGGGTTTGTCACGGTTGAGACGCTTCTTGGGTTTGATCCGCAAATTGAGTTCCAAATCCTTGTAGATGCGGTAGATCCGCTTATGGTTCCAGGGGAAGTGCTTCACATTGCGTAGATACAGGTAGCACAGGCCGAAGCCCCCGTTACGATGGTTGTCGGTGAGCCGGATCAGCCAGTCGGCAATCTGTTCATTCTCGGCCCGGGTCTTGGCTTCATAGCGGTAGCTCGTCTGACTGATCCGGAAGACCGTGCAGGCCAATCGGATGGAAATGCCCATTCGGTTGACCGTCTGTTTGGCCATCTCGCGGCGCTGAGATGGCCTCACCACTTTTTTGTGAGGGCCTCCTGCAGGATGTCGGCCTTGAGCCGTTCCTCGGCGTACATCTTCTTGAGCCGGCTGTTCTCGGCCTCCAGTTCCTTCATCCGGCTGATCATCGCCGTGTCCATGCCGCCATACCGGGCCCGCCATTTGTAAAAGGTGGCTGAGCTGATGCCTAACTCCCGGCAGACTTCAGGTACCGCCAGGCCCGCTTCGGCACGCTTCAGCGCGTCCATGATCTGGCTGTCGGTAAACTTCGATCGCTTCATTGCAGAATTCCCTTTCAGAGAAAATTCTACTTCTGATCACCCCGCTATTGTGGGGGGATTACCCCAAGGCCACCAGCAGCCCGAAGCGGCTGGAATTGATCGAGTTGCTGTGCCAGGGCGAGAAGACGGTCGAGACTCTGGCCAAGGAGTCGGCCATCAGCATGAAGCTGGCCAGTGCTCATTTGCGGGAGTTGCGCTCCGCCCACATAGTCGAGACCGAGCGTAGCGGCAAGCATGTTTACTACCGCATCGCCAACCGCGAGGTCGCCGAATTCTGGGTCGCCATCCGCTCTTTGGCGGAGGATCGACTGGTTGAGTTAAAGATGGCACTGGCCCAGATCACCAACGCGCCCAAAGAATTGACCCCAAAGGATCGCGACGCCCTGGTCAAGGCCGCCCGGCAAGGCGAGGTTATCGTGCTCGATGTCCGGCCCTCGCCCGAATTTGCGGCGGCGCATCTACCTTATGCGCAGTCGCTGCCCATCGACCAGTTGAGATTGCGGCTTTCTGAATTACCCAAGGACAAGACCATCGTGGCCTACTGCCGTGGGCCGTATTGCCTGATGGCGAAGGATGCTGTCGATTTGCTAAAAGAGAAGGGATTCGCAGCCATTCACTTGCCCGAGGGCGTTGCCGAATGGGGTATGGCACCCGTCAGATAACCGCCGCTGTTGCCGCTCCCGCCTGTACGGCCTCGGGTACCGAGTCCTGTTCGGAAAAACTGGTCCATTCCCAGGCCTCGGGTTGATCAGTAAGGGCACACAGCAGCTGATTGTTAAGACCATGCCCGGACTTGTAGGCATCAAACTCGGCGAGGAGCGGATGGCCAGAAAGGTATAGATCACCTAGCGCATCAAGTACCTTGTGTTTCACAAACTCGTCCGCGTAACGCAGGCCTTCGGTATTAAGGACGCTAAGCTCATCCATCACGATGGCGTTGTCGAGCGTTCCTCCCAGGGCCAGCCCATGGGCACGCAGGTATTCGACATCGCGCATAAAACCAAAAGTGCGGGCGCGACTGATCTCGCGGATGTACTCAGCCCGAGAAAAATTCATATGCAGGGTATTGCCCGACTGTTGCAGGGCCGGGTGATCAAAGTCGATGTGAAAATTCAGCCGGTAGCCTTCGTAGGGACGAAACTCGGCCCACTTATCGCCCTCTGCTACCCGCACAGTACGCAAGACGCGCATATACCGTCGTGGCGCGTTCTGCGCCTCCAGTCCAACCCCCTGAATCAGATAAACAAAGGGCGCGGCCGACCCATCCATAATCGGAACTTCAGGGCCATCCAATTCGATCAACAAATTGTCGACGGCCAGCCCAGCCAACGCCGACATCAGATGCTCCACCGTAGCAACCTTGGCTCCGTTCGCCTCCAGCGCGGAACACATGCGCGTATCGGTCACGCGATGCGGTTCGACTCGGAATTCGGGCTTTTCGGGAAGATCCACTCGCCTGAAGATAAGCCCGGTGTTGGCCGGTGCCGGGCGCAGGGTCAGATTAACCTTACGGCCCCCATGCAAACCAACCCCCCGGGTATGAACCGAGGTTCGTAAGGTATGTTGCGCGATCATGGCGGCATTGTATTCCTGAAGCGCAGCGCGCTATCAACGACTCAAAGGCAAGATTCTGTGCCGTGCGGCGGCACGACACAGAAGGCACTTCCAGACAACGCGTACAAACCGACGACGGGGGTCGATCAGTCCGCCTGATGACGCAGGAAGGGCGGGATGTCAAAGATGTCCAGATGTGGCGTAGTCCCGGCGCCCAGGGTCTCCATGCTGACTGACTGTACCCGGCTCGGGTGTACCCGCACCGTGCTACCCTTCGACGAACCGCCCATGTCGCCTATCGCCGAATCGCCATACAACGGCATCGGATCGGTACCGGTCTTCACCATGCGGATCTGGACGGGTTTGGTTTGTGCTACATGGCCTTGATTAGCCAAACCCGTCGCGACCATGGTCACACGGATGCTCTCGCCCATCGCCTCGTCCAACACGGTACCGACGATCACCGTCGCCTCTTCGGCCGTGAACTCCTGGATCGTGTTCATCACTTCGTAGTACTCCTCCAAGGTCAAGCTGTCGTCGGCCGTAATGTTAACCAACACGCCGCGCGCGCCCTTGAGATCGACGCTTTCCAGTAGCGGGCTATTGACCGCTGCCTGAGCCGCGACACGGGCTCTATCCTCTCCGTTGGCAAGAGCGGAACCCATCATGGCCATACCCATCTCGCTCATTACCGTACGCACATCGGCGAAGTCCACATTGATCATGCCGGGATTGGCTATGATCTCGGCAATACCGCCCACAGCGCTATGCAGCACATCGTTGGAGGCAGTAAAGGCATCCGTGAGCTTGGTCTTTGCACCCAATACCTCCATCAATTTTTCGTTGGGGATAATGATCAGGCTATCAACATGTTCAGACAGGGCCTTGAGACCTTGCTCGGCCGCGCGCATGCGTTTGCCCTCAAACTGAAATGGCTTGGTCACCACCGCAACCGTCAGGATGCCCAACTCCTTGGCCACCTCAGCGACCACCGGGGCCGCACCCGTACCGGTACCCCCCCCCATGCCAGCAGCGATAAAGAGCATATCGGCTCCATCAATCATCTCGATAATGCGCTCACGATCTTCCAAGGCCGATTCGCGGCCAACCTCCGGTTTTGCGCCAGCACCCAATCCCTTGGTGATGCTGTTGCCGATCTGTAATTGGGTCGGAGCACGGTTGCGGCGCAAGGCCTGAGCATCGGTGTTGACGGAGATAAATTCCACGCCGCCCATGCCTTTCCCGATCATGTGGTCGATGGCGTTCCCGCCGCAACCACCCACACCGATGACCTTGATCACCGCATCCTGAGTTTGAGTCTCTTCCAATTCGAATAACATGGTCTTGCTCCTTTGCACGCTCGTTATCTTACAAAAGGCCCGCCGGCCCGCTCATTACATCCGGATCATTGCTGATCCAGCTCCCAGGGTGCATCACTGCACCCCCTTAAAAAGTATCCTTGAACCATTGCTTCATCCGATCTGCGAGAGCGGCCACCCCTCCCTCACCCAGAAACATCCTCTTTTCCGCCGGATCACGCTGCTCTAGGCCCGCGATTAGTAGCCCCACACTGGTGGCATAACGCGGATTGCGAACCCGCTCGGAGAGCCCCCCCGCATAGTTGGGAACCCCCACCCGCACCGGCACATGAAATACCTCCTCGGCCAACTCAACCATGCCCGGCAACAAACTGCTGCCACCGGTCAAGACGATGCCCGACGAGATCTGCTCGAGAAAACCGGATCGCGTCAGCTCTGCTTTAATCATGCCGAACAGTTCTTCCACGCGCAGTTCGATTACCTCTGCCAACAAAGGCCGGGAGAGCTGGCTCGGCGGGCGGTCTCCGATACCGGGGACTTCAATGATTTCGCGTGAATCAGCCAGTCCGCGCAGGGCGATGCCATGACGAATCTTCAATTCCTCGGCCTCCCGAGTCGGGGTACGCAGCGCCATGGCGATATCGTTAGTAATCTGATCTCCGGCAATCGGTAGGACTGCCGTATGTTGAAGCGCACCGTGGGTAAAAACCGCCACATCCGTAGTTCCGCCGCCGATGTCGATCAAGGCCACACCCAGATCCTTCTCGTCTTCGTTAAGCAAGGCCAGGCTGGAGGCCAACGGCTGCAGGATGAGATCGGACAACTCGACCCCACAACGCCGTACACACTTCTCCAGATTCTGTGCGGCCGACACGGCCCCGGTCACAATGTGAATCTTCACCTCTAGGCGCACCCCACTCATACCCAAGGGATCACGCACATCGCCTTGGCCGTCGATAATGAACTCTTGCGGCTCCACATGGAGCACCTGCTGATCAGTCGAGATATTGACCGCACGCGCTGTCTCCATGACACGATCGACATCGGCCTTGGCAACTTCTCGGTCGCGCAGCGGCACCATGCCATGCGAATTGAGTGAACGCACATGACTGCCCGAAATGCCCGCATAAACCTCGCGTATCTTGCAGTTGGCCATCAGCTCGGCATCCTGCAGGGCACGCTGGACCGCCGCCACAGTGTCTTCGATGCTAACGACCACGCCCTTCTTGAGGCCGCGTGAGCTGGTGGCGCTCATGCCAATAATGTTAAAACTGCCCTCGTCCGTGGCTTCAGCAACCAGCACCACAATCTTCGAGGTGCCAATATCCAGCCCAACGATCAGATCCTTGTTCTCGCGCATCTTGCTGATATTCGAAAAACTCATGTATGTGCCTTTGCTGATGACTTGTTCGGTAGCTTTGCAGCTGACGACCCAAGGCGAACTGAAAATCCATTCGGATACCGCATATCGACATGCGCAATCGAACCCGCAACCCGGGCCGCGGCCGAATAAAACTGAATGAAGCGTTGGAGCCGCTCACGCAACTGTTCCTGCCCCAAATCGATCACCATTCCGTCATTGAGCCCGAGCTGCCAGGCACTGCGTTGATCGACCCAGATCCGCGTGATCGTCCAGCCCTTGGGTTCCAGAAGGGCTGAAAATTCCGCATAGCGCCGGGTCACTGCACCCTCCATGCCATCGGGCGCCTCAACTCTGGGCAATTCGGGGGCCGGCTTTGCCGGGTAAATCTCACCCTGCACGCTCAGGGTGTCACGCTCGTTCCAGGCCGCTAACGGAGTGCGCTCTTCGAGGGTTACCCGAATACGCCCCGGCCAGATGCGCTGGGCCTGGGCCCGATAGACCCAAGGCATCAATTCGAATTCGTGTTTGACAGCCATCATGTCCAGGCTCAAAAAGCTGCCGTGCAACTGCTTCACCGCGCCGCGCACCCCGGCAATAGTCTGCGTCTGTTGCGCACCACGAATCTCTATCCGCTGGACCGGCAGGCTGCGCTGATACACCACCACCGCGCCATAACCCAAGGCAAAAGCCAGCGTCAGCAGAAAAATACCCAGCGCCAGCCGATTCATGAGTGGCGCGTTATGAGTTAGGTGATGCGTCGCGCTATGCCACATCCACCACCTCCTCATTAGCCAAAGCCAGCACTTGCAGACACAGGTCGGAAAACTCAATGCCGCAGGCACGGGCCGCCATGGGTACCAGACTGTGATCGGTCATCCCCGGCGAGGTGTTAATCTCCAGCACATAAGGGCGCTGATTCGCATCGAGCAGGATGTCCACTCGACCCCAGCCCCGACAACCCAGTACCGCAAAGGCGCGTTGCGCCAATTGCTGCATCTCGACCTCCAGCGCCGTAGGCAAACCGCTCGGCACCAGATAGCGCGTGTCATCGCGCAGATACTTGGCCTCGTAGTCGTAGAACTCGGTCGCCGGCACAATACGAATGACTGGTAGGGCACGACCCGCCAAAATACCCACGGTAAATTCGCCACCCGCGAGCTCACGCTCAGCCAGGACCAGATCGTCATACTGTGCGGCCTCGCGCCACGCCGCTTGCAAAGCTCCGGGGGTCTTGACCTTGGTGATCCCGATACTCGAACCTTCATTGGCTGGCTTGACGAAAATGGGCAAGCCCAGTTGTTGTTCAATGGCCGCAAAGTCACTGTCCCCGGTCAGCAAGGCATATTCCGGTACCGGCAGGCCAGCCACCTGCCAGATCAGCTTGCTGCGCCATTTGTCCATCGCCAACGCCGAGGCCAACACGCCGCTGCCGGTGTAGGGAATCTTCAGCAAGGACAACGCGCCCTGCATCTGGCCATCTTCACCGCCCCGTCCGTGCAGGGCGATAAAGACGCGATCGAAGCCGGCCACTTCCAAGCCCTGCAAGCCCCCGCTGGCCGGGTCATAGGGATGCGCATCCACGCCCCGACTCCGCAAGGCCGCCAAAACTGCCGCGCCGCTCTTTAGCGACACCTCACGCTCTGCCGAGTCCCCTCCCAACAAAACGCCGACTTTACCCAGCCTTTGCATCGTGTCCTTCATACGGTCTCTCCCACAATACGCACTTCGCGTTGCAACTCGATTCCAGTCTGCGTTTTCACAACCTCTTGCACCTGATCTATCAGGGACTCAATGTCTACCGCCCGCGCTTTACCTAGGTTGACGATGAAATTGGCATGCTTTTCAGACACCTGAGCATCACCCAACCGTACCGCCTTGAGTCCACAGGTCTCGATCAGGCGCGCCGCATAGTCGCCGTCTGGGTTGCGAAATACCGAACCGGCATTGGGCAGATTAAGCGGCTGGGTCTCAGCTCGCCGGTCCAGCAGACGCCGGGTCTCGGCCCGAGCGGCCTCGCGGGCATCGGCGTTGGGGTTGCAGCGAAAATGGAACCAGGCGGCGATAAACCATTCCTCGTCGCCCGCCACGAAGCGCACATGCCGATAACCAATGTCGTAAGCCTCGTGCGGACGAGTATGCAAATGCCCGGAACGATCAACCGTCAGCACCTGCAACACCGCGCCCCAGGTCTCGTGTCCATGACAACCGGCATTCATGGCCAAGGCCCCGCCCACCGTACCCGGGATACCGGCCAGAAACTCGGCGCCCTCCATACCTTCAGCGCTAACAAAACGCGCCAATTTGGGGCTAGAGACGCCAGCCTCGGCATACACCACCGCCTCGTCGGCCTGTAAATGCGCACACAATTCCGGAAAATCGCCCCGGGCCGCAACGCGCAACTCGGACAACAAGCCATGCAAAAACACCACCGTGCCACGCACTCCGCCATCGCGTACCAGCAAGTTGCTCCCCAGACCAAGAAACAAGACGGGTTCTTTGGCCGGGAGCTGACGCAGGAAGGCGCACAAATCGTCCAGGTCAGCCGGCTCGTAAAAACGCTCAGCCGGGCCGCCCACACGCCAGCTCGTATAGCGACTCAACGGCACCCCGTGACGCAAGGTGCCGCGCAGAAGATCTGGATTGGAGAGGGTGTGATCAATCACCTTTCAGCCCCCGCCAAGCGACCGGGCAGCTGCCCGATCGACCCAGCCCCCATGGTCAGCACCACATCGCCAGCGTTGAGCTGCCCCACCAGGGCCGCATCCACCTCAGTCACCTCCGGCACGAACAGCGGCTCGCGACCCCGCAAGCGCAAGGCGCGCGCCAAGCTGCGACCATCGGCTGCCACCACAGGCGCCTCTCCCGCCGCATAGACCTCAGTCAACAGCACAGTATCCGCCTGCGCCAAGACCGCGACAAAGTCTTCAAATAAGTCGCGGGTGCGGGTATAGCGATGCGGTTGAAAGACCAGCACGATGCGCCGGCCCGGAAAGGCCCCACGCGCGGCCGCCAGAGTCGCCGCCATTTCCACCGGATGATGGCCGTAGTCATCCACCAGGGTGTAGTGGCCGCCCTGCGGCAGAGCAATCTCACCATAACGCTGGAAGCGCCGACCCACCCCATGGAATTCAGCCAGGGCCTTTTGCACCGCCGCATCCGGCAGATTGAGTTCCCAAGCCACACCGATGGCGGCCAAGGCGTTGCGTACATTGTGCAAACCCGGCAGGTTCAGGCGAATATCAATGGCTGAACGACTGCCATTGCGCAGCGCTGTAAAACGCATTCCGCCAGCCTCGGGTCGCACCTCAATTGCCTGAATACCCGCCCCCTCGGAGAGGCCGTAAGTCATGACCGGGCGGGTCACCCGAGCGCGAATTGCGGCCACACCGGGGTCATCAATGCACAAGAAACTCATGCCCCAGAACGGCAAGCGATGAATGAATTCAATAAAGGCTGCCTGCAAACGCTCGACACTGTGGCCGTAGGTCTCCATGTGATCCTGATCGATGTTGGTGACGATCGCGATCACCGGCGACAGATGCAGGAATGAGGCGTCCGATTCGTCCGCCTCGGCCACCAGATATTCACCCTGACCAAGACGCGCATTGGCCTCGGCGGCCAAGAGCTTACCGCCGATGACGAAGGTCGGATCGACACCGGCTTCCGATAGCACACTGGCGATCAGACTGGTGGTCGTGGTCTTGCCATGCGTCCCGGCAACCGCAATCCCCTGCTTGAAGCGCATTAACTCCGCCAGCATCATTGCTCGCGCGACCACTGGAATCTGTGCGGCGCGCGCCGCCACGACCTCGGGGTTGTCAGCCTGCACCGCCGTCGAGGTGACGATCACATCGACACCCTGCACCTGACTCGCGTCATGCCCCTGATATACGCGTGCGCCTAAGCTGGCCAGCCGCTTTGTCACGGCGTTCTCAGCCTTGTCACTCCCGCTGACCTCGAAGCCTAGATTAATCAACACCTCGGCGATACCGCTCATACCGGCGCCGCCGATGCCCACGAAGTGGATCCGCTTGACCTTATGTTTCATCGCCCTATCTCCTCCATGGCATCGGCCACGCTTACCGCCGCGTGCGGAAGGGCCAGCGCCCGCGCCCGGCAGGCCCGCTCGACCAATTCCGCCCGAGTCAACGAACGCAACCAGGCCGCTAGCGATTCCGCTGTCAGGTTAGATTGCGGCAACAACCAGCCTGCATTGGCATCGACCAGGTAGCGCGCGTTGGCCGTCTGGTGATCGTCCACGGCATACGGAAAAGGCACCAATCCTGCAGCCACGCCTGCGGCGGCTAGTTCAGACACCGTCGAGGCACCGGCCCGGCAAATCACGCTATCCGCCCAGCCATACGCCGCCGCCATATCTTCGATAAAGGCGACGCATTCGCCCGCCACACCGCACTGCGCATAATTCTTTTGCAGGTCCTCGAGATGCTTGGCTCCCGCCTGATGCCGTACCTGCGGCCGCTCGGCTTCAGGGATCAAGGCCAAGGCCTGCGGTATCAGGCTATTCAAAGCTCTAGCCCCCAAACTGCCACCGATCACTAGGAGGCGCAACGCTCCAGCTCGTCCTGCCAAGCGTTGCGCTGGCTCGGCCAGCGCGGCAATCTCGGCTCGCACCGGGTTACCCACAAACCGCGTCTCGGCTCGACAACCCGGGATGGCGCGGCGACCCGTAAAACCTCCTGGCAGACCCAGCAAAATACGATCTGCCACGCAGGCCAGCAGTCGGTTGGTCAAACCAGCGTGGGCATTCTGTTCGTGAATCGCCAGTGGTCGACCCAACAGCGCGGCCATCATGCCCCCCGGGAAGGCCGCGTAACCACCCATGCCCAAGACCACGGCCGGCCGGACCCGTCGCACGATCCGTAGCGCCTGCCAGAAGGCCCGCAAAAGTTGCAGCGGCAACAGGGCCAGACGCATCACGCCTTTGCCACGCACCCCGGCCAGCGTCAGGGTCTCCAGGCGAATCCCCTGTGCCGGTACCAGTTTGGCTTCTATCCCAACGGCGGTTCCGAGCCAAGTGATGCGCCAACCGCGGGTGCGCAGGACTTCCGCCACAGCCAAAGCGGGAATGACATGCCCACCGGTCCCGCCCGCCATAATCAGTGCGTGACGATTCATGCCGGCCTCCCGCCACGCATCAACAGCCGATTCTCGTAATCAACCCGCAACACCAAAGCGATTGCCAGGCAATTGACCAGCAGGCCGGAGCCGCCGTAACTCATCAGCGGCAGGGTCAGTCCCTTGGCCGGCAGAGCCCCCAGATTGACCCCAATATTGATAAAGCACTGCACACCCAGCCAGACCGCGACCCCCTGCGCTACCAGGGCCTGAAAATTCCGCCCCATCAAGGAGGCTTGCCACCCAATGGAAATGGCCCGCCAAATCACCCAGGCGAAAAGGCTTATGACCACCACTATCCCCAGCGCACCGAGCTCTTCACCCAAAATGGCAATCAGGAAGTCGGTGTGCGCCTCGGGCAGATAGGCCAATTTCTCGACGCTCTCGCCCAGTCCCACGCCCAGCCAGCCGCCACGCCCCACCGCCATCAAGGCATGCGTAACCTGATATCCCGCACCGAGAGGATCGCCCCACGGGTCCATGAAGTTCATCACCCGCACCAAGCGGTAGGGGTTGAACTGAACGAGAGCAATCACTCCCAAAACCACCAGAACTAACAACAATAGAAACAAGCGCAGATTCAGTCCGCCCAGGAACAAAATGCCCATGGCGATAGCCACGATAACCAGCGTAGCTCCTAAATCGGGCTCCATCTGCAACAGGCCAGTGATGAGCAACATGACCAGAAACATGGGCAGAAAGCCCTTTTGAATGCTGCCCATGAGCGCGGCTTTGCGCACCGTGTAGTCTGCTGCGTAAATAACCGTGGCCAGCTTCATGAGTTCCGATGGCTGAAAATTGCCGAGCGGGCCAAGACTAATCCAGCGCCAACTGCCCTTTACTTCGCGCCCAATGCCCGGCATGATGACCAGCACTAGAAGGGCTGTCGACACCAAAAACAGGATGGGTGCGGCCTTCTGCCACGCTGCAGACGGGAGGCGGAAGAGGGCCATAGCGGCCGTGATCGCAATCAGCAGCGAAACGCTGTGACGGAGTAGATAATGTTGCGCGCTGTGGTTAGCCGTGCGCGCCTCAGCGAGGCTGATCGAAGAGGAATAGACCATCACCAAACCCAGAGCAAGCAACCCCGTAACCACCCAGAACAAGGCCATGTCATAGGGCTGCAGCGTAGTGCGCTTCAAGGCGGCGTTATAAAACATGCGCCACCTCCTCTTTCAGCACCTCAGCCTTGAATACCTCGGCACGATGCACATAGTTACGGAACTGATCCCAAGATGCGCAGGCCGGTGAAAGCAATACCACATCGCCCGGTTGGGCCAAGGCGCGAGCTGCCGCCACGGCCCTCTCCAAGGTCTCACAATGCTGAACCGAGGCCCGCGGCCCCAAGGCAGACTCAATCAGCCGAGCATCACGGCCAATCAGCAACACGGCGCGCGCGTGACGGGCCGCCGCGCGGAGCGGCGAGAAGTCCTGACCCTTGCCATCCCCCCCCGCAATCAAGATTACCGGCTGAGTAAAACCCTTCAGCGCGGCCTCGGTCGCGCCCACATTCGTGCCTTTGGAATCGTCGTACCAAGTCACGCCGTTGATCTCGGCCACCCTTTCAACGCGATGCGGCAAGCCCTTGAAAGTACGCAACGCGGGTAACAGCTGCTCATAGGACAGGTCGATGGCACGACACAATGCCAACGCGGCCAGGCCGTTGGCAGCATTGTGCAAGCCCGCAATAGGCAACTCGCCAACCGGACATAAAGTCGTTGCGCCCTCGGCCAGCCAGAGCTCTCCTTGCTCGCGCACGACGCCGTATTCCAGCCTGTCTGCATTCAACCCGAAACTGCGCATATCACGGCCTGAAATGGCCAGCGCCGCAGCCGCTGCATCATCCCGATTGACGATCTGCACGGCGGCATGAGCGTAGATGCGCGCCTTGGCGGCCGCGTAACCGTCCATGCCGTCATAACGGTCGAGATGATCTTCGGATAAGTTCAGCACCGTAGCCGCAGCGGGTTTCAGAGTGTGTGTGGTTTCCAGCTGGAAACTGGACAGTTCCAGCACCCACACCTCCGGGCGATGTCCGGCCAGGAGTGCGTCCAACACCGGCAGACCGATATTTCCAGCCACGACGGTCTTCTTGCCGGTCGCCGCGCAGAGATGCCCAACCAGACTGGTGACGGTACTCTTGCCGTTGGAACCGGTGATGGCAATAACCTGGCTGGCATCCCCCGCAATGGCGCGGGCGAATAGCTCGACATCACCCACAATGTCTTTTCCCGCCTTGGCCGCAGCGGCAATCTCGGGCGTGGCCACGGCAACGCCAGGACTGACCACAATCATCTCGGCCCAAGTGAAATCGACGCTGTCGAACCGTCCCAGGGTCAGCGCCTCTGCCGGCAAAATCGAGGCATGCGGCGGGAGTTCGCGTGAGTCCGTGCCCCGTACCACAGCCCCTTGCGCTAATAACCAGCGCACGCAGGACGCACCGGTATCACCCAGCCCTACAACCAAGGCCTTGATAGCGGTGCTATCTGTGCGTGTGCAGGCCATGTTCATCGCAGCTTCAAGGTAGACAGGCCGATCAATACCAGCATCATCGATATAATCCAGAAGCGCACCACGACCTGGTTCTCTTTCCAGCCCTTGATCTCGAAGTGGTGGTGGATAGGCGCCATCAGGAAGACGCGCTTGCCGCGCAATTTGTAGCTGGCGACTTGGATCATCACCGACACCGTTTCGGCGACAAACACACCCCCCATGATGAACAACACAATTTCCTGCCGTACGATGACTGCGATCACCCCCAGCCCGGCCCCCAAGGCCAGCGCCCCGACATCACCCATGAACACCTCGGCGGGATAGGCGTTGAACCACAGGAAGGCAAGCCCTGCGCCGACGATGGCGGAGCAAATGATGACCAGTTCGCCGGCACCTGGAATAAAGGGTAGAGCCAAATATTTGGCAAACACGGCATGGCCCGCGACATAGGCAAAGATGCCCAACGCACCGCCCACCATCACCGTTGGCAGGATGGCCAGGCCGTCTGCACCGTCAGTCAGATTGACGGCGTTGCTGGCGCCGACGATGACGAAGTAGGCGAGAATCACAAAACCGACCGTCCCCAACGGAATGGCGACTCCCTTGAAGAAAGGCACGATCAGCTCGGTTTGTGCCGGCAGGTGGGCCGAGTAAGCCAACCACAGCGCCACGATCAGCGCGATCACCGACTGCCAGAAATATTTCCAGCGCGAGGCCAAACCCTTCGGATCGCGATACACCACCTTGCGCCAGTCATCGACCCATCCGACGATGCCAAAACCGATTAAGGTCACCAGCGTGGCCCACACATAGCGGCTGGAGAGATCTGCCCACAGCAGCGTCGTCAAGGTAATGGCGACCAAGATCAACACGCCGCCCATGGTCGGGGTGCCTTGCTTGACAAGATGGGTTTGCGGACCGTCGGTACGCACGGCTTGACCGACTTTTTTGGCCGCCAGCCAGCGAATCAAGGCTGGACCGATGAGGAAAGAAATCGCCAGCGCGGTCAGCGCCGCCAGCACCGCTCGCAGGGTGATGTACTGGAACACATTGAAGGCGCGCACATCGTGGCCAAGCCACTGAGCCAGCATTAAGAACATCGTTTTGCCTCCACAAAGGATTGCACCACACGCTCCATCTTCATGAAGCGCGAACCCTTTACCAGCACCGTCACCTGTGGACCCAGCGCTTGTTCCACACCCGCCAGCAGATCTTCGATTAACTCAAAATGCTGACCACCCTCGCCAAAGGCGCGTGCCGCATGAGCCGCCAAAGCACCGAAGGCCAGAAGGCGATGGATGCCAGCCGCCCTCGCGCGTTGACCAATCTCTGCATGTAAAGCGGCGGCGTTCGGCCCCAATTCGCCCATTTCGCCCAGTACCAGAATCCGCGTCCCTGGCAAGGCGGCCAGAACGGCGATCGCCGCCGACACGGAATCAGGATTAGCGTTGTAGGTGTCGTCGATCAAGCGCGCACCGAGAATGCAGTCGTGTATCTGCAGGCGACCCTTAACCCCGGCATAGCCCGCCAGACCCCGCGCCACGGCGTCGGTTGATGCTCCCAGCGCCAAGGCCGCCGCCGTAGCTGCCGCCGCGTTGCGCAGGTTGTGTTCACCTAACACGGCGAGCGTGGTTTCGATCCGGCCTTGTGGGGTCTCGAGCGTGAGTGCTGTGCCATTGCGCTCGGCCCGGATATCCGCACTGTCACCCAGCCCAAAGGTCCGGATCGGATGGGCACCGGCCAGTTCGCGCCACAACCCCGCATGCGCATCGTCGACATTGACGATGGCCGTGCCATCGGCACGCAGCCCGGCATAAATCTCCCCCTTCGCGCGTGCCACTGCCTCAACCGTGCCCAGTCCGGCCAGGTGCGCGCGCTGGGCATTGTTGACCAGGGCGACATCCGGAGCAGCGAGGTGGGTCAGGTAAGCCAATTCGCCGGGGTGGTTCATACCCATCTCGGCAACGCAGTAGCGATGCCCAGGCCTCAACTTGAGCAGGGTCAGCGGCAGGCCATAATCGTTGTTGAGATTGCCCTCCGTTGCCAGCACAGCGCCCTCACCGACCGCCGCGCGCAAGATTGCCGCTGTCATTTCCTTTACCGTGGTTTTGCCATTGCTGCCGGTAATCGCCACCAGCTTGGCCGGCATCTGACGGCGATGCCAAGCCGCGAGTTGACCCAAACCAATCCGGGTATCCGCCACCACGATAGCGGGCGCCACCGCCAAGCCCGCATCAGCGGCAATCATCACGGCTGCGGCCCCCCGCGCCAGCACATCGGCCACAAACTGGTGCGCATCAAAGCGTTCGCCGCGCAAGGCAACAAACAAGGCCCCGGCGACATCGCCACGACTGTCGGTGACGACGCGATCCCACGCGACATCGGCACCGCTGGCGTGTGCCTTCAATGCAGCGGCGACCTCAAGCAATCTCATGGGAATTTCCTCGGGTTTTCAATGCCTGCCGGGCGACTGCGGCATCGGAGAACGGCAAGCGTTGACCGCCAATTTCCTGGTAATCCTCGTGGCCCTTACCAGCAATCAGCACCACATCGTCGGCCTCAGCTTCAGCGATGGCCGCGAGAATGGCCGCCCCGCGATCGACCAGAGCGCGCTGCCCGCTCGGCATGGCTACCATGATGTCGTTCAGAATGGTCTGCGGATCTTCATGCCGCGGGTTGTCACTGGTCACAATGGCGCAATCTGCGCCTTGGGCAACGGCCGCTCCCATCAAAGGCCGCTTGCCGCGATCTCGCCCACCACCACAGCCAAACACACAACACAGGCGGCCCGGAGTAATCGGCCGTAAGGTGGCCAACACCTTCTCTAGGGCATCCGGGGTGTGGGCATAGTCAATGATCACTCGCGGGCAACCCGCTTCGCGCGGCATGAGCTGTAAGCGACCCGTCACCGGCGCAAGTTGTTCCAGTTGCACCACCACCTCGGTCAGTGACACGCCACTTGCGAGCAAGGCCCCGCCAACCGCCAGCATATTTTCAGCATTAAAGCGGCCCAACAGCGGTGAGCGCACGGCCAAAGCGCCCCATGGCGTAACCAGCGTGAAGCGCACACCATCGGCATCCATCTGCAAGGCCTCGGTATGGATGTCGCCCTGATCAATGCCGTAAGTCAGCACCTGCGGCACACGCCCTTCGAGTTCACGAGCCAAGCGTGCGCCCAGCGCATCGTCGGCATTGAGCACGGCGGCTTTAAGTCCAGGCCAAGCAAACAGGCGGGCCTTTGCGGCGGCATAAGTGTCCATGTCGCCGTGATAATCGAGGTGATCGCGCGACAGGTTGGTCAGCACAGCCACAGCAAAATGCATCCCCGCTACGCGACCTTGATCGAGCGCATGTGAAGACACCTCCATGGCCAGCGCCACGGCCCCCGCATCGGCAAATCCGGCCAGCAGGCCCTGCAAAGTGACCGCATCGGGCGTGGTGTGGCTACTGCCTTGCAGCGCATTGACGAAGCCGTTGCCCAGCGTGCCGACGATCGCCGTCTTGCGCCCAACCCGCGTCAGCGACTCGGCGATCCAATGCGAACACGAGGTTTTGCCGTTGGTACCCGTGACCGCAATGCTCCACAACCGGCCAGACGGATCGCCATACCAGTCGACCGCCAACTCGGCTGCCGCATGGGTCAAGCCCTGCAGCGCATAGTTCTCCGCCCGAACCTCGGACGGCCACGCAAAATCGGTCGGTTCCCAGACCACGGCGGCGGCACCAGCCTCGACGGCGGCAGCAATGTGGGCGCGGCCATCATGCACCGCGCCGGGCCAGGCCAGGAAAATGTCGCCGGGCCGCACGCGGCGGCTGTCTGGGCTCAGATGCGCGCGTGGCGAGTGCTCACGCAAGGCGGCAATCAGGGTATTGAGCTTGGCATCCGTCATACCGCCTCCGCCACCACCGGCGTGCGCACCGGCGGCAAAGATTCCATCGGCGCATCCGGCGGCAAAGCGAGGAAGCGCAAGGTGCCAGCCATGATGCGCGAGAACACCGGCGCGGCTACCTCACCTGCGTAGTAAGCGCCCGTGCTCGGCTCATCCACCATAACGGCAATGACCACGCGCGGGTCGGAGGCCGGGGCCATACCGACGAAAGAGGCGTAATAGCGATTGCCGGCAAAAGAGCCATCAATCAATTTGTGGGCCGTACCCGTCTTGCCGGCCACGCGATAACCCGGCACACGCGCCTTGGGTGCCGTCCCCCCCTCCTGCGTCACCATCTCCAGCATCACGCGCACCTGTTGTGCTGTCGCTTGGCTAATCACCCGCTCACCCGCGACCGGAGCGCTGCGTTTTTCTACCGTCAGCGGCATCAGCAAACCATCATTGGCGAAAATGGTATAAGCCCGCGCCAGTTGCAGCAGGCTGATCGAGAGGCCGTGGCCATAGGCGAGCGCGCCTTTTTCGATCGGCAACCATTTGGTTTTTAGGCCCCGCAACTGACCACGGGTCTCGCCCGGTAGGCCCGAGCCCGGCACCTTGCCAAAGCCGCTGCGGGTATAGATGTCATGGATATCGCTATCGCGCATACTGCCCGCGATCTTGGCCATCACGACATTGCTCGACACCTGTATAGCCTCCGCCACACTGATGACCCCTTTGGGATGGGTATCGCGAATCTGTTTGCCCGAGAGCACCAAATTCTCGCTGGCGTCATAGCGACTCGCCGGTTTAACAACGCCCCGTTCAAGCGCCGCCGAAATAAAGATCGGCTTCATGGTCGAACCCGGTTCAAAGGCATCGACTACGGCATGATTCCGGGCCAGTGCTTGGGTCATCGTCGCGCGATCATTTGGGTTGTAGGCCGGATAATTAGCAACAGCCAGAATCTCGCCCGTGCGGGCATCCAAAACCACGGCACTGGCTCTCTTGGCACGGAATTTTTCATACGCCGCCTGCAGTTCCCGGTAAGCCAGATACTGAATCTGCGAATTGAGGCTAAGGGTCAAATCCCGCCCATGTTTGGGCAAACGGACGAGATCCAACTCCTCAACAACATTGCCCGATCGATCGCGAATAACCGACTGCAGTCCAGGCACTCCGGCCAGCACCGATTGATAGGAAAACTCGATGCCTTCCAGGCCCTTGTCTTCCACATTGGTCACACCAAGAACCTGCGCCATCGTGTAGCCTGCCGTGTAATAACGACGATATTCCGGCCGGCTACTCACCCCTTTGATCTTGAGTGCCATCACGGCCTCTGCTTCCTCTGCAGGCACTTGCCGACGCAGATAGACAAAACGGGCTTTCTTGTCGCGCACCAAACGCTCTAACCAGGCCCGATCGATCGTCAAACCCGTCGCCAGTTGCGTGATCTGAGCAGGCGTCATCTCCGCCTCACGCGCATTAAGCACAATAGCGGCGGCCGGAATGCTAATCGCCAGATGCGCCCCGCGTGCATCCAGCAGCATGCCCCGGTGGGCCGGAATCTCAACTTTTCGTTTAACACGCAGGTCACTCTGTTTGACCAGAAAGTCTTTCTCAAAGACTTGCATATAGAAGAGGCGGCCCACTAACCCGATCAGCGCACCAAAAATCAGCAGCATGACGACCTGCATGCGCCAGCGCTGCAGGTCGATCTTCATGAAGGGCGAACGCCGCGCCTTCATTGCACCACTCCAGACCCAGCCGAACTTGGCCCCGAAGCGTTTGCTGCCCCGCCATTCAACTCAGGCTCTGCCGACAACACCCGAATACGCGAGGTATCCGGGTTGCTCATCCCAAGACGCTGTGTCGCGATCGCCTCAACCTTGTGATACATGGCCCAACTCGCCTGTTTGAGCAGCAGCCGCTCCCACTCCACCTCTAGGTCGCGTCCCACTTTTTGCGCTTGCTGTAATTCCAAAAACAACTTGCGCGCCTCATGGCGCGTGGTCACTACAGCCAGTGCGCTGACCGTAATGAGCAGCGCAAGAAAGATATCGACCCGGGTCATGACAGACCCCGCCGCTCGGCCACTCTCAACACCGCGCTACGGGCTCGTGGATTACGGCGCAATTCTTCAGCACTCGCCCGCATGGCCTTGCCCACCAAAGTCAAACGCCCTTGTGGCAAGAGATGCGCCGGCATCGGCACCTCGGCAGGAATCTGCAGCCCCTGCGCCTCGGTACGCATGAATTGCTTGACCTGACGATCCTCGAGCGAATGGAAACTGATCACCGCCAGCCTCCCGCCGGGGCCCAACGCGGCCAACGCCTGCGGGAGAACCTCCGCCAGTTCTTCAAGTTCGCGGTTAATGTAAATCCGCACAGCCTGAAAGGTGCGCGTTGCCGGATCCTGACCGGGCTCGCGCGTACGGACAGCGCGCTGACAGAGCTCGGCCAACTGCCGCGTGCGCAGCAACGGCTCTTGCTGGCGCGCTTCGACAATCGCCTTTGCAACCCGGCGAGCAAACCGCTCCTCGCCGTAATCACGCACCACCTCGGCAATCTCGGTCTCTGACGCTAGCGCCAACCACTGCGCCGCGCTCATGCCCGTCGTGGTATCCATGCGCATGTCGAGTGGGGCGTCGCCGCGGAAGCTGAAGCCTCGTTCGGTTTGATCGATCTGCGGGCTGGAAACGCCGATGTCGAGCAGAATGCCATCGACCTGAGTCATTCCCATAGCCTGCAGGGTCTCCGCCAGACGACTGAAAGGGGCGTGAACGATCTGGAAACGCGGGTCGCTGTGCGCCAATACCTGGCCCTCGGCGATGGCTTGCAGATCGCGATCCAGCGCGATCAGGCGCCCCTCTGGTCCCAGGGCGGCCAGAATGGCGCGGCTGTGACCGCCCCGACCAAAGGTGGCATCGACATAAACCCCATTGGCGCGGATGGCCAAAGCAGCGACCGCCTCCGTCAACAAGACGGGAATATGAGCGGCGGGTAGTTTCACAGCGAAAAGTCCCTGAGCTCATCCGGGATATTTCCTACCTGCATGGCTGCCGCCAGTTGCCCAGGCAGTTCGTTGGCCGCAGCGTACAACGCCGTCCAGGCCGTCTCCGACCAGATCTCAAATTTGTTGCCCTGACCAACCAGAACGGCTTCCTTGTCCAGCCCCACCCGCTCGCGCAGGGCCGCAGGCAACAAGATACGCCCGGCGGCATCTAATTCCACATCAGCTGCCGAGCCGACCAAGACGCGCTGCATCAGACGGCTGACCGGGTTAAAGCTGGGCAAGGCATTGAGCTTGCGCTCAATCGGCTCCCATTCCGGGAAGGGATAGAGCAGCAGACAGGAAGAAGGATCCAGCGTGACGATCAGGCGGCCGGCGCACTGCGCCTGCAACAGTTCGCGATAACGCGCCGGAATGGCCAAACGACCCTTTCCGTCCAACGCCAGATGCGAATGACCCCTGAACATAGCGCGTATGCAGATGCCGGAAACCACCCCGACAACCCACTTTCTCCCACAAATCTCCACCAAGCTGCACTATAGGAAGCAGAAAACCGGTCGTCAAGTGAATTTTTCAATAGGGACAAGGACTTATGCAATCAAGCTGCCAGAATAAAACCGTCCAGATTATTATGCAAATGCGAGACAAACTTAATGTAAGTTATGAAACAACTCACCGATCTTCGGCAAGACTTGGTACATCACTACTAGCCGGAAAAGGCCGTAGCAGGATCAAAAAACAAAAGGGAGTGGAGTTGGCCGATAAGCCGGGTTCTGTCGTGGACAGTCATTCATCTGGGACCACGCTCGCGCGCCGCCTCGTGCAGCCTACCCGCAGACTCCGACGGGCCGCCGGTGTTTCGAAAAACATGTCTGCCTATTTGGCCTTGCTCCGGATGGGGTTTACCCGTCGGGACGGTTGCCCGCCCGACCGTGCGCTCTTACCGCACGATTTCACCCTTGCCTGTACTAACTTGCGTTAGCCATCGGCGGTATGTTTCTGTTGCACTGTCCGTCGCCTTGGGGCCTTGCGGCCTTATAGCGCCCAGGTGTTACCTGGCATCCTGCCCTGTGGAGCCCGGACTTTCCTCCCGCCACAAACAGGTGACGGGCGACTGTCTAGCCAACTCCGAGCGGCAGTATAACCGTGCCAACCGTTAATCTGCGTCCTTATCTGCAGACAAGGACAAGGCCCGCGTATAGAGCGCTGATTTGTTGAACCCCGTGAGCCGGGCTGCCAATCGAGCCGACTGGCTGGGCGACAACTCCTCCATCAAGGTCGCCAACACTGCCTCGGCCCGCGTGCCCTCGGCATCCGGGTCAGGTTCAGGAGCCGCCACGACCAAGACGAATTCACCCCGCTGATGATCCGGATCAACCCGCAACCAGTCCGTCAGATCCCCTAACGCGGCGGCGTGAAACTGTTCAAAGTGTTTACTCACTTCCCGCCCCAAAAAGCAATGGCGGGTCGGTCCCAGTTCCTGCACCAGATCCGTCACAGTTTCTAGGATGCGATGCGGCGCCTCATAAAAAACCCAGGCGCAGGGCCGATCTCTCAGGCTAGCCAAAACCTTGCGCCGTGCCGCCGTTTTGGGCGGCAAAAAGCCGTGAAAACACCAGTCCCCTTCTATCCCGGCAACGGACAGGACGGCCGTCACGGCACTCGGTCCGGGCAGCGGAGTAATAACGAAACCTGCCTGCCGTACGGCCTGCACAACGCGTGCGCCGGGATCGGAGATGCCCGGCGTTCCGGCATCAGAGACCAGCGCCACGCTATCGCCCGCTCCCAAAGCGGCAATAATTCGCGTCGCTGCCTCGCGTTCGTTGTGTTCGCGGCAGGACAACAGCGGAACCCGAATCCCGTAGGCGGCCAGCAAGGCCCCCGAGACCCGCGTATCCTCCGCTGCAACCAGTACCACGCTACGCAGTACATCTAGAGCGCGCAAACTGATGTCGCGCCGGTTGCCAATTGGCGTTGCTACGACATACAGTGTCGAAGGCCGGGCGGGCTGAGCATCATCGGGCATCATAAAGATGGGGGCAAGCAAGAATGGCAACAGGGAGAAGCATAACCCAGCAAAGCGGTGAGGCCGCCGAAAGACAAGCAGCGAGCTTCCTCGAAGGCCAGGGCCTGACCGTGATCGCACGCAATTATCGCTGTCGCGGCGGCGAGATTGACCTCATTGCCCAAGACGGTGACACCCTCGTCTTCGTCGAGGTTCGCGCCCGACGCAACACGAACTACGGTGGCGCAGCAGCAAGCATTACGCACCGCAAGCAACAACGACTAATCTACGCAGCTCGCCATTACCTGATGCACCTGCCGCACGAACCCCTGTGTCGCTTTGATGCCGTCCTCATTGATGGAGAGCGCCTGGAATGGCTGCGCAGCGCATTCGATGGTTTTTAAAACAGGGCGTTATAATCCGAGCTATCTTTTCTGTTCCCCTTGGAGACCTTCCATGCGCAGCCCCCTCGTGATTGCCTTTTCCCTTCTAGCCTCAGGCCTGCTCGGTGGTTGTGCCCCGGTCATTGTCGGCGGTGCCGGAGTTGGTGTCCTCATGACCGAAGATCGCCGCACGGTCGCCACCTATCTGATGGATGAGGAAATCGAACTCAAAGCGACGCATCGCACCTCCGAAGCCAAGTTGGATAAAGTCCATGCCAACTTCACCAGCTACAACCGCCGCGTCCTGATTACCGGTGAGGCCCCGACCGAAGCGCTCAAGGCCCGAGTCGGCGAGATCGCACGCGGGGTTGAAAATGTGCGCGAAGGCGAAGTCAAAAATGAGCTGCAGATTGCCGCTCCAACCTCGCTGGTTACCCGTAGCAACGATGTCCTCCTGACGACCCAAGTCAAGGCAGGGCTATTCAACGACCGTCGCATCAATGCCAATCAGATCAAAGTTGTCACCGAAAATGGCGTCGTCTTTCTGATGGGCATCGTCAAGCCGACGGAGGGCGATGCGGCCGCTGAGACCGCTTCCAAGGTCGCAGGTGTCACCCGCGTCATCAAGGTCTTTGAAGATCTCCGCTAAGGGCCTAGGCACAACACGCCATGCCTTATGCCGACCTGCGCGATTTCATCACCCAGCTTGAGGCGCGTGGCGAATTAAAACGCATTGCGATCCCGGTCTCACCTCATTTGGAGATAACCGAGATCGCCGACCGCGTCCTGCGCGCCGGTGGCCCCGCCCTCCTGTTTGAAAACCCCGTCGGCCATAAAACGCCAGTGCTGGCCAACCTGTTCGGCACGGTCAAGCGCGTTGCTCTGGGCATGGGCGAGGAGGATCCGACCAAGTTGCGCGAGATCGGCAAACTGCTCGCTTACCTGAAGGAACCCGAACCGCCCAAAGGGCTAAAAGACGCTTGGGACAAGCTCCCCATCCTGAAGCAAGTGCTCAACATGGCCCCCAAAGTGGTCAGCCACCCGCCCTGCCAAGAAGTCGTGCTAGAGGGCGAGGCGGTCGATCTGGCCACCCTGCCGGCGATGACTTGTTGGCCCGGGGATGTCGCGCCACTAATTACCTGGGGCCTCACCATCACCCGTGGACCCCAAAAAACCCGGCAAAATCTTGGCATTTATCGCCAGCAGGTGATTGGCAAAAACCAGCTCATCATGCGCTGGCTGGCACATCGCGGCGGCGCACTCGACTTTCGCGACTTCACCGCCCAAAACCCCGGTCAGCCCTTCCCCGTTTGCGTCGCCTTAGGGGCCGACCCGGCGACCATCCTCGGTGCGGTCACGCCGGTACCCGATTCGCTGTCCGAATACCAGTTCGCCGGTCTCTTGCGCGGCGCCAAGACCGAAGTGGCGACGGCCCTCGGCTCCGACCTGCAGGTGCCGGCGCGGGCCGAGATCATCCTAGAAGGCGTCATCTACCCCAACGACACCGCGCTGGAAGGCCCTTATGGCGACCACACCGGTTATTACAACGAACAAGGGCGTTTCCCGGTATTCACTGTCCAGCGCATCACCACTCGCCGCGACCCGATTTACCACTCCACCTACACCGGCAAACCGCCCGATGAACCGGCAATTCTGGGCGTCGCGCTCAACGAAGTCTTCGTGCCGCTGCTGCAAAAGCAGTTCCCCGAGATTGCCGATTTCTACCTGCCGCCGGAAGGTTGCAGTTACCGGATGGCCGTTGTCAGCCTGAAAAAACAGTACCCCGGCCACGCCAAGCGGGTGATGATGGGCGTATGGAGTTTCCTGCGCCAGTTTATGTACACCAAGTTCGTCATCGTCGTGGACGACGACATCAACATCCGATCCTGGCCCGAAGTCATCTGGGCCATCACCACCCGCGTCGATCCTGCGCGCGACACCCTGTTGATCGAAAACACCCCCATCGATTACCTCGACTTTGCCTCGCCCGTCTCGGGTCTGGGCTCCAAGATGGGCCTCGATGCAACCAATAAATGGCCCGGCGAAACCGCCCGCGAATGGGGTACGCCCATCGTCATGGATGCCGCGGTCAAAACGCGAGTGGATGCGCTGTGGGACGAGTTGGGGCTGTAACATTAGCCAACTCAATATCCACTGCAATAACCCCTTGCCATCACCTGTGACCGGCTTACACCACCTGACCCCTTCACCATGCACAACCTGACCCTTTATTATTTTGGCGACCTGATGGGCAAACTGGGCCTGGGTCGCGAGACCCTGCGTATTCCCGCCTCCCACGCCACCATTGCGGGTCTAATGAACCTGCTCGCCATCCGTGGCGGCGATTGGGACAAGGCCTTCTCCAGTCCACGCAGCAGCTTGCAAATCCTGGTCAACAAGCGTCCCGCGCAGCTCGACACCGCGCTGGCCTCCGGCGACGAAATCGCCTTCATCGAGTCGATCGCGCTTTAACACGCCGCGCAAAAGAAAAATCAGCAGGCCGTTCAACACGATCTGCTGATTGATTTGGTGCCCCGGGCCAGACTCGAACTGGCACGCCTTGCAGCGGCGGATTTTGAATCCGCTGCGTCTACCGATTCCGCCACCGGGGCTTGAGGGGTTGGATTATCCTGCCTACGGGCTGTCAGGGCAAGCAGCAACAGCAGCAAACAGCAGCAATCTCCGGGATAATGCGCAGCCATGAAGGTTGCCGCGTTTGATTTCACCCTCCCCGATGCGCAAATTGCCCGCTACCCGTTGCCGGAACGGACAGCGAGTCGCTTGCTGTATGTCGATGGCGTGGCGGAGGCCTTTGTCGACAGCCATTTCGCTGACCTGCCGTCGCGGCTGAGGCCCGGTGATCTGTTGGTCTTCAACGATACGCGCGTGATTCCGGCCCGCTTGTTTGGACAAAAAACGACTGGAGGCCAGATCGAAGTTCTGGTCGAGCGCGTGCTTGGCGAGCACGAGGTGCTGGCTTTTATTCGTGCCAGCAAATCGCCAAAGCCGGGGGCGGTGTTGCGCTTGGCAGATGCGTTCGATGCCGTGATGCTGGGTCGCGATGACCATAACGATGATTTGTTTCACCTGCGTTTCGACCCCGCGCGCACGGCCCTGGACTGGCTGGAGGCCTACGGCGCGATCCCCTTGCCGCCCTACATTGACCGGGCCGCCGAAGCGACGGACAGGGCGCGCTATCAAACAGTCTACGCCAGCCAGGCCGGGGCCGTAGCCGCCCCCACAGCGGGACTGCATTTCGATACCGCCATGCTCGATCGCCTGCGTGCAGCGGGCGTGGAAACAGCTTGGGTGACGCTACATGTCGGGGCGGGCACCTTTCAACCGGTGCGTGTGGAGGATACCGATCAGCATCAGATGCATACCGAACGCTACACCGTACCGCAGGCGACCATAGAGGCGATTGCGGCTTGTCGGCACCGCGGCGGCCGCGTCACGGCCGTGGGGACAACCAGCCTGCGCGCACTGGAATCGGCGGCGGCAGGGGGTGAATTAAAAGCGGGGGAAGGCGAGACGGCCCTGTTCATCACGCCTGGCTACCGGTTCCGCGTGGTTGATCGCCTGCTCACCAATTTTCACCTGCCGCGTTCGACCCTGTTGATGCTGGTCTGTGCGTTTGGCGGGCAGCGTTTGTTGCTCGATGCTTATGCCCATGCAGTGGCGAGTGGTTACCGTTTTTTTAGCTATGGCGATGCGATGTTGATCGAGCGCGCCCGTGGAGAGCCGCATGGATAAAGCCCCCGGACTGTTCTCGCGGCGCCCTTATTGGGCCAAGCGGTTTGGCGTGGCGCCTTTCTTGCCGATGTCACGCCCTGAAATGGAGGCCTTGGGCTGGGATTCCTGCGATGTGATTCTGGTGACGGGAGATGCCTACATCGATCACCCCAGCTTTGGCATGGCGGTGATTGGTCGCCTGCTGGAGGCGCAGGGTTTTCGCGTGGGACTCATCGCCCAGCCGAATTGGAAGTCTGCCGAGGCCTTTCGCACGCTAGGCAAGCCCAACCTGTATTTTGGGGTGACCGCTGGCAATATGGATTCGATGGTCAACCGTTACACCGCCGACCGCAAAATTCGTTCTGACGATGCCTACACCCCAAATGCCGAACCAAACAAACGCCCCGATCGCGCGGTAACGGTGTACGCCCAACGCTGCAAAGAGGCCTTTCCCGGTGCGGCGGTCGTGTTGGGTGGCATCGAGGCCAGCCTGCGCCGCATCGCCCATTTTGATTATTGGTCGGACACCATGCGCCGCTCGGTGCTGGTCGATGCCAAAGCGGACCTGCTGTTGTTCGGCAATGCCGAGCGCGCTGTTGTGGAGTTGACGCATCGACTGGCGGCGGGCGAAGCGATTCAAGCCATTCGTGACCTGCGCGGTACGGCATTTTTGCTGACGCCGGGCTGGTTGCCGTCCGAGGCGTGGCGTGAGGTCGATGCCCTGACGCAAGAGTCTGGCCCGCACCAAAACTGTGTAATCCGCCTGCCCAGCTTTGAACAGGTGCAGCACAACAAGACGCTGGATGCACACGCCTCGCGTATCTTTCATCTCGAATCCAACCCCGGCAACGCGCGGGCTCTGGTGCAACGGCATGGCGACGGTCCGGGTGCGCGCGATGTCTGGCTCAATCCGCCGCCGATCCCACTCACCACAGCGGAAATGGACGGGGTGTTTGACCTGCCCTACGCCCGCGTGCCGCATCCGCTCTACGGTAATGCCAAGATCCCCGCCTGGGACATGATCCGCTTCTCGGTCAACATCATGCGCGGCTGTTTTGGCGGCTGCACCTTCTGCTCGATTACCGAACACGAGGGCCGCATCATCCAGAGTCGCTCCAAGGCGTCGGTACTGCGCGAGATCGAGCAGATTAGGGACAAGGCGCCAGGCTTTACCGGCGTCATCTCGGACATCGGCGGACCCACCGCCAACATGTACCGCATGGCCTGCAAAGATCCCAAGATCGAATCGGCCTGTCGGCGCCTATCCTGTGTGTTTCCCGACATCTGCACGAACATGGACACCGATCACAGCGCGTTGATTGAACTTTACCGCGAGGCGCGCGCCTTGCCGGGGGTGAAAAAGGTGCTGATTGGCTCCGGGGTACGCTACGACATCGCCGTGCGCTCACCCGAATATGTAAAGGAACTGGCCCAGCACCATGTCGGCGGCTACCTCAAGATCGCCCCGGAGCACACCGAAGAAGGCCCACTCAAACACATGATGAAGCCGCGCATGACGGCCTACGACCGCTTCAAGCAGTTGTTCGATCAGTTTTCGAAAGAGGTCGGCAAGGAGCAGTACCTGATCCCATATTTTATCGCCGCACATCCGGGCACGACTGATCTGGACATGTTGAACCTGGCGCTGTGGCTGAAGCAGAACGGTTTTCGGCTCGATCAGGTGCAGACCTTTCTGCCCACGCCGCTAGCGCTGGCAACCACCATGTACCACAGCGAGATCAACCCCTTGAAAAAGGTGCTGGGCGGGCAGGCGCAGAAGGTGCCGGTGGTCAAACAAGGCCGCGTACGCAAACTTCACAAGGCCTTCCTGCGCTACCACGACCCGGACAACTGGCCCATGCTACGCGACGCGCTGAAGGCCATGGGCCGTGCTGACCTAATTGGCAACGGCAAAAAACACCTGATTCCGGACTGGCAACCTGCCTGCGCGAGCGGGCGACCGCTGACAAGGAAGACGCCCACCGGGGCGCGCCCCGGTAAAATGACGGCCCCCAAACCCTCGGCACCCCGCAAGCCGCGCTCCCGCTCATGAATTTTGACCTCCTTGCTACCGATGGCGCCGCGCGCCGTGGCCGCCTGAGCACCGCTCATGGGGTCATCGAGACCCCCGTCTTCATGCCGGTCGGCACCTATGGCGCAGTCAAGGGTGTGGCCCCGGACGAGCTGAAAGCGCTCAAGGCACAGATCATCCTCGGCAATACCTTTCACCTCTGGCTACGCCCAGGCCTAGAGGTCGTGCGCGACTTTGGCGGCTTGCACGGCTTCATCGGCTGGAATGGCCCAATCCTTACCGACTCGGGCGGCTTTCAGGTTTTCAGCCTCGCCGCGATGCGCAAGCTATCTGAAGAAGGCGTGAAATTCTCCTCACCCATCAATGGCGAGAAGCTCCTCCTGACCCCCGAAGTCAGCATGCAGATCCAGCGCGTGCTCAACTCGGACATCGTCATGATCTTCGACGAATGCACGCCCTACCCGGCCGACTGGTCGGTGGCCAAAGACTCGATGGAATTGTCCCTGCGCTGGGCCGAGCGTTCCAAAAGTGCCCACAGCGACAACCCCAACGCCCTATTCGGCATTGTCCAGGGTGGCATGTACGAAGACCTGCGTGAGCGCTCACTCTCGGCATTAACCAATATCGGCTTTGACGGCTACGCCATCGGTGGTCTATCGGTTGGCGAACCCAAGGCTGACATGGCGCGCATCCTGGCCCACACCGCGCCCCAGTTGCCACCCGATAAGCCGCGCTATCTGATGGGCGTGGGCACGCCGACCGACATTGTCCAAGCCGTGCAACAAGGCGTGGATATGTTCGACTGTGTGTTGCCGACCCGTAATGCGCGCCACGGTGTGCTCTACACTCGCGACGGCGTGTTGCACATCAAGAATGCGGCCCACCGTCACGACCACAGCCCTTTGTCTGCGGCCTGTGACTGTTATACCTGCCGGCATTTTTCGCGGGCCTACCTGCATCACCTGCACCGCATCGGCGAACCCCTCGGTGCACGCCTTAATTCCATCCACAACCTGCATTTCTATCAAGACCTGATGCGCGGCCTGCGCGAGGCCATCGCCGCCGGACAACTACAAAACCATATCGCCAGCTTGCCTTTCATGGCTGCGTGATAGAATCCACGCCATCTTTTACTGGAGTCCAACATGTTGATTTCTATCGCCCACGCCGCCGATACCGCCCAACCCGATCCGATCATGAGCTTTCTGCCCCTGATCGTCATCTTCGTGCTGTTCTGGTTCCTCATCATCCGTCCGCAGATGAAGCGCGCCAAGGACACCAAAAAGATGCAAGATGGCCTGCAGAAGGGGGACGAGGTCATCACAGCCAGTGGCCAAACCGGCCGCATCACCAAAATTGGCGATGCCTATGCCACCCTAGAGATTGCCGATGGCGTAACCAGCGTCTTCCAGCGCGGCGCCATTCAATCCGTCTTGCCCAAGGGAACCCTGAAAGACCTGTAAGAAAATGGGTTGCTCCACCTGCGCCGCCCATTTTGTCCCCTAACCTCTCCTCTCTGCCCCCATGAACCGCTATCCGCTGTGGAAAAACATGATGGTTGGTCTGACCCTTTTGATCGGCCTGACCTATACCCTGCCCAACTTTTTCGGCGAGGCCCCGGCGGTTCAGTTAGCTCCTAACCGTGCTAGCGAGAAGCTGACACCAGCGCTGTTACAGCGCGTCGAGACGACCCTTCAGGCGACCAACATCGTCCATCAGGGCATCACCCTGGATACCCACGGGGTTCGCGTGCGCCTGTCCAGCACGGACGAGCAGATTCGCGCCAAGGATGTTTTGCAACAAGCCATGGGGCCAAACTACACCGTGGCCCTCAACCTGATCTCGGCCTCGCCGTCCTTCCTGACCTCCATTGGCGCCCTGCCAATGTATCTCGGCCTCGACCTGCGCGGTGGCGTCCATTTCCTCCTTCAGGTCGACATGCCCGGGGCCTTGACCAAGGCTGCCGAGCGTACGGCCGGCGACCTGCGCAGTCTGCTGCGGGAGAAAAAGATTCGCTACAGTGCCATTGCCCGCGAGGGCAATGCCGTGCGTATCCGCTTTTCAGGTGCCGAGACCCGCGCCGAGGCACGCCGCGTGATCGAGACCCAGTATCCCGACCTGCAACTCGACGACAGCAGCGAAGGGGCCGACCAGATCCTGTCTGCCTACCTGAAAGAGGTCGCCCGGCGCAAGGTCGGTGAGGATGCCCTGCAGCAGAACTTGACCACGCTGCGCAACCGCGTCAACGAACTCGGAGTCGCCGAGCCGGTGATTCAACAACAAGGGGCCGATCGCATCGTAGTGCAACTGCCCGGCGTTCAGGATACGGCCAAGGCCAAGGAAATCCTGGGCCGAACCGCCAGTCTGGAAATCCGCATGGTCGATGATGAGCGCATGGATGATCCGGCCATACTCGCGGCGGCGGCCAACGGCCAAGTGCCGTTTGGCCTCGAGGTCTATCCCGAGCGCGATGGCCGTCCTGTCCTGGTCAAAAAAGAGGTCGTGCTGACCGGCGAATACATTACCAACGCCCAACCCGGTTTCGACCAGAACAATCGCTCCGCCGTCCACATTACCCTCGACGGCCGTGGCGCGCGCATCTTCAAGAATGTCACGCGTGAAAATGTCGGCAAGCGCATGGCCATCCTGCTGATCGAGAAAGGCCGCACCGAGGTCGTCACTGCCCCGGTCATTCAGGAAGAAATCGGGGGCGGTCGAGTGCAGATCACGGGCATGGACTCTGCCGAAGAGTCGCGCGATGTCTCGCTGCTGCTCCGCTCGGGCGCCCTCGCCGCCCCGATGGAGATCATTGAGGAGCGCACCGTTGGCCCCAGCATGGGCGCCGAGAATATCGAGAAAGGCTTCCACTCCAACATCTGGGGCTTCATCGCCGTGGTCAGCTTCATGGTCGTTTATTACCGCGTCTTTGGCCTCTTCTCCTCGCTGTCCCTCGCCGCCAACGGGCTGTTCCTGATCGCCATCCTGTCTATGCTTCAGGCCACCCTTACCCTCCCGGGCATGGCCGCCATCGCGTTGACCTTGGGCATGGCCATTGATGCCAATGTGCTGATCAACGAGCGGATTCGTGAAGAACTGCGCAACGGCAACACCCCGCAGGCCGCCATCACGGCTGGCTACGACCGCGCCTTTGGCACGATTCTCGACTCCAACATCACCACCTTTATCGCCGGTATTGCCCTGTTCTGGCTTGGCTCCGGGCCCGTACGCGGGTTTGCGGTGGTACTCTGCCTAGGCATTTTGACCTCCATCTTCAGTGCCGTGACTGTGTCACGCTCCTTGGTCAACCTTACCTACGGTCGCCAGGCGCGACTGGGCAAATTGGCCATCTAAAGAACACCGCGAGAACACAGGCCATGATCGAATTCTTCAAACTTAAAAAAGACATCCCCTTCATGCGCTTCGGGCGCGTGACCACCACCATTTCCCTGCTGACCTTTGTTATCGCGGTTTGGGCGCTGGCGGTAAAGGGCCTTAATTTCGGGGTCGATTTCACCGGCGGTACGGTACTGGAGATCGCCTATCCGCAAGCCGCGCCCATCGACCAGATTCGTACCCGCCTCGAAGCCAGTGGGTTGACAGAGGTAACCGTGCAGAACTTCGGTTCCAGCCGGGATGTCCTGATCCGCCTGCCGCTAAAATCAGGCATTAGCGGCGCTCAAGTCAGCGAACAGATCATGACGACGCTGCGCACCGACCAAACCGAGATCACCCTGAAGCGTGTTGACTTCATTGGCCCACAGGTCGGCAAGGAATTGTTTGAAAGTGGTGCGCTGGCGCTCTTGGTCGTCTGTGCCGGCATCATGGGCTACCTCGCCATCCGCTTCCAATGGAAATTTGCTCTGGCCGCTATCATCGCCAACCTGCACGATGTAGTGATCATTTTGGGCTGCTTTGCCATCTTTCAGTGGGAATTTTCGCTCACCGTGCTGGCCGGTATCTTGGCTATCCTCGGCTACTCGGTCAACGAATCGGTGGTGGTGTTCGACCGGATTCGCGAGAATCTGCGCAAGATGCGCAATCTGCCCATCCCGGAAATCATCGACAACGCCATCACCACGACCATGTCCCGAACCGTCATCACCCACGCGATGACCCAGATCATGGTGCTATCCATGCTGTTCTTCGGCGGCGAGGCCCTGCACTACTTTGCCGTTGCACTCACCATTGGCATCCTGTTCGGCATTTATTCTTCGGTACTGGTCGCCAGCCCGATCATCCTTTGGCTTGGCGTGTCACGCGAGGACTTCATCAAGCCCGCAAAACAGGAAGCTGACGCCGTCGTCTAGCCGCTGCAATCGCTTGGATCTCAACCTCCTCGACCTCTTCCTGCATCTCGACACTCATCTGGCAACCTTTGTCGCCACGCATGGGACTTGGGTCTATGCCCTGCTGTTCGCCATTGTTTTCATGGAGACCGGCTTGGTGGTCACGCCCTTCCTGCCCGGCGATTCGCTGCTCTTCGTTGCTGGCGCCGTGGCCGCAGCCGGAGGCATGGACATTCTGACGGTCATGGCCCGAAGGCCATCGTTCTTGCCCGCTTTGTTCCCATCGTCCGGACCTTCGTCCCCTTCGTGTGCGGCGTTGGCCGCCTAACCTATACGCGCTTTTTGGGTTTCTCGATGCTGGGGGCGTTACTTTGGGTTGGCTTGCTGGTCCCGGCTGGCTTTTTTCTAGGCGCGCTGCCCTGGGTAAAACAAAACCTCACCTTGGCGCTCCTCGGCATCATCGCTCTGTCCGTTTCGCCCGGTCTGGTTGAGGTATGGCGCGCCCATCGCCGAGCTGTGCACCACCACGACTAGCGGCTCACCGCAATGGCCTGCTCCAGGCGAATGCTTCGGCTAGTCGGTTGCGCCAAAACGAGTGTTGCGATCCAGATGCCGGATTCCAAAGCCGCGGCCTCACCTTGGTAATCGCCCAATCCCACCGAAGTCAGTCTGATGGTATGCAAAGCGGGTTGTCCAGGACGCGACAACTCGAGCGTGGCCGCAATCCCCTCCATCCCCGCCGGGTTAGAGCCCGCCAGCTCAGAGCCCGCCATAGCCGTCACCCGCAGCGACACTCGACTCGGCTGTCCAAGCTGAAGGCGCTCCAATCCGGCCAGGTCAACGCGCCAACCTCGCTGCTCTAACAAATTGTCCATGTTACGGCGGTGCGCAATCGATTTGGCTGCCTCGTCATGGTGCGCCACAACACCCGAAAAACCGGTATAGACGGGTTTCTCCTCGGCGTTGGGTAAGACTCTGGCCGCCAGCGTCGGCGGGAGGCCTTCGCTGGCGATATAGACAAACCCTCCCATGAGGATACTGAGCAGCACAAAGAAGGCCACCAGCGCGACGGGGATCCAGTGCGTCTTAGCGCCACCGCGATAAAGCTGGTAGAGCAGAACGGCAATGGTGGGAAAGGCCACAAGGTGCATGGTAATGCGATCCACACTGGGTAAGGAAACGACCACCCAACCCATATAGATGAAGCATGGCACGCCCGCCGCTACTACTGCGGCCCAGAAGTTTGACCAGCGCAGGCCGCGTGCCAGTCCATAAAGAAGGGCCGTAAGGGTCATACCTCCGAACAGGGTAAGCAACAGATTCACGGGGTGTACTCCTCAGGGTTGGGTAAAAAAACGCGCCGGATCGCTGACCTCATCACCCGCCGAGCTACGAATCACAAATTCAAACTCAGGCTGGATCGCCGCCACTTCCGGCTGCAGCGTAATGCTGGCCTGCACTATGACGCTCTTGCCATTGTGCACGAGCACCTCTTTGAAATTGCCCAGATCGAGGCTAGCCGGCGGCGCGCCGCGGACGCTGATCCGGTAACGCTCGTCCTGGCCTGACAGATTGGTCAGCCGGATCTGGTAACGGTTGCGAATCTGGCCATCCGAGAGAATAACGAACAGGGGCTGACGCACTTGCTGGGTGCTGTGTTCAAAGGACTGCCGATGGTTGATGCTGTAAACCAGATAAGCTGTCATCAGAACGAGGGACGCGCCATAGCCAATTACCTTCAGGCGGCGCCAGTCAACACGGGGCGGGTGCGGCGCGACGCTCTGCAGATTGGCCTCGGAATCGTAACGGATCAAACCCGGCGCGTAATGCATCCGAGCCATGATGCCGTTGCATGCATCTACGCACAGGCCACAGGCAATACACCCTAATTGCATCCCCTCGCGGATATCAATCCCGGTTGGGCAGACCTGAACACAGAGCTTGCAGTCGATACAATCACCATGACCTGTTGCGGCGCGTTCTTGTACCGTACGCAGACCATGACGCGCGGCCATTCGACCGGCCGCGCCTTCGCCCCGCGCTTTGTCGTAATGGACGGTGAGGGTCTCCGGATCGTACATTGCGCTCTGAAAACGGCCATAGGGGCAGATGTAAAGGCACACATGCTCACGCAAGGTGGCCGCGGCAAGATAGGTCGTCAGCGTCAGCGCCAGCACGGTGATGTACGCAGCTGGCGCCGCCGTGCCCATAAAGATCTGCACCAATAGTTCGGGGGCGTAACCAAAGTAGAGCACAAAGGTGAGTGCGCTCCAAAATGCCAGCGCCCACCAGAGCAGACGGGTCGCACCGACCTTGAACAGCTTTTCACGGTCGCGCCACGGCGCACGGGCCAACTTCAGCCGATGGGGACGCTCACCCTGCAACCAATGCTCGATCCAGATAAAGGCATCCGTCCACAGGGTCTGAAAACAAAAATACCCGCAAAAGGCGCGCCCCAGCAACGCCGTCACAAAAAAGAGCAGGACCGCCGCTATAAAAAGGATAAGCGAGAGCCAGAAAATATCCTGTGGATACACCACCAGATCGAACAGCATGTAGCGCCGACCAGGAATATCAAACACAACCGCCTGCGCGATGCCGTCGGTACGCGCCCACGGCAACCACGGGAGGAGAAAGTACACAGCAAAGGCCAACCAGAGTACGGCCGACTTAAAGCGGCGGAAAGGTCCGTGTACGGAGCGCGGCACAACAGCCGTCCGTTTGGCGTAGTACTGAATCGGTTGTTCACTCATCGGAATATTACCTTTCCGGGACTCAATGGTCAGGCTTCAATGCAACAAGGCCCCGCCAAAGCGGGGCCTTGTTGCATAGGGTCAGATAACCGATTTACTTGCCACCGCCCAACTCATGCACATAGATGCTCAGCAGCTTGATCTGACCGGGATTGAGGCGCGCACTTTCACCCCCCCAGGCCGGCATCACGCCCTTGTTAAGCCCGCCCGTCACGACCTTCTGCACCACGGCAACCTTGCTATTCACATCTATGGCTGCGGGCACATTAGCCCACTGCCAGATCTTGTCGGTCAGGTTAGGAGCACCAAATTCCTTGCGGCCCTTCGCATCCGCCCCATGGCAATAGTAACAAGCCCCAGTGTTGCTATGGAACAAGGCATCGCCCTCAGCCGCCTTAACCTTGTCCACAGCGTGACCAGACAAGCCAAGCACATAGTGCGCGACGGCCTCAATCTGCGATTTTTCCAGGGCCTCGCCAAAGGCTGGCATATAACCGCGCCGACCGCCTACCAAGGTGGCTTCGATTTCGCCAACGCTACCGCCATAGTTCCAATCATCGTCGGCCAGGTTGGGATAAAAACCCACTTTACCCTGACCACCAGACTGATGGCAGGCCGCGCAATTCTCGGAAAACAAGGCCTTGCCGGCAGAGAGGACGAAGCTGTTCAGCTCCGGATCCTTGACCACTTGGGCGACCGGCATAGCCGCAATTTTGTCGAAGTAGGGTTTTTGCAGTGCGCTTCCGTCCTGCATCTCTTTGAGCAATTTAGCCCGGGTATTCCAACCATTGGTCTCGGCCTGACCGGCGCTGTTCATGTAAGTTACGGTGCTAAGGCCGCGCAAATGGTCCTTGCCGACCGGCCAGGACGGATAAAGGATCCAGTACACAATGGCAAACGCGACCGTGACATAGAGACCGTATATCCACCAATTCGGCAGCGGATTGTTGTATTCCTGCAGGGTCTCATCCCATGTATGGCCCGTGGTCTGGACAGTATTCTCAGCCATGCGGAGTTTCCTTGTTATCGTCATCTAGAAAGGGAATGTTCTTATGCGATTCCAGCCGGTCGCTACGCTTGCGACTCCCGTACACCCAGAGCACGATCAGGCAAAAGGTGACGAAGAAGATCAGCAAGCCTAGAGGCTTGCTATTGGCGGGATTTGCGAACCATTCCAACATCGAGGAACCAGCCCATTAATTACCGGAACTTGACCAAGTCTTCCGGCTTGATCTTGCTGAAATCCACCATCGTACCCAGCACTTGCAGATAGGCCACCAGCGCGTCCATTTCCGAAACACTGCTGTTGTCGCCATCGTAGTTGCCGGCCTGCGCCTGACTCACCAAGTTAATCTGAGCGTTGGGGATATGGAACATGCGCGCATGCTCTTCGCCAAACTGCTGCACATTTTTGTCAAACTCAGCCTGGGTCAGCGAATACGGTACACCCGTGGTGCGCAGGGCACGCATACGATCGGCCACATCAGAGGCATCTAGCGGCGTCATCAGCCACGGATAGTTAGGCATCACCGATTCCGGTACGACGGACTTGGGTTGCATCAAGTGTTGGGTATGCCACTCGTTCGAATACTTGCCGCCCACGCGTGCCAAGTCCGGACCGGTCCGCTTGGAACCCCACTGGAACGGGTGGTCATACTTGGATTCAGCCGCCAGCGAGTAATGGCCATAACGCAATTGCTCATCACGGAACGGGCGGATCATCTGCGAATGACAGGTATAGCAGCCCTCACGGATATAGATGTCGCGACCGCGCTGCTCCAGCGGGCTATAGGGCCGTACGCCATCCACCTTCTCGATGGTGTCATCGAGCAGAAACAGTGGGGCAATCTCAACCAGGCCGCCAACGCTGATGGCAAGCATGGTCAACACAATCAGCCAACCCGCGTTAGTTTCAATCTTTTCGTGCGTAAATTTCTTAAACATGATCTTTTCTCCCGTCAGGCAGCCTGAGCCACAACGGCCGCATTGCTTGCCTCGGCCTGACCCTGACGGATGGTTTTGTAGCAGTTGTAGGCCATCACGCACATGCCGGTCAGGAAAAACAGGCCGCCGATGGCGCGCATGACATAGAAGGGATGCATGGCGGCGACCGACTCGACGAACGAGTATTGCAGATTGCCAAAGTCATCGAAGGCACGCCACATCAGGCCCTGCATGATGCCAGAGATCCACATCGCCACGATGTAGAGCAGCACACCCACCGTCGCCAGCCAGAAATGGATGTTGATCAGCTTGACGCTATACATCTGGGTATTCCACAGGCGCGGCAGCATGTGATAGATCGAGCCAAAGGAGATCATGGCCACCCAGCCCAAGGCACCGGAGTGCACATGACCCACGGTCCAGTCGGTGTAATGGGACAGGGCGTTGACATCCTTTAGCGACATCAGGGGGCCTTCAAAGGTGGACATGCCGTAGAACGACAGGGCCACAATCATGAAGCGCATGATCGGGTCGGTACGCAGTTTGTCCCAAGCGCCCGACAGGGTCATGATGCCGTTGATCATGCCGCCCCAGGACGGCAATAGCAGCATGATGGAGAAGGCTGCGCCCAGCGTGGAGGCCCAGTCCGGCAGCGCGGTCCAGTGCAAGTGATGGGTTCCCACCCACATATACATGAAGGACAACGCCCAGAAATGGACGATGGATAGGCGATAGGAATATACCGGGCGACCGGCGTGCTTAGGCACGAAGTAGTACATCATGCCAAGGAAGGCTGCGGTCAGGAAGAAGCCCACGGCGTTGTGGCCGTACCACCACTGGGTCATCGCATCCATCGGGCCGGAGAACAGACTGTAAGACTTGAGCGTAAACAAGCCTACCGGAACCGCCAGATTGTTGAAGGTGTGCAATAGCGCAGTAGCCAAGATGAAGGAAATATAGAACCAGTTGGCCACATAGATGTGCGACTGCTTGCGCTTCATCAGCGTACCGATATAGATGGCCAGATAGGCGACCCAAACCAACTCGATCAGAATATCAATCGGCCATTCCATCTCGGCGTATTCGCGGCCTTGGCTGTAACCGGCCACATAGGACAAAGCGGCCAGCACAATGACAACCTGCCAACCCCAGAAAGTAAACGGAATCAGACCCCCCCCCCAGAGCCGGGTCTGGCAGGTGCGCTGCACCACATAATAAGAGGTGGCAAAGAGAGCCGAGCCGCCAAAGCCGAAGATCACCGCACTGGTATGGACCGGACGGAAGCGGCCAAAGGAGAAGTAAGGGCTGTCAAAATTCAGCCAAGGCCAAGCCAACTCTGCGGCGATATACACACCCACAAACATACCCACCACGGCCCAAACGATAGCCATGATGGTAAATTTTTTGATGATCTCGTAATCGTACTGTTCCGCAGGCGCGGAAGATGCCGTGGTTGTCATTTTTTCCTCTTTTGCAGCCATCTATTTTGCAAGCGTTGTTTTGCAACCGCTGTTTTGCAACTATTCATACGCAACCCGTCGCGCAACCTCCCGGCCAGACACTCCGTTTTGCGGCTCACCGCTTGGCTTATCCTTAAGGAAAAGCCGCCGCGCGGGGACAATGCGGGCAGAAAAGCCCTAGAAGTATATGCAATAACCCCCCCGCTCTGCAAGCCTGAGCCGGGGGCCCCATGCGCTCCGCGAGCGCACCCCAAAGGCGCGCGACAGATTTAGTGTTTCTGCATCAGCAAGCGCAAGTCGTGCGCCATATCCGAGGCCGGGAGAGCAAACGGCAGGAGCAAGCGCAGCTTTCCATTCGGGTCAATCACATAACTTCCCGCCGTATGGTCAATCAAATAACCGCTTACCCCGGAGGTGACATGGCGGCGATAGACGATGCGAAAATCACTCGCCGCCTTGGCAATTTCAGCCGCGGTTCCCGTTAGAGAGAGAAAATCGGGATGGAAATAGGTCACATAGTCGCGCAGCATGTCAGGGGTATCGCGCTCCGGATCCACAGACACCCAGATAACCTGAACCTGTTTTGCCTGTTCCGGAGTCATTTGCTTCAAGGCCTCGGCCGTATCTCCCAGCGTGGTCGGACAAACATCCGGGCAATGGGTATAGCCAAAAAACAATATCACCCACTTGCCTCGGAAGTCCTTCAGGCTGCGTTTGACCCCGTTATGATCGTTTAGATCAAGCGAACCACCAAATTTCTCGTGGCTGATATCCGTACCGCGAAAGGCCTCTTCATCCTGACTTGCTGGCCGACAGCCCACGACAGCCAGCAACACCGCCAAAAACCATAGGCTTCGAACCCACATGCCCACTCCGGTCAAGGCAGGGCCGAGATGAAACTAACTGGAATGTCAGCAAGCCGATATTTTCCGGTCAACACCGATCTGGCCAGATCCTCAAGCGTCGATTGAGTCAGCATGGTGATGATCTTCTTTTTGACCGGAGCCCATTCATTATGTAACGGACAGGCCGTCTCGTCGGAGCAGACCTTTAAGCCCAGAACGCAGCTTTCAGTGAACTGCGGTCCCTCGGTAATCATGAGTACTTGCAACAAGTTGGTCGTATGCATCCCATCCTTGAGCCGGAAGCCCCCCAGCCGACCCCGGAAAGAATCCAGAAGTCCCTGTTTACAAAGGGTTTGCAGGATTTTGGCTAGATACGCAGAGGGCACATGCAGGCGTTCAGCAATGTCTCGGTTCAGCACGGGCTCACCCTTGGGCTGGGTCGCAATGTAAATCAGCGCCTGAACGGCATATTGACTTGTTCGGGACAGAACCATATGAGCTCCTTGGTCATCTACAGGATAGCGGTATCCGATTGTAGGCAAAATACCTGAGTGTTGTCATCTGGTATTTTAGGCGCAGCCGTGCCACAACAAGAGCTTATGGCCCTTTACCCAGCAGGGCTTGCCAGCGCGGCAACACAACATGTCGGCGCGCCGCCTCGGCGGATTCTGTCGGGTGCCAGGGGAAAGTCGCCAATGCCGGTCTGCCCAAACGACGCTCCAGCGCCATCAGGTTCGCCTCAAAGGCAGCCATGTCAGTGCCCAGATCGTTGGCGACCCAACCCGCCAAAGACAAACCCCGAGAGCGGATCGCCTCCGAAGTCAGAAGTGCGTGGTTGATGCACCCCAGGCGCATGCCCACCACCAAAATCACCGGCAGACCCAAGGTTACGGCCAGATCAGCCATATCGTGCGTGGCATCGAGCGGCACGACGAAGCCGCCCGCCCCCTCCACCAACACCACATCGGCCTGTTCAGTGAGTGCAGCAAAGGCCGCGCGCACAGGAGGGATGCGCAAGGCCACGCCCTGTTGCTCAGCAGCGAGATGCGGAGCAATAGCCGAACGCAGGGCGTAGGGGTTAATCAGGCGACGGTCCGCCCTGACGCTGGCGGCCGCAACGAGGGCCTCGACATCATCGTTGCACCAAGCCTCTCCCTGCCGCTCGAACCCGGCTGCCACCGGCTTCATAGCCACGGTTGAGTATCCTAGTTGCGCAGCGGCGCCCAACAACGCGCAGGTGGTGCGCGTCTTGCCCACGCCGGTATCCGTACCCGTGATAAAAAAACCGGCTCGCATCGCTGGCCTCCTCTCTTCCTTTATTTTGCGCTCCAGCGAATCACGCTCTCGCCCTGCGGATGCTTAGGGCGTTGCGGCATCCCGGCCCAAGCGTGGCCATAGACGATCTCAAAGGTCGCCGGCAACCGGCCATCGGCTTGAACAAAACGGTCATAGGCCGCTACCAAGGCCTGCCAGCGCGCGCGGCCCATCAGGCCGAACTGGTCACGCTCCAGTACGGTGTGCGCGCCCATGGCCTTGAGGTCGCGCAACACCGCCTTAAGGTCGGTGTAAGTCAGGGTAATGCGTTCCATCTCCATGACCGGCGCAACAAAACCCGTCGCAAGCAGACCATCGCCCAGATCATGCATGTCCACAAACCGGTTCACATGCGGGTGGGCATCCACCTGCGCGAAGGTGCTACGCAACTCGCGCAAGGTGTCGGGACCGAACGAGGCAAACAAAAATAAGCCGTCCGGGCGCAGGACCCGTCGACACTCGCGAAAGACCGTAAGCGGGTCATCGGCCCATTGCAGGGCCAAATTCGACCAAACCATGTCCATACTGTCCTCCGCCAGGGCTAAGGCATGCATATCCCCACACACAAAGTGGGTCGCCGGCCCCAGCCAGCGCTGCCGCAAACCACGACCACCCCGCTCCTGGTCCAGCATGGCAACAGCCAGGTCGAACGCGACTCGCTCGGCCCGCGGGAATCGGCGTGCCAACGACACGGACGCAAAGCCCGTTCCACTCCCCAGATCGAGAATCCGCTGCGGCGTAATCCGCATCAGATCGAGCCGCTCATCCAGCCGATCCGCAACCTCGCGCTGCAGAACAGCGGCCGCATCGTAGCCGCTCGCAGCATGGTCAAAACTGCGCCGTACGGCGGCCAGTTGCGCGCTATCCATCAAGAAACTCCAGCAAGAAGGCGTTAAACGCCTCTGGGTGCGACAAAAACGGGGCATGCCCCGCGCGTTCGATCACTGCCAAGCGCGCATTCGGTAGTTGCGCGGCCAGCCATTGCGCGGCAGACAACGGGCAGAGCCCATCGCGGGCCCCGTGGATGAGCAGGGTCGGTTGAACAATGGCCGTTGCCTGATCGCGCAGATCCGTTTCGGCCAGCAAGCGCATCCCGGCCAGCAGTGTTTCCGGACGGGGATCTCCACCGGCCGCCAGTTCAGCACGAAGGTGCGCAATCAGGTGACGCGCATTCTCGCTGCCACGGGCCTGGAGTGCCAAAAAGCGTTGCAGCGTCGTACGCCAGTCAGTGGCAACACCCGTTGCAAATGCCGTGACCTCGTTTGCCGAAAGACCATGTGACCAATCAGCGCGTTGCTGAAAACACGGCGTAGCCGCCACCAACACCAGCGCTTCCACCTGTTGTGGGTGCCGCGCGGCCCAGACTTGCGCAATCAAGCCACCCATTGACCAGCCGAGCAGGGTAATTTTTTTCGGGGCGTTTTGGGCGAGGACATCCGCCAGGCGTGCGGCGGTGTAATCACTGAGTAGCGCCGTAGTGCCATAGCCGGGCAGATCAGGGAATACCCCGGAATCTGCGCCCAGTTGGTTGAACAGAGCACCGCGCATACCCCAGCCATGCAGACCAACCAGTGGCCGTTTCATGCCAGCGCCTCCAACGCCGCAACAAGCTCATCAATATCTTCCAGACTATGTGCGGCAGACAGTGAGATACGCAGGCGTGCCGTGCCCTCGGAGACGGTGGGCGGGCGAATGGCCGGCAGCCAGATACCGCGCTGGGCGAGTTGTTGCGCCAGCCGTAAGGCAGTGCCATTGTCACCAATGACAAGCGGTTGAATGGGTGTGGATGAGGCCATTAAGCGCCAGGGAAGTTGCGCCAGCCGCATGCGCAGGTGGCCGATCAAGGCTTGCAAATGGGCGCGGCGTTCAGCACCCGCCGCTATCAGCGCCAAGCTTTTCAGGGCAGCCGCAGCCAGTAAAGGCGGTTGCGCGGTGCTGTAAATCCAGGTACGGGCATGGTTGACCAGATATTCGGTCAATTCAGCCGAACCGGCGACCACCGCCCCGGCGACGCCAGCGGCCTTGCCTAAGGTGGCGAGATAGATCAACCGGGCATCCGGCGGAAGGTCGCAAGTCGCAAGAATGCCTTGGCCTTGCTCGCCCAGCACGCCAAAGCCGTGAGCGTCATCAAGATAAAGCCAGGCATCGTATTGCGCTGCCAGCGCAAGCAACGCCGGCACCCGGGCCATGTCGCCGTCCATGCTGAACACCGCGTCGCTAGCGATCAGTTTGGTGGCCGCACGGCTGGTGGCGAGGCAGCGTTCCAGATCGGCTAGGTCGTTGTGGCGATAGCGCTGGTGGTTAGCGCCTGATAGCAGGGCAGCATCGACCAAAGACGCGTGGTTGAGACGGTCAGAAAAGAGCGCGTCGTGGCGCCCCAGCAAGCTGGTAATGACGCCCAGATTAGCTGCGTAGCCAGAGGAAAACAGCAGTGCTGCCGGCTGGCCGACAAAGTTCGCGAAAGTGGTTTCAAAAGCCTCGTGCAGGGCATGGTGCCCTGTTAGCAGGTGCGATGCCCCGGCCCCCACTCCAAATTGGCGCGCCGCTGCGCAGGCCGCCTCGATAATGTCGGGATGAGCGGCGAGACCGAGATAGTCGTTGCTGGCGAAGGATAGGTAAGCATGATTATCGAGAACGATCCGTGCGCCTTGGGCAGATTCGGTGACCCGACGGCGACGGCGCAAGGCGGCGGCATCCAGCCGCGCCAGTTTAGCCGTCAAATCAATGGGCACAGCGCCGCTGGCCCTCGATAACAGGCTCGACCGTAAGGCCCAGTTTGGCGAACAGCGCCTGATCAGCGGTCCATTCCGGATTACCGGTGGTGAGCAGTTTTTCGCCATAAAAAATCGAGTTCGCGCCAGCCAAAAAACACAACGCCTGGCCCATCTCACCCAGGGCCTGACGGCCCGCCGAGAGGCGCACATGTGAGGTCGGCATGGTGATGCGGGCGGCGGCGATGGTGCGGACCATCTCCATCGGATCGATTTGTTGTTCGGCCATCGGCGTACCGGGAATAGGCACCAGCATGTTGACCGGCACTGACTCAGGCGCGGGATTGAGGTTGGCCAGTTGGGCAATCATCCCAGCACGGATGCGGCGCTCCTCCCCCATGCCGATAATGCCGCCGCAACACACCGAAATACCCGCCTCACGCACCTGCTTCAGGGTGTCAAGGCGATCTTCATAGCGATGCGTGGTGACCACTTTTTCGTAATACTCCGGCGCCGTATCTAGGTTGTGGTTGTAGTAATCCAGTCCCGCTTGCTTCAGTCGTTCGGCCTGACCGGGCTTCAACATGCCGAGCGTAACGCAGGTTTCCATACCGAGCGCCTTCACCCCGCGCACCATGGCCTCAACCTTGTCGAGATCAGCATCCTTGGGACTGCGCCAAGCGGCACCCATACAGAAGCGCGTTGCGCCACCCGCCTTGGCTGCGCGGGCGTTGGTCAGTACCTCGTCTACCTCGGCCAGGCGTTGGCGCTCTAACCCGGTGTCGTGACGCGCCGACTGTGAGCAATAACCGCAATCTTCAGAACAGCCACCCGTCTTGATCGACATCAAGGTTGAAAGCTGCACCGCGTTGGCCTCAAAGTTGGCCCGATGCACACCCTGGGCGCGATAGATTAAGTCCGCCAGCGGCAGCTCAAATACTTCCAATACGGCATCTACCGTCCATTTAGCCATGCTGCTCAACTCCCAGTCTCACTTCCACATCAACCCAGCCCTCACGGCCAGCCTTAATCACATCCCACGCCGCCCACGGCACCAGTGCGACTACACCAATTCCTAGCACCGTCACCCAGCCGCCGAGTTGTTGAGCGATATCGTTCGAAAAGATGGTCAAAAAACCGACCAGCGCGTAATAGCGGTAGCCTGCCCATTTGTTGTAGTGCCGCACCCGTAAGTCAGGGTGGTGTGCGATCATGGCGTAAACAAAGATCGACGCGGCCAACCACAACATAATCGGCGGCAGCGCCATAGCAAAGGGCAGAAAAGGCATTTTGGCCGGCGCAATGGACTCGCCCAAGACAAACAGGCAGAAAGACAGCAGGGTCGAGCCGATCGCCAGCAGATTAAACAAGCGCGCCTGCCAACGACAGGATGCGGCAGTCAGGGTACGAGGGCTGGACACGAGATTTTTTGAGTGAGGCAACGCTCGAGATGGTATGTAAGCCAGGAGGACCTTGTCAAACCTACTCTCAAAGATACTGAACAAGTGCGCAAATAGCGTGCGGTCACGGCTGCCGCAGGCGTGCGCGCTTTGTGGTGCACGCACCCTTGGCACGGCCCTCTGCCCGGGCTGCCTGGCTGATCTACCCTGGCTTCCCGTGGCGCACTGTTTCCAATGCGCACGCCCCACTCAAGAGGGCGCACTATGTGGCCATTGTCTGCACCATCCGCTCGCCTTCGTCCGCACCCGGGCCGGCCTCCTCTACGGCCCCCCACTCGACGGTCTCATCCAGCAATTCAAGTATGGCAAGGATATTCATCTGGCGCGTTTCTTCGCCACCCACCTAGCGCCACACCTGACGCACACGCAAGCCGAGCTGATCTTGCCCATGCCGCTGCACCCGCAACGAATTTGCGAACGGGGCTTTAACCAAGCCGTCGAAATCGCCCGACCCTTGGCGAGACATTTGGGCTTACCCCTCCTGATTGATGCCGCACAACGGCAGCGCAACACCCCCGCGCAAGCCGGTTTAGACCATGACGCACGGCTAAAAAATATTAAAGGGGCGTTTACCTGTGATGCCCGCGTGGCCGGTAAGCGCGTCGCCCTATTCGACGATGTGATGACGACCGGCGCCAGCCTCAACGAACTCGCACATACTGTACTGACGGCGGGTGCGGTTGAGGTGGAGGCCTGGGTAGTGGCGCGAACGCCATGATACGAAGGTCGTATTACTGCCCGGCGTAGTGAATATCAAACAAGCGGCGGTGTTCGGTGATGGCATAGCGGTCGGTCATGCCGGCGATGTAATCCGCCACCGCACGCTCCATACCCTGTTCGGCACGATCTTGAAACTCGGGCGGCATGAGGTACGGGCTGCTACGAAAGGCCTCGAATAGCTCACGCACGATGCGACTAGCCTTGTCCATCATGCGCAAGACGCGGTAGTGGCGATACAGATTGGCAAACAAAAACCGTTTGAGGGCGAGGTTGTCCTCGCGCATCTGTGCCGAGAACGCGGCCAGGGGTGGGCAGGCACGCAAAGCGTCCGTCGATTGCGGGCGGTGTTCGGCCAGATTAGCGCGGGTCTGGGTCAGCAAGTCGCCCACCTGCGCATTGATCATGCGGCGGACGGTTTCGTGAATCAGGCGGCGATCGTTGAGGTCGGGATAACGAATACGCACCTCGTCGAGATGGCGGCGGAACAGGGCGACCTCTTCCAGTTGGTCGATGGTGATGAGACCTGAGCGCAGGCCGTCGTCGACATCGTGGTTGTTGTAGGCAATCTCGTCGGCCAGATTGCTCAGCTGCGCCTCCAGCGACGGCTGGCCACCCCGCAAGAACCGGGCACCGACATCACCCAGTTTTTCAGCGTTCTTTTTGGCACAGTGTTTGAGGATGCCCTCACGCGCCTCAAAGGTCAGATTCAGGCCGGAGAACTCGGCATACTTCTGCTCGAGATGATCAACCGTGCGCAAGGATTGCAGATTGTGTTCAAACCCGCCGTATTCACGCATGCAGTCGTTCAACGCATCCTGGCCAACATGACCAAAAGGCGTGTGACCCAGGTCGTGTGCCAGGGCGATGGTCTCTACCAAATCTTCATCCACCGCCAAGACCCGCGCCAGGGTGCGACCAATCTGCGCCACCTCCAAGCTGTGCGTCAGGCGGGTGCGAAATAGATCGCCTTCGTGGTTAATAAAAACTTGGGTTTTGTATTCCAGCCGACGAAAGGCGGTGGAATGGATGATGCGGTCGCGGTCACGCTGAAATTCGCTGCGCGGCGTAGCCGGCGGCTCGGGATGGCGGCGACCACGCGTCTGGTCACTATGACAGGCGTAGGGAGCGAGAGAAGTCACCACAGTGCTCAAGCCACCGCCTCGGTCAGGGTCTGGCGCAGCAGATCTGGCGGCGCCTCGCTGACCAAGGCATCGCCAATGGCGCGCAGCAGGACGAAGCGCAGCTTGCCGCCCTCGACCTTTTTGTCCACCCCCATGTGGCGCAGGTATTCATCGGCACCCAGGTCGGGGGCCTTGACGGGCAGATTCGCCAGGCGGAACAACGCCTCGGTTCGGTTGCAATCGGCCTGGCTTACCAAGCCCATGCGTCGCGACAAATCAGCCGCCAGCATCGTCCCCGCCGCCACCGCTTCGCCGTGCAGCCAGTTACCGTAGCCCATGCCAGCCTCGATGGCGTGGCCGAAGGTATGGCCCAAATTCAATAAGGCACGCAGCCCCGCCTCGCGCTCGTCGGCGGCCACCACGCGGGCCTTGTTGGCGCAGGAACGGTAAATGGCCTCAGTCAAGGCCGCGGATTCGCGCGCCATCAGCTTCACGATATTCACTTCAAGCCAGTCGAAAAACTCGCGGTCAGTGATGAGGCCGTACTTGATCACCTCGGCCAGGCCTGCGGACAACTCGCGGTCGGGCAAGGTGTTCAGCGTTTGGGTATCGGCCAACACCAATTGTGGCTGCCAAAACGCGCCAACCATGTTTTTGCCGAGCGGATGGTTGATGCCGGTCTTGCCGCCCACCGACGAATCAACCTGCGACAACAGCGTGGTCGGTACTTGGATAAACGGTACGCCGCGCTGGTAACTGGCAGCCGCAAAACCGGTGATGTCACCGATCACACCCCCGCCCAAAGCGATCAGGGTAGTCTTGCGCTCGGCGCGATCCGTAAGCAGCGCATCAAAAATCAGGTTTAGCGTTTCCCAGTTTTTGTAGGCCTCGCCATCCGGCAGCACCACCGGTGTAACGCGCACGCCAGAGCCCGTCAGCGCCTCTCTCAGCCGATCGAGATACAGGGGTCCCACCGTCGTGTTGGTGACGATCACCACGCGTTTTTGTGCCAGATGCGGCAGGATCAAGTCAGCGCGGTCAAGCAGCCCTGGGCCAATGTGGATAGGATAGCTGCGATCACCAAGGTCAACGGTAAGGGTCTGCATAAGCATCTAGCACGGGATAATTTGCGGCATTATAGCGGTCATGAAGATTGCCACCTGGAATGTGAACTCCCTCAATGTGCGCCTGCCGCAGGTGCTGGACTGGTTGGCAGTGGCCGCACCAGAGGTCTTGTGCCTGCAAGAAACCAAAATGGAGGACGCCAAATTTCCGCTGGAAGCCTGCCTTGCGGCGGGTTATCAGGCTATTTATTCGGGCCAGAAGACCTACAACGGCGTCGCCATTCTCAGCCGCAAACCCATGACCGAGGTTCAGGCAGGTATTCCCGGTTTTGCCGACGAACAAAAGCGCGTGCTGGCGGCAACGGTGGATGGCATCCGCATCATTTGCGTCTATGTCCCCAATGGCCAGACGGTCGACTCGGACAAATATCAGTATAAGTTGCGCTGGCTGCAGGCCTTGCACGCTTGGCTGGCGAGCGAGTTGGCGCGATATCCGCGTCTAGTCATCAGCGGCGACTACAACATCGCCCCGGCCGATGCCGATTGTTATGACCCCGATGCCTGGTACGAACAGGTGTTGTGCAGCACGCCGGAGCGCCAGGCGTTTTTGAGGTTGGTGGCGCTGGGACTGTCGGATTGTTTCCGCCATTTTGCTCAACCAGAAAAAAGCTATTCGTGGTGGGACTACCGCCAGGGCGGTTTCCGCCGCAACCGAGGGTTGCGTATCGATCACATCCTGGCTTCAACCGCGCTGACCAAGGACTGTCAAAACTGCCACATTGACCCGGCCCCGCGCCGTAACGAGCGCCCCTCGGACCATGCGCCGGTACTTGCAACTTTTTGTTGAAGCCGATCTTGCAATCCCTATATTTAGCTTTATCATGTCGAAAACGCACAACATGTAGTGTTTAATCTCGCATACCGACAGGAGACGAACCATGCAAGAAGCGCTGTTTCCCGAACTGACTGCCCAAGATATTTCGGGCGAAGTCTTGCTCGAAAAATACGCCAAAGGTGATGAGCAAAGCGTTCAGGATGTGCGTCGTCGCGTGGCCCGTGCCCTGGCGGGTTCAGAACGCCCGGAGACTCAGGAATACTGGGAGCGACGTTACTTTCATGCCATGGAATCGGGTTTTATTCCCGCGGGTCGGATCAACTCCGCGGCCGGTACGGATTTGCAGGCCACCCTAATCAACTGCTTCGTGCAACCGGTGGGTGATGCCATCTCCGGACAATCGGAAGGCAAGCCGGGCATCTATGTCGCCCTTGAGGACGCTGCCGAAACCATGCGGCGCGGCGGCGGGGTTGGCTATGACTTTTCCACCATTCGTCCCAAGGGGGCCTTAGTTAAGGGCACACAATCCCGCGCCTCCGGTCCGGTGTCGTACATGCGCGTGTTCGACCGCTCCTGCGAAACCGTGGAATCCGCAGGGGCGCGGCGGGGCGCGCAGATGGGCGTCTTGCGGTGCGACCATCCTGACATCGAGCAATTTATCCACGCCAAGGACAGCGGCGACCTGCGCAATTTCAATATCTCAGTCGGCGTCACCGACGGCTTTATGCAAGCCGTGGAAGCCGATGCCGACATCGAGCTCACTCACCGCGCTAAACCGGCGACCGACCTGCTCGCCGCCGGTTCGTACCAACGCAGCGATGGCCAATGGGTCTATCGCAAGTTGCCGGCCCGTGCGTTGTGGGGACAGATCATGCAGGCCACCTACGATCACGCCGAACCGGGCGTCCTGTTTCTCGACCGCATTAATCGCGACAACAACCTCGCCTATTGCGAAACCATCGAGGCCACGAACCCGTGTGGCGAGCAACCGCTCCCGCCCTACGGCTGCTGCTGCCTGGGTTCGATCAACCTGGCCCGCTTCGTCGGCTCGCCCTTCAGCGCACAGGCGCATTTCGATTTCGACAGTTTTTCCGAAGTTATCCAGATAGCCACGCGCGCGCTCGATAATGTCCTCGATCTGACCGCCTGGCCGTTGGAAAAACAACATGCCGAGGCGCAATCCAAGCGCCGTGTCGGTCTCGGGTTTACCGGCTTGGGAGACGCACTGGTCATGCTTAACCTGCGTTACGACACACCGGAGGCGCGGGCCTTTGCCGGAAAGACCGCCGAATTCATGCGCGACACAGCCTATCGCACCTCGGTTGATCTGGCGCAGGAACGCGGGGCCTTCCCGCTCTTCAACGCCGACCTATATCTCGCCAACCCCAGTTTCGCCAGCCGCTTGCCGACCGATTTGAAGGACGCCATCCGCACGCACGGCATCCGCAATTCGCACCTGCTCTCCATCGCGCCCACCGGCACCATTTCGCTGGCTTTTGCCGACAACGCCAGCAACGGCATCGAACCAGCGTTCTCGTGGTTCTACACCCGCAAAAAACGCATGCCGGACGGCGGCCACAAAGACTATTCGGTCGAAGACCACGCCTGGCGCATGTACAAGGAGCTGGGTGGCGACACGGAACACCTGCCAGCCAGCTTCGTCACCGCGCTGGAGATCTCGGCCATGGGCCACATGGAAATGGTGGCATCCGTCGCGCCCTTCGTTGATTCAGCCATCTCTAAAACCGTCAATGTCCCAGAGGTCTACCCCTTTGCTGATTTTGAAGACCTCTACCTCGCTGCCTGGAAGGCCGGGCTAAAAGGCATCACCACCTACCGCCCCAACGCCGTGCTGGGCAGTGTGCTATCGGTTGCCCCGGAAAAGGCCGCCCCACAGGATTTTTCGACTGGTGATGTCAACCGCCGTATTGAGATCAAGGCCATCCCCGCGCCTGTGCTGGAAAGCCTGAAATGGCCGGGCCGCCCCAAGTTGCCGGGTGGCAATCTGGCCTGGAGCTATATGTTGGAATACCCGCAGGGAAGCTTCGCCCTGTTTGTCGGCCACATTCAAAACGGCGGTGGCAAAGCGTGGCCCTTCGAGGTCTGGGTCAACGGGGCCGAACAACCGCGCGGCCTGGGAGCGCTTGCCAAAACCCTGTCCATGGACATGCGCGCCAACGACCGTGCCTGGCTCAAGCTCAAACTCGAGACCCTAGCCAAGACTCGGGGCGATGATGCTTGCACCCTGCCTTTCCCTCCCGAAGGCGAACCCCGCCAGGTACCGAGCATGGTCTCGGCAGTCGCACAACTGGTACGCTGGCATCTGGAAAACCTCGGCTGCCTGGAAGCGGAAGGCACCACCCCGGTACTCGATGCCCTATTCAGCCTCAAAGAGCCTAAAACGGGCACTGATGGCACCCTGTCATGGACGGTCGATGTCAAAAACCCCCACACCGATGACGACTTCGTTCTCGGTTTAAAAGAAATCACTCTGCCCGATGGCGTCACGCGACCCTATTCCTTGTGGCTATCCGGCGATTACCCGCGCGCCCTCGACGGTCTGTGCAAGCTGCTATCGCTCGACATGCGCGTGCTCGATCCCGCCTGGATCGGCATGAAGCTGCGCAAGTTGCTCAACTACCAAGAGCCGCTTGGCGACTTCATGGCCTTTGTGCCGGGCGGCAGCAAGCAAGAAAACTGGCCGTCCACTGTTGCCTATGTCGCCCGCCTCATCATTCACCGCTACGCCATGCTCGGCATCCTCGACGAAGATGGCTTTCCCCTGGTGCAAATGGGCATCCTCGAAAACCCGCAGCCGCACACCGAAGGCAGTCCCGCACCGGCCCCGCTCCTGCGTGGCAAGCCCTGCAAGGAATGTGGCAACGCCGCGGTCATCAAGAAGGATGGCTGCGAGTTTTGCACCGCCTGTGGCGCGGTGGGCGCATGTGGCTGACCGTGCAGTAATCAGCAGTTGACGCCGTAGCCCTGAAATGCCGCCAGGGCTTCATCCATCTCTGCATCGGTCAACAACACTGGTTCACCCAGCTGGCAGGCTCGCCAGTATTGCTCGCACAAGGCCTCGACCTCGATCGCAACCCCCAAAGCCTGTGACAAGTCGCGGCCCACGGCCACCTGGCCGTGATTGGCCAGTAAACAAGCGCGCAACCGGCCCATCGCCGCGAGGATATTGTCCGACAACGCCTGAGTGCCGAAGGTCGCGTAATCAGCACACGGAATCGTTTTCCCACCCGCCGCCGCGATCATATAGTTAAAGGGCGGGATGCCCCGTCGCAAACACGCCATACTTACTGCGAAGGGCGAATGCACATGCACCACCGCCCCCACCTCCGGGCGCGCGGCATACAGATCACGGTGAAAACGCCACTCACTCGACGGCTTCAGAGTGCCTGTCCACGCGCCATCCATGGCCACAAACACCACTTGCTCTGGGTACACCTCGGCAGACGGAACACCCGACGGCGTTACCAAAAAACCATCCCCGAAGCGAACGCTCACATTGCCAGAACTGATGCGATTAAGGCGCTCATGCACCGTACGCGCTGAGGTCTCGGCCACCTGTTTGCGTAGCGTGAATTCATCCATCTTGCCCCTCCGGACTCCTGGTGACCGATTCGGCCGCTTCCTGATACGCCATGGCCAGCCGTTCGATCTCGTCGTCGCCAATCTCCGGGTACAGCCCGCGCTTGTTTTTGGACAGCCCCCCCCGGTTCTGGTGAAACAACTGGATCAGGCGATCCAGTTTGCGGTCGGGCATATCCACGATCGCACGCATGGACTGTCTCGCCCGATCGAAAGTCTGCAGGTAATCGAGTTCCGGCACGAGCTCCTCGTCCAGCGTCCCCACGATGGCTCGGGCCAGGTACTCCACTTGGACCGTCATGTCCGGGTAGCGGTAATAGGCCTCAAGGGCGACCGGGTTGGTGACCGTCAACTGATCCCGTTCATTCAATACATATCCCCCGCTGCGCTGGATCTTGTCCAGTAGCGGCAAGGAAAAAGACTCCAGGCAACGGTCATAAAGAGCCATGTGTTTCAGCATCCAGGCCGACACCGGCAGCACCATCCCTTCTGGAACGAGCCCATCCATCGCCATCACATCATGAATCAGAAAGCGGTGCAGACGACCATTGCCGTCATCGAAGGGGTGAATGAACACGAAACCAAAGGCCGCGACCGCCGCGCGGCAAACAGCTGGACTGCTGGCAGACTTGCCCAGAAAGCAACCGAGCCCGCGCATCAGGGACGCCACGAACTCCGGCGGCGGCGGGATGAAGTGGATACGCTGCTGGTAATTCGGCAGCGTTTCGCCGATGTAGTTCTGATCCTCCCGGTACGCCGGCTCTGCATAGCGCGGCTCCACGATGAGGTTCTGCAACCCGACCAGACGCGCCATGCCCAAGGCGTCTTCGGGCCGCGCACGGCCGGCATCATGCAGAGCCGCGACAAAGCGGGCCTCACGGTCCGGCGGGGGGCTTTCGCGTTCGATCTCGAAGGACTTGCGGGTTTCCTTTTCATACAGATACCCCGTGGCGCGCCTGAAAATCTCCGGCGGGTACCGGCTCTGAAGCGTCTGCAAGCGCGCCGCCACATCGATGCGCAGGCTTCCCTCTACAGCCGCCGTCAGGCGGACCACTGGGCAAAAGTCGCGATCGCCCAGAAGATTGTCCTCGATCCGCCAGCGGGGAACCTTGACCGGCCGGGCGGCGCAGACATATTTCCCGGTATCCAGCAACACCGCATAGTTGCCGCCCACCCCCAGACCCTTGGGAGCGAGATCCCGGCCGGTCAACAACTCGTACAGATAACCCACGCGCCGGGCCCATTTGCCGGTCGGCTGGCGCCCGACCCAGGCCGAAACCGCCTCGACGGGAAGGCGCTCGAACACCGCACACAACAACTCCAGATGGAGATGGTCATACTTAAGCGCAAACTCGACATGCGCCAACGGCGTCTCTTCGGGCAGATAGGCCTTGGTGAAATACTCCCGCTCCGCATCCTGGCCCCGCACGACCTTGGGACGCGAGCCCAACCAGCACTCCTTGGTCAACGCCCGGACATCGAGGCCGAAGTGCTCGAGCAGCCAAACATTCCCCAGTCGCTGATGCATCACAACCCGCCTTTTTCACAAAGAAACAGTTATTTTGTGTATTTTATACAAATTTTTGATTACTAAACCGGCCCGCAAACGAATTCAATTTACGCTAACACACAGAAAACGAATCAAAAATACGCACACCTAACCGATTTCACCCGCTGACGGAGACCGCCTACCCTCCATGAGGGGGAGGCTCCTTTCTGGCGCACCCGTCCAGAGCCAAAAACCAACCAAAATAACCATTTCAAAAATCGACCGGCGGATTTTAATCGTTTTTACCTGATCCAAACGGTTTTTACCCACCGCCCCCCGCCAGAATGCACACATTACGCGGTGTAACGCGTTTTCGTCTGCACGGGAGAGGGGAAGATGCCCTCCACCCGGGGATGAGAAACCGCATTTTTTGGGTCTGCGCCATAACACCAACCCATGGATTCTCAACAATAAAATTACAAAACCCGCGCATAAACGATTATTTATAACTTGTTTGTATATTTTTGATTACATTTGCCTGACCCCAGGTTGATCTTGTGCAGGCCCCGCATGACGCCGATCCGCGCCTTAACGCGCTAAAATCGCACCTATGAACGCCGTCCTTCCCTCCGTACCGCCGCCGCACCCGGTCACCGACATCCCGCCGATGGTTGAAGAGCAACTCACGGACGCCGAGCGTGCTGACCTGATCGTCCGCATCAAGGCGCGAATGGCCGAACAAAACGCCGTCCTGGTCGCACATTACTACACCAGCGCTGACTTGCAACGCTTGGCCGAAGAGACCGGGGGCTGTGTGTCGGATTCGCTGGAGATGGCCCGCTTCGGCCATGCTGCCAAGGCCGGGACGCTGCTCGTCGCCGGGGTGCGCTTCATGGGCGAGACAGCCAAAATATTAAATCCGGAAAAACGCGTGCTGATGCCGGACTTGGGCGCCGAATGTTCGCTCGATCTATCCTGCCCAGCGGACGAATTTGCGGCCTTTTGCGATGCCCACCCCGACCGTACCGTGGTCGTATACGCCAACACCTCCGCTGCAGTGAAGGCGCGCGCCGACTGGATGGTGACCTCCAGCATCGCGGTGCGCGTGGTGCAACACCTGCACGCCCAAGGCAAAAAGATCCTCTGGGCGCCGGATCGTTTCCTCGGTGACTTCGTGCAGCGTGAAACCGGGGCCGACATGCTGCTTTGGCAAGGCTCCTGCGTCATTCATGAACGCTTCAAGGCCGAAGGCATTGTCGAATTGAAACGCCAATATCCTGACGCCGCCGTGTTGGTACATCCTGAATCACCAGCTCGTGTCATCGCCCTGGCCGATGTGGTCGGCTCCACCACACAACTGATCCGCGCCGCCGCGGATCTGCCAAACCCTGTGCTGATCGTCGCCACCGACAATGGCATCTTCTACAAGATGCGGGCTGCCGCCCCCGGCAAGACGCTGCTCGAAGCGCCAGTCGGTGGCCATGGCGCCACCTGCATTTCCTGCGCCCACTGTCCCTGGATGGCCATGAACGGCTTGCGCAAGCTGCTGCATGTGCTGGAAACCGGCGCGAACGAGATCCACATCGATCCCGCCACAGGTGGCAAAGCCATTCACTCGATCAACCGCATGCTGGCCTTCGCTGGACAACAGGGCATCGATATTCGTGGCCGGAGTGGCGACTAATCCACCAACCGGGCTCAAATCCCGGGAGCGGCGCTCGGATTAGCTGCGTCAACCAACGATCTGCCCAAAATCCCCACGGCTGTAATCGCCTATTGCTTGCATAATCTCTTCGCGGCTATTCATGACGAAGGGGCCGTGGCCGACAATGGGTTCGTTGAGCGGTTGGCCCGAAAGCAATAGCACGACGGCATCCTCCGTAATCTCGACCGACAATTCGGTTCCCTCGCGTTCCAGCACGGCCAGTTCCGCCGCACCTATGGAATGGGTTCCGCTTTGCAGCACTCCGCTTAGGACGAACAGCGCCGTGGTGTGACCTTCGGGCATGTTAAGCGACAGCATGCGGTTAGCCCTCAGGCGCATATCCCAGACATTCATCGGCGTAAAGGTACGCGCCGCGCCCTTCACCTCGCCATAGACACCGGCGATCAGCCGAGCCGTGCCTGCCGCACCGGGCAGTTCAACCAGCGGAATTTGGTCAGCCAGAAGCGCCTGGTAATGCGGAGCGGACATCTTGTCTTTGGCCGGCAAGTTGACCCAAAGCTGGATCAGCTCGAATACGCCGCCCCGGCGAGCATAATCTTCACTGTGAAACTCTTCATGCACCAAACCGGAGGCGGCCGTCATCCACTGCACATCGCCCGCACCCAGGGTCCCGCCAGCGCCGGAGGAATCGCGATGCGTCACACCCCCGGCATACACAATAGTCACCGTCTCAAAACCACGATGCGGATGCGGACCTACCCCTCGCTTCTGCTGCGTCGGTGGAAATTCGGTCGGCCCGGCGTAATCCAGCAATAGAAACGGCGACAATTGCGCAGCCATATCGTTGTACGAAAAAATGCTCTGCACCGGGAAGCCGTCACCCACCCAGTGCTGACCGTTACTGCGTTTGATGAAGGCTAGTTTTTTTATAAGCGCTCCCATAAGGTGACTTAGCGCAGAATCACGGAAGGATGACGAAGCGGCGGATTTTGGCCGTGGTCCAGATCCGAAATACCATGTAAAAACCAAAGATCCGGCATTTCTCCAACCTCAGCCGTCCACTGCCCCTGGGTCCCGGAGGAATCACCCCACTTTCGGTAAACGCGCCAAGGCCGCCTTGATCGCGTGATCAGGATGCTCGTAATCTTCCAGCTCACCCGCGAAATATTTGTCATAACTCGCCATATCGAAATGGCCGTGGCCGGACAGATTAATGAGCAAGGTCTTGGGTTCACCGCTGACTTTGCAACGCAGCGCCTCATCAATGGCGGCACGCACAGCGTGGCAGGATTCTGGCGCAGGGATAATGCCTTCGGTCCGAGCAAACTGCACACCCGCCTCGAAGGTTGCTTTCTGGGGGACTGCGACCGCTTCAATCAATTTCTCGTGATAGAGCTGCGACACCAACGGCGAGTCACCGTGATAACGCAAACCGCCGGCATGGATGCCCGGAGGCATGAAGTCGTGGCCGAGGGTGTACATTTTCATCAGCGGCGTATAACCCGACGCATCACCAAAATCGTAGGCATACACGCCTTTCGTCAAGGTTGGGCAAGAGGCCGGTTCAACCGCGACGAAGCGCAGGTTTTGCGCCCGTTTGTCACCCGCCGCTTTGTCCGCAAAGAAGGGGAAAGTTACCCCCGCAAAATTACAGCCACCCCCGCAGGGCGCGAAAATCATGTCGGGATAATCACCGACCTTCTCGAACTGCTTTTTGGCTTCCTGGCCGATGACCGTCTGATGTAACAACACATGGTTCAGCACCGAGCCAAGAGCGTAGTTGGTATCGGCGCGGCTGGCGGCCTCTTCCACCGCCTCGGAAATGGCGATGCCAAGGCTGCCCGGATTGTCCGGATCAGCCGCCAAGACCTGGCGACCGGCGTTAGTCAGGTTAGTCGGACTGGCAAACACCTCGGCGCCCCAGGTCTGCATCATCGAGCGCCGGAAAGGCTTTTGGTGGTACGACACCTTCACCATGTAAACGCGGATCTCCAGGCCGAACATCTGCCCTGCCAGCGCCAAGCTCGACCCCCACTGGCCGGCGCCCGTTTCGGTGGTCAGGCGGTTAATGCCCGCCACCTTGTTGTAATACGCCTGCGGGATGGCCGAGTTGGGTTTATGCGAACCCGCTGGCGAAACTCCTTCGTATTTGTAATAGATTTTGCACGGGGTACCGAGCGCCGCTTCAAGGCGATGGGCGCGCACCAGCGGCGACGGTCGCCATAGGCGATAAGCCTCACGGACCGGTTCCGGAATGGGGATCCATCGCTCAGCCGACATCTCCTGTTCAAGGATGTTGCCGGGGAAAATGGCCAGCATCTTTTCTGGCGCCAGCGGCCCACCATCCCCACCCAGCGGTGGCGCGGGCGGGTTAGGCAGATCGGCAACGATGTTGTACCAATGCGTGGGAATATCTTTTTCTTCGAGCAGGATCTTGGTTTCAGGCATGTCGCATCTCCGTAAGTTGTATTGCTCCCCCAGCAATGAGAGCGAAGCATACGACACTCGCACGGGTGCAGCTATACTGGTCTTCCACACCAAGTCAACCCTTTAACCTCGGCGCTCATGACCATCCAAAACCTTACTGAACACACCCTCGACAGCGTTCAGGTCCTGGATGGCCGCTTACTTAAGGTCTATCGTGACCGTGTCAGTTTGCCTAACGGTCACGAGTCAAGCCGCGAATACATTCGCCACCCTGGTGCGGCCGTTATCATCGCGCTGTTTGCAAACGACGACATTCTCCTCGAGCGCCAGCACCGCTATCCACTCCGCCGTGACTTTCTGGAGTTGCCCGCCGGAAAGTTTGACCCAGACGAGACCGATCTGGCCTGCGCCCAACGCGAACTCATCGAGGAAACCGGATACGCCGCCGAACGCTGGGACTATCTCACCACGCTCTATCCTTGTATCGGCTACTCCGATGAACGGCTAGTCTTTTATCTCGCCCGCGACCTGAAAGAGGTTGGTGCGGCGCTGGATGAAGATGAATTTCTGGAAATCCTGCGCGTCCCGATGAGCGAAGCCCTGGCGATGATCAAAGATGGTCGCATCGACGAGGCCAAAACCGTCATGGGCCTGCTCTGGTTGCAGCAGTCGGGTCTAATCCAACCAACGGATCAGGTAGTACAACCGGGTTCCCTCTGACGAGAGTGAGGGGCCACTCGCAACAGCCGCATAGCGGCCGGCTGCGTGATCAGCCTGAGCCCGGGCTGAGGCCTCATCTGGGCAAAGGGTCACGCAGGTCTCAGGAATACGCCGGCGATTGCGCCCCTTGGGGGCATACACCACACACCATTGCGAGCTAACGACTCCAGACTGCGTATCGCTCACCAAACTGGTAATGGATAACCCCATTACCGGCTTAATGCTTGGTCGGCGGGATAAATTCGAGCGGCTGGACAGCCGCGGGGGCCGCATCACCACCTGCCACAATGGGACGCGCCGAAGTATTTAGCCCAAGTGCGGCGGCCACCTCCTGCTCTCGGGCCGAAATAAGCCCTAAGCACATGCGAATGTTTTCGACCGTCTCCGTCTTCAACGGACTCTCAAAATCAGCACGAGGGGCACAATCACGCGCCACCGAGGTAAGCGTCTTGCGCATGGCGCGCAGAATCTGCTGTTCTTTGGCAAGTTCGCTGGGGTTATCTGACATGACGCAACCTTTGTTTAAATGCGGCCCATTTTATGGCCGCCTTGTGAGAGGTCAACCCCAAGGTCGGCAATGGCATTCAAGAACAGGGGCCTTGCAACCGGGCAATGCTGCCTGTGTAATGGGAATCGTTCTTATTTGTAGCGTTGCTTCCGGGAGCTTTCAATGTCGCAAAAATTAGCCCTCATCCTCACAACCGTCATGAGTCTGGGCGTTGCCGTCCCAGTGGCGGCCGAAGGCCTGGTGTTGGGCGGCAGTGTGACCATGCCAAGGCAGCTTTCTAGCCGAAACGCGGACTATTGCGCCGAAAAAGCCACCACATGATCGACCGCGAGACGGATCCCAATGGTTTCGCCGATCGCATGGTCGTGGTGGGACGGGACCAGTGCCAACACGGTGCGCCTGGATTTCAGGCGCAGAGTGTATAAAAAGTCGGCGCCGCGAAAGGCGCGGCGTTCGACGATAGCGGTCAGGGGGCTGGCGTCATCGTGAACAATATCGTCCGGGCGCAGCAAGACATTTACAGCCGCGCCCTGGCCATACACCCTGCAACTGCCGCCATCACAGGCGGCCGCCGTCACGCCCTCCAGCAGCCCCAACTCAATCTCAACCCGGCTATCACTCACCACCCGCCCCGGCAACAACACCCCTTCGCCTACGAAATCAGCCACAAAACGGGTGCGCGGTTGATGGTAGAGCCGGTATGGTGTGTCCCATTGTTCGATGACGCCGTCGTTCATGACCCCGATCTTGTCGGCCATCGCAAACGCCTCGTGCTGGTCGTGGGTCACCAAAAGCGCGGTGATGCCTTCGATTTTGAGGATGTCGCGCACCTCGATGGACAGCCGTTCACGCAGATCGACATCAAGGCTGGAAAACGGCTCATCCAGCAATAGCAAACGGGGACGCGGCGCCAGCGCACGGGCTAGGGCCACGCGCTGCTGCTGGCCACCCGAGAGTTGATGCGGGGTGCGATTCTCCTCTGCCGAAAGACCGGTGAGCTGCAACATGGCGCGCACCCGCGCCGCGCGTTCGGTGCGCGACCACGCGCGCAAACCAAAGCCGATATTTTCTGCCACGGTCAGGTGCGGAAACAGGGCGAAGTCCTGAAACACAAGGCCCACCTGCCGTTGCTGCGGCGGTGTTTGTTGACGCGCATTCGCGATCAGCTCGCCGTTCAGGTAGATCTGACCCGCTTGCAGGGTCTCCAGCCCGGCAATCAGCCGCAGCGCCGTGGTTTTTCCGCAGCCGGACGGGCCCAGCAGGCAGCCGATCTCGCCGGGTTCCAGGTGCAGGTTCACGCCCTTCAAAACGGCTTTGCTGCCGTGGGCGTGCGCAACATCAGCAAGCGATAGCATGATCTTGTCCCTTGGTGAGGAGCCAAACCGGCAACAAGCCGACCACGACGATGGCCAGCGCGGGCAAGGCGGCGCGCTCCCATTCGCCTTCCGAAGTCATTTCAAACACCCGCACGGCGAGGGTGTCCCAGCCGAACGGTCGAGTCATTAGCGTAATCGGCAGTTCTTTCATGATATCGACAAAAGTGAGCGCGGCCGCGGTGAGCAGCGACACCCGCAGCATTGGCAAATGCACTCGCCACAGCCGCTGGGTGCCCACCACACCGAGTGATTGCGCGGCTTCGTCCACACCACGAGAAATCCGCGCCAGGCCGGAATCCACCGGCCCGTAACTCACCGCCAGAAAGCGCGCGGCATAGGCCAACAGCATCACCGCGAGGGTGCCGCCGAGAATCTGGCTGGCGGCGCCAAAGTGGTCGATAAACAGGTTATCCAGCCAAGCAATAGGGATGAAGATGCCCACCGCCAAAACGGCGCCCGGTACCGCATAACCCAGGGTAGCGAGCCGTGTTGTGAAATGAAGAGCAGTGAAACGCAGACCGCCACCAGGGGGCAGGCGCTGAGCATAACCCAGGGCCAGGGCCAGGGCCCCGACGAGCAGGGCGCCGAGACCGGAAAGAAGCAGCGAATGCCAGGCAAATTCCCAGTAACGCGCATCAAAGTCGGCGGCAAAGACATCGCCTGACCACAGCGCGATCTGGATCATGGGCAGGATGAAGGCCAGTACAAATACCTTGAGCGACCAGCCCGCCGCCAGCCAGCCGCGCCAGCCGTCCAACACGATGCGCGTCGGCGCGGTCGCAGCACGAGTGGAAGCCGCGTAGCTGCGGTTGGCGCGCAACTGGTATTCCAGGAGCGCCAGCACAAACACAAAAAAGATGAGAATCGAAGCGAGCTGGGCCGCCGCCGGCAGCGAAAACAGCGAGAACCAGGCTTTGTAAATCGCGGTGGTGAAGGTGTTGTAGTTGAACACCGAAACGGTGCCGAAATCGGCCAGGGTTTCCATGATCGCCAGCAACAGTCCAGCCGCGATGCCTGGCCGTGCCATTGGCAGGGCTACCTGCCAGAAGGCCTGCGCACGGGTCAGGCCCAACGCTTGTGAGGCTTCCAGCAAGCGCCGACCCTGACCCTGAAAGGCGGCCCGCGCAGTGAGAAAGACATAGGGGTAGAGCGCCAGGCTCATCACCAGAATCACGCCGCCACGCGAACGCACCTCGGGAATCGCCGTCAAGTTCCAGTTTTCGCGCAGCCAAGTGGGTAAGGCACCGGTGAAATCAAACAACCCCAACCAGACAAAGGCAGTGACATAGGCAGGCAGCGCCAGCGGCAAGAGCAAGGCCCAGCTGAAGAATCGACGCCCGGGGTAATCACACGCGGCCGTGAGCCAGGCCAGCGAAACGCCGAGTAGCGTTACACCCAGGCCCACCCCCAGCACCAACCAGACCGTGTTCACGAGCAGCTCCGGCAGCACAAACTGCCACAGGTGCTGCCAGATTTCCTGATCGATGTCGGCCAGCGACGACACCACCACCGCCACCGGAATGAGGGTGACGAGGGCGATGGGGAGGACAATCAACCAAGGTGTGAGACGCATAGCGCGGGTTCGCATCCAAAAATAAAGCCCCAGCCGTCAAAACGGCTAGGCCATGGTCGATTTTAGCGGGTTTAGAAACACACGCTTGGAGCGCTTACTTGTAGCCCACCCGATCCATCAGCATCGTGGCCTTGGCCTGCAGCTTACCGGCCTCCGCCACATTAATGAGGTTGTGCTTGAACCCACCCCAGGCGGTGACGGTTTTATCCGGTTGCACTTGCGGGTTGACCGGGTATTCCAGATTGACATCGGCGTACAGGTTCTGTGCCTTGGCCGAGGCCAGCCATTCCAGCAACTTGATGGCGCCCTGCGGATTTTTGGCATGTTTGGTCACCCCCGCGCCGGAAACATTGACATGCACGCCGGCAGCCTTGTTCTTCAGACCTTGGTTGGGCCAGAAAATGCCCAGTGCCAGGTTGGGTTTTTTCTCCATTAGGCGGCCGTAGTAATAAGTGTTCACCACGGTCACATCGCACTGGCCGGCGGCCACCGCCTCCATGGCCTTGGTGTCGTCAGGCAGCGGCGCGGTAGCGAGGTTGGCGACCCAGCCCTTGAGAATGTCTTCGGTTTTTCCCTCGCCGTGCTCCCATATCATCATCGCTACCAGCGACTGGTTGTAGACTTTTTTCGAGGTGCGCAGGCACAGGCGATTTTTCCACTTTACATTCGCCAGATCTTCATAGGTGGACAGCTCGCCCGGCTTCACCGTGTTCTTGTTGTAGACGAGCGTGCGGGCGCGCACCGACAGGCCGAACCACTCGTTGTCGGGGTCTCGTAAGTGATCGGGAATGTTGGCCTGTAAGGTCTTCGATTTGACCGACTGCAACAAGCCCTTGTTGGCGGCCTGCCACAGGTTACCCGCATCCACGGTCATGAACAGGTCGGCCGGTGTGTTCTTGCCCTCAGCCTTCAGGCGTGCCATCAACGGGCCTTCCTTGTCGGTTACGAACTTCACGGCCACGCCGGTTTCCTGGGTATAGGCATCGAACAGCGGCTTGATCAACTGCTCGTTGCGGGCGGAATACACCACAACTTCGGCACTGGAAATCGCGGGGACAGACAGGACACCTATCAGGAGCAGGCGGGCAAGACAATTTTTCATCGGATTCTCCGGGACAGTTAACAGAACGCCACGGATTTAAACGCCAATGATAATAATTGTCAATAACAAAAGCTTGCGGGGCGCTGGAGCTTGTCGCACTACACCAAAATGCCGCCGCAACGCATACTCCTCGACGCGTTATGGTGGATTAAACACGCCTGCTAGCGCACCACCTCCTTCAGCTGTTCAAGGATCGCCGGATTTTCCAAAGTAGAAATATCGGAGGTAATCTCCTCACCCTTGGCCAAGGTCCTTAGCAGGCGGCGCATGATCTTTCCAGAACGGGTCTTGGGCAGGTTATCGCCGAAGCGGATTTCGTCCGGCTTAGCGATCGGGCCAATCTCGTGGGCGACATGATTGCGCAAGTCATTCACGATGGCCTTGGCCTCATCACCCGTGGGACGGCTGCGCTTGAGCACCACATAGGCGACAATACCTTCACCCTTGATGTCGTGCGGCTTACCCACCACGGCAGCCTCAGCGACCAACGGATGCGATACCAAAGCCGATTCGATCTCCATAGTGCCCAAGCGATGTCCAGACACATTCAGCACATCGTCGATACGGCCCATGATGGTGAAATAGCCGGTTTGGGGATCGCGAACCGCACCATCGCCGGCCAGATACAAGCGACCGCCCAATTCCTCGGGGTAATACGATTTCGTGAAACGCCCCGGATCACCCCAGATGGTGCGAATCATTGACGGCCACGGCTTCTTGATAACTAAAAAGCCGCCCTGACCCCAATCCACATCATGTCCAGTCTCATCCACAATCTCAGCCATGATGCCTGGGAAGGGCAGGGTGCAGGAGCCTGGCACCGTGGGCGTCGCGCCCGGCAAGGGGGTGATCATGTGGCCGCCGGTCTCGGTCTGCCACCAAGTATCAACAATCGGGCAACGGCTGCCGCCAACCTGTTCGTGATACCACATCCAAGCCTCTGGATTAATCGGTTCACCGACCGTCCCCAACAAGCGAAGGGTGGTCAGATTGAACTGGCTGGGGTGACACTCGGGATGCCCTTCACCCAGCTTGATCAGGGCGCGAATGGCGGTTGGCGCGGTGTAAAAAATGCTGACTTTGTGCGCCGCGATCATGCGCCAGAAGCGGCCCGCATCTGGATAGGTCGGAACCCCTTCGAAAATCACCTCCGTCCCGCCGCAGGCCAACGGCCCATAAGCCACATAGGTATGACCGGTGACCCAGCCGATATCCGCCGTGCACCAGAACACATCGTCCGGCTTGAGATCGAAGGTCCACTTCATGGTCAGCACAGCCTGTAACAAATACCCCGCCGTGGCGTGCTGCACGCCCTTGGGCTTGCCAGTGGAGCCCGAGGTGTAAAGCAAAAACAGGGGATGCTCGGCCTCGACCCATTCTGGTTCACAGATCTCGGGCTGATCCGCCACCGCCTCATGCCACCACAAGTCACGCCCCGCAACCATAGCGCACGCACCGCCAGTGCGCTGATAAACGATAACCCGCGTGATGGTCTCGCAACCAACCATGGCCAGTGCCTCATCTACGGCCGGTTTAAGCGGAATGTTCTTGCCGCCACGCGCCTGCTCATCGGCCGTGATCACCATCACCGCGCGGGCGTCTTCGATGCGGTCTTTCAGAGACTGCGCGGAAAAACCGCCGAATACGACAGAATGGGTAGCGCCGATGCGGGCGCAGGCCTGCATGGCCACCACGCCCTCGATCGACATTGGCAGGTAGATGACCACACGATCACCTTTCTTGACCCCCTGCGCCTTGAGTGCATTGGCAAATTTACCTACCCGCGCCAGCAGTTCCCTGTAGGTTACCCGGGTAACCTGGCCGTCATCCGCCTCAAAATGGATCGCCACCTTGTCATCCAGGCCTGCCTCAACATTTTTATCCAAGCAGTTGTAGGAGACATTCAGCCGGCCATCCGTAAACCACTGATAGAACGGCGCACTCTTCTCATTCAAAACCTCTGTGAAGGGCTGCCTCCAAGTCAAATGTTCCTGCGCCAAACGCGCCCAATAGCCCTCGTAATCGGCCTCTGCCTCGGCACAAAGCGCCCGATACGCTGCCATCCCGGAGATCGTCGCCTGCTTGACGAAGGCCTCCGAGGGAGAAAAGATCCGCGTCTCATGCGCGACAGATTCGATGTTCGACATAGGCTACGACTCCTCAACAACATCCAAAAAAGGTCACTCCCCCCCGGGAAGGTGCAAAATAAGACAATTCCCACCGATTGACAATCACCACCTGTGGCCACCCCGTGACATTCATTAACCCCATCGACCATGCCACCCACCACTCCCGCTGGCTGGCTGCTCGTTTATCCGCCCGCCCGGATCTTCGCGGGAACTTGGCGGAAACTATTGAACAGCCCTTCAGCGCCGCTGAAATGGCCACGGCGCTGGGCGTCCATCTAGCGACGCATAGCGACCTGGGCGTCGCCTTGCGCCGGCTGCGCGAAGCGGTCATGGCGCGCCTGATCGTACGAGACATTAACGGCCTTGCAGACCTCACCGAGATTACCGGCACTTGTACGGATCTTGCCGAACTCGCCGTCCAACGCAGTATCACTCAGATCCATCCCGATCTCGTCGCCATTCACGGTGAGCCACTTGATAGCAACGGCCAGCCGCAGCAAATGATGGTGGTAGGTATGGGCAAACTGGGCGGGCGCGAGCTCAATGTCTCGTCCGACATCGACCTCATCTTTGTTTACCCCGAGGGCGGCGAGACGGCCGGGCCACGCCGCATCGACAACCACGAATTCTTTACCCGCCTCGGCAAACGCCTGATTGCCCTGATCGGCGACAACACGGCCGACGGCTTCGTCTTTCGCGTCGATATGCGTCTGCGCCCCTACGGCGAGGGAGGGCCGCTGGCCAGTAGCCTCGCCATGCTGGAGGAATACTTTTACACCCAAGCCCGGGAATGGGAGCGCTACGCCTGGATCAAGGGTCGTGTGCTGAACACTGGCGAGACTGTGGCCACTGAGGCCCTGGAGGCCTTGCGTCGCCCCTTCGTGTTCCGAAAATATTTCGACTACGGAGCCTTCGCCGCCATGCGCGACCTACATGCGCAAATCCGCCGCGAGGTGGTACGCAAAGATCGCGCCGACAACATCAAGCTTGGCCCCGGCGGGATCCGCGAGATTGAATTTATCGCCCAAGTCCACCAGTTGGTACGCGGCGGCCGCGAGCCGGCCTTGCAAACGCGCCCCACCCGCCAAGTTCTCGACCTTCTGCCAGAGGCCCAGTTGCTGCCTCAAACCACGGTGGATCAGTTGCAACAGGCCTATGTTTTCCTCCGCACCGTAGAGCACCACCTGCAATATCTGGATGATGCCCAGACCCAAGAACTCCCCGCCCAGGCCGAAGATCGGACGCGCATCGCTGCGGGCATGGGCTTTACTGACTGGGCCGCGTTTTACGCCCACCTCACTACCCTGCGCCGTGGCGTTGCCAACGAATTCGAGACCCTGTTTGGCACGGAAATCACTAGCGAAAAAACGGACCACCCCTTGGCTGGGTTGTGTGAGCGGCCCGAGGTCGAAGTGCTCCAGGCCCTGACCGAGCGGGGTTTTGGCGATCCGGCCGCGTGTTACCGGCAGCTCATTGCCTTGCGCACCGGCAGCCGCTACCACGCCTTACCCTCCGCCAACCAGCTTGCCGTAGATGCCCTGCTGCCCCACTTGATCGCGGCTGCTACCGAGTTCGCCAATGCCGACGACACCCTGTCCCGGATGTTAACCCTGCTGGAGACCATCTGCCGCCGTGCCCCCTATCTGCGCCTCCTGAGCGAATATCCGAGCACCCTGACCCAGATCGCTCGCCTCTGCAGCAGCAGCCCGTGGGCAGCGCAATACCTGACCCGGCAGCCGCACCTCCTTGACGAACTGATCGACGCCCGGCTGCTGACGGCCGAGATCGATTGGGCCGAGGCGCGACACGGTCTGGAGTCCCAACTCGATGCCTTAGCCGGCGACACCGAGCGCGAAATGGATGCCTTGCGCCACTTTAAGCAAACTCAGACCCTGCGTCTGCTGGCCCGCGATCTGGCCGGCGAACTGCGTCTGGAGATCCTGTCCGATCGCCTGACCGAACTGGCCGATCTGCTGCTCGATGTCACCGTTGGACGCGTCTGGCATGAGTTGCCACGCCGGCATTGCGAGAACCCGACCTTCGCGGTGATCGCCTATGGCAAGCTAGGTGGCAAAGAGCTGGGCTATGCCTCCGATCTCGACCTGGTCTTCTTGTACGACGACGCCCACCCCGACGCTCAAGACACCTATGCCCGCCTGGCCAAACGGCTCAGCGCCTGGATATCAGCGGTCACCCCGGCCGGAATTCTCTACGAAGCCGACCTGCGCCTGCGCCCGGACGGTGCCTCAGGTCTGCTGGTCAGCAGCGTGGCCGCCTACGCCAACTACCAACAGCATCAGGCCTGGACCTGGGAACATCAGGCCCTCACCCGCGCCCGCTTCTGTTGTGGCGATCGCTCGATCGGCCAGCGCTTCGAGGCCATCCGCGCAGCCATTCTGGCCTCGCCGCGTGACCTGCCACGGCTACGCACCGAGGTGCTGGAGATGCGCCAGAAGATGCACGATGGCCATCCCAATCGCAGCCCCCTGTTCGATCTGAAACATGACCCCGGCGGCTTGGTCGATTGCGAGTTTGCCGTGCAATACTTGATTCTGGCCCATGCCGGGCAACATCCAACCCTGCTTGCCAACTGCGGCAATATCGCTCTGCTCACCCGCGCAGCGGAGGCCGGCCTGTTGCCAATGGCCGTCGCTGGCGCCGCCGCCGACGCCTACCGTGAACTGCGCCGCCTGCAACATCAGGTCAAGCTCCAAGGGGCCGAAAGCGCCCGCATTCCGCGCCTTGCCGCCGGACCCTACCCGGAACATGTGCAGCGTCTGTGGCAAGCGGTCTTTGGCGTATAGGTATTTGGGGAACAAGGCGGCTGCGCTACAATCTGCGTCCAACCTTTATAGATTTCTGGAGTTTGCATCATGTCCATGGCCGACCGCGACGGCGTTATCTGGTACGACGGGAAAATGGTTCCCTGGCGCGAGGCCACCACCCATGTGCTGACCCACACCTTACATTACGGCATGGGCGTATTTGAAGGCGTGCGCGCTTATGAAACCCCGCAAGGCCCAGCCATCTTCCGCCTCCAGGATCACACCGACCGCCTGTTCCGCTCCGGCCACATCCTGGGCATGAAACTGCCTTATTCCAAGGATGAAATCAACGCCGCACAACTCGCCGTGGTGCGTGATAACGGCCTGAAATCTGGCTACCTGCGCCCGATGGCCTTTTTTGGCCCGGAGGCCATGGGCATCTCCGCCAAAACTCTGTCGGTACATGTCATCGTCGCCGCCTGGCCGTGGGGCGCCTACATGGGCGCCGAGGCGCTGACTCAAGGCATTCGCGTCAAAACCTCATCCTTCAGCCGCCACCATGTCAATATCACCATGTGCAAGGCCAAAGCCAACGGCAACTATATGAACTCCATCCTCGCCCACAAAGAGGCCGAGATGGATGGCTACCAAGAGGCGCTACTGCTGGATGTGGACGGCTTTGTTGCCGAGGGTTCGGGCGAAAACTTCTTCCTGATCCGCAACGGCACGCTATACACGCCGGACACCACTTCTGCCCTGGAAGGCATCACCCGTGACACCATCATCCAGTTAGCGGGCGAACTCGGCATCCCGGTCATCGAGAAACGCATCACCCGCGATGAGGTGTATTGCGCCGATGAGGCCTTCTTCACCGGCACCGCTGCCGAAGTCACCCCGATTCGCGAACTCGATAACCGCAGCATCGGCAGCGGTTCACGCGGACCCATTACCGAAAAACTGCAAGCCCTATATTTTGCTTGCGTTCAGGGCCGCTCCACCGCACACGCGGGCTGGCTGTCCCCTATTTAGGAAGACCCTGCCATGTCCACCGAACGCATCATCACCGTTCAGGCCAACCAGCTCCCGCTGCATTGCCCCACACCCGAACAGGCCTTGTGGAACCAACACCCTCGCGTCTTCATACGCCTGACTGCAGGGCACCCGGCGCGTTGTCCCTATTGCGGGACCCAGTACCAACTCGCCGAGGATGCAGCCTCGCCGGGTCATCACTAATCTTTGACGCGGGAGGCCAGCATGACCCGAATCATCATCCCGATCACCCTGTTGGCCTTGACCCTTATGGCGACAGCAGCTCGCGCCGAAGTCCCTGCCAATGACCTTGCACAGGTGGCCCGCGTACGACAGGCGCAACTGATGTCAGCCATGTTTGATCTGCGCCGATCTCGCCTGGGCTTTGAAGAGACCGTGGCGGCCATTCGTCAATCGGCCACCAAAAAGGGCTGGCGTGTCGGGCCCACTCAAGATGCGCAGGCCGATATGGCCCGCGCCGGGATCAAAGACGCACCCCGCATCAAGGTGGTTCCTACCTGCCCACCAGAAGCCAACCAGCGCCTCGCTCACATTAGTCAAATTTTGGGGAAACCCATCCCGCCTTTACCCTGCCGCATCACCGTGCTCACTGACAAAGACGGTCAGGTCCAGGTTATCAAGATGAACACGGCCCACTTGGCTCGCGCCGCAAAAAACGACCAACTCGCCCGTGTCATGGGCGAAATCGCTGCCGAAGAAGAGGCCATGCTGAAGGGTATTGTGGAATAAGGCCGCCGCATCCGGCAGCCCGCTTCCTTTACGCCGTTTTTGAATAACGCGGGCGGATAACAGCGCCCGGCGGGGCGATATCTTGACGCAGGTAGTGGTCAAAACACATGGCGATATTACGCAAAAAGCGTCGGCCAAGATCCGTCACGCGCAACACACCGCCGGTCAAGGTCAGCAAACCGTCTGCCGCCTGGGCCTGCAGATCTGGCAGGGCATCCGCAAAATAGTCCCAACAATCGATCCCCCAATCGGCCGAGAACGCGGCGCCATCCAACTCCAGATCACACATGACACGGGTAATTATGTCGCGGCGAATCTCGTCATCGCGGGTCAGGCGCAGACCGCGCTCAACACACAGGCCGTTCTGCATCACTGCTTCTTCATAGATCCGTAGCGTTTTTTCGTTCTGCACATAAGTTGTTTTAGTTTGGCTGATGCTTGAGGAGCCAAACGCGTAAATATCGCAATCCTTGTGCGTGGTGTAGCCCTGAAAGTTGCGATACAGGGTCTTGGCCCGCTGGGCGATGACCATCTCGTCGCTAGGCTTGGCGTAGTGGTCAAGGCCGATATTCACATAACCCGCCGCCGACAGGCGGTCATGGATCAGGTTCTGCAACTCGAGCCGAGTGGCGAAATCAGGCAGATCAGACTCAGCGATCAGCTTCTGATGCTTCTTCATCCACGGCACATGGGCGTAGCCAAAAATAGCAAAACGATCCGGCGACCAGTCGAGCACCGTATCCAGAGTCTGGGCAAAACTTGCCACATTCTGGTAGGGCAGTCCCACGATCAGATCCATGTTGATGCTGGAGAAGCCCAGTTCACGCGCCCAGCCATAGACCTTAGCGATCATTGCCGTCGGTTGCACCCGATTGACCGCCGCCTGCACCTTGGGATCCAAGTCCTGCACCCCAAAAGAGAGACGATTGAAACCCGACTCGCGCAGGGCCACCAGATGCTCTCGCGTTAATTCGCGTGGATCCGCCTCGCAGCCCATCTCAGCATCGGGCGCAATCGTAAAACGCTGCCGGATAGCCGTCATCAGACGGCGAATATCATCTGGCTTGAGATAGGTCGGCGTGCCGCCACCCCAATGCAGCTGGCGCACGCGACGCGTTTTATCGACCAGCGCCGCCACGCTATCCATCTCGCGTTCGAGGCAGTCCAGGTAAGGCGCAACCCGCTCGTAATGCCCGGTGGCTACCATGTTGCAGCCACAGTAATAACACAGCGTGTCGCAGAAGGGGATATGAAAATACAGCGAGATACCACGCGCCGGATCCTGGCTCGCAGCGATCTCTTCCCGCCATTCGGCCTCGCGGAAGCCTTCGTGGAAATACGGCGCCGTCGGATACGAGGTATAGCGTGGGCCTGCCTTGCTGTATTTCTGGAGCAGAGAAGTAAGGTCGGACATGATCTGTCATCTATAAAAGTGGCAGTTATTCTAGCAGTATGCCATGCCAATCTGTAGGCACTCGGCCTTGATCTCGCCAAACCTTGAGTACGAAAAGACTAGCTTTCTAGCGAGAAATCGCTTGCAATCCGCGGAATGTTACCTATGATGACCACACCTCCCTGACCGTCGCAATGACGGTTTTTCCACGGCACCGTTCTTCGGCGCCGTTTTTTTTGCCGCTATAATCTGCGCCATCCCTTCTGCGCTCCAGCGCCACCACGGCCACCATGACAGCCCTTCCTTCCGAGATATTCAAGGCCTACGACATCCGTGGCATTGTCGGAAAAACGCTCACGCCCGACATCGTCGCCGACATAGGCGCGGCGCTCGGCTCCGAGGCTCGAGCGCGGCAGCAATCCACCATCGTCATTGGCCGCGATGGTCGCCTGTCCGGGCCGGCGCTGGCGGCTGCGTTGGCACGCGGCATTCAGTCCGCCGGGGTGGATGTCATTGATATCGGTTGCGTTGCCACGCCGATGACCTATTTCGCCGCCTTTGAAACCGGAGCCCATTGCGCAGTGATGGTCACTGGCAGTCACAACCCGCCCGATTACAATGGCCTGAAGATGGTGTTGGCAGGAGAGACGCTTGCCTCTGAAGCCATCCAGAAGCTGTACCGCCGCATCGAAAACCGAGATTTCACTCAGGGCAACGGCGCCTACCGCGCCCACGCCATCGCAGCCACTTACCAGACCCGTATCGTCAGCGACATTCGTCTGGCCCGCCCACTCAAGATCATCGTCGATGCCGGCAACGGCATAGCCGGAGCCTTCGCGCCAGCTCTTTACCGGGCCTTGGGTTGCGCCGTCGAAGAAATGTATTGCGAAGTAGACGGCCATTTCCCCAATCACCATCCCGACCCCTCCGTTCCTAAAAATCTCACCGACCTGATCACCCGTCTGCAAAACAGCGATGCCGATCTCGGGCTGGCGTTTGACGGCGATGGCGATCGCTTGGGTGTGGTCACCCGCTCGGGAAAGATCATTTATCCCGACCGCCAGTTAATGCTGTACGCGGCCGACATGCTGACGCGCAACCCCGGCGCCACGGTTATCTACGATGTCAAATCGACGCGTAATCTGGACAACTGGATTCGCCAGCATGGCGGTGTGCCACTGTTGTGGAAGACCGGGCACTCACTGGTCAAAGCCAAGATGAAAGAAACCGGCGCCCTGCTGGCGGGCGAAATGAGCGGCCATGTCTTTTTCAAGGAACGCTGGTACGGCTTTGACGACGGCCTCTATACCGGTGCTCGCCTGCTCGAAATCCTCTCCAAGGCCCACGACATTGACGCCGTCTTCGCCGCCCTACCCGACAGCGTCAGCACCCCCGAGCTGAATGTCCAAATGAACGAAGGTGAACCCCATCGCTTGCTGGCGCAGTTACAGAAAAGCGCCGTGTTTCCCGGCGCCGAGCGCATCATTAGCATCGACGGTCTGCGCGTTGAATATCCAGACGGCTTTGGTCTGATGCGCCCGTCCAACACCACACCCGTCATCGTCCTGCGTTTTGAGGCCGAAAATGCGAGTGCCTTGCAACGGATCCAGAGCACCTTTCGCCAGTTACTCCTGACCACAGCGCCGCATCTGCAACTTCCCTTTTAACTTTTATTGTCGTCAAGACCTATTTCCCGGAGCTCTGCATGAATACACCCCGCGTCGGTTTGATCATGGGCAGCAACAGCGATTGGGACACCATGCAAGGCGCTGCCGAGATCCTGCAAAACCTGGGTATCGCCTTCGAAAAACGCGTGGTCTCCGCTCACCGCACGCCTGATTTGCTGTTTGCTTACGCCGCAACGGCGGCTGAACGCGGTCTACGATGCATCATCGCCGGAGCGGGGGGCGCCGCCCATCTGCCGGGCATGGTCGCGGCCAAGACACATCTGCCGGTGCTCGGGGTGCCGGTCCAATCGCGGGCGCTGAAGGGCATGGATTCGCTGCTGTCCATCGTGCAAATGCCCAAAGGCATTCCGGTCGCGACCTTTGCTATTGGTGAAGCCGGGGCCGCCAACGCGGCCCTCTTTGCCGCCGCGCTCCTGGCCAATGAAGACGCTGAAGTTCGCGCCAAACTGCTGGCCTTCCGCCAACAACAAACCGACACGGCCTTGGCCATGGAGTTGCCCGACTGATGCGCACACCTGCTTTACCGGCTTTATTACCCGGTGCCACACTCGGCATGCTGGGGGGGGGCCAGCTCGGCCGCATGTTCACGCTCGCTGCGCGCGTCATGGGCTATCGCGTCGTCGTGCTGGATCCTGATCCCGATAGCCCCGCTGGGCAGCTCGCCGACATCCATATCAAAGGCGATTACACCGCAACGGCGACCTTGCTGCACATGGGCCAATTGTGCGACGCGATCAGCACCGAGTGGGAAAATGTTCCCGCCCTCACCTTGGAAATCCTTGCCAAGCATTGCCGTGTGCATCCATCGCCCACGGCAGTCGCCGTCGCCCAGGATCGTTTACTGGAAAAAACCCGCGCCCGCGAATGTGGTCTAACCACCGCGCCGTTTGCCAACATCGAAGATCAAAGCGACCTGGTCAGTGCTTGGGCGCAGATCGGCGGCCCGGCCTTGTTGAAGACCCGCCGCCTGGGTTATGACGGCAAGGGGCAAGTGCTGATCGGCAATCTCGACGATCTGGTCAACGCCTACGCCCAGCTTGGGAATGTGCCCTGTCTGCTGGAAGGATTTCTGCCGCTCGCTCAAGAAGTGTCCGTTGTTCTGGCCCGCGGGGTCAGTGGCGAAATCGCTTTTTACCCGCTCGCCGAAAATCGTCACCTGCGCGGCATTCTCGACCTTAGCGCAATTCCAGCGCGGGTCCCCGCTGCGCTGGTTACGGAAGCCTGCAATTTGGCCGCCAATCTCGCGCATGGACTTGATTATGTCGGCGTCCTCGCGGTTGAATTTTTCGTTCTCAAGGATGGGCAGCTGGTATTCAACGAAATGGCCCCTCGCCCGCACAACAGCGGTCATTACACCCTCGACGCCTGCGTCACCGATCAGTTCCAGCAACAGGTCCGCGCCCTGGCCGGCCTGCCGCTGGGCGACACTCGCCTGGTTTCACCCTGCGTGATGGTCAATCTGCTCGGCGACATCTGGCAGCCCGAGCCGCGCTGGGACCGCTTACTCAAGCATCCCGGCGTACAACTGCACCTGTATGGAAAACGCGAGGCCCGCCCCGGACGCAAGATGGGACACTACACGGTACTCGCCGATAACCTCAATACCGCGCTCGCCATCGCCGAACAAACCCGGGCTGATCTGGGGATTAGCTGACCGGCTGCGGAGGCCTTAAGCCGCGCGGCCCAGTGGCGCGGCCTGAGGTTCAATCCGCCGCAACCACAACTCCTCGCTTTTGCGGTCGAGACTGCGCATCAGCACCGGCAGCCCCGGCTGATCGGCGGCAAACCATAAATCCAGCTCCCCGTCGCCGTCGCGCCACGCGTGTAGCCGCCAAAGCCGACGCCCCTCACGAATATCCACTTCCGGCTTGGCAAACCGATAACCACGCAATTTTCGCCCGTCCGTCACCGGCAGAATCAGATTGGCTTGCTCAGGATGAAAGCGGAGCGCCAGTTGCCACAGGAAGCTCAGCGCATCCTGCGCACCGGCGCGCAACACCTCGGGCTGACCGTTCAGGGCGAGTTGCCCTGCCGCATAATCAAAAACCGCAACATCCGGGCGCTTTTCGCCGCGTTTCTGACTAAAGGTTTCCGGCTGCAAACCCTCGGCGCTGATACGCCCGGTACTCGCCAAATTAATTTCACCCGTCACAAAAAACGCCACGATTCCCGTCGTCTTAAGCTGACTCTCAGCGCGATAGCGCAGCCCATCATGTTGCCAAAGATAACGCGCTACACCGATAGTGAAACCGTCCTCAGCCTTCGATATGGCGTATTGCACGCTCATCTGAACAGGAAACGATTTTAGGAGCGGCGCTGCCAAGTCAACGACCCCATTGGCCGGCACCGAAACCGGGGGGGCAGGCCCAGCCGCCACTGGCGCAACCGGCGCTGGGCTGGGTGCCAGCGCTGTGGGCGGCGGTGGCATGGCCAACGCTGTGGATGCGATTGGCTGAAGCGGTTCGGGAGGGGCGGGCGCCGGGGTCTCTACGGGCCGCGTAGGCATTTCCACCCCTGGCTCCAAGGCCGAGGCGGCAACCGATTTCGCCATCAGGTGCGGTTCAGGAAGCGGCATCACTAACACGGCCTCCAGTGGCGGTCCGGCGTCTTCGTCCGCGTCAGAACCACTCCAAAAGGTCAACGGACTGATAAACCAGCTCAAATGCACCAGGACGGAAGCCAACCCGGCCCACCCAAAAACTGTGCGCCGGGCGTCAGTCATGCTGCTTAATCCAGCGCCGGTACGACGCAACCTGCCAAAGCGGGGCGGCTCTTGGCTTGCAGCCGTACTCCACCCGGCGGCGTGATTTGCAGCCGACCTTCGGCAAACCAGCGGATCGCTTGTGGATAGATTTGATGCTCTTGTGCCAGCACCCGTTCAGCCAAGGTTTCGGGCGTGTCATCGTCCAACACCGGCACCGCGGCCTGGATAACAATGGGCCCGACATCGACTTCCGGGGTGACAAAATGCACCGTGCAACCGTGCAGCTTAACGCCCGCCGCCAAGGCACGCTCGTGAGTGTGCAGGCCGGGGAACGCGGGCAGCAAAGCCGGGTGGATGTTGAGCAAACGCCCAGCGTAGTGGCTCACAAAAGCGTCAGTCAGTACACGCATGAAGCCCGCCAGCACCACCAAATCAGGCGCATGGCGGTCTATTTCGGCCATCAATGCAGAGTCAAATGCGCTGCGATCGGGAAAGACCTTGTGATCAATGACGGCGGTGGCAATACCGCGTTCCGCCGCTGTTTTCAGGCCTCCGGCCTGCGCACAATTGCTGAGCACCGCAGCGAAAGTAACCGGCAACAGGCCCGCGTCAGCCGCCTTGAATAGCGCCTCCATGTTGGAGCCGCGCCCAGAGATCAGGATGACAAGGCGAGTCATGAAGCGGGTGTATCAGGCGCGTTGTTAACGGTACTGCACATGCGGCACCGCATCGGTCCCGACGACCTCACCCAGGCGGTAAACGGTTTCGCCTTGGGCCGTCAGGAAGCCGGCGGCGCGCTCGGCATCGCCAGGCGCGACGATGACCACCATGCCGATGCCACAGTTGAAGGTGCGGCGCATTTCAAGATCACTCACATGGCCGGCCTGCTGCAGCCACTGGAACACCGGTGGCAAAGTCCAACTCGCCACATTGATGGCCACCGCCGTACCGTCCGGCAGCACGCGTGGGATATTTTCAGTTAATCCACCACCGGTGATATGAGCCATGCCCTTGATCTCCAGCTCAGCCATTAAGGCCAGCAGCGGTTTGACATAAATGCGGGTTGGTTCAAGCAAGGCGTGACCGAACGGCTGGCCGTGGAAATCGGCGGCAAGATCGGCACCGCTCACTTCAAGCAATTTACGCACCAACGAATAGCCATTGGAATGCGGGCCGCTGGAGGCCAAGCCCAGCACCGTGTCACCGGGCTGGATGGCCTGGCCGGTGATGAGCTTCGCTTTCTCCGCTACGCCCACCGCAAAGCCGGCGAGATCGTATTCACCGGGCGGATACATGCCCGGCATCTCGGCCGTCTCGCCGCCAATCAAGGCGCAACCGGATAGTTCACAGCCGGTGGCAATGCCGCTGACCACGGCCTCGCCGGTATCGACATCGAGCTTGCCACAAGCGAAGTAGTCGAGGAAGAACAAGGGTTCAGCGCCTTGCACCAAGATGTCATTAACGCTCATCGCCACCAGATCCTGGCCAATGGTGTCGTGTTTGTTCAGCTCAAACGCCAACTTCAGCTTGGTGCCGACGCCATCGGTGCCGGAGATCAGCACCGGCTCCTGGTATTTTTTCGGTAGTTCCATCAGCGCGCCGAAGCCGCCGATCCCGCCCAACACCTCGGGACGCAAAGTGCGACGGGCAAGCGGCTTGATGCGTTCAACCAGGGAATCGCCGGCGTCCATATCGACGCCGGCATCGCGGTAGGTGTAGGAGGTTTGAGTAGAAGGGGTTTGAGAAGACACGGGAGACCGCCTGTTTACGAAAATGCCGTCATTTTACGCTGTCTGAAGGCTCTCGGTTGCGTGTGAAGTCAGGCGCGAGGAGCGGATCGTCCACGCGCCGCCATTCCCCATCGATCACGCCTGGTGCAGCGTCCCGTTCACCCTCAACCTCTCCTCCAACGCCGCCCCATCCCGCATGAGACCGCAACGCCGGGGCGGGAAACACGAAGGAGGCCAGAAACAGCACGAGGCCGATCGCATCGCTGACCGGGCCCGGGATGATGAACAACAGGCCAGCAATGAAGCGTAAGCCCACCGCCGTGAGAGCATGCCAAGGCGAGGCCCCTGACTGCAACGCGCCCAGGATCTGCAACGCCCAGCCCTTCTGGACATGAAGCAGCAAGCCCCAACCCAGCAGGATCGTCAGCACCAGCCAAGCCAGAGTCCAGGCGCCGATGGCCTGCCAGATCTGGTAGATTCCAACCGATTCCAGTATAGGGAAAGCGAGGACTATAATCGCGAACCCAAGACCGATATTAAGCCTCATGGCCGAACCCCTGTTGATTGTGATCACCACCCTGCCTGACCGCGAGCAGGCCCGGACGCTGGCTCGACAGGTTGTCGAAGCACGACTGGCGGCCTGTGTACAGGTCGGCACGCCGGTCGAATCGTTCTACCGCTGGCAAGGCGCCGTCGAACCTGCGCACGAGACACCGTTGCTGGTCAAGACGGTCCCGGCACGCTATGCGGACTTGGAGTCTTTTTTGCAACAGCATCACCCTTACGCGCTGCCCGAGATCATTGCCTTGAACGATGTCCATGGCTCGTCAGCATACCTTGACTGGGTCGCCCAAGAAACCCAACCCTAATACACAGCCTCAATCTGGAGTGCCGCATGCGTCCCCTGACTGTTCTGTTTCATCTTGTCGTCGCCGTTTTGTTTACTTCTGTGGCCCATGCCCAGACGGAACCGCTTGACCCCGAAAAGGCCTTCCAGATCAGCGCTCAAGCTACGGCCAAGGACCGTGTCGAAGTGCGTTTCAAGATTGAAAAAGGCTATTACCTGTATCGCGAGAAGACCCGTGTTTCCGCTCAGGGCGCGACCCTTGGTAGCGTTGCTCTACCCAAGGGCAAAATGAAGCAGGATGAGGTTTTCGGCCGAGTCGAAACTTGGCGCGACGAAGTACGCTTCACCTTGCCGGTCAAGGCTACGAGCCCGTACACCTTGCAGATCACCACCCAAGGCTGTGCCGATGTCGGTCTATGTTATCCACCTATGGATACCGAGATTCGCATCGACCCCTCGGCACCCGTCAAGGCCGCGCCTCCGAACAAGGAAGATCTGCTGGCAAAGCTGAAGGCCCTCGCCGGTGATTTACCTACCGGCCTCCCCCAAGCCAATGCCCCGTTGCTACCTGCCGAAGAGGCCTTCAAGCTGGCTCTGAAACGCGATGGCAACACGATTACGGCCCAGTTTGGCGTGGCTAAGGATTATTACCTCTACCGCGATAAGGTGCGCCTGACCGTCAAGCAACCGCAAGGCCTTACTCTGGGCAAGATCACCTTCCCCAAGGCCGAAGAAAAAGACGATCCCAACTTTGGCCGCATGGCAATTTACCACGCCGACTTCACCGCCAGCGCGCAACTCCAAGGGGGCAAACCCGACGCCACCGTGGTGATCGAGGCCTCCTGGCAAGGCTGTAACGAGGCCTCGGGAATCTGTTATCCACCCCTCGAACAACAATTCACCCTTACGAGCACACCAGGCGCCACCGCCAACGCTCCCGCAGCCTCTGAGAGCGACCCGATTGCCGGGCTGTTCAAGGGCGGCAGTTTCTGGATGATCGTGGTCAGCTTCTTCGGTTTTGGCCTCCTATTGGCCTTAACCCCCTGCGTCTTCCCCATGATTCCCATCCTGTCGGGGATCATCGTCGGGCACGGTGACAAAGTCACCAAGACCCACGGCTTCCTGCTCTCTGTGGCCTATGTGCTAGGCATGGCCATAACTTACGCCGCTGCCGGAGTCGCCGCCGGACTATCCGGAACCCTCATTTCCACCGCCCTGCAAACGCCGTGGGCGCTCGGCACCGGCGCGGCCATCTTCGTTCTGCTGTCGCTGTCCATGTTTGGCTTTTACGAACTGCAATTACCCAACGCCTTGCAAAGCCGCATGACCGAGGCCAGCAACCGCCTGCATGGCGGCCACTTCGCCAGCGTGTTCGGCATGGGCGCGCTGTCCGCCCTGATCGTCGGTCCCTGCGTCGCCGCTCCGCTCGCCGGGGCCCTGATTTACATCGGCCAGACCGGCGATATCCTGCTGGGCGGCGTGTCGCTCTTCGCCATGGCCTTGGGCATGGGCGTACCCTTGCTGCTAATCGGCTTGTCCGCCGGGGCGTTGTTACCCAAGGCGGGGGGCTGGATGGATGCCGTCAAGCGCTTTTTCGGCGTCCTGCTCCTCGCGGTCGCCATCTGGCTCATCCAGCCCCTGCTACCGGCGTGGGCCAGCATGCTGTTATGGGCCGCGTTGCTGATCCCCTACGGTGTCCACCTCGGAGCGCTGGACCACACACCCGTGGGTTGGCCACGCCTCTGGAAGGCCTTCGGTCTCATGATCTTGACCGCAGGCATGGCCTTTGTAGTCGGCGTCATGGGTGGCAGCCGCGACATTCTGCAGCCACTGGCCGTGTTTGCTGCTGGCGGCCCAGGCACGACGAGCGCAACCCACCTCCCGTTCAAACGCGTGAAAAGCGTCGCCGAACTCGATGCGGCCATCGCCATGAACGCCGGAAAACCGGTACTGCTCGACTTTTACGCCGACTGGTGTGTCTCTTGCAAAGAAATGGAAAACATCACCTTCGCCGACCCGCGTGTTCAAACCGCCCTGCAAGGCGTCGTGCTGTTGCAGGCCGATGTCACGGCCAACTCGGCCGACGACAAGGCGCTGCTCAAGCGTTTTGGCCTGTTTGGCCCACCCGGCATCCTGTTCTTTGACCGCAATGGCAAACAAAACTCCTTCAAGGTCGTCGGCTATGAAAATCCCGAGACCTTTCTGGAAAGCCTGAAGAAAGCGCTAGCCTTGTGAAAAACCTGTTTTGGATCGGCGCCACCGCCGCCCTCGTTGTCCTGCTTGGTCTCGCCTGGATGGTCGCCAAGACACCCGACACCCCGCGCCCTACCAACGCCGCTTCCGGCCTCAATACCGAGGCCTTCTGGACCGCCACGCTCTCCGACAGGCAAGGTCAGCCCCAAGCCATGGCGCAATATCGCGGCCAGGTCGTGATCGTCAATTTTTGGGCTCCCTGGTGCCCCCCCTGCCGTGCCGAGATGCCTGGCTTCATGGCCTTGCAAGAGAAATATGGCAAAGATGGCGTGCAATTCATCGGCATCGCCCTCGACACCCCCGCGAATGTGCAGCGTTTTTTGGCGGCCAAGCCCACCAATTACCCGATCTACTTGGGTGAAATTGGCGGCAGCGAACTCTCGCTCGCCCTTGGCAATCACACGGATGCCCTGCCCTACACGGTTATCATCGACCGCCGTGGCCAGGCCGCTGGCAGCCAGGTCGGCCTGCTCGACGAAGCGCGTCTAGAGGCCATGCTGCGGCCCCTGCTGTGAAGGAAGGCGTCCTCCCCATCAGCAACTTCCGCGTTCAACCGCCCAAGCCCCTGCTTACCGCCGCCGGCCGTGCGATTGGCGACTACGCCATGATCCGGGACGGCGATCGCATCCTACTCGGCCTGTCGGGCGGCAAGGACAGCCTCTCTTTGTTGCACATCCTGCTCCATCTGCGCGACAAGGCCCCAATCCGCTTTGAGCTCGCCTGCTGCACCGTCGATCCGCAATCGCCGGAATATGATCCATTACCGCTTAAAGCGTATGTCGCCGCGCTAGGCCTCCCGTATTTTTACGAATCCCAGCCCATCGTCGCCAGCGCCGCAACCCAGATGCAGGGCGACTCGTTCTGCGCTTATTGCTCGCGTATGCGGCGTGGCATTCTCTACCGCGTTGCCCGCGAAAACGGCTACGGTGTACTGGCCCTCGCCCAGCACCTTGATGACTTCGCCGAGACCTTCATGATGTCGGCGTTCTTCGGCGGCAAGCTGCGGACCATGGGCGCCAACTATGTCAACGATGCCGGCGATGTGCGCGTAATTCGCCCTCTGGTGTACGCCCGCGAACGCCAGATGCGCGACTTCGCCACACGCGCCACGCTACCGGTGATCTTTGAAAACTGTCCGGCCTGCTTTTCGATGCCCATGCAGCGCTATCAGATCAAGCAACTGCTTGCCGAACAGGAACGCCAACACCCGCAACTCTTCGCCAACCTGCTCACCGCCATGCGGCCGCTGATGGGCGATACGGTTGAAAAGAATGCCGCCTGAGGCCGCTCTCCGTAGCCATCGGTGCATCAGCCCCTGAGCGAGCGATTACTAGGCGCCAATCCAGCACGACTCGCCGCATGACTCCGACAAAAAACCCGCCATGCGGCGGGTTTTTTGGGCGCAGCGCGTTCAGATTACTTACGGAATACCGAGGCCTGCATAGGCAAACCATTGCTCATATAGCTGTGGTAGTACTCCAAGTTGTTCCAGCTTTCGTGACCAGGATCCTCGCCCACATGGCGCACCGAGCCATTACAACCCTTGTAACGGGTTTGTAGGGTGACCAGGTTCGTGCCCGCACGGAACACCGGCCAGTGCGTTGTTTGACCAATGACGGGGGAAAGAATCTCGGAACGCACTTTGTCGCCCGCACCATAGATATGGCAGCTGGCACAGGAGAAGTTCAGTTGACCTTTGCGCTGATACCAGGTCTTCTTGCCGTCCTCATAAGCCTTGGTCGCGGCCGGCCCTTCCACCTTGATATTGACCTTCATACCGTCGGACAGCGTACGCAGATGGGCGGTGAGGAGACCCATGGTTTTGGGATCGCCATATTTCCAGGCTTCCTCGCCGTTCGCGGTACGACAATCATTAACAGCCATTTCCAGCGTCACGACTTTACCCTTGGCATTATCAAACAGGGGGTAATCGCCGGCGATCATCTTGCCGCCATTGGGTAGACAATCGGCATAGGTCTTGCCGCTCTTCATCGGCGTTTTCCAGAGTTTCTCTGCCTTCTCCATCTCTTCAACATAGGGAGGGAATTCCATGATGCTCTTGTACTGATTAAGAGCATCCTGATTGAAGGCCAAGGCGCCGTAAATAAAGTTGGCCTGATCCATCTTCGGATAAGCGTCCTTGAAATACTTCACCATAGCCTGACGGTCTTCCTCAGGTCCAGCCAAGGCGGGCAATGCCACGGCCAGCAGGCCGCAGAAAAGTGCGGGGGTGTATGCAATCTTGTTCATAGTTAGCTCCGATGCCGTGTCTAGTTACAGGCCGTGGATAAAGTCCACCAGCTTGTCGAACTCTTCCTGGGTCAATGCGCCGTGTTTCATGAAGGGGGGCATGGCGCTGTAGGGATTGAACGCCGTTTGATCCGCAATGTGCGCCGCCAGTTCCTTCTTGTCCGGGAAACGCGCCTTCATGTCTTTCAACTCCGGGCCCAGGGTTCCGGGTTGTTCTCCGCCGGCAATGGCATGGCAGGCCAGACAGTTGCCCTTGGGCAATTGAAAAGCAATATCCTTGCCGGTCAGGCCGGGCTTGGCGGGCTCGGCCGCGAGAGCCGGGGTTACGAGACAGGCTGCGAGAACAAGCGCACCTGACAAATGCTTGATATGCATGGTTTTCTCCTTTGTGCGAGGTGATCAGGTCGCTTAGTACTGCATGGACGGGTAATTCAACTGCTCCAGGCCCAGCTTCACTTGGCTAGAGGCATACGCAGCCTCCTTCAGCACCTTTGCGCTATCGCCCGTTGTGGCCGCCTCTTTAGCGGCTTTTAAGGCTCTGTCCGCCGTGGTCCACAAGGCGTGCTTGGCCTTGGCCGTCTTCACATCGGCCTCAGCTTGAGCGAGAGCCTTAGCCGCGGCCTCGCTCAGAGCGGGAACAGCGGGCTTGGCGGGCGCAGCAGTTTTGGTTTGGGCCTGAGGGGCCGTGGCGCATCCACTCATGCTCAAGACCAGCAGAGCAAGAATAGTGGCTGAGGGGGCTATGCGCTGAAGCATGTTGTATTTCTCCTGTCGCGTTGGGGTGCGCCATCTTAACAGGCAATATTCGCCAAATCTTTAATCCATCCGTACCAATTGCATAGCAAAAATAGTCGATAAAACAGGTAATTGGACTGGCATATCCGAGTTAGCGCTCGGCCTAACTGAAATCGTTCGCAAGCGCCGACCACACCATTGGGACGCAATACTGTCTCGCTGCCGATGCCGTAGCCAGGTGGACGGTGACCTCCTCCACACAACACCATGCCCCCTAAGCGCGGAAGCTTTTCATCGACTTTTCTGGCAGCCCGTCCCCTTGCGGGCCCGTTTAACTCAACGCTGCCGTGACGATGGCCTGCGCCTCGCAAACAATCGTGTCGAGGTGCTCTTTGCCCTTGAAGCTCTCGGCGTAGAGCTTGTAGATATCCTCGGTGCCCGATGGGCGGGCGGCGAACCAGCCGTTGGCGGTGGTAACTTTTAGGCCGCCGATGGCGGCGCCATTACCAGGGGCATGGGTGAGGCGCGCGGTGATCGCATCGCCGGCGAGGGTGGCGGCCGCAACCTTGTCGCCGGTGAGTTTCTTGAAGGCGGCCTTTTGCTCGGGCGTCGCGGGTGCGTCGATGCGGAGGTAAGCCGGGGCGCCGTGTTCGGCGACCAGCATCTGGTAATACTGGCCGGGGTCCTGGCCGGTGACGGCAAGGATTTCAGCGGCCAGCAAACCCAAAATGATGCCATCCTTGTCCGTGCTCCAGACGCTACCGTCGCGGCGCAGGAAGGAGGCCCCGGCGGATTCTTCACCACCAAAACAAACGCTGCCGTCAAAGAGGCCTGGCGAGAACCATTTGAAGCCGACCGGCACCTCGACCAGGGTGCGGCCGAGTGAGGCAACCACCCGGTCAATCATGGCGCTAGAGACCAGCGTCTTGCCGACGGCCGCGGTGGGCGACCAGGCTGGGCGATGGGTGAGCAGGTAATGAATGGCAACGGCGAGAAAGTGGTTGGGGTTCATCAGGCCGCTGGATGGCGTGACGATACCGTGCCGATCGACATCAGCATCATTACCCCAGGCAATGTCGTACTGGTCCTTCAGGCCAACCAGCGAGGCCATGGCATAGGGGCTGGAACAGTCCATGCGTATCTTGCCATCATGGTCCAGCGTCATGAAGGCGAAGGCCGGATCGACCTTGGGATTAACCACGGTGAGGTTCAGCCCATAACGAGCAGCGATCGGCTGCCAATAGGCCACTGCTGCGCCACCCATGGGGTCTACGCCGATGCGCAGGCCGGCCTTGGCGATGGCTTCCATATCGATGACATGGCCCAGATCATTGACATAAGGCGCAACAAAATCCTCGGCATGGGTCGTCGATGCGGTGCGGGCCTGTTCGATCGGTAGCGACTTAACACCCGCGCCTCCTTCCACCAATAGAGCATTGGCGCGTTGCTCGATCCAACCGGTGGCATCGGTGTCGGCTGGACCGCCGTGTGGCGGGTTGTACTTAATGCCACCATCCTGCGGTGGATTATGCGACGGGGTGATGACGAGGCCGTCGGCGCGCGGCTGGCCGGGATCGGCGTTCCAGGCCAGGATGGCGCGCGAGATCACGGGCGTAGGCGTAAAACCATCGCCGGCCTGAAATCGAACATCCACCCCGTTGGCGGCCAAGACCTGCAAGGCACTGCGCTCGGCCGGAGCCGACAAGGCATGGGTGTCCTTACCCAGATAAAGTGGGCCGCTGATGCCCTGGGCCGCACGGTATTCGCACACCGCCTGAACGATGGCCTCGATATGCGCCGCGTTAAAACTTCTGGCAAAGGCATTGCCGCGATGCCCGCTCGTGCCGAAGGCGACCCGCTGAGTCGAGACGCTCGCATCGGGGCGATCGTCATAGGCTTTAAGCAAGGCGGCGATATCAGTTAGAGATTCAGCGGGCGCGGCTTGGCCGGCCAGGGGGTGAGCCATGATGCACTCCAGATTAAACGGATATTGCTGTCATTTTACGCCGATCGCGCGTTTTATCATGACACTTTAATTAGCGTTTCGGCCCTTATTCCCCGGCTTTTCGGCCTCTTCCAATACCGCCTCGATACGCTCGCACAGCGTGGTCAGCACCTTGATGCGGGCAAAGTATTTGTCATTCGCCTCTACCAGCGTCCAAGGCGCGATCGTTGTCCCGGTGCGCTCAACCATATCGCAGACGGCCGCCGCGTAGTCATCCCAGCGCTCGCGGTTGCGCCAATCCTCAGGCGTGATCTTGTAGCGTTTGAAATCGGTCGCCTCGCGTGCCTTGAAACGAATCAGCTGTTCATCCTGACTGATGGCCAGCCAGAACTTCACCACCACAATCTGGTGCCCGGCCATCTGTTCTTCAAAGTCATTGATCTCACCGTAGGCGCGCCGCCAATCGACCTCGGCGCAATACCCCTCGACGCGCTCGACCAGAACGCGGCCATACCAAGATCGGTCGAAGATTGCAAAATGCCCGCGCTGCGGCAAATGGCGCCAGAAGCGCCACAGATAAGGGTGGGCACGCTCTTCATCGGAAGGCGCCGCGATAGGAATGACATGGTACTGGCGGGCATCCAGCGCCCCCGTGATGCGCCGTATCGTACCGCCCTTGCCGGCGGCATCGTTACCCTCGAACAGCGTAACAACCGCCATGCGCTTAAAAGCCTTGTGCCGGGTTAGCAAATTGAGCCTTCCTTGCAGGGCCTCAAGTTGCTGCAGATAGGCAGGACGCTTGAGCCGTTGCCCCAGATCCAAGGCATTGAGGATGTGACGGTTATCCAGCCCGCCCGGAGGCCTCAATACCGCCGGGCGAGGGACGCTCGGCACAGATGCCTCGGCCAAGCGGCGTTCTAGGACCTCCAGCAGGGCGCGGCCCATAGCCAGGCTGCGATAGCGCACCTCACTGCCATCAATGATGGTCCACGGCGCATGGGCCCGACTCGTCATCCGGATGGCCTGCTCGCTGGCCTCATGAAACCGCTTGTAACGGGAAAAGTTCCGCCAGTCCTGCTCGGTCACCCGCCAGCGGGTCTTGGGATCGGCCTCAAGGTCCTCGAGCCGGGTGCGTTGTCGGTCTTTGGAGAGGTGAAACCAAAACTTAATCAGCAAAACGCCTTCGTCGCACAACATACGCTCGAAGTGTTCAATCTGCTCGACCGCCTCGTGGTAGCGCGCCGATCCGATCCGGCCATAAGCCCGGTCAAGTAAAGGCTGGGTGTACCAGGTACCGAGAAAGATGCCGATCTCGCCACGCGCCGGCAAACGCCGCCAGAAACGCCACATGGATGGACGCTCGGCCTCCTCATCCGAAGGGTTGCCCATACCATGCACGCTGATGAAGCGCGGGTCCATCCAGGCATTGAGAAGGTTAACCGCCTCACGGCGGCCCGCCCCGTCAATGCCCGCCGACAGGATCACAACCGGAAAAGGGCGGGTCTCACCGAGCGCGTACTGGGCACGCAACAAAGCCTCGCGCAAGGCCGGCTCGGCCCGTGCATACTCCGCCTTGCTGACACGATGCCCAAGCTCGGCGGCCTCAAACATGGCGGACCCCGTTCGCGTTCGCGACTACATCACGGATGCACGCGATCAATCACCAATTTAACTCCCTTGGCACCCACCTTGACCGCAGACAACTTGCCTTCCAGATCCCCGGCAGCCGGTTTGAGCTGACCGCTCTTGCTGACACGGGCCACCAGCACCACTTCGGATACCTTGGAGAGCGCCATATCCGGTGTCATCGCCATGCTGTCATCAAGCACAAAGACCAACGGCAAGGCACTTGCCCGCGCCTTCATCACGGCCAAAGGCGGGCCATTCTCGCCCGCACGGGCGAAAAGAAAAATAGCGTCCTCAGGACGAACCTTGTCCTTGAGCGCAGCTGCCAACTCAACGTGACCCTCGATACGGGGGCCGGTTGAGGCCTTGGCCTTGGCCTTGAGCGGCTCTTTGCCCGGTTGGGTCAGGCCAGCCAAACCGGCTTCAGCCTTGCCGCGCGCCTCGCGTTCGGCCTCGGCGATATTCTGACCATAGGCCGACTGCTTTTCCTCATCACTCATCTGCTTGATCAGGCTCTTCCAGTAATAGGCCGCTTGCGCCCAATTTTCCTTCTGGTAGGCGTGGATGCCAGCCAGTTCCAGCGCCTTGGGCTCGAGCGGATTCAGCTCCAAGGCATGCCGCAGAAGACGGATAGGCTCACCTTCTAGGCTTCGGTTACCGGCCAGCGCGACGGCCTCGGCGTAATGGGCCCAGACAGCAGATTCCTTGGGCAACAACTCCGTGGCCTTCTTCAAGGCCGCTACCGCCACTGGGAAACGCTCCATGGCCAAGTTGGCCATACCCCATTTCAACCAGGCCTGACCATTTTTCGGGTCTGCCTCAGCCTCTTTTTTCAGCTTTTCGAGCTCCGCCTCGATCTGTGCCATGCTAGCCGCCATATCGCCGCGACCCGCATGAGGATCCTGAGCCGCCGGGGCGCTTGCCAGAGCGGGCTGAATCAATACCTCAGGGGCACCCCGCACGACATAAAGGGCGATAGCCAAAACCGGCAGCACACCGGCTACGGTCCAGCCGACCCAGCGCCCACCCCGATCGCCCGCTGCCGCGACGGCTGCCTCTTGCAGGGCATCCTCGCTCAGACGATCTTCCAGTTCCCGCTTGGACTGTTCGAACTGCTCGACAGACAAAGCCCCATTGTCGCGCTCGGATTCGAGATCCTTGAGCTGATCGCGGTAAACCGCAATGTTCATGGCCCGCCGCTCGGAGGCGTGCGACTTGGGCGTGCGCAACAAGGGTGGCAACACCCACACGAGTGCGATACCCATCGCCAATATCGCGACACCGACAAAAATCCAGAGATTCTCGTTCATTCCGATTTTCCTTCCAGAATACGCGCCGCTTCGGCCCGTGCTTGAGTATTCGCCATCCCTTCCGGTTGGGCCCGACGCCGCTTCAGTACCGTCCACCATGTGATCCCACCCACCAGCAGGAATACAAGCGGGCCCAGCCAGAGCACCAAAGTCAGGGGCTTGAACGGCGGCTTGTAGAGCACAAAGTCGCCATAGCGCGCCACCAGATACTCGACCACCTGCTTGTCATCTTTGCCCTGCTTCATCTGATCGCGAATCTCGCGGCGCAGGTCCTCGGCCAGATCGGCATGCGAACCCGCCAAACTCTCGTTTTGACAAACTAGACAGCGCAGATCCTCGGCCAACCCATTGAGACGCTGCTCAATCTGCGGATCTTCGCCAACCGGTTGAGCCTCGCCCGCCAAGACCTGGGTGGCCAACAGCGTGACCCCTATCATGAACAACCGCTTCATCGCGCCAACTCCTTCAACATCGGTTCGAGTTTTTCCTTCCAGACCTCTTCGCTAATCGGCCCGGTCTGCTTGAAGCGGATGATCCCGCCCTTGTCGATGACGAAGGTCTCCGGCGTTCCGGTCACACCGTAGTCAATGCCAACGCGACCATCCAAATCATCCACTGTGCTGAGGTAAGGGCTACCTAGGCGGGCCAAAAGCGCCGCGGCCTCGCGCTCCTTGTCTTTCCAGTTGAGGCCAACCAGTTTGACACCCTGTGCCTGCAGCTGCATCAGCACACCATGTTCCTGCCGACACGACACGCACCACGGCGCCCAGACATTGAGCATCCAGACCTGGCCACGCATCTCTTCCGGGCCAAAGGTCTTGCCCGGGTTACCGACTTCGGGCAGGCGGAAGGCCGGGGCCGGCTTATCGATAAAGGGCGAGGGGACCTCACGCGGATTCTTTGTCAGGCCGATGGCGAAAAAGACCGCCAGGACCAGGAAAACAATCAGGGGGATGAGGCGCTTGTTCATGCGGTTGCCTTGTCTTTTAGGGCAATACGATAGCGCCGGTCTGAGGCCGCCAGAGCCCCCCCCAGAGCCATCAGCGCCGCCGCAAACCACAGCCAATCGATGAAGGGTTTGTAAAACAAGCTGATGGTCCAGACCTGCGGCTCGATCTCTTCGCCCATCGCCACATAAATGTCACGCAGCACGCCGTAGTTGATCCCAGCCTCGGTCATCGGCATGCCACCCGCGTTATAGAGACGCTTTTCGGGGCGCAGGGTGAATTCCGAACCGCTCGCCGATTTGACCACCAGATGTCCGCGTGCCGCGTGGAAATTGGGGCCCTCATAGGCCTCAGTGCCCTTAAAAGTGAAGGTATAGCCGGCAAGCTGCGCCGTATCGCCGACCGCCATCTTTACATTGCGTTGGCTCTCATAACCGGAAACCAGCGCGATACCGACAATGCCGAAGGCCATCGACAAGTGGGCGAGTTGCATGCCCCAGAAACCCCGCGGCAGCGCCAACAGATTGCTGCCATGTTTCAGTCGATCGGTAAAACCCAGCGCCACGCCGTAGACAATCCACACCGCCAGGCCCACGCCCAAGGCCACCCAGGGCTTGAACTCGCCCGCCGCCAGCGGGACTGCCACCGCCGCGACCACCGCCACGGCAAAAGCCAGCCGCAGACGCACCACTATGTCAGGCAAACTGGCGCCCTTCCAACGGGTCAGCGGACCCACGGCCATGAGAAACAGAACCGGCACCATGAGCGGCACAAAGACGGCATTGAAATAGGGCGCGCCCACCGAAATCTTGCCCATACCAAGGGCATCGAGAAAGAGCGGGTACAAGGTGCCCAGCAAAACCGAACCCAAAGCCGAGACCAGCACCACATTGTTGGCCAGCAGCAAAGACTCCCGGGAATACGCCGCGAAGCGCGCACTGCCGAGCATGGTCGGGGCACGCAGGGCGTAAAGCAACAAGGAGCCGCCAATCACCAGCGCCAGGAAACCAAGGATAAAGGCACCGCGCGCCGGATCAGTGGCGAAGGCGTGCACCGAGGAAAGCACCCCGGAACGCACCAAGAAGGTGCCCAGCAGAGACAAAGAGAAAGCCGTAATAGCCAAGAGAACGGTCCAGGACTTGAAGACCCCGCGCTTCTCGGTCACTGCCAACGAGTGGATCAACGCCGTACCAGCCAGCCATGGCATGAATGAGGCATTTTCGGTCGGGTCCCAGAACCACCAACCGCCCCAGCCTAATTCGATGTAGGCCCACCAACTGCCCAGCGCAATGCCCATGGTGAGGAAAGTCCATGCCACCGTGGTCCATGGCCGCGACCAACGCGCCCAAGCCGCGTCCAGTTTGCCGGAGAGAAGGGCCGCAATGGCGAAGGCAAAAGTCACCGAGAAACCGACATAGCCCATGTAGAGCATCGGCGGGTGCAGGACCATGCCCGGATCCTGCAACAACGGATTCAAGTCACGCCCATCCGGCGGAGCCGGCAGCAGGCGATCGAAGGGGTTGGAGGTAAAGAGCAGGAAGGCGATGAAACCCACCGAGATTAGACCCATGATGCCGATCACGCGCGCCACCATATCTTCCGGCAGACGGCGTGACAGGACGCTAACCGCCATGGTCCAAAAGGCGAGGATCAGCGCCCACAGCAGCATGGAGCCTTCATGCGAGCCCCAGGAGGCCGTGAAACGATACACGGCCGGCAGTTGCGAGAAGGAGTTCAGCGCCACATTGCGGACCGAGAAATCATTCTGTAGAAAGGCCGTCACCAAGCAGGCGTAGGCCAACACAACAAACAGAAACTGCGCCTGCGCCGCCGGTCGGGCCACCGCGAGAAACCGCGCGTTGCCGGTCTGAGCGCCAATCAACGGCAGTACAGATTGAACCAACGCCAGGAGCAGCGCCAGAATAAGGGCAAAATGGCCAATTTCAGGGATCATTCTTTACTCCTTCAAAGTAGCTTTCGCCTTCTGCGCCTGCTCAATCGCACTCGCGGCCTCGGGCGGCATATAGTTCTCATCATGTTTGGCGAGCACCGTCGTCGCAGTAAAGCGGCCGTCTGTACCAATGCGGCCTTCGGCCACGGCCCCCTTGCCTTCCTTGAACAGGTCCGGCACGACTCCCTGATAGGTAACGGGAATACTGTGTGCCGTATCCGTCACCTTAAAAATCAGCGTCATACCGTCCCCGCTGCGCTGGATACTGCCCATTTCGATCAAGCCGCCAATCCGGAAGGCGCGATCCTTGGGCGCTTTTCCTTCAGCCACCTCGGTCGGTGAAAAGAAGAACACCAGATTGCTCCGAAAGGCATTGAGCACCAGCATGACCACAATACCCAACACGGCCACGACCACGCCGATCGCTAATAACTTTTTGTGCCGGGGTTTCATTGCGCCTCCCAGCGTTGCATGCGCTGCAAACGGTTGCGCAACGACCGTTGCCCGCTCCGCAAAAGCCCGATTTCCAAAGCCACGCCCAGCGCTGTAACGCCGAACGAACCCCAGACATACAGCCCATATCCGCCCATGGACCAAAACGCGGTCCCGCTTTGCCACTCCATCATGCCTCCTTCAGGGCCTTCATGGCCTCTTGCGCCCAATCCGTATGGCGTTCCCGTTCCAAAATCAAACCCCGCACCCGCACAAAAGCAACCGCAATGGTATAGAGCCAGGCCGCAATGGCCATCACTAGCATGCCCACCAACATGATCGTCGCCATGGAAGGCGCCTTCGTAAGGTTGATGGACGAACCCTGATGCAAGGTGTTCCACCACTCTACCGAAAAATAGATGATCGGTACATTAACAGCACCGACCAGAATCAAGAGCGCCCCGGCACGATCGCCGCGCTTCGGGTCATCAATCGCAGCCCACAAGGCCATGATGCCCACATAGAGAAAGAGCAGGATCAGTTGCGAGGTCAAGCGCGCATCCCAGACCCACCAGGCGCCCCACATCGGCTTGCCCCACAGGGCACCGGTCCACAGTGCCAGAAAACAGAACATCGCCCCAGTCGGAGCCAGGGCGCGTGCCATCAGGAAGGACAGCCGGGTATTGAAGGCCAAACCGATGGCGCACCAAAAAGCCATAACCAGATAGATGAACATTGACATCCAAGCGGCCGGGACATGGATGAAAATGATGCGATAGGCCTCGCCCTGCTGAAAATCAGTCGGTGCAACGAAGAAACTGATGTAAAGGCCGATGCCGGTGAGAAGCCCCGCGCCCCACGCAAACCAGGGCGTCCAGCGTCCGGCCAGGCGATAAAAAGTCGCGGGGGCTGCGTAGTGATATAGGTTCATGCCGACTCAATCCTTATTTATCTTCAATCCACCGAGACCCGCAGGGCCGCCCCGGTCACCCAAGGCGCCAGCAACAGGCACAGGCCCATAAAGGCCCCTAGCAGCGAAAGTTGCGCCTCGGCACCCTGCCCGGCCAAAACCCCATCCACAGCCCCGGCCCCAAAGATCAGGGCTGGAACATACAGTGGCAGGATCAACAAGGTCAACAGGGTGCCGCCCCCACGCAAGCCCAAGGTCAGCGCCGCTCCCACGCCACCCAGCAAGGAAAGTACCGGGGTGCCGATCGCCAACGCAATCACGAGCGTGCCAATCGCGTCTGGTGGCAGGGCAAACTGCAGCCCCAGCAGGGGCGCGATCACCAAAAGCGGCAGGCCAAAAATCAGCCAATGTGCAATCGCCTTACCTAGTGCCAAGATCAGCGCCGGCTGGGGCGACAGCAACATCTGCTCGAGGCTGCCATCGCGATGATCATCGGCATAGAGCCGCTGCAGCGACAGCAAGCTGGCCAACAAGGCCGCCACCCACAGCACCCCGCCCGCTACCCGGCGCAACTGCTCGGGGTCAGCCCCAATGCCCAGCGGGAACATACTCACCACCATAACAAAGAAGAACTGCGAAGTCAGCCAGTCGCCCTTGCGGCGCGCCGCCAGAAGGAGGTCGCGACGAATAACGGTAAGCAGGAAGCGCCACATAACCTATGCCGCCTCATTCGCAGGCGCAGACACCGAACCATCGACCTGCATGACCGGACCGATCTGCAACATTACCGTGTCCACCCCCTGCAAGCGCAGCGGCTGGTGTGTGGTCATCACCACCATGCCACCCGCACGCACATGTTCGCGTAGCAAGGTCTCCACCTCCGCCACCCCGCGCACATCCAGCCCGGTCAACGGCTCGTCGAGAATCCACAATAGGGCACCGGAAACCAGCAGACCGGCCAACGCTACCCGGCGGCGCTGACCAAAGGACAAAACCCGGGCCGGCAAATCCAGGCATGCCGCCAATCCCATGCGAACCAAAACCGGCTCAATCTCCGCCTGCACCCGCTTCTGGCCCCGCAAGCCCGCATAAATCTGGACATTCTCGACCGGGGTCAAGTCGTCCTTGACTCCATTGGCATGCGCCAGATACACCATGCTTTGCTGATAGGTCTCGCGAACTCGGTCGATGGATTCACCGTTCCAGCGCACCTCCCCCGCCTCAGGTTGCGACAAACCACTTAGCAACCTCAGAAAGCTGGTCTTTCCACGCCCATTCCCCCCCTGAACCAGCAGCAATTGGCCAGCCTGCAAATCCATCTGCAAACCTGAAAACAGCTGCCGATTGCCGCGTTGACAGGTCAAATCATGAGCCGAAAGTTGCATCAACCAAGGGTTAGAAAATAAATGTTCGTGGAGGATAACCGGAAACCGCACCGTGCTCCATGAATTGTCTCAAACAAACCAGCGGCAGAGCCCGGATCCATCCCGACAGAAGCAAGCGCCGTTCAAAAAAGGGGCCGGTCGCTGACCGGCCCCTTAGGCTAGCTATCGATTACTTCTTGGCAGCCATCGCCTGCTTCAGCATCTGGATACCCGCCTTCGAGGCGTCCATCGACTTGGCCAGCGAAGCGCGTGCCATTTCCGGGTTATGGAAGCCATCGGAATTCTCGGCCGTCCACCATTCCCAGTACAGCGTCGCGTCATACTGGTATTCATTGGCCTTGGTCATGGTTGCCTCATCCACGCCCTTGTCCTTGGCCTTCAGCATCTCGTCAATGAGTTGGGCCAACCAGAACTCGGCCTTGGTCATTTTGCCGCGAATATAGTTCTGGATCGAATCGATCTGATACTTGGACTCTTCAACGGTCCAGCCCTTGTGACACTTGGCACATGTGTCCTGGGTCATGTTGCGCGCACTCTGCTGACCGTGCCAGGTGTAGGGCTTGGCATCGGCCGAAGACTTGGTCTTGGGCATATGGCAATCCTTACACTCAACACCGGCACGCTCATGCTTGGATCCCCATATGGTCTCCACTTCCGGGTGCTGAATCTTGGGCAACAAGGCCCCCGTGCTGGCATGCTTGAAGTCCTTGAAGTTGTACTGCTTGGTCATCACCTCCTTGTAGCCCATGACATTGGCCCACGGGAACAGGTTGGTACGCGGGTCAGACATCTTGATGTACTCGGGCGCCTTGCCTGTCGCTGCATCACCCAGATCAAAGCCCGGGCCACAGTTATATTCCACATGGCACTGAGCACACATCACATTAGAGTCCGACTTGGACAAGAGGCCAATCGCACGGAAATCCTTGCCATCGCGCTGGAACCAGACCTTCTTGATCGTGCTCTGGGCGCTCTTGGCCGGATCGAGCGGATAGGTGCCCAGTTTGCGATCCACCACCGCATGGATTAGGCCATCACGCACCACGCGCGGGGCCGCCGAGTGCGGGTCATGGCACATGAAACAGTTCAGCGGATGCTTTAGGTCACGCGCAACATCGACCACCTTGGAGGTGCGATCCCACTTGGCCTTCGGATCCTTATCACCCATGTATTTCCAGTCGAGGATATGGTCTTGGGTCTTGCAACTCAGACATACCGGATTGCCGGCGGTTACGGTCTGGGGCATGAATCTCTTCTGCTCCGAAGTCGCCGGTTCCATGTCCGTCAAAATACTCCAGGCGCCCTTCACAGCCCCATCAGCATCACTGACATGCATCCAGTTCTTAAGCTGGAAGCGGCCACCGTAAGCGCGGTCCACGATCAAGTGATCGACCAGCATGAAGGCGTGCGAACGGGGCTCGTTGTGCTCAATGGTAAAGCCGTAACCCTCCATCAGCTTGTCGAACAACGGCGAACGGCTCTTGAAGGCGGCCTTCTCAACCCGTGCTCCGGAGGCGTGGTTGACCTTGACAAAGGAGTTGTACTGATCGGCGTGACAGGTGGCACAAACCTGATGGTCGGTTCGGGTCACGGGCCGCTTGCCCATGTCCTTTTCCTTCGCGCTCTTCAGGTGATCCACGGCGTCATGGCAGGCGGCACAGTTCACCGTGGCATGCCGACCGCCGCTATGGAACTCCTCGATATTGTCGTGGCAGGAATAACACTTTCTTTCTTCGATTGGGGCAATCGATTTGGCGGCCTTGGTCGTAACTGGCTCAAAGTCACTCGGCTTCAAGGGTGCCGAGACCCCTGCGTGTGCCGACAAAGCGAGGAGACATGCCCCCACCCCCAGCACGCTGCGTGTAATCCACTGCGTAATGTTCATGATATTGCTCCTCTTGGTTGCAGACACCCCGGCAGGGGCAGGTTTATGAGTCATCCGTTCATTCATCATCGCCTCCGGACTCAGACAAAGGCGTCAGCCATGATGTTGTTGAACCAGCCGTTGGCATACTCTGACTCCAACTTCCGGGTGATCGGCGCTGCCTGAATCGGCGAGATGCCGCCGGCCGTCTTCACATAGATGAATTTGTTGTCTTCTACCTTGTACACATGCACCACCGAGAAGCCGTAATCCGGTGCCGCCAGGCTGTAACAAGTGTTGACATAAAACGGCTCGGGGTTGGGCAAGCCATGGAGTTTGGCGATGATGGCCCCCGCTGCCACCTTGGCCTGGGTGACGGCCATGTGCGCGGACTTGGGCATGTCATAGACCGGCAATTCGCCGGCAATACAGCAATCACCCACCGGATAGATATCCTTGTGCACGGTTGATTCCATGGTCATCGGTTGCACCTCGCACCAGCCCTGGGCATTGGCCAGCCCGGCATCGCGCGCAATCTTGCCGGCCTTATGGGCCGGAATGATGTTGACCACAGTCCCCTTGTGCTCGCCGAAAGTGGTGTAACAGGTTCGCGTCTTGGGGTCGATCTTCACGACCTTGCCGTCGTCCTTGCCTGGAACCCATTCAATCATGCCCGGGTAAAGCGCCTTCCATGCCTGCGTAAAGAGCCCTTGCTTGGAGAAGGAGTCATTGGGGTCCAGGATCAGGATCTTGGACTTACCTTTGCCGTGATGCTTAAGGTAATGCGCAATCTGCGCCGCCCGCTCATACGGCCCGGGCGGACAGCGGAAGGGCTTAGGCGGCGGGGCGATAATGCACACCTCACCATCCTTCATCGCTTCAACCTGCTGCTTCAAGAGCAGGGTCTGCGGACCGGCCTTATAGGCATGCGGAATCTCTGCCGACACCTCCGAGGTATAGCCCTCCACGGCACCCCATGTGAAATCTACGCCGGGAGCCATGATCAAGGCATCGTAGGACAGCGTGGCGCCGCCCGTCAGGGTCACCACCTTTTTGACCGGATCCACGGCCGTCACCCAGCGCTGCACGATATTGATCCCGCGCGCCGTCAGCCCGCCATAGCGGGTTTGCAAGCTCTCCAGAGTGCGATGTCCCGAGATCACCTCGTTGGAAAGCGGACACGCGGTATAGGTCGCATTGGGCTCGACCAAGGTGACATCAATCGCGGGGTCCATCAATTTGATGTACTTGGCCGCCGCTGCACCCCCAAACCCCCCGCCGACCACCACGACCCGGGCCTTCGCGGTCGACGCCGCACGCGCCGCGGGGACCGTCAGAATGGAGGCCGATCCAGCGGCCGCAAGAGACTGCAAAAATACACGCCGATTCACACTGTTCATCATCGTCTCCTCACTGACCTTTCTGGACAGCCATGAAGTTGGACACCTCATAGACCTCAGCCGGTTCCAACTTTTGGGCGTTTTTGCGCATCTTGCGATGCGGCAGTTTGACTTCCTCGTCGCGATACTTGTTCATCTCCATCTCGAGATACAGGGCCCACTGCCCATTCAAGCGGGGCGTTTGGTCGTCACTAGGCCGGCCTCCGCGCTCACCATGGCAGGTGGTGCAACGGTCACTAACGAGGCGTCCATTAAAGACGACCTGATCAGGCGCGCGTTGCTCGGCGGGAACCCACGGTTGGGCAGCAAAATATTTGGCAAGCGCTACGATCTGCTCGTCGCTATAGCCTTTAAGCAGACGGCCCATGGTGGCGGAATAGCGTGTCCCGTTCTTCCACTCCAACATCACCGTACGAAGATAGCTCTCAGATTGCCCCCCGATGGAAGGCATCGAAGCCCCCACGCTGACGCCCTTGAGCCCGTGACAGTTGTTGCAAGTGTTGGCCAAGGCCACAATGGAATCAGCGGCCAGCGCCGGTGCCACCATGGCGCCAGCCATTAAACACAACATCAGAGCAGACGCCCTTCCTATTGCCTTTTTCATCGCACTCTCCTTTTATTGCTTCCCAAGCCGAAAGGGTCAACCCTCGAGACACGACACCAGAAAAGCCCACCCACCCTCAACCAATCGGAAGGGGTAACCATCGCGCTCCGGCGGAGACAAGTCACCCAACCCTGCCGATGTGGCATTAGTCGCTTTATACATAGGGATTTATTTTCGGGCCAACAACGCGCTTGACTTTTATCAAGCGATCTCATTATCCGCTATTGACTACTTTATTTTATTATTATTCTCTGATGGTTGATATTCGCCAGCCAAAACAAATCGCCCCGATCACCAACAAGGCGAGCGGGGCGGTTAATTAAGCAGAAACAACTAGGCTTGGCGTCCCGGCGTGTGCTTGGCCACGCGCTGCATAGCGCCATTTTCTAGCCAGCGGCGCAGACGATTGGCATCCCCGATACGAGAATGCTTACCCTGGGCATCGAGCAACACAATGATCAGCGGCTTGTCTGAGATCTTTGCCTGCATCACCAGACAGTGACCGGCCTCATTGATATAGCCCGTTTTGGAAATCCCGATATCCCAACCCTTGTTACGCGTCAGGGCATTGGTGTTGTTATAAGCCAGACTGCGCAGATTGCTCCGCCCCGGCACCAAAATATCATAGCTTCCCAAGGTGCTGATCTCTCGGATCACGGGATAGGCATGTGCAGCCGACACCATACGAGCCAGATCCTGAGCGGTCGCGCGGTTCGAACTGGATAGACCGGTGCCGTCCACAAAGACGGACTCCGTCATGCCAAGGTTCCTGGCCTTGCGGTTCATGGCGACAACAAAGGCCTCACGCCCCCCCGGATAGGCCCGCGACAGTGCGGCAGCGGCGCGGTTTTCCGAAGCAATCAGGGCCATATGCAAGAGATCCGAACGCGACACCGTCGCACCAATCGGCAGCCGGGAGCGGGTATGTTTAAGGTGATCGACATCCGCCTCGCTCACCGTAATCGATTCCTCCAGCGGTAGCGCGGCATCCAGCACGACCATCGCCGCCATCAGTTTGGTGATCGAAGCGATCGGGGTCGCCTGATCCGAATTTTTGGCATATACCAAGGCCCCGGTTTGTTGATCAATCACCACAGCATACGCTGAGCGCAAAACTGGCAGACCATTGACGACGCGGTAGTCCCCCATCTCGCGATCCATGGCACGCGACTTGGCGACCTTGGCCTTAACCGCACGGGCTTTATGCCCCTTGCTTTTGGCAGCTTGGGACTTAACCGTCTTGCTTTTGGCAGCTTGGGACTTAACCGTCTTACTTTTGGCAGCTTGGGACTTAACCGTCTTACTTTTGGCAGCTTGGGACTTAACCGTCTTACTTTTGGCAGCTTGGGACTTAACCGTCTTACTCTTGGCGGGCTGACCGGATGCGGCGGTCGCTTCGGCGTGCACGGGGAGAGCAAAGGCCAACGCCAGCACCAACAGCATGCCCAGTCGTCCAAAAATTCCTTTTGCCATGTTCATCCCCTCAACCCACACACAGGTTCACAATCTAGCAGACAAATAGAGTTATGCAAGCACTTCCTAATAAATCACATTAACTTTTCTACGGGTCTTATCCGCAAATCCTGCAATTTGACCCGCCATTCGTGCGGACCGGTTTCATGCACCGAGGTGCCCTGAGCGTCAACTGCCACCGTCACCGGCATATCCACGACTTCAAACTCATGGATCGCCTCCATGCCCAACTCTGGGAAGGCCAGGATCTTTGAGGACTTGATGGCCCGCGACACCAGATAGGCCGCCCCGCCAACGGCGATGCAATACGCAGCGCCGTGACGGCGAATACTCGCCACGGCCTCCGGCCCGCGCTCAGCCTTGCCTACCATGCCGAACAAACCGAGTTCACCCAGCATCAGGTCCGTGAATTTGTCCATGCGCGTGGCTGTCGTCGGTCCCGCTGGACCTACGGCCTCATCCCGCACAGCATCAACCGGGCCGACATAATAAATGAAGCGGCCCCGGAAATCGACCGGCAAAGGCTCGCCCCGGGCGACCAACTCCGCAATCTTTTTATGTGCGGCGTCACGGCCTGTCAACAGCTTACCCGTCAGCAACAAGGCATCACCGGCGCGCCAACGGGCCACCTCTGCGCGCGTTATCGTATCCAGATTCACCCGCTTCGCCCCCGCTGGACCTTCCCAAGCTACCGATGGCCAGGCCGACAACGGCGGCGGAGCGAAACGCGCCGGGCCACTGCCATCCAGCGAAAAATGCACATGCCGCGTCGCCGCACAGTTAGGGATCATTGCGACCGGCAGGCTGGCAGCGTGGGTGGGATAATCAAGGATCTTCACATCCAGCACGGTAGTCAGCCCGCCCAATCCCTGGGCGCCAATACCCAGCGCATTGGCCTGGTCAAAGATCTCCAAGCGCAGTTCTTCGATACGGTTCTGCGGCCCACGGACACGCAAGTCTTGAATATCGATCGGGGCCAGCAGTGATTCCTTTGCCAACAACATGGCCTTTTCCGGCGTGCCGCCGATGCCAATCCCCAGCACACCTGGTGGACACCAGCCCGCGCCCATTTCCGGCAGACGCTCCAGCACCCAATTGACGATGGAATCAGACGGGTTCAGCACCGCAAACTGGGCCTTGTTTTCCGAGCCGCCCCCCTTGGCCGCCACGCGGATGTCGAGTCGATCACCCGGCACCAGACGCACATGCAGCACCGCCGGAGTGTTATCGCGGGTGTTGCGCCGTGCGCCCGCCGGGTCGGCCAGCACCGAAGCCCGCAACGGGTTGACGGCATCGGTATAAGCGCGGCGCACGCCCTCATCCACCAGTGTCTGTAAATCCCCATCGCCGCTAAAACGCACCCCCATTCCGATCTCCATGAACACCACGGCCATGCCGGTATCCTGACAGATCGGTCGCCTGCCCTCGGCGCACAGACGCGAATTCACCAAAATCTGTGCCAACGCATCCTTAGCGGCAGGCGCTTGTTCTCGTTGCCAGGCCGCGCGTACCGCCGCTACAAAGTCCTGCGGGTGATAGACCGCAATAAACTGGAAGGCGTCGGCAAGCGACTGAATAAGGTCTTCCTGGCGAATAACAGTCATGGCAAACGGGGCGTCACGGGATATGATGGGATCATTCTACGGGACAATCAGGCGGGATAAATGTGCTATTGCACCAATTGGCCTAACCCCGCACCATTCCCTCATGAAGCCTCTATGGAGATCACCATGTTGCGTGCCCTATCCCTGTTTCTTTTATTCCTGAGCCTCGGCAGCCAGGCCGCCGAGGTTACTTTGCCGCACCACCGCCTCACGCTCAACGGCCAACTGCAAATGGCCAAGGGCAAGTCCCTCAAGGATGGCGTGGTCCTCGTCCTGCATGGAACCCTGTCCCATAACCGTACCGAGCTCATTGAAGGTATCCAGAAGCAACTCACCGAGCGGGGCCATAACACCTTGGCCATCAACCTTAGTCTCGGCGTCGACAACCGGCACGGGACCTATGACTGTGCCACACCGACGCGCCATAAACACACCGACGCCCTCGATGAACTGAGCGCCTGGATGTCTTGGCTAAAAACTCAGGGTACCGGTCCCGTCACCCTGATTGGTCATTCCCGGGGCGGGAACCAGATCGCTTGGTTCGCGGCCGAGCGCATGAACCCAGCCATCCGCAAGGTGGTGCTGCTCGCTCCGCAGACCTGGCCGGCCGGTTATGCGGCGAAGACCTACCAAAAACGCTACGGCACCGACCTAGCGCCGCTTCTAGACAAGATGGCTAAAGCAGATACCAAGGCCCTGCTCGGTCCGGTGGATTTTCTGTATTGCCCCAAGACCCGCGTCAGTGCCGACAGCTTTTTGAACTATTACACCGAGGACAGCCGCTTCGACACCCCCAGTCTACTGACCGCCATCCGTGTCCCGATCCTGGTAATTGCGGCCGAGGGTGACGAGATCGTTCCCGGCCTGGTCGAGCGGGTCCAACCACAGGCCGATGGCCAGCGGATCCAGCTCAAGGTGTTAGCAGGCGCCGATCATTTTTTCCGTGATCTCTACAGCGAAGATGCCGTTGAGGCTATTCAAGCCTTCCTGAGCACCCCGTAGCCAAGGCCTGCTGCAGGGACTGGTTCCTGGAAAACCACCAAGCTCAGCATCTCCTGTAGGAGCGCAGGTCTCTGTGCGATCAATTCATTAACAAAAAGCTAGCCGCAAGGCCGTCATTCCTCTTCGTGGCGCTTGAAGCCGGCCGATAACTGCTGTTGCACCTGCGGCGGCACCGGATCGTAATGACTGAAGGTCAAGGAATAAGCGCCTTGACCACTGGTCAGGGCCTTGAGGCGAGCTTGGAAGTTTTCCAACTCCGCCAAAGGAGCCTGGCCCGTCAGCCCCGACATACCGCCACGGCCCGGTTGGTTACCCAGAATATGACCGCGCCGCGAGGTGATTTCTGCCCCAATGTCGCCGATACAGGCCTCCGGTAGCGAAACCTCGATCTGGACGAAAGGCTCCAGCACGACGGGCCGCGCCCCCGCGATGGCTTCCCAAAAGGCCTTCTTTCCGGCCATCACAAAAGCAATCTCCTTGCCGTCCACCGGGTGCGTCTTGCCATCGTAAACAGTCACGCGCACATCCTGGAGCGGAAAACCCGCCACCGCACCCTCGGCCATGCCCATGCGCACCCCTTTCTCGACCGCCGGGATAAAGGTCCCGGGGATTACCCCACCTTTGACCGCATCGACAAACTCGAAACCCGCACCGCGCTCCAAGGGTTCGACGCGCAAATAGACCTCGCCGAACTGGCCTGCGCCACCGGTCTGCTTCTTGTGCCGACAATGACCCTCACTGGGTTGAGTCAGGGTCTCGCGATAGGCTATGGACGGTGGATGGGTGTCAACCTCCAGCTTAAACTGGGCGTACATCTTTTCCAGCACATGCTTAAGATGCATCTCGCCCAGACCTCGGATGACCGCCTCGTGCGTCTGGGCATCGTGTTCGACATGGAGGCCGGGGTCGGCCTCACACAGACGATGCAGCACATCGGCGAGTTTTTGCGCCTCCGATTGCTTTCGGGCCCGCAACGCTAGGCCGAACACCGCGTGCGGAAAATCGAGCGGCTGCATGTGGATATGGTCATCCTCCGCCGCATCGTGCAAGACAGCATCGAAATGAATCTCATCAACCTTGCTGATCGCACAGATATCGCCGGGGCCACAGGCCTCGGCCGGGGTCAGCTGCTTGCCCTGCACCCGATGCAAATGCCCCACCTTGAAAGACCGTCGGCCCTCGCCAATGAAGAGCTGGCCATGCAGTTTCAGCGTGCCTTGATAAACGCGCAACAGCGCAATCTTGCCGACATAGGGGTCGATCTCCACCTTGAAGCAGTGGGCCAGAACAGGCTGCCCCGGGTCGGCTGTCACCGTGAAGGGCTGCGCCATCTCACCCTCGCCACGCACAAAACGCGGCGGATTGCCTTCGGTCGGGTTGGGCAACAAGCGGAGAATGGCATCGATCAAGGCCGCACGCCCTGCACCGCTCCGCGCCGAGGTAAAACAGACCGGTACCAAGTGCCCTTCGCGCAAGGCCTGTTCCAACGGGGCGTGGAGTTGTTCCGGGCTGACCGAACCCTGTTCGAGATAGGCAGCCATCAGGGCTTCATCCACTTCAACCACCTGATCCACCAGGGCCTGGTGCGCCGCCGCTAAGGACGAAAAGTCCGCCTCACCGCCCCGATTGAAGAAACAGTCAGTCACCTGGCTGGCGCCTGCGGCCGGCAGGTTTATGGGCAGGCACTCGCGCCCAAATGCTGCCTGAATTTCGGCCAAAGTCGCCGCCAGCGTCGTCGCGTCCACCCCGGGGGCATCCATTTTGCTGACAATCACCATACGAACAAGCTTGCGGGTCTGCGCCCATTGCATCATGCGCGTTGCAATCAGGTCGATGCCGCGTGTCGCATCAACCACCACCGCGACCGTCTCCACGGCATCCAGGGCGCACATGGCCTGACCCGTGAAATCCGGATAGCCCGGGGTATCGAGCAGATGGACGCGCACCCCGTCCTGTTCGAAATGCGCCGTGGCCAGCTTCAGCGAATGCCCGTGCTCCTTTTCAAGGGCCTCGTAATCGCACACCGTCGTGCCTTTTTCAACCAAACCGGCACTCGGAATGCTTCCCGTCGCTGCCAGCAGGGCCTCAATCAAGGTGGTCTTACCAGCCCCCGCGGCACCAACCAGGGCCAGGGTACGCACATTAAGAGGATTCATGACAGACATGGCAGGCTCCGCAATAGATCAATGGCATCAGTATAGCCCCGCCAACCTATCCACGACAAAGAGGTCCTGAATAAATTCAGGTGCCTCCCGATCCGATCGAGAGGCCCACACACCCCCATGCGCCGCCGCTGCGAGCGGGCCCGGCGAAAGGCTTTAGCGGTGATACTGCCGACTGTGTTGATGTACCGCCTCGACCAGCGCGTTAACATGCTCCGGCGAAGTGAACTGGGAAATCCCGTGACCCAGGTTGAAGACATGGCCCGCACCGGGACCATAACTGTCAATGATGCGGCGCGCCTCGGCAGCGATGGCCTCCGGCGGCGCGAACAACACCGATGGATCCATGTTGCCTTGCAACGCCACCCGCTCGCCAACGCGCCGGCGAGCATCGCCAAGGTCCGTGGTCCAGTCCAAACCAACCGCATCACAACCGCAACCGGCGATGTGCTCAAGCCATTGACCACCGCCCTTGGTGAAGACGATACGCGGCACCGTGCGGCCTTCCCGCTCGCGCGTCAGGCCCGCCATGATGCGCGCCATATAGGGCAATGAAAACTCCAGATACGCTGCCTGCGACAACATACCGCCCCAAGAATCAAACACCATCACCGCCTGCGCGCCGGCCTCGATCTGGGCATTAAGATAGTTTGTCACCGCCGTCGCCGTGACATCCAGGATGTGGTGAAACAGATCCGGTCGGCCATAAAGCATCTTCTTGGTCTCGGCATAGGTGTCGCTACCACTGCCCTCAACCATGTAACACGCCAAGGTAAACGGGCTGCCGGAGAAGCCAATCAGCGGCACCGAGCCATCCAGCGCACGCCGAATCTCGCTCACGGCATCGACGACATAACGCAAATGCGCGTGGGGATCGGGCGCGGTCAGATTGCGAATCTCCCACTCACTGCGCAACGGGCGCTCGAAGCGCGGCCCCTCGCCCGTCGAGAAATACAGGCCCAACCCCATCGCATCGGGAATCGTCAGGATGTCAGAAAACAGGATCGCCGCATCAAGGTCATACCGCGCCAAGGGTTGCAGCGTCACCTCGCAGGCCATGTCCGGGCTCTTGCACAGCGCAAGGAAATCGCCCGCACGAGCCCGGGTGGCGCAATACTCGGGCAGATAGCGGCCCGCCTGTCGCATCAGCCAGAGCGGAGTGTAATCGGTCGGTTGACGCAGCAAGGCGCGCAGAAAGGTGTCGTTCTTAAGTTGTGTCATTGTCTCGTCCCTGTTATTCCGGCGGGCATTCTAGTCGATTGCCGGCGCTTTCAGCAGGCCAATCCTTGCGCTGAGCACAGGATCCGCTTGGCCATAGCTAAACCGATCCATAACCAAGCCAGGATAAAAAAGGTCACAAAGGGAATATGAGCATCCACAATCTTGCGCGGCGTCACCCAACGCACAAACCGCACCACCGGCCCAGTCACGATCTGAAACAACTTGTAAAACACATTCTGGTCACGGTATTTTCCCGCCAGCACGGCGAGGATGCCTTGACCGAGCAAGGCCAGTCCGGCGACCTCAACCAAGGCCCGCGCAATTGAAAGCAAATAAAGTTCCATAAAGTCTCCTTCCCGTGCCATTCTAACTTGTGCCAACCAGCGCGGGCGGTGAGAATGCAGTTTCCTTGTTAAAGTGACATTCCATGAATTTCGACCATTTCCGTTATCGGCTTCGCGCCACGCTATTTGAGTGGTTGCGCCAACCGGACCGCGCCCTTGCGGCATGGGCTGCCGTGCACCGCGCTGACCCGCAGGATGTCGTGGCTCCGCTAGGTATTGCCTGGATCCATGCCCAAAAAAAACACTGGGACAAGGCCGCCGAATGGTTTGAACGCGCCTTGGCCATTCGCCCTGATCAGGCTGATACCTGGTTCAATCTGGGCTATGCCCGCGAACAACAAGGACTCCAAGCGGCTGCCCTCACCGCCCTGGCGCGCGCGGTGGAACTCAACCCAAAGCATGACCGGGCCTGGTATGGGATGGGCATGATCCATTCCCGCCATGGCGACCCCCTCGCCGCCGCCGAGAATCTGCGCCATGCCGCTGATCTGCAACCCATGAACGGGGCCGCTTGGTATGCCCTCGGCATGGCCCACTATCACGCCAACCAACCCGACCAGGTCGCCGCCGTGTTTGAGCACTGCCTGACCCACGACGGCCCGACAGCCAAGCGCCTGGCTCAGGATACGCAACGCCCCGACCTGGTACAGCGCCTGCCAAGCTGACCCAATCCAAACGCTTCAGGCAACAAAACGGCCCGCAATTGCGGGCCGTTTTGTTGGTAGCTGCCTCGCTTGCGCGAGGTAGCTGTGCGGTTGTTAGGCCGCCTTGGTATCGATGTCGCCTTCCAGGCTGGGGTAACGGCAGTGGTCCACCAGCTCCTGAATCTCCTTGTTCGGCGCGGGAGAAATCAGCGAACCGATAATTATGCCAAGGAAGCCCGCCGGCATACCGAACACACCTGCGGCGATCGGCTTGATGGCAAACCACTCGTTCGCAGGGACGCCACCGAAGAACGGATACGTGATGAACATGTAGTACATGCACACCCCCAGACCGGCCAGCATGCCGATGACCGCACCAAGGTAGTTAGCACGCTTCCAGAATACGCCCAGAACCAGCGCGGGGAAGAATGCCGAAGCTGCCAGCGAGAACGCCGCACCCACCAGGAACAGGATGTCACCCGGCTTCAACGAAGCGGTGTAGGCCGCTGCGACAGCAACCACCAGCAACAGTGCCTTGGAAATGCTCAGGCGACGCATCGTGGAGGCGTGCGGGTCGATCATCTTGTAGTACACATCGTGCGACAGCGCGTTAGCGATGGTCAGCAGCAGACCGTCAGCGGTAGACAGTGCAGCGGCCAGACCACCTGCGGCCACCAGGCCGGAGACCACGTACGGCAAGCCCGCAATTTCCGGGGTAGCCAGCACAATCAAGTCGCCGCCAATGGTGATTTCCGCCAGCTGGATCAGACCGTCCTTGTTCATGTCGACGATCTTCATCAGGGTCGCATCCACAGCCGACCAGTTGCTGACCCAGGCGGGCAGCGAGGCGAAGGAAGAGCCCACCAGATCGTGGTAGACCACGTACTTGGCGAGCACGGCCAGCGCCGGGGCGGTGAAGTAGAGCAGGAAGATGAAGAACAGCGACCAGAACACCGACTGGCGGGCTTCACGCACCGAGGGGGTGGTGTAGTAGCGCATCAGGATGTGCGGCAGCGAAGCGGTACCCACCATCAAGCACAGCACCAAGGCGATGAAGTTGTTGCGCTTGTCGTTGGAAGCTTTCAAATCCTCGGCCTTGGCCTTGGCGATTTCTTCCGGCGTGGCGTTGGGATTCTCCTTCATCAGCTTCTTCTCGGCGCCCTTGCCGGAGAAGGCCGTGGCGTGGCCGGGGACGTTGCCGGACTTCGCCTTGGCGCCGGACTCAGCGGTTTTCCACTTGGCCTTCAGCTTGTCGATATTGGGCGGGAAGTCTTTCAGGTCTTTCTCGGCGCCCTTCACGGCTTTTTCATCGACCGGCACGGC
>Ga0209835_1000020_pt1 | contig 104556 bp, 96 predicted proteins | sample LakKivwa52mmetaG_FD_184138 | JGI IMG/M metagenome (GOLD analysis project Ga0209835, IMG submission 184138) | Anoxic lake water microbial communities from Lake Kivu, Rwanda to study Microbial Dark Matter (Phase II) - Lake Kivu water 52m metaG... | ecosystem: Environmental > Aquatic > Freshwater...
GCGCTAAATTTTTCGTATTTGATTCGTAAATTTGATATAGTCTTATTTTTAACTGCTCTAAATAAGCATTATTTTGCGAATGAAGGTTGTTTGTTAAGGCTCACAGGAAGAAAGTTGAGATAGTTTTGTGTTTTTTTATAAGATTGTTTGCCATACCATTAAAGACAAAAAAATGAAAAGGCATCACCAGATACCAGTACATTCTGCCAGCAAGTCCATGCGGTCTGAAGGTGGCTGTTTGTTTTAAAAAAGCCTTGTTTTCCTGTTCCACGATTTTAAATTCGAGCCAGGCTTCACCGGGAAGTTTCATTTCGGCATACAACAAGAGGCGTTTTCCTTCTTTGTCGGCGAGCATCACCCGCCAGAAGTCGAGGGTGTCGCCGGCATGAATAGTATGAGCGTTTGTGCGGCCCCGACGCAATCCTACCCCGCCGGCAAGCTTGTCGGCAAAGCCGCGCAATCTCCAGAGCCAGTTGGCATAGTACCATCCTTTCTCTCCACCAATTGACCAAATGTTTTCAACAACACGCTCAACTTCTCCATGAATTGGTTTCATCCTTTTATCGGTGAAACAGCCATAAACAGGTACATTGATGTTCAAAGGAAGGTCTCCGGAGGGCATGCTCGAAGCATAGGCATCCTTCCAACTCGAAGCCACATCGTCCTGAGCAATGCGCTGAAAAGCAAGTTTTACCGCTTCATCATAGGGTATGGGTTCGATGCCGAGCATGGTTTGAAGCCTGTTGTCGCGCGCAACCACTTCAGTTTTCATGCTTTCAACCAGATGCATGGCCAGCCTGAAAGAAGTGGAAGTAACAAAATACAGCCAATAAGACGAGAGTCTGGGCGTCATGACGGGAACAGTAAAAATATAGCGTTTTAGCCCCCTGACATCTGCAAACTTCAGCAGCATCTGTTTGTAGGTGAGCACCTCCGGTCCGCCGATGTCAAATGTTTGTCCGATAGTTTTGTCGTTCATCAGAACACCTGCCAGATATTCCAGCACGTTCCTGATGGCAACAGGCTGACTCCTTGTGTTGAGCCATTTAGGCGCTACCATTATGGGTAGTTTTTCCACAAGGTCGCGGATGATTTCGAAGGATGCACTTCCCGAACCGAGGATGATTCCGGCCCGAAGTACCGTAACCGGAACAGGGCCTGATGCCAGAACATCCTCAACCCTGCGGCGTGATGCCAGATGGGGCGATAATTCATTGCTGTTTGTTATTCCGCCAAGGTAAATAATCTGCTTTGCCTTCGTGGTGCTGATCAACCTGATGAAGTTTATTGCCGAACGTGATTCAAGTTCTTCAAATCCCTTGCCGGCAGTCCCCATCGAATGAACCAGATAATAAGCTGCATCAATATCGGACGGCAGAATGTAATTTGCGGGATCGTCCAGCAGGTCGAGTCTGATTACCGAAACAAGCGGATGGGCAAAGTAACCTTCATGCGGAATTCGTTTCGGATCACGGACTGCACAGATGACTGCATGGCCCTGCTGCACCAGCAAAGGAAGCAGTCTTTTGCCCACGTAGCCCGTGGCCCCGGTAAGCAGAACAGTTAATTTTTCCATACCACTGAAACAAATAATTACTGCAATTGATCAACGCAGGATTAAAAAATCCTGACGGTAAAGATATGTCTTCAGTCTGGTTCCCTGCAAATTGAACAGGGATTTGGTTGTAATTAATGGTTGTGATCGTGATGATGTGCGCAATTTACGCCATCATCATGGAGTTCCTCCTTCAAAAATTTTTTTAACGAGTTCATCTGCATGCCCTGTGCAACAGTGGATCAAATCAGTCCCATGTGTCGTAAGCACCTCAACAGCACCTGCTCCTATGACACCGGCAAGCATCACGCTTACTTCTTCGGCAGCAAGGGTTGAGGCGATTCCGGATTTGCATCCACAGCCTCCGGCTGAGGGAAATAATGTTTTGTTTTTTACTTCGTTGCCTTGCAACTGGTAAATGTCATAATAGGCACAATGGCCAAAATGGTCGTCAATGGTGAAATCCGGTTTCACCGGAACAGTTATTTTTGCATAAAATCAAATTTATTTCTTTGTAAATCTGGGATGCAAAAAATCAATTACCGTATGTTTTATTGATGCTTTGGCGGATTTTCTCAATCTCGTGATGAAGCATAGCTATTTCCTGGGCCAGATTTTTGTTCTTATCAGCCAGCTTGGAGATGATCATCGAGAACTCGATCATAATCAGGAATGTGGCCATCATCAGGATCAGGAACAGGGCTGCGGGCGGATAGGCAATTCCCAGAAATGTTGAAACCACATCGAGTCCTTGCCTCCACACCGAAAACAGGATAAAAACAAGGCTGAACAGTAGCCACATCAACGAATACTCTTCTTTGATTCTTCGTTTTCTGATCAGCATCAGGATGACAATAAACAGAATGATGCTGAAAGCAATGGCAAAATATTGCACCTGATTGGGATCGAATGTTCTGATCATAATTCTTCCTCCGGATGGATAATTCGTGAACGGATGGCTGCCATGAACATGGCCAGCAAAACTTTAATCATATAATAAGGTCCTCTTGTTATCGGAATGGATGAAACGCCGCCTTTACGTTCGTGCATCTGCGTAAATGTTTCTTTCATTACAAAGTTATTTTTGCCGAGCAGAATGACGACTTCGGGTTCAGGATAGTCGGTAGGGTAGTTGCTGGCCAGAAAGGTGAAGGCTTTGCGGTTGTAAGCCCTGAACCCTGATGTGTGGTCGGTAATACGTTGCCTGATCAGCATATAGCTGAACCACTCAAAGATTTTGATGCCTGTGCGGCGCAGGAAATGTGTTTTGATACCCGTATTTTTTCGGTTAAACCGCGAACCGATCACAACATCTGCTTCTCCGTCCACAACCAATTGAATAAGTCCTGATATCTGATCCGCAGGATGTTGCCCATCTCCGTCAAATTGCAGGGCGATATCATAGCCTTTCCTGACGGCATATTTGAATCCGGTTTGCACGGCTCCTCCGATACCCAGGTTAAAAGGCAGGGATACCACTTCGGCCAGTCCTGAATTGCGCGCGAGTTCTTCTGTCTGGTCTTTTGAAGCATCATTAATCACCAGCAGATCCCAGTCCTTATTGTTCAGCCTTATCTGCTCCAGTTGCTCCACAATGGTATCGGCTTCATTGTAGGCAGGTATGATGATAAGTACCTTTGGTTGATTCATTGTGCGTGAATAGCGTTATATATTAATCTGTAATACCCAGTGAGGCTTTGAGGTCTTCCACATACCTTGGGTCGGTCTGATGCCCAGCTTCAGCGGCTTTGATGATGTCGTCATAAGCTTCCTGTAGTCTTCCGATGCGAAAATATACCCGTGAACGATTGATCAGCAGTATGGTGTTTGACAAATCTAGTTTCATGGAACGGGTATAATCATCAATGGCTTCGGTGAAGTTTCCGGCCATTTCGTGGACAATACCGCGTTGCATATATATTTTTGGTGAAGTTGGATCCACTGCCACATAGGCATTGAAATCGGCAAGTGACTCCTCGTACAATCCGATATGTCCATAAGTTAGCGCTCTGAATGCAATGGCATCCATCTTGCCGGGAACCTTGCTGATGACTTCGTTGAAGGCTTCAAGTGCGGTGCGGTAATCGCCAAGTTCGAAATAAATGATTCCTCTGTTGAATGTTGCCTCAACCATTTCGGGCTCTAAGGTCAGGGCTTTGTTGTAGTACTCCAGTGCCTGGCTGATGTTGCCCTTTTTCTTCAATGCCAGCCCGACACTGTTGACTGCTCTGGGGTTTTCGGGATATTGCTTCATGCTTTTGTTCCAAAGGGTGTACTCATCCTGCCAGTCATCGTTTCGGTCGATGGTGCGCCACCCGTAAAAAACCATAATAATGACCAATAACATTGGCATGGTCCATCTTTTGGCAGTCCAGACCAGATCAAGATGAATGACTGCAACTGTGATAAAGCCTGCAAGCGGAAGATAAAGCCTGTGCTCGAACATCACATCGCTGATCGGGATAAAGGTTGATTCGACCGAGAGGGCAATCAAAAACCAGGCGATACCAAAAGAGGCAAGCGCATATCCTTTTTTTCTCAGAAAGAAGATTGAAGCAAGCATCCACAGAAACAGCAAGGTTCCACTGATGACGCCCGTAGTGAAAAAGGAATTTTGCACCGGAAGGAAATGATCCAGATTAAGGTGTACAGGCCAGAAAATCAGTTTTATATATTCAATGAGCACAACGGATTGTGTCATAAGGTAGTCGGCACGGCTGATTTTATCAGTTTCAGAAGGCATAAGACCTGTAACCAACAGAACAACAACAATAATTCCTGTCAAAGCTGCGCTTATTCTGATCCAAACCGGAGTTTTGTTTTCTGCCGGCTGCACAATCAGCCATTCGGCCATTAGCAGCATCAGGGGCATGCTGATCACAATTTGCTTGGACATCATCCCCAGAATGAAGGCAAGCCCGGTAATGGAAAAATAGAACATTCTTCTTCGGGCAGAAATTTCCTTTCCTGGCAGTCGTGCCTTAAGATAGGAATAAATTCCTGTCAGATAAAACATTGCTGCCATGAGCGTCAACCGCTGCACGATATAGGTAACGGCCATGGTCTGCAGGGGATGCATCGCAAATAAAACAGCAGCAATCAAGGCAACAGTATGTAAGCGTCTGAAGGAATATTCTGGTTTTTTAAACTGAAGCAATAGCACTGTAAGTTTAAATGCCAGGAGGGCATTGATAAGATGGATCAATATGTTTACGAGATGGTAGCCGGCCGGATTGAGGCCGTGGATGGCATAATTAAGTGCAAAACTGAAGTACCCCAGAGGTCGGTTATTGGGGTTTGCCCAGAAAGACATGTCCAAAAATGAATCCCATTGCTGTATGTTACGGTTGTGCACGATGCTGAGCAGGTCATCAAAATGGAAACCTACCGGAAAGCTGTTTGCATAAATCAGGAAAATGATTATTGTCAATATTGAAGTGGAAACCAATAGCGGGTGTTTGTCAAATACATGGTGATATTTTTTCATATCCTGCAACGTAATTATTGTTGGCTTTATCAGGGTAAAGATACAATCAAATCTCAAACTACAGATTAAACACCTTCAGCGCGGAATAATTCCCTAAATTTGCCGGTCTGACGAAAAAAATACATGCAGCAAAGCATCACTTACTACCTGTCACGAATCCTGCCCGAGAACAATCAGTGGGAGCGCATCTGGATACTAGCCAAAACCGATTTCAAGCTTCGTTATTACGAAACCACCCTGGGACTGATATGGGCATTCCTGCATCCCATCATCAGGATGGTGATTTATTGGGGAGTTTTTTCCTATATCCTGAATCCTGATATACCCAATTACGGAATGTATATTTTTTCGGGGCTGATTGTATGGACTTATTTTCAGGAAGCCACACGCAAGGGGCTGATGATCCTGCGTAACAAACGTTACCTCTACGAGAACATCAGGATGAACCCCTATGATGGTTTTACATCATCAGTACTCAGCACAGTAATTAATCTGGCTTTCAATGTGGGTGTTTTTATGGTTCTCAGCCCATTTTTTGATATCGGCTTTTCGTTCAATATGCTTTGGTCAATTCCCATACTGCTCAACCTTGCTGTTTTGGTTTATGCCATCAGCCTTATTTTGGTGATTCTGAACAGTTTTCTGAAAGATATTTCTCAGGTTTGGGATGTTTTTTTGCTCGGCATGTTTTGGATTAATCCCATTTTTTATGCAAAGGCACTCATCTTCGAGACTTTTCCTGCACTCATGTACCTCAACCCGATTGCCGGCATTATTGTCAACCTGAGGGACGCCCTCATGTACGGCCAGATGCCAGACATGACATTATTCTGGTTCGACTGGGCTTACGCACTGGCGTTGTTCGGACTGGGCGCCTGGGTGTTTAATACATTCTTTCACAAAGCAATGGAGAAGCTATAGTTATGGCAGTTGATGAAACAGTGATCAGGCTTCAGAATGTCAGCAAGACTTTCGTAATCCGCGACAAAAAGGTAGCACCTTTTTTCACACAACTCGGCTGGCTCGTTAACGGAAAAAATGTCCGACGCATTGAGGCACTCAAGAACATCAACCTTGAAGTGAAGAAAGGCGAGTTTCTGGGTATTGTGGGCGAAAATGGCAGCGGCAAAAGTACCCTCATACACCTGATGACCGGCTTTTATAAACCCGATAAGGGAGGCAAGGCCGAAATCAACAAAAGTTTCATTCGCCTTAGTCTTGGACTGGGCTTTAACCAGGAGTTGACCGCACGGGAAAACATCTACCTAAACGGAACCGTAATGGGTTTAACCCTTAGGCAGATCAACGAGAAGTTCGATGAGATGATTGCGTTTGCCGAACTGGAAAAGTTTGTCGATACCAAAATCAAGTTTTATTCCCGCGGCATGAAAGCCAGGCTTTCTTTTGCAGTGGCTATCCATGCAGATGCCGAAATATTGCTGATGGATGAGTTTTTTGGCGGTGTCGGCGATGAAAGGTTTAAGGTGAAATCTGACCGGATTTTCAAGGAAAGCATGATAAAAGGGCGCACAATAGTGCATGTGAGCCACAACCTGAGCACCATTAAGCATTACGCAACGCGGGTGATATTGATGCATCAGGGCGAACTGGTGGGCATAGGAACACCCGATGAGGTATTTCAGATTTACAAAGAAAAACTCAGGGTCGAAAAGCTGCACCTGCGCGACTATATTGACGAGGATAATGCGATTTAGCCATCCATGATCAAAATCGTTTCGCTACATATTGCCAAAACCGCTGGTACGACCTTCTATAATATTTTGCAGGATCAGTACCCGACAACAGTTGATCCACGGACAAAGCGTAAGGACTTTTTTCCGGAAGGAAAAGAACGTAAACTTACTGCTGCAGATTTTGGTCCTTCTGCTGAAGTGGTTCATGCCCATCTGCGCTATTGGCATATTGCTGAACTCCATCGTGAATACAAACCTTTTTTGATCACATGGCTCAGGCATCCGGTTGAGAGGGTAATATCGAACTATTATTTTATGCTGCGTGCGGTACATCAGACTAAAAATCATCCGCATGAACACAAAAGATATTACACCCTGATGGAGTATGCTTATGACAGTATTCCTGACAAGATGTGTCATTATCTGGAGGGTATAAGCCCCGAAGAAATTGATTTTATTGGCTTCCAGGAAAGGTTTTCAGAAGATATTCAAGTGCTTGCGGCATTGCTTGGATGGGCATCAATTCCTGTATTGCCCCGGCTGAATATTTTTGAACCTCAACAGGGGCAAGTGCATTATCCCACACCACCCGATACGATCAGTATAGCAATACGCGAAGAAATAGCCCGGATCAATGCATGCGATATGCAGTTGTATCACGACGCACTCAGATTGAAGAAATTATCACCAATGAAAGATCAAGACTGAACTGTATGATTTTTTTTAAAAGAGATAAACGTGTCAATGCTGAAAATGTGAAGCTGGTTTCGCTGCACATTCCGAAAACCGCAGGGACTTCATTCCGAAACATCCTGAAGTCTGTTTATGGTGAAGTACACGTAGTCAGATTCGACATAAAAATAAGAACCCGAAAAATTGATATTGAATCGGTTCCATTCGAGGGTAGCAGTCTGCCACCTCAGATTCAGGTAATCCACGGACATTTTCATTATGCAGATATTGTGGAGCAAGTCAATGTTCCTGAATCGGCCAAATGGATTACATGGCTCAGGGAACCATCCGACAGGGTTTTGTCCAACTATTTCTACTTGTCAGAACGTCTTCGTGAAGAGCTGGATGAAGAAAGACGCGGGCTCAATATTTTGGCCAAAATGCAGCGCACCCTGCTTGAGTTTGCGCGTGATGAGATCAACCGCAACAGGATGAGTAAGTTTATGCAGGGAGCCGACCTCAATCGTTTTGATTTTATTGGCCTACAGGAACATTACGACAGTGATTTGAAGCATCTGGCTACACTTTTGCATTGGCCCGAATATCCGGTGTTCAGGCATAATGTTACCCGAAGCCGCCCTGAGGTTGACCCCTCAGTGCTTCAGGAGATCAGGGAACTGAACCGTGATGATTACCAATTGTATGAAGCTGCGCTCCAATGGCGCAGGGAATATTTTAGCAATAAGAAAGCATGATCTGGCTGGCTTCATTTCCAAGGTCGGGAAATACATTTTTTCGTAATATTCTTTACGAGGTATATGGCCTTGAATCCAGCACCTATCATCAGGATCCGGATTATTTCCTTGATTCAAGCTATGCTGAATTCCCTGTTGTTAAAACCCATTTGCTGCCTTCACAACTCGTACCTTCAGATCCATTGATCCGTTCGGTATATATTATCAGGGACGGCCGCGACACAATGGTCTCACTTGCCCACCACCGAAAAGATATTATTGCTCCCGGTTCAGATTTCTATGAGAATCTGAAAGCCGCCATCATAGCCGAAAAAGGCAGCTTCTTTGGCGGATGGTCGCGTAATGTTGCCGATTGGATCAAACATGCCGACATTGTTATTCGTTACGAAGACCTTCTTACTGACCCTATTGGTTGTGCCGAGCGATTACGGACGATCATGGACCTGCCTGAACCCAATGCCGCTAAACTTCCTGCCTTTGAACAACTTAAACATGGCGTGGCTGAATACGGCAGCGGAAAGGGACGCGGACTCGACCAGCACCAAATGCTTGAATTGTCACAGAAAAATTTTAGAAAAGGCAAAGCTGGTGCCTGGAAAGAAGAGATGCCCGAAGAACTGGCCGAACTGTTCTGGAGCTATCATGGTGATGTAATGCTGCACCTTGGTTATAGCCGCGAATGCGGAATTATCCCTTTAAACCCTGATCTGGACCACGAAGTAATGCGCAAACTAGGCCAATCTGTTCCGGTAACCAAACGAAAGTTCCGTGTACTTATTGAGGCCGAAAAAATGTTCAGGCCCGATAATGACGGAGTGAAACGCTATCAGGCCGAATTGATGAGGCAGTTTGCCGTTGTTCATGACAATCCGCAGGCGAAATGGTCGTTCGACCTTTATGCGCATGGAAAAATCATACCTCTGGAAACTTGTAACCATCTGATTGCAGAGGATTTCACTCCGCTTCAGGTTCAAACTGATGTGTCAGTTGTGGCCAGAGAACGCAAAACATTGTTTCAACGGTTTGAATATGCCTTACTTAATCTGATTCCTGATGGATTTGTGCATTTTCTCAACCGCAACAATATCCGTTTCCTGCACAAAACTTATGACGGGATAAAAAAAATGGTCTTTGGGCTCATGACTATTACCATTGACTTTTTCCGTAACCTGATGGCACAGATGGTATCCTTGATGTTCCGGCTGCGTGACTACCGCCGGCTAAGGGCTCTGACAACGCAATTTGATCAATACGACCTGATCCATCTTCCCTTACAACAGCATTTTCAGCCTTTCCGCCTGACGAAAACGCCGGTGGTCGTAACAGTGCATGATTTCACACACCGGTTTTTTCCTGAGTACCACACTTCGGTCAACATTCACAATGCAGAAGCAGGTCTGTCGTTCGTGCAAAACAAAAACGCTCATCTTCTGGCTGTTTCCCAATCAACCCTGAATGATGCGCGAAAAGAAATCAAATTGAATGAAAGTAATTTTCATTGTGTGTATGAGGCCATCAACAGACAGAAGTTTAGTTTCAGGGTGAACCGTGATGATACCGGAAGGATAAAACACAAGTATGGAATTCCTGCCGATGTACCCTTTCTGCTGAGCCTTTCAACCATTGAACCCCGAAAAAATCTTGGGAAGACCATCCAGGCCTTTATGCAGCTTGCCATGCTTCATCCGGGTCTGCATCTGAATCTGGTGATAGCAGGTAAGAAAGGATGGATGACCCAGAATCTGTTTACGCAAAATAAGCTGTTCACCGAAAGAGTACATTTCACAGGTTTTGTGGACGATGCTGATCTTGCAGCCCTGTATTCAGAAGCAATGGCGCTAACCTATATGTCTTATTATGAAGGTTTTGGTCTTCCTCCGCTTGAAGCCATGAGCTGTGGTACACCCGTGGTGTATAGCAACAGATCATCGCTTCCGGAAATTATCGGTGAGGCTGGTTTACAGGCCGATCCGGATGATGTGGATGGTATTATGCGTTGTTTCGAAAAACTTTACCTTAATCCTGAGTTGAGGAACGAGCTCGGCAGAAAAGCGCTGAGAAGATCATTAGATTTTTCGTGGAGAAAGACCGCAACAGAAACCCTGAATGTTTATGAAAAAATACTGAACCAAACGATCGAGTAAATACCCGGAATTATGACAACATATGATGACTTTAATGCATGGCCAGAATATACTTTAACAGGACAGCTGAACCGGGTTGTTGAATTATTTCCCGATCGCCCGGCCATTGTTCAGGGAGGAAAGCAGCTGACATATAAGGAGTTTGACCTTGAAACTGATCGTGTGAAACAGGAAGTTTTAAGCAAGGGAGCTGTTAAAGGTGACCGTATTGCGCTTTTCCTCGAACATGGTATCAGTCAGTTTGTTGCCTTATTCGGGGTCTTGAAGTCAGGAGCAGCTTATGTGGCTCTCGATATAACCAACCCATCAGACCGTATCAGTTATATTCTGGAGGATGCTAAGGCAACAATGATCATCACGAACAACAGGAATCTGGCGCAGGCGGAAGCCCTTGCCAACGGAACCATGCAAATTGTCAACACCGACAAACCCGAATCGGTTCCAACTTCTGATGATTTCATGAACATTTCAGGTGATGATGTCTGCAGTATTATCTATACCTCCGGTTCGACCGGAAACCCGAAAGGAACTTGGTATTCCCATAAGGCCATGTCCCATTTTGCCTGGCGGTATTCACGTTTTTGCGGGCTGAACGAGTTTGATCGCGTCGGATACTTTGTCTCCATCAGTTTTTCGGCCCATGCCATGCCGATGCTGGGTGCACTGATGAATGGAGGAGCTTTGGTGCTATTCGACCTGAAGAAAAAGCAATTGTCGCATTTTCGCGACTGGCTGGTTCGACAGCATATAAGCGTGGCCCTCATGATTCCTTCTGTCCTGCGCAATTTCAGCGCAACCCTCGATAAGGAACACAATTTTCCGCAGCTCAGGCTCGTGCTGTCGGGTGGAGAAAGCCTGTTCCGGGCTGATGTCGAGAAACTCTTTCCTCATCTTGGTCCGGATGCCAGAATCATGCACATTCTGGCTTCAACAGAAGCCTATCTTACATCTGCTTTGGTAATAGAAAAACACATGTTGCTGGCAAGCAATCATTTGTCTGTTGGTTTGGATGTTGAAGGGATGCGGACACATGTAATGGATGAAAACGGAAATCCTGTCGGATTCAATTCATCAGGTGAGATTTGGATAGAGTCGGATTATCTGGCTGGAGGATATTGGAATGACGAGCGCCTTACAAACGAGCATTTTTTTTCCGATCACAACGGAATAGCCGGCAGGTATTTCAGAAGTGGCGATTTGGGAATAAGGCTGCCGGACGGCTGTCTGGTTATTTCCGGACGCAAAGACCATATGGTGAAGTTACGTGGATACAGGATCGATGTGCGCGAAATTGAGAGCGTTCTACTTGGTCTGCCGGAAATGCTCGAAACAGCAGTGCTGCTCAAGGAAGACCCACAAGGAGGAAAGCACCTTGTGGCCTATGTGGTCATCAGAACTGGTCACGCATTTGACGAGTCACGAATAAAACTGGCAGTTCTGCGTATGCTTCCCGATTATATGGTCCCGGGTTTTGTTGTTTTGTTGGACGAACTTCCCAAGGCACACACAGGTAAGGTTGATTTTAAGCAAATACCCGACCCCGATTGGCATCAACTTGCAAAAACAATGGATGTTGAAACTGTTACAACACCTACCGAAATAAAGTTGGCCGAGATCGTAGGTCGTATGCTTAATATAAGCCCGGTGGGCAGAAACCACAACATCATTCAATTGGCTAAGGACTCACTGAAACTCTTCGTTACCCTGGATGAGATTGAAAAGGCATTTGGTAAAAAATTAAGCATTGATGCCATTTTGGCTGCACCTACCATCAGAAGTATTGCAGAATGGCTCGACAGAAACCATTGATATGATATTAACTACAAATCGTATAAATAAAGCTGCTGCATTTTTTGAATCGGAAAAAGGCAGCCGATGGATTCCTTACAGCACCGGAAACGCGCTGATCCGTTGGTTTTGCCATACTGATTTTGCCCGGAGGGAGTATTTCAACAAACGCGAACTCATTCTCAGGGAATTTGCCAGACAGACAGGTTTGAGTCATATTGAAGATGTTTTTCCGGATGCATTTGTCGTCAATTTTCAGAAAGGCTGGCGGGCCGCAAAACTATCTTATTTATCCGACAAGGATTTTTTCAGAAGGGTAGAGGTGATCGGAAAACAACATCTTGACAATGCATTAAGCAACGGAAAAGGAGTAGTGTTGGTCAACAGTCATTTTGGCTTTGCCGAAATCGCACTTACCTTGTTTTCACGATTGAATTATCCTTTGTTTGCAACAGTTGTACGTGAGAAAGGGGCCAATTCGATCAAAGTAAAAGGAATAAAGAAATCGTTTGAACCTGTTTTGTTGCAATTCAAAGACCAGTCAAACGAGGAGCTGATCAGGATGTTGTTCAAGGCGCGTCAGACCCTTCAGGCAGGGGGTATCGTGCACCTGCTGGGCGATGGATATCACGGAAAGTCGAGTATCAGCATGAGTTTTTTGGGTAAAGTAAGGGGATTCAGGCCAAGTTTTGCCGAACTCGCGCTTAGTACAGGTGCAGCAGTTGTTCCTATGATTGCCCGCATCAACACCAGAGGAAACGTTAGCGTGGATTTATATCCTCCGCTCGATCAGGGTGATGAAACTATGTCACATGAGGAGAAGATCATGCATTTATTGACCCAGTACCTGACGCTACTGTCCGGATGCTGGAAAAAAGAACCCCAGCTGATTAACTGGGGTTTTGTGGAAAAGTTTATCCGTCAGGTTTCAGATGCTGATCAGATGCCTGACGATGAGTAATCCTTTCGCTGTTATCTCTTGAATCCGAGGTCAAAAGTGATTCCTGCATAGTAAAAAGCCCCGATATAAGGCATTCCATAGGCCTGAATGTACTCGCTGCCTAAAACATTTGATCCGCCAATCCTGAACGTTGTGTGATACTTCGGTAAGGAATAGTTAATCTGTAAATCAAGTGTGTTGTAAGCAGGAACGGGTCCGCTGACAAAGACACTTTCCCAGTAATACCTGTCAACCCATCTGAAGTTTACAGTAAACCCAAGGTTTCCAACCACATTTTCGCCATTTAGTCCGATGTTGACTTTGTGCTTGGGTGTGTTAAATCCCGGAATCTGGTCTTTCGCAATTCCGCTTGAATCGATGCTTGCGAAAGTGTAGTTAATATAGCTTTTGATATAAGGATTGAGGTAATAGCTGAGTCCGGCACTGAATCCCATACTGCTCACATCAGTTGTGCTGTTGGTGGAAACGGCATAACGCTGCGAATTTCTTGCTGCAATTGCTGCTGCGCCTGACTCTTCTCCTGCCACTCCGGTTTTTGGCCTTACAACAGATTGATATACAATAAAATCTTTATATTTATTGTAATATACACTGAAGTCAGGATATAACTTTCCAAACCATGTGCCACTGTACCCAATTTCGATGCTCTGTAATTGCTCGGGTTTTACAGCGTCAACCGTAACAGATTGCAGTAGCGTGGCATCCTGCGATCCGCCTGCCAGAAAAGCATTAACAGAACTCAAGGTGTAAATGTTATTCAGACCATCAACATTTCCAAGTGTTATTTCCTGTCCTTTGTTGAGATACTGGAACATATCGCTGAGGGCAGGGCTTCTGAAGGCCGACTGGGCTGATGCCCTGAAATTGTTTTTGCCCAATTGATAGGTGGCGCCTATACGCGGTGAAAACTGTCCGTCATAAAATTCATGCTTGTCATAACGCACAGATGCGAGCAGTTTGAATTTTGCAGAGATATTGGCAATAGCCTGCAGGTAACCGGCAAATTCATTCATGGAGATTTTGCGGTATGAACCATCTTGTTGCAGCGTGTCGGCATATACGGTTCCTTTTGAGTCAGGTGTCATATACCTGTAAGAAGCACCAAAATTGAAGTCAAAATTATTCCAGGTCCTGTTATATCCGAATTCGGTGTGATACAGCAGCGTTTTGCTGGAGAAATTTGAGCCTGTCGGTGGCGACTGATTGGTTATTTTATCCATTGCTGCTTCGAATTCAGACGTTCCGGGTTTTAACCATCCGTTGTTGCTTTCTTCCAGTGCTGTCTGCATAGCCGGATCGATCATGCCCTGTGTGGCAGCTTCGGTGAAATTGTTGGTCAGAACCGCCATCTTATTCACGTAAGTTTCTGCCCAGATACCAGTGACAGCGGGCAGGCTGGCAAATCCCAGCAAAGTTCCGGTGGCATTCATGGCATAGGTTCCTTTGGTGTCGTCATTTGACCTGTAGGCCTTGAACTGGTAGTTTTTGCCGATAAGTCCTATATAATGAAGTTGTTGCATAAAACCATCAAGAGGAGCTCTGTTGTTTCCCATGTAGATGCTTGTGCCTGTGGCATAACGATAATTGTAAGTGGCAGTGAGCGCATCTGTGATTTTGTAGCTTGCTGTTCCCGAAAATTTGGTGTTATGAACATTTCCGTCCCATAAGGTGCTTTCGAGGTATCCCGGCATCGAAAATTGTTTCACACCGGGAAGAACTATGGGATTGTTTGCAGAATAGTTCATGAATTGTTCAAAAACATTGTTATTGGCAGCCTGATTCTGAATAAGCTGATTCAGGTTTTGGGGTGGTGAGGGTTGTTTGCCATACCTGTTGGCTACCGGATCATTGGCAATCCAGTCGGTGGCATTCATATGCGAAAATGTTAGCTTAATTCCAAAGCGTTTGTCTTTGCCATACACATCAGCAAAGCGAAGCTGTGCGGAGAGCAGATCCTGGCTGCCTCCTTTAAATTCAGCAGTGATTCCCTGCTTGTCGAATGCAGATTTACTGGTGAAGCTGATGACCCCTTGCATGGCATTAGCGCCGTAGAGAGCTGAGGCCGGGCCGGATATAATCTCAATATTGTCGATGTCAATGTCAGAGATGCCAAACATGTTTCCGGTGGCAATGTTGATTGTGGGCAGCTGATTATCGACTCCATCGATGAATTGTACTACTCTCAGTGGAGAGGTTGAGTTAAACCCGCGTGTGTTAAAAGCACTGAATCCAATACTGTTGCTGATGATTTCAACGTCTCGCAAATTTGAAAGGCTATTGAAATAATCACCTGAGGCGGAAGTCTCAATCTGTTTCGCATCTACTTTCTGAATGGCGATAGGTGCCTGACGAATGTCCTGTGACAAGCGTGAAGCACTTACTACTACTTCTTCGCCCGGAAGAGCCGATGGTTCCAGCAAAACTTCCATCATGACTTCGTTTTTCCAGACCCGCTCGCGGCTGGCATATCCGATATAGGAAAATACCAGTACAGGTGATGCGGCCCCTCGGTATTCGAGCTCGAATGTGCCATCCGTTCCCGTTACCGTTCCTGTGGTTGTTCCTTTAACTCTGATGTTGGTACCCACAAGGGCTTCACCGCTTTGCTTGTCCTTGACTATGCCTTTGATCAGGCTGCCTTGCTGCGCTGATACCGGCCATGCCAGAAACGCAATCAGTGAGAAAATCAGGATGAATCTGCTTTTTTGTAACATTGTTTTCATGTACTTAACTTATTGGTTTTTGATTGTATGAACTTGAATTGATTGATTGTTTCTGCGTTCAAAAATGCTGATTGGCGAAATGACGTCATTGAACTCATTTACCCGAAGTGTTCCGCGTATGGTATTCATTTCAGTGTTTCTGATATAATCCATTAGTTTATCGGCTGTGCCGCCGGAAGCGATCAGTGCCTCAGTGCTGTATTCTCCCAATGAATAGCCAACGATATTCAGCCAGTTCATCCGCTGATTGTAACGAAGCATAAATCGCTCCGAAACTTCATAATAATGGATATTTTGTTTGTCGAAGAAAAAGTTGACAAATACAATGCCATCAGACATGTCACCCAAAGATTCAAAAGCTTTTTCATTATCAAAACTGTTCGATCCGCAAATGACCGCTTCAGGTGCAAGTTCTCGGGCCTGCCTCACCGCGCTGTTCATACCTGCTCCCCGCCCAACTATCAGCAGAAATTCCGGATTCGAACTTAATGTCTTGCTTATCAAGCTCCTAAGATCAAGATCATTTTCATTGAACACAACCCCGCCTTCAAAGGTTCCACCTAGTTGCTCAAAAGTTTCTTTGAAATAATCCCGTGAATCATGACCGAAGTCGTCATTGACCACCACGAAACTACCATTTCTGAATCCTTTATTATAAAACATATATTCAGCCAGCAAAGGCATCAGCTGGTTTTCCATGGCAAAATCGCGTACGATCATTGTTTTTCCTTTTGCCAGATCGACTGAACTGGCTAAAGTAGCTATCATGGGTATGTTACCTGATTCAACAATAGGAATAATCGGTTGAAGCATATTGGTATATCCTGAAATGATAAGGTCTGGCTTATTTATATGCTGAAATTTCTTAACAATACCAACTGACTCCTGAGGCATGAAACGGTTGTCTTCAACAATCAGGGTGAAACGGCGCTGGTGTTTTATTTCAGCATCTTTCACAGCCATTTCTATGCCTTTAAAAACTTCACTTCCGAAGTAAGCCGCGTTGCCCGACAAAGTCATGTTCAGTCCAATGGAGAAGTCTGTCTTGTTTGCGTTTTTCGTTTGGTTTTGGCAAGAGACAACTCCCAATGAGCACAGTAACAATAAAATAACAATAGTTTGCTTCCATCTCATGTTACCAGATTTTACAATTCGGGTGCAATGGTAACCCAATGCTTTGAATAATACAGCAAAGTAAGTATCGTTATTGTTGTTCTATGAAACAGTTCCCTGTCTGCTGGCTGCCGATCAGATTAATCCCATTGTTCTGGTCAAAACCAATGATCAGCCATCCGAATTCACTGAATAGATTCCGGGTGATCATGAAATGCTCTATTTTATGCAGAGATTTTAATCTCTTAATGCGTTTCCTGTAACCATCCAAATGTGGCTTTATCGGTTTAATCCATGAAGCAACCGCAACATCGCTGGCTTCGGTTATCATGCTGATTCGCTTGTAGCTAAGCCCTTCCAGATATAGATGAATTGCCAGACGCTTTAAACCTGACTCCACCCTGGGAGGGTGAAGAGTAAAATGATATCCGCAACTTTTGCAACGGTAACGCTGTTTTCCATGGGCTTTACCTGCTTTGGTGCATCCATCCTGATGACATCTTGTGCATTCGGTTTTAGCTATCATAAGTTTGCAAAAGTATTTTTTTTTATCATTTTTTTTAGTTTTTATCTTTCTTTTCGCTTACTTTTCTATCGGTTAAACAGAAAATCCTGTGATTGAACAAAAATTCTTTATTATTGCGAATCTTTTTATCAATCAGGCCAATAAATTTTCAACCAACCAATTGACCGGGTAACTGACTATGGACATGCACATCAAAAGGAGTTCAGATCTGCTCGCTGATACCCCTTCAGTGATTATTTCTTCTTATACCGGACTTGTCAGAAGGCTTCGATTGCCATATCGTTGTTTTCATTTTCTCTCTATGAACCGGTTAGCCCGGTTAAGACTGATCTGGATCACTTCACCTGAAAACAGCATGAAAGCCATAAAGCAACTTATACATTAAACCAACTAATGAATACCATGGAAATTACACGAGTTTTCGACATTCTGAACATGTATCAGACCCCGGAACGTTCCGGAATGATAGCTCTTGCAGGCAAGAGAGATGGAAAATGGATTGAGTATACCGGAGAAGATTATATTGAGCAGGTTAATCGGCTGAGTCAGGCTCTTGTGGCTGCCGGAATCGGAAAGGGCGATATGGTTGCCACAATCCTGAAAAACTGTCCCGAATGGAACATCATTGATATGGCTCTGCTCCGTATTGGTGCGGTACAAGTGCCTGTTTACCCCACAATAAGCGACTCGAATTACAATTTTATCTTCAATGATGCTGGTGTAAAGATGATTTTTGTTTCGGATGAGTCAATTTTTTCCAGAATCAGGGAAGTAATAACAGAGGTTCCTTCAATTGGGCAGGTTGTTGCCATTGAGCCGACCGCTGGAACCATGCATTGGGACGAATTAATGGCGGGAGCCGTTAATGGACCATCAATCCAAGAAATCGAAGCTGTGTCACAATCTGTTGGCGAACATGATATGGCTACCCTGATCTATACTTCAGGAACGACAGGAAATCCTAAAGGCGTGATGCTCTCACACCGTAATCTGGTATCCAATTCAGATGCATCGCTTGAAATCATCAACCAGCAACCCATGAAAAAGGCTCTTAGTTTTCTGCCTTTGTGCCATGTTCTTGAGCGCATCATGAGTTATACTTACCAAAGGCACGGAGCATCCATTTACTATTGCGACAATCTTGAACAAATCGGAGACTTTATCCGCGAAACAAAACCTGAGATTTTCACAGCTGTACCAAGAGTGCTCGAAAAAACCTACGAAAAGATCGTCGCTAAAGGAAGGGCCCTTAGCGGACTAAAGAAAATGCTGTTTTTCTGGGCATTGAACCTTGGTGAGCAATATGAGCCCTGGGGTAAACACAGTGCCTGGTATATGTTCCGGCTTAAAATAGCAAGAAAGCTAATTTTCAGTAAATGGCATGCTGCTTTGGGCGGAAAGCTTCAAACCATTGTAAGTGGCGGGGCGAGTCTTCAGGAACGTATCGCGAGAGTGTTCTGGGCCGCGGGTTTCAAAGTCATCGAAGGCTATGGACTCACTGAAACATCGCCTGTGATTGCTGTTGGTAATTTCTTGCCTGGTGGTGTTCTTATCGGAACTGTAGGCCCATTATTGCCAGGTGTTGATGTAAAGATTGCCGAAGACGGCGAAATATTGTGCAAAGGACCCAATGTAATGCTGGGCTATTACAAACGACCTGACCTCACAGCCGAAATCATTGATGAAGAAGGTTGGTTGCACACGGGAGATATAGGTCATTTTGAAGGCAAATTCCTTCGTATCACCGACAGGAAAAAGGAAATGTTCAAAACCTCAGGAGGCAAATACATTGCGCCTCAGCAGGTTGAGAACCACCTCAAAGAGTCATCATTTATTGAAAACGCACTCGTTGTTGGAGAGGGTAAAAACTTCGCCGCGGCGATCATCATGCCGAATTTCGCCCACATCGAATCGTGGTGCAATATTAAAGGTATACCGTATACCGGGCCAAAAGAGGTAGTCAAAAACGATATCGTCATTAATCGTATCCAGCGCGAAGTGCTTGAAATCAATAAGGCACTTGATCAGGTGGAACAAGTGAAGAAATTCAGATTGATTGCTGATACCTGGGCTATTGAAACCGGCGAGCTTTCACCCACAATGAAACTAAAACGCAAATTCCTCAACAGAAAGTACGCCTTGCTGATCGAACAGATTTACGCAGGCGTTGATTAATGCATTAATTTGTAAACAAGCTCTTTGTAGAGCTCAGAATCATCTGCACTTACATTACCCATGCCTTTGGCTTTGAGGTCAAACTCGCGCAAAATGCTTATATTTTGAACTATTTTGGAAACAGGATAATGTTTGATCGCTTCTGTGTAATCATTGACAAAAAAAGGATTAACGCCCAGAACCGAAGCAAGGTTGTTACGTGACCGATCAGTGGTGTAATGGCATTTGAGCAGTTTTACATAATAGTTGTAGAGTATTACCACAGTCATCAGCAAGGGGTTATCTTTACTGTTGGCGCCGAAATGCAAGACGATTCTGTAGGCATTCCTGATGTTTTTTTTGCCAATGGCCTGCTGTAATTCAAACACATTGAAATCCTTCGAAATGCCTATATTTCGCTCCACGGCATCTTCGGTTATCGTTGATCCCGGTGGTTGGCTGATGATCAGTTTTTCGAGTTCATTCCTGACTTTCTGCAGTTCAGTGCCCAAATAATCAGCAATCATCTGGCAGGCCTTGGGTGTTATTGTGTAGTTTTTTTGAGCCAGATATCTGTTTATCCATTCGGGTATGCTGTTTTCATAGAGTTTTTTCGACTCATATAAAACTCCTTTCTTCTCAATAGTGCGTGACAAGGATTTTCTCTTGTCTAGTTTCTTGTATTTGTAGTTGAGGACTAATATGGTGGATTCGAGCGGATGAAGAACATAAGGTTCAATTGCATCTATGTCTTTAACATCCTGTGCTTCTTTTACAATGAGCACCTGATAATTTCCGGTCATGGGATAACTCTTGGCCTGATTGATAATTGCACGGGCATCTACATCACGGCCATAGACAACAATTTTGTTGAAGTCTTGATATTGTTCCTCAAGCACTGTGTCTTCGATCAGGTCTGAGATGGTGTCAATAAAATATGGTTCTTCACCCATAAGCATGTAGACCGGGTAGTACACCTTGTTACGGATATCGCTGATGATCTGTTCGAATGTCATTTATCGCCCGATCTTAAAATTTCAGGTGTTTTACTGTAAGTCCCTGGTTGATCAATTGTTCCAGAGATTCGATGCCGATTTTAAGATGCTCTGCCACATATCTTTTATTGACATTGCGGTCGCTTTCGGAAGTTTTGACGCCTTCGGGTGTCATAGGTTGGTCAGATACCAGCAGGAGTGCGCCTGTCGGGATTTCGTTGTAGAAACCGACCGTAAAAATGGTGGCTGTTTCCATATCAACGGCCATGCTTCTGGTTTTGATCAGGTATTCTTTGAATTCTTCATCATGTTCCCATACCCTTCTGTTTGTGGTGTATACTGTTCCGGTCCAGTAATCCCGGCCATGATCGCGTATGGTTGTCGAGATGGCCTTCTGAAGACTGAAAGCAGGCAATGCAGGCACTTCGGGCGGGAAATAGTCGTTTGAGGTTCCCTCTCCTCTGATGGCGGCAATTGGTAAAATGAAATCGCCAACCTGGTTTTTCTTTTTCAGTCCGCCGCACTTGCCCAGAAACAAAACTGCTTTGGGATTGATAGAGCTTAAAAGATCCATGATGGTAGCAGCATTAGCACTGCCCATACTGAAGTTGATAATGGTTATGTTGCCCGATGTGGCACAAGGCATTGGGTGCTCGTGTCCTACGACCGGTACATTATGCCATTCCGCAAACAACTCAAGGTATTGATTGAAATTGGTCAGAAGAATGTATTCGCCAAAATCTTCCAGCGCCTGACCGGTATAACGTGGCAGCCAATTTTCCACAATGCGTTTTTTATCTTTCATCAGCGCTTCTTTTATTGAGCAAATATACTGATTTTTGCCCTTTGATTCTGAAGTGTATTGAAAGGTTGTTTCAATGATAAACTGGTTTTCTACCCGGCTAAAAAACAACAAAGAGGAGGTGTTCGATCCCATTCGTCGTAAATGGGTGCGGCTGACACCCGAGGAGGAAGTAAGGCAGATGTTGCTGCGCGATCTTGTTGAGCAGTATCATGTGCCGCCCGGACTTATTTCCGTTGAGTTTCCGTTAAAAGTTCATGGAATGGAGAAGCGTTGCGATGTTGTTGTGTTCGATCATCACATAAATCCATTGATGATTGTGGAATGCAAGGCGAGGAATGTGAACCTGAATCAGGATGTTATGGTTCAAGCCTCTACTTACAACCTTAATCTAAAGGTGCCGTTTTTACTCATTACTAATGGTAATCAGCAATATTGCTGTAAAATTAATTACTCAGAAGGTGAGATCGTTTTTCTGAATGCAGTTCCCTTCTATGAAGAAATGACGGAGCCTGATCGTTGATACAAACCACAATGCCCAAACCTCACAATATGACCAGCTTTCGCGTGATTTTGCTGCCATCAATGGAGTTTACACGGATATAGTAAACCCCTGAGGGAATTCCCGTCGTAAAGATATTAATTGCGGGTGTATCTGTTGCAAAATTCCTGAGCACAGAACCATGCATATCCAATACTTCTATCACAAGAGGCATTTGCAGTCCACTGGACTGAAAAATGGTGTAACCAGCGGAAGGATTTGGAAATATTGTCAGTTGACGGGAAATGGGTTGTTTATCATCCTGATATAGAATAATATCCAGATCAAAGATATAGCCTGCCCCGCATCTGTATCCCATCTCCTCATCATAAGGAGCTCCGCAGAGCGCATTGTTTTCCCATAACCCAACATCCGCTCCGAATCGCTGTTGGTTGTGTCCGTCTGACGGCACAATCTTCGAAGTTTGTATCCAGTTGTTGTCGTCAAGGCTGTATATGTATATTGAACCGCTCTCGCCATGTCCGGTGATATTGTATAAACTGGCTATCAACAGATTGTTCTGGTAGATTGATACTGAGTTTCCAAAAAAGGCTCCGGCATGACCATCGTCAGGAAGCAGTTTCTGCGATTGAATCCATCCATTATTAGTTGCTTCAAAAACATACACAGCCCCGGATTTATCTCCCTGTTCACCATCATTATATGCACCAATAATCAGATAGTTTTCAGTGGTTGAAATATCTTGTCCGAAATGCTGACCAATTATGGGATCTTCAGGATACAATTCTTGTACAAGCACCCAGCTGCCATCAACTAAATCGTAAACATAAACCTTCCCCGAGTTTGTAGCATAAGTAGAATTTCCAATCGCTCCCACAAAGAGATTATTGTTGTTTAAGAAAACAGATGTGCCGAATAAATCATTGGCAAGCAGGTCAGCAGGCACCAATTTTTGATGAAAGTTCCAGTTGTTTTCTGTTTTCTTGTAAATATATACTGCACCCGATGATGCGCCTTGATCGTCATCCCAATATGAGGCCACAGCTGCATAATTACCATGAATGTCAACTTTAGCACCAAAACGATCCTCTTCTTCGGGATCGTATGGAGTAAGACGTGCAGTTTCAATCCATTCATCGCCATTTCGCTGATACACATAGGCCGAACCACTTCGCACGGATCCTACAACATCCCGGTAGGCTCCCGTAACAATCTGGTCGTCATAAACCGAAACTGCATAACCAAAGTAATCTGCAAATCCACCATCTGAAGCAATCAGTTTTTCCTGTTCTACCCAGGCTTCACCATCGAAATAGTAAACGTAAACTGAACCGCTTTGAATATCATTGTCATCGTCGTAAACATTGCCAATGACAGCATAGTTTCCATTGATTGATACACTCCACCCAAAACAGTCCTCGACATTAAAGTCGGGTGCGGTAATTTTCGTCACTTGCGCATTTGTTGTGTTAAAATGCAGGACAAGAATCACACATGTTAAGTATTGATATAACTGTTTCATGATTTAATTGGTTTGGTTAATATACCATAAAGATAGGGAATGTGCAAAAGAATGTCAATAAAAAATGTTGAAAATGAACTTATTAAATCATCTACTGATAAAGAAAAATGTTTACAATCTGGTCAATTCAACCAAAACTGCGCATGCTTATCACGGGTTAATGCTGCAAGACATGATAAACACAAAAAACTGTTCCGGAGATTAAAATCTTGTTTACAGAATCTTTAAACGATTATCAGTGTATATTGATGATCAGCAAATATGATAACAAACTAATCTCAGTGAGAGCTAATCTGATCCGATTCTGAATTGGTTTACATTTTCTTTTTCAAAATATTCTTACATTTGAGCAAGGAAATATAATGTGATGCGTGCCACCGGATTTAGAATCAGGTTCTTGTTTTTTATGCTCATTTCAAGCTTGTTGCTGTTGAAATTGCCGGTTAAAAGTCAAACATCACTTATTGCGGCTACTGACGAAAAATTGGAAACCGTGCAGGATTACATCGGTCTGGCACAGATGTACCACCTGCGTTCCCTTGACAAAGCGTTTGAATACAGTGTAAAAGCACTGGAACTTGCCAAAGAAAGCCGGCAGGACAGCCTTCTTGCAAAAGCTTTTAAAAATTTGGGGGTTACATACTATTACCGTGCAACTTATGCGGAAGCGATCCTGTTTTTTGACAGTGCTCTTACCGTTTTTTCTAAATTGGGTGATTCTTCAGAGATAGCTAATATCCATAACAATCTTGGAATTATATATTCTGATATCGGACAACCGATCGAATCGCTTGACTTTCTGTTCAGATCATTGAGTTACCGTCGCCGGGTTGCTGATTCAGTTGGAATGAGCCATAACATGAATAATATAGGAGCCCTGTATTACGAAATTAAAGCTTATAGTCAGGCTCTGGATTATTTTGAACAGGCATATGATATTGCCTCAGCTTTGCAAGATGATCGATCAAGATTAAGCACCCGGAATAATATCGGGTTGATACAATTGGAAAAGGGAAATCTTGAAGAAGCAAAACATTCTTTTTTGGAATGTATTGTCGTTTCGCAACGATTAACCGATGTTGTCGGTGAAGCGAATGCATTGAATAACCTAGGTGATTTATACCTGAATAAAGAAATGCCCGACAGTGCACTTGTTTATTATCAGATGGCTGTAATAAAGTTTGAGCAACTTTCACGCACTTCAGGTGAAACTCTCAATGGAATGGGAAGGTCATATTATGCAAAGGGAAACTTCAGAAAAGCATCGGATGTGTTCAGGTCTGCACTAAAAGTAGCTCGGGATACTGATAATAAATACCTTGAGCTTAATGTGTTAAAGAATCTGTTCGAATCCTATAACAATTTAAATGATAAAGAGAAGGCACTGGAAACACTCATTGAATATCATGACCTTTTCGATCAGACAAAAATTCTTTTTGATTCCACAGCACTCACAAATATTGAATCCAGATTCAAAGTGGAACGAAAACTTGCTGATATTGAAACGCTTGAACGAGAAAAGGTTATTCAGGAACAACTGCTTGACGGGCAGAAACGCACAATACGTTTTCAGCACATTGCTTTGACGGTAACGCTCATTGCACTGGTTTTATTTATAATGCTGCTGTTTATAGCCCACCGCTTTAATGTAAGGCTCAGGAATACAGGCAGAATGCTCGAAGAGAAGAACAAAGAGACCGAAAGAACAGGTCGGATGCTGTCGCGACTCAACGAAGAACTCACAGTTCAGAAGGAACTGCTGTTGACACTGATTAATGCTACACCCGACATGATTTGTTTCAAAGATGGACAGGGCAGATGGTTGCAGGCCAACAAAGCCATTCTGGAAGTCTTTTCGCTTGAAAAAGTTAATTATCATGGTCATAAAGATTCTGATCTGGCCGGGTTCTCTCCGTTTTTCAGGACTGCTCTCGAAAGTTGTGAGGTCACGGATGAGATTACCTGGCAAAAAAGGACTTTGTCTCGCAGCGATGAAATTATACCACAACCTGATGGGAATGACAGGATTTTTGATGTGATTAAAGTGCCTCTTTTTCAGACGGATGGCAGCAGGAAAGGTCTTATCGTGCTGGGTCGGGATATTACCCAACGTAAGAATGCAGAAGATAAACTGGTTGAAGCACTTCATAAGGCCGAAGAATCAGATAAACTCAAATCCGCCTTCCTGACCAATATTTCACACGAAATCAGAACCCCGCTGAATGCTATTATAGGTTTTAGTGAAATACTGAAAGATCCATTGGTCCCACCACAGGAACAATTGCATTTTTTGTCGCTTATTAATGATAATGGACATCTGCTGCTAAAACTTATCTCAGATATCATCGACTTGTCACGGATAGAAGCCGGTGAAACAAAGCTTAACCTGAATCTGACCAATCTCAATAAATTGTTTCATGAGATTTATGCGCAGTACCAAAATCAGATCTTCTCACCTGACAAGCACAAATTTGCGTTTGATTTTAGCGGGCCAGACGAACTAGTGTTTTGTAAGGCGGATGAATCAAGGCTTAGACAAATTGTTGAGCATCTGCTCGACAACGCCTTCAAATTTACTGAAGTAGGGAAAGTTGAACTGGGATTCGAATGGCTGCATGATAAGCTGCACATATGGGTCAGCGACACAGGGCCGGGTATTCCTGTGGATAAGCAGGAGATGGTTTTCAAACGTTTTATTAAACTGAACAGCACGGGCAGACGTTTATATTCAGGTACCGGACTCGGGCTTAGTATTGCCGAGCAAATGGTGCGTTTAATGGAAGGTAAGCTTTGGTTCGAAAGTATGGTCGAACAAGGGACGATTTTTCATGTCAGCCTGCCCCTACAGTTAATGGAGAAAGAAACTATTCAAAATGAAAATGTTACATACCGCAAGTTCGATTTCAAAAGTAAGACCATCCTGATTGTAGAGGATGTCGAGTCAAGTTATGAGTTATTGAAATTGCTTATTGAACCGACTGGTGCTCTGACAATCAGGGCAGTTGATGGGAAGCAGGCAGTTGACCTTTGCCTTCAGCAATCTGAGATCGATTTGGTTCTTATGGACATACATCTTCCTCTTATGAATGGACTTGAAGCAACGCGACAGATTAAGAAACATCGGCCGGGACTTCCTGTTGTTGCTCAAACAGCCTATGCTCTTACTGATGAGAAAGAGGCCTGTTTCGAAGCCGGTTGCGATGGATATATTGCAAAGCCCATCCGGAGTAGTTTTTTGTTGCCCGTGATTAGTGAGATTCTTGAAATGAGTCAATAGAATAGACTTATTTTATATTGTAAATCAATAACATAGTTTTAATTGATGTGTCGCGTCTTCCATTAATTGCAATCTTTGTTAATTTTTGGATAAATTACCTTCCAGGCTTCCCGATAGAAAAAAAAATTACCTTTGCAGTAAGTTAAAAAAATAGCCATGAAAAGTATCCTCATTAAGTTTGTCCTGCTCATCGTTATTATCCTTTTGGCGTACCTTGTTTACAACAGTATCATGCAACCGGTGCATTTCAACAAGGAGAAATCGCTTCGCGAAGTAGAGGTCGTGCAGCGTTTAAAAGACATTCGTTCTTCACAGGTTTTTTATCGTCAGGCCAATGGCAAGTATGCCGGCCATTTTGATTCTCTGATCAGTTTCCTCAGGACCGGTGAGATTCCTGTAGTAAAACTTATTCCTGATCCGAATGATACAACATTCACTAAAACTATTTCGGACACACTGGGTTACATCCCTGTGATGGACTCATTATTTAGTAAGCGTAAAGATTTTGCCGTTGACGAACTGCGGTACATACCATTTTCTGACCGTGTTCAGTTTCAGCTGGAAGCAGGTGAAATTGACAGAGGAGGTGTTCGTGTAGGTGTTTTCGAAGCAAAGGCACCCTATCTGGTTTATCTGAAAGGCCTTGATGAACAAAGAGTGTACAACCTCATAGCCAGTCAGGAACAACTGGAAAAATACCCTGGATTGAAAGTAGGTTCTATGCAGGAACCTTCAACCGACGGCAACTGGGAATGACAGGCTGAACCCTATGTCAGCAGCGTTCAGACCACATATCCGTCGCATAGACAAAGCTTTCAGGGAAGATTATTCAAGAAGTTTTCATCTGACCATCCATCTATCCATGGGTAGTCTTTCATTGGCGATATATTATCCTGAAAAACAGCGATATGTCGGTATCGAATCCTATCGTTTTAATGATGTGCATGACGATATCAGGCTGGCAGCATTGGTTGATCAGGTGGTGATGAACAATCCCTGGCTTGCATATCCTTTTCAATCTGTGAATGTGCTGGTCGACAATGATTATACTGCACTTGTTCCTGCCCCGTTATATGACGAAAAAGAGAAAGGAACATATCTGGCCTTTACTCAGTTGTACAGGGATAATTCCCGGATTGTTTCGGATCATCTGAGTAACGCAGCTGCCTATCAGGTTTATTATTTGTCGAATCCACTGGTCGAAAAAATCAAGGATTTATGGGCCAATGCTCGGATCGCACATTTTTCTTCAGCACTTATTGAAAGCCTGATGATACAGTTCAAGAATAGATCTGTTGATGATGCACTCTTTGTTCATCTGCGTCAGGGTGTGTTTGATCTGGTGGTTATCAGAAACGAAAAGTTGTTTTTCTATAACTATTTCAGGTACAATACCCGTGAAGATTTCATTTATTTTTTACTATTCTCAATGGAACAACTCCGGATGAACCCTGAACTTGCCCGATTGTATTTGCTTGGCGATGTTGACAGAAGTTCCCCCACATTTGACATTGCCCTGAAATATATCAGAAACGTTGCCTTTATTGACGAAAGCAAAGCATTACAATACAGTTATGTGCTGGATGAAATACCCCACCACAGGCATTATGTCCTGTATCATGCATTACGATGCGAATTATAAGAGGAAGCCACCAACGCAGACTGATTCATCCTCCGGCAAATCTGCCTGTAAGGCCGACAACTGATCTGGCTAAAGAGTCCCTTTTTAATGTTTTGGATCATTATGTTGATTTTGAATCCATTCGTGCTATTGATCTTTTTTCGGGTACAGGTAACATCAGCTATGAATTGGTTTCTCGGGGTGCATCACATGTAATTGCTGTTGAGCAAAACCCCCGATGCGCCAGATTTATTCATGAAACAGGAATCCTTTTGGGAATGAACCAACTGAAAGTAGTGCGTGCAGATGTTTTCGGATACCTGAAACATCCTTCCGGAAATAATGATCTGGTTTTTGCCGATCCTCCCTATGATATGAAGCAACTAGCAGACCTGCCCGAATTGGTTCTGAAACAAGAGTTGTTGAAAACAGGAGGGCTTTTTGTTCTGGAACATCCGAGGGAGTATGATTTTACACCGGCGGCATTTTTTGTTGAAAAGCGACAATACGGAAAAGTGAACTTCAGTATATTTCTGTTTGAACCAAATGCCTGAATTGTTCCCGGATTATTGTGTTTTTCAGTTGTTAACCTGAAAAGTTGTACTGAAATAAAAACAAAAAAGCTGCCCGATGAGAGCAGCTTTCTTTATTCAGTGTATGCTTGTTAATACTCATCCTCATGGAAGAAAAAATCTTCTTTTGTCGGATAATCAGGCCAGATGTCCTCGATTCGTTCATAAATCTCTCCCTCATCTTCCATTTCCTGAAAGTTCTCGATTACTTCCTGAGGGGCTCCCGATCTGATGGCCCATTCCAGCAACTCATCGCGAGTGGCAGGCCAGGGAGCGTCTTCCAGTTTTGAAGCCAGTTCTAATGTCCAATACATTGTGGTTAGCGTTTGGGTTAAAATTTTTGCAAAAGTAATGGATTTTCAATTGAAGTCAAGTAAAAAATGAAACTATCGATTTTGCTCTAATAGCGCGGCTTCCAGGGAGTTTCGGTGCTATTGGTGTGTTTACTGAAGTGTCTTGCAAGCACAAATAAATAGTCAGAGAGACGGTTTAGATAACGTATGTCGATATTGGCAACTTCGTGGCTGGTTGATAGCCTGATACATATCCTTTCTGCTCTTCGGCATACAGTGCGGGTGACATGACAAAGTGAAACAAGCGTATGTCCGCCGGGTAGAATGAAGTTGCTCAGAGGCTCAAGGGTCTCATTCATCCTGTCGATTTCGCTTTCCAGCAGCATCACATCATCTTCACTGAGTTCCGGCATTTTTCGTGTCAGAACGCCATTGGGGTCTTCGGCAAGATGCGATTCGAGCGTAAACAATCTGTCCTGTATCTCAATAAGAACTTCACGGCTCTTTGCATCAGCTTCGGCATGGTCGCGGATCAAGCCAATGAACGAGTTTAGTTCATCAACTGTTCCATATGCTTCAATACGCTCGTGGTACTTAGGTACTCTGGTGCCGCCAATTAATGATGTCTGACCTTTGTCGCCAGTCTTTGTATATATTTTCATTTCTTCACTCACAACTCATAGTTTGCAGATGTAAACAATAGACAATGGAAAATGTTGCCATGCATCTTTATTTAACGCGCAAGTGACCGGCCACCGTCAAGATGTTGGTGTTGATTTCGTCTGATTCGATTAAACCGTCTTTTAGGCGTATGATTCTGTGGGCATGCTTGGCAATATCTTCTTCATGTGTTACCACAATAATGGTGTTTCCATTGCGGTGAATTACCTCCAGCAAGCCCATAATTTCAATGGATGTCCGGGAATCGAGGTTGCCTGTAGGTTCATCGGCCAACAGTATAGATGGATTGTTGACAAGTGCCCGTGCAATGGCAACGCGTTGTCTTTGACCTCCCGAAAGTTCATTTGGTTTGTGCTTCACACGATCCGAAAGTTGAACATCATCAAGCACCTTTGATGCCAGTTCAAGTCTTTTCGCCTTACCTACTCCTGCATAAACCAGGGGAAGCATCACGTTTTCGAGTGCTGTTGAACGTGGCAATAAATTAAATGTTTGAAAAATAAAACCAATTTCTTTGTTCCTTACATCAGCAAGTTGGTTGTCGTCCATATGGCTCACGTCCTGTCCATTCAGAAAATAGTTTCCGGAAGTTGGGGTATCCAAACATCCAAGAATATTCATCAAGGTTGATTTGCCCGAACCTGATGGTCCCATCAATGCGACATACTCATTGCGGTTAATGACAATGTCAATGGTTCTTAAGGCCTTTACAGTTTCAGAACCTACTTTAAAATGCCTGCTTATCCCTGTCAAGCGGATTACTTCGCCGTTTTTCATCCTGATATTTATTGCTGCTTAACCACAAAAGTAAGCCTATTTGACATATTGAAGCCAGGTAAATAGTATCCTTGAAGAAGTTTTCCTTATTGGTATAATCAGAAACTTTTGTCCGCAGATACTAAAAGGCCGGTAATCAGTATTTAAGTATAAAATGCTGTTTCTCTACTCCTTTTCGGAAAAATACGATACCCATGTGGAACAAATCGATGCTCAGGCTAACTTCTTTCCGGTTTGCAATATGCGACCAGGCTTCTTCCATTTCGTCTGACCAGTGTATATCATCGAACACGAATACGCTGTTTTCGTGCGCTAATTCAAGGCATTGATTAAAGTAATCGATGGTGGGCAGTTTTCGGTGGTTTCCGTCAAAAAACACGAAATCAAGTTTCTTAAAAGTTGCCAGTGTAGTTCCCAATACCTTATCGAAGTTACCTATTACCATTTCAATTTTGTTAAACTCCATTCTGTTGAAAAGGCTTTCGGCAACATTTGAAATTGATGCACATCCCTCGATAGTTACAATACGCCCAGTGTTTTGTCCGGCTGCAAGTGCTATGGTTGAAAGTCCGGTTGATGTGCCAAGCTCAAGAATGTTTTCAGGCTGAAAATACTGGCTCATTCGGTACAGAAGCTTGTAATTCTTCTGTTTGCCCATATGCCTGGCGGCAAGTTTGTTCACCTGTATTCTGTATGTGCTGAACGGTTTATTTCCAGATGCAGCTCCAAAGTCAACGGTTTCGATGACATTCTTGTTATGAAGAACTGATTTTCGTGCCTTTATGAACCGTTCATAGAATTCGTAATGTTTATGATCCTGAATTACGTTATTGAGGAAGTCATAAACAAATGGAGAATGGATGCTGTGTCTGCCTTTCCTTTTCAGCATGTATTCGGCCAAACTGTACAATCGAATCGCTGCCATGATTATTTCGTCTTGTAAGTGATCAGAGGTTTGTGTTAGTATTAATTATTTGTCCACAATAGACAGCCTTTGAAAGGTTTTGGTTGCACAGGCTGTTTATGTGCAAAACAACAGAAGTATCATGCGTTTTCTTCATTCAAGTACAACTTTATTCATGTAAAACACTGTTCGTGTAGCATCATCACGTAATCTGTTGTTGATGATTTTCTGGTATCCTGATGCCAGAAAATAGTTTCCGTACCAGTGTCTCAGTGATGCATTGTCTTCGGCCTGCAGGCGGTCGTTCGCATGTTTCGGCTCAATTTTTATCTGTTCTGATTGTCCGATGGTCTGCGATTGCATAATCATTTTGGAGACTATTTTACCAAAACCAATATAGCTCAGCAACATTCCTTCAGAGTCGTCAAAAATTTTGAAGTGTGGGTTCATATCGTACGAAATAAGGTCGCGCATTTCAAGATCATTTTGCCAGAGGAGATCTCCCCGGTTGTCGAATCCGTTTACAATTCCGGCGAAATATTCAAAGCCATCGAAAACATTATATGTGTATGGAATCGGACGGCCATAGAAATCATAATCCATGCGTGTTTCGGTTCGAAAACGCGGTCTGAATGCTTCTGCCGAATACACGTAGTTTGCTCCGCTCTTGAAAAATGTCGGGTTAAAAAGCTGAATACTCAGACTCACCCGGCGCTCGTTGCGTTTCGACTTATTCTTTCGTTGGCGCGATTGAATAAGTTCAAGTGAAGTTAAGGTTGAATAAAGGTTGTCGAGGTCGTTTAAGGCAGTATAATTCTCTGAAATAATTCCTGTTGGGGTAAAAGAAAGAAAAAAGAATCCGTTTGTTTCAAAAATTTGGCTGTTTTCTTCTTCTTTTTGTTTCAATCGTTTGTTTTCTGTCTGCTGATAACAACCTGCAATCAAATAACTTTCTTCTGTGGGCTGCACTGCATAGGTGTGCAAAAACACAGGTTTATCAGTTTTATAAGAAACCTCAAACTTTTTTTGCCCATAGGGATCAAAAGCGATGAAATCTTCTGAATCGAACCTGCCGGAAAGATACTTTTTAACGGAGAGAATTACTTCGCCTTTACTTTGATTGGCAAAAGAAAGCTGAATATTCGCTTTGCCTTCGATTCCTGATGATTTTGCACTCACCTGAGCCGAGCTGAGGTTTATGGTGATTATCTCAATCTCATCTTGTCTCTGAGCGAAGATAAGTGCCTGATTGCGTAAAATTTCAAAGGCTTTTATTTGTGAATCCGGTTGCAAAGGAGCTCCCAGCAGGTTGAACTTCTCGGTATTAATTTCATAGATGATCATCTGAAAAGCGCTTTCCTGACTCTTTTTCTGCTCTTTGGAAGAGAAGAGCATATAATTTTTTGTGCCCGAGCGCACTGTTTTATCAAAGCTTAACCCATCTTTCAGCAAAACATATCTGATCCATTTCTCTTCAAGATTGGTTGAATACATGTAGAAGTACCACTTGCGTTCACCTGCTTCCGAGAGTTCGTTGCTTTCAAAGAAGACCATTACCCCGTCTGTTCCCATCAATTCGACATGATGGGTTTTGTTCAGTGATTTTGCAGGTATCTCGACCCTCATGGCATCAGTCACCTGAGCAAAGGATGGGCAGGCGAGCATAAAGCCGGAAAAGAAAATTAGCTGGAAACGCAATGCGGTCAGGCTTGTTGTAAGCATGCATACTATTTTCGACGAAAAGCCTGTCATCAATTTCTGTCTGATCAATTCACTTATGTAAAAGTACAAATAAAAAGTACTTCTGAGACGAATCATCTGATCTGATTAAATAACGTTAGATGTTATTTGTTGGTGTGCCTAAATTATTGGATGGTGAATTTTAATTGGACTGCATTGGTGTTCTTTATTCTGATGATGTATTCCATTGACAGACCTGACCTAGAAGAATAAGTTCACTTAGAAATATTAAGTAAGAAAAAAGGGCCGAAAACCGGCCCTTTTCATGATATTTCAGAATCTATTTTTTGTCGTCAACTTCTTCGAAGTCAACATCGGTAACTTCATCGTCACCGTTGTTTTTAGATTGACTTCCGGTGGATTGCTGCTCGCCTTGTTGTTGTCCACCCTGCGATTGTGTGTTTTTGTACATCTCCTCGCTGGCTGTTTGCCAGATGCTATTAAGCTTGTTCATGGCATTATCGATAGCACCCAGATCCTGGCTTCGGTGGGCTTTACGAAGTTCCTCGAGGGCTCCTTCGATTTCCGACTTTTTGTCGGTTGGCAACTTGTCACCATAATCTTTCAATTGCTTCTCTGTCTGGAAGATAAGTCCGTCAGCCGCATTCAGTTTGTCGGCACGTTCGCGTTCTTTACGATCGTTTTCAGCGTTAGAAGCGGCTTCATCTTTCATTCTTTGGATTTCGGTGTCGGTCAGGCCGGACGATGCCTCAATCCTTATGCTCTGTGATTTTCCTGTGGCTTTGTCTTTGGCCGAAACATGCAGAATTCCATTGGAGTCGATGTCAAATGTAACTTCGATCTGTGGTATTCCGCGGGGGGCTGGTGGTATTCCATCAAGGTGAAAACGTCCGATGCTTTTGTTTTGGTTTGCCATTGGGCGCTCACCTTGCAGGATATGAATCTCAACTGAAGGCTGATTGTCAGATGCTGTGCTGAATGTTTCGGATTTACGTGTAGGAATGGTTGTGTTGGATTCGATAAGTCTGGTCATCACTCCGCCAAGTGTTTCGATGCCAAGCGAAAGCGGGGTAACATCAAGAAGCAACACGTCTTTAACTTCGCCCGTAAGCACTCCACCCTGAATAGCAGCGCCAACAGCAACAACCTCATCAGGATTAACACCTTTTGATGGTTCTTTGCCAAAGAAGTCTTTAACAATCTGCTGTATTGCTGGAATTCTGGTAGAACCTCCTACAAGAATAACTTCGTTAATGTCCTTTGCTGTAAGTCCGGCATCTTCCAGTGCTTTGCGGCAAGGTTCAATAGTAGCTCGGATAAGATGATCATTTAGCTGCTCAAACTTGGCGCGACTCAGTTTACGCACAAGGTGTTTCGGTACTCCGTCAACAGGCATGATGTACGGAAGGTTAATTTCGGTTTCTGTTGAACTTGAAAGTTCAATCTTTGCTTTTTCGGCGGCTTCTTTCAGTCGTTGAAGTGCCATTGGATCTTTTCGAAGATCAAGGCCTTCATCACTTTTAAACTCTTCGGCAAGCCAGTTGATGATGGTTTCGTCGAAGTCGTCACCACCAAGGTGGGTGTTACCGTTGGTTGATTTCACTTCGAAAACACCATCGCCCATCTCAAGAATCGAGATGTCGAATGTGCCGCCACCGAGGTCATAAACAGCAACTTTGATATCGTTCTTCTTTTTGTCGAGCCCGTAAGCCAACGCGGCAGCTGTAGGTTCGTTGATGATACGTTTTACGGTCAGGCCTGCTATTTCTCCGGCCTCTTTGGTAGCCTGGCGCTGCGAATCACTGAAATAGGCAGGAACGGTGATTACAGCCTCGGTTACAGTTTGACCAAGATAGTCTTCTGCTGTTTTTTTCATTTTCTGCAGCACCATTGCCGAAATTTCCTGCGGAGTATACATCCGGTCGTCAATCTTAACCCTTGGGGTATTGTTGTCGCCTTTGACTACTTCGTATGGAACCCTTTGCTTTTCGGTCGTAACACGGTCAAAGGTTTCGCCCATGAACCGTTTGATAGAATATATAGTCTTCCTTGGATTGGTAATTGCCTGTCGTTTGGCCGGATCACCCACTTTACGTTCACCATTATCGGCAAAGCCAACAATAGATGGAGTTGTCCGTCTGCCTTCGCTGTTCGGAATTACAACAGGTTCATTGCCTTCCATTACGGCAACGCACGAGTTGGTTGTGCCAAGGTCAATACCTATGATTTTTCCCATTATTTATCCTCCTGAAAATTAGTTTTTCTGTTATTGATTGCTTTTGTCAATGATTATGCCAATCCGGGAGATAGGTGCAACGGCCTGAGATAAAATAAGAAAAACTTATTTTGTTTGGGTAGTTGATTCAGTGTAAATAACAGAAAATAAGATAAATAATCAGTAAGAAATTGTTGTTAAAAATTCACTGTAAAGTGTGACAAAAAGGCAGCAGCAGGTGTCACTGATTCTGTCAGTCCTTGATCTATCTGTTTACTATGAATCCCCAGTTGTACTCTTCAACTAGTTTCAGTTCACTTCCAACTGCAAGCGGGAATCGTTTTGTAGCAGTACGCCGGGATGAAAAGATGCCGTATCCGTTTTCGATATTGGTGTATTCCGGGATTTCCTGAATAACGCTGTTGCTTGGGGCATTAACGTCTATGTAGGTGCTTAGTTCATCTGCGGCACAGCTAATAATAACATCAACAGGGCCTGCCCAGCGTTTGACATTTAAAATGTTGTCCATCTGACCACCAAGCCGTGTGTAGAACTCCTCACCAGTAAGCACAATTTCCATGTTTTCGCCTCCATTTGTTGTGGCTGATCGCAGCATCCCCAGATTCCATGTGAGTGTTTTAAACAGTGTATCCGGGTTATCTGGAAGGAGTTCTTTGTAGTAAAAAACCAGTTTTGTTTCGTATCGCTTTCCTTTTTCAGCAGAGATCCACCTTACCTGGGTGGTAGTTGTTGAGTGAAAATTTATCCTGTTGGTTGGAAATGTGATATCAAAATTCTGGACGATATCTGTTGAGGAACTGACTTCTGCGTTTTCCCCTTTACTGATGATCAACCGATAAGTGGCTGCCGGATCAACTGGTGCAGTTGTGTAATACAGTTTTTGTTGTGGGAAATAAAAAATGGAATCACCGGCCAGCTTATTGTTTTTGGTGATGGTGTCGAGTGTTATAATGGTTTCATTTGCTCCTTTTACCTTAATCAGTTTTGCATCGAGTTTTCCTGAATAATTGCTTGAGTCGGGCTCCTGTGCAATTAACAATGCATTGCCGGGGCCAAGATAAGCACGCGAAATTTTCACAAAAGTTGTGTCTGTAGCGGGTTCCATCATCCCGTAAACAATGCTTATATCTTTATAAGTTGCATAATTGTCCACATCTGTTGAACATGCTGATAGCAGCACTAAGATAAAAAATGCCGTGATGGCGTTCATTTTCTTCATATCGAATATAGAATTGGGCGCAAAATTACGATTATAAGATGGACACATACAGGTTTCAAACGTTCTTTTCGGTCATTTCATATTTATTGATGAAAGTTTGATGTACTTTTGTGGGCCTTTACAGGACTGAACTTTCATTGAATTAAACATATAGACATGTACAGCACAAAAGATATTCCCAAAATAACCACTCATGTGCTTCAGGAGATGAAGCTGAGGGGCGAAAAAATCGCTATGCTGACAGCCTATGATTTCAGCATGGCTAAAATTCTTGACGAAGCAGGAATTGATGTTATATTGGTTGGCGACAGTGCATCAAACGTGATGGCAGGTCACAAAACTACCCTGCCCATCACCCTCAATGAAATGATTTATCATGCCTCATCAGTCATGCGTGCTGTAAATCGTGCACTTGTGGTTGTTGACATGCCTTTTGGGACATATCAGGGTAACTCAAAAGAAGCCCTGAGTTCAGCCATCAGAATTATGAAGGAATCTGGTGCAAACGCCATCAAAATGGAAGGCGGAAACGAAATTGTAGAATCCATCGACCGTATTCTGAGTGCTGGCATTCCCATACTCGGGCATCTTGGACTGACCCCACAGAGCATCAATAAGTTTGGTACTTACGTGGTTAGGGCAACAGAAGAAAAAGAAGCAGAGAAGTTGAGAAGAGATGCCAGAATACTCGAACAGGCCGGCTGCTTTGGAATTGTACTCGAGAAAATACCGGCAAGCCTTGCCGCTGAAGTGACTCAAGCTGTCAAGATACCCACAATCGGGATTGGTGCAGGCTCTGGTGTCGACGGACAAGTGCTGGTACTGCATGATATGCTTGGAATCAATCAGAAATTTTCGCCTCGTTTTCTGCGCCGCTATCACAATTTGTATGAAGAAATCAGAGGTTCGGTTTTTTCTTACATTTCGGATGTAAAATCGGTGAACTTCCCAAGCGAAAGGGAGCAGTATTAGATTTTAAAGTCAGCCGCATCCGACCTTCAATCCGTAATTATGGATATTGATCAATTCCGTAAACGCATTCTTTTTGAAGACAACCATTTGATCGTTGTCAATAAACTGGCCGGAGAAATCGTTCAGGGCGATAAAACAGGTGATGAATCCCTTCTCGATACAGTTAAAGACTATATAAAACTAACATGTAACAAATCAGGAAACGTATTCGCCGGACTTGTGCACCGGATAGACCGTCCGGTAAGCGGAGCGGTGATCTATACCCGGACAGGCAAAGCCCTCAGCAGAATGACAGAGCAGTTGAAACAACAAAAAATCATTAAGTCTTATTGGGCTGTTGTTGCCTCTATTCCTGATCCTGAGGAAGCCGAACTAGAGCATTTTTTGCTCCGTAACGAGAAACGCAACAAAACTTTCATTGTAGAAAAACAAGTTCAGGGTGCTAAACAAGCTCGACTCGATTATCGGCTGCTTTATTCTGCTGATCGTTATCATCTGCTGTATGTCAGAATACATACCGGCCGTCACCATCAGATCAGGGCTCAGTTGTCGGCTATAGGCTGCCCAATAGCAGGCGACCTGAAATACGGGGCAAAAAGATCTAACTCTGACGGTTCCATTGGCCTTCATGCGAGGTCGCTCGAGTTCGATCATCCCGTGGGAGGAAGCAGAATTTTAATAGAGGCTCCCACTCCACATGTCTTCCCCTGGAATTTGTTTGAGGGTCAGTGATATTTTTACCTTTATTTATATCAATCATTATCAGTCAAAGTTAACCTGTGGTTCCTTTTTGCTTTCGATTTCTACACTGGTTTTGCGAAAACCCTTCCATATTCTTAAGGATTGAATAACTTTGGCAATTGGGCCGATCAAATGTTATTTTTATGTTGAAGCAAAGGTTTTATGTAGTCTTGTACTTTTTGTTGTCGGCTTATATTGCCGATGCTCAGTATTTTTTAACCGGACAGGATCCTGCATCTCTGCGCTGGCGACAAATACGGACGAAGGATTTTCGGGTGATTTTTGCTCAGGATGATACTGTACAAGCTAATAGACTGGCAAATTTGCTTCAATCAACTTATAATCCTGTACGTTTTGAACTTCAATCACCTGTTGTCAAAACGGATGTTGTTCTGCATAATCGCTCTGTAATCTCTAATGCTATGGTTGGGTGGGCTCCGAGGAGAATGGATTTTTACCACACACCACCACCTGACGGATATGCCCAGGATTGGTTTAAACAACTGAGTCTCCACGAGCTCAGGCATGTGGCTCAGTTAAGCGCTATGCACAAAGGTTTTGGCAATGTGGTTCGCTATGCTTTTGGCCAGCAGGGAACAGCCGGACTATTCGGGTTGTTTATACCATTCTGGTTCGTCGAAGGGGATGCTGTAGCAATTGAAACCGCCATGAGTTTCAGTGGGCGTGGACGGTCACCTTTGTTTGAGGCAGGGCTTAGGGCACAATTGCTCGAGAAAGGATATTATCTCTATGACAAGGCTTATTTCGGATCATACAAAGACTACACACCTGATGTTTACGAACTTGGATATTTTGTGGTTGGTCACAACCGATATAAGTTTGGTCCGGCTGTATGGGACATACCCCTGGATCATGTTGCCCGCAAGCCATATACACTTGTGCCTTTTACCAGAGGAATAAGAAAGGCAACCGGACTAGGAAAGGCTGGACTTTACAATGAAACGATGTATGACTTGTTCGAAATCTGGAAAAAGCAGGCTGACGACACTGATTACACTCCCACATTATATCTGAGTCCTGAAAATAAGACTTATACAAGTTATAATTCGCCACAAAATCAGTCGGATGGCACTGTAATAGCATTGCGTGTGTCAAAAAGCGATATTCCACGAATTGTTCGTGTGTCAGGAAGTCATGAGCAAGTGCTGTATACTCCGTCAATGATGCTTGAGCAAACAATAACGGCAACAGATTCATTGGTTGTGTGGGCTGAATATCGCACAGATCCACGCTGGTCAAACCGTGACTATTCTGTATTGATGGTCGGAAACCTTAATGACGGAACTCAGCGACAAATGACATGGAACAGCAGATTTTTTTCACCTTCCCTAACATGTGGAGGCCTTCGCGTTGTAGCGGTAGAGCCTGATTTAAACGGGAAAAGCTCTCTGGTTGTACTTGAAATAGAAAATGGAAAAGAATTGTTCAGGTTTACCTCAGATACCCTGACATTTCAAACACCTGTTTGTTTGCCCGAAAGTAGTTCAATAGCTACTATAGCTGTTGGTGATCATGGGAAAACCCTAATGCTAATAGATCTTGTGACCTCCGCCATTAAATATAAATTGACCTTCGGATATGATGACATCAGTATTACTGATGTCAATCCTGATGAAGTGTTGATCACATCCGGAAGATCGGGAATTTCCAATGTTTTTAGACTCAAACTGGCTACAGATGAATTGATTCAGATCACATCTTCACGTTTTGGTGCTGCCGATGCAGTATTTGGCAATTATGGAGATGTATTGTTCAGCGATTATACTTCTGATGGATACAGGATATCGAAGATGGATTTACGAGATGCAGTCAAAAAGCCTTATGCTGAAGTCGTTAATAGTAATTATCAATTAGGTGATTTGCTGGGTTCTTTGAGTTTATTCAGGATAGACACATTGACAGCACCTGACTCGTCATATAAACATGAAAAGTATCGAAAGGGACTGAATCTGTTTAATTTTCATAGTTGGGCGCCCTTGAGCGGAAGTTTTGACAACCTTAATATTAATCCAGGCTTGAGTCTGATGTCACAAAACACATTGAGCACGGCAGTGACTACTTTTCAATACACCTACAATTCAAATGAACAAACTAGCCGTTATGCACTTGGCTTTGAATACTATGGATGGTATCCTGCCATAACTGTCAATGCTTCAAATGAGTTCCGGCGTGGTGTTGCACAGAAGGATGATCAGCTGGTTCCTATAAAATGGCACGAAAATGTTTTAACAACCGGCGTTTATATTCCGCTTCAGTTCCATTCCGGACCATGGTTGAAAGGATTATTGCCGTCTATCAGTTATCAGCTCACAGACAGACGAATGGTAAAGGATGTGCCTTTGCGTTTTGCTGATCCTGTTACACATGCATTGGCATATAATATTGGTGCTTATTCGTTACACAGAAAATCAGAGCGGGATCTGTTGCCAAGGCTCGGAATACGGGCACAGAGCATCTTTCGTCATACAGTTTCAGGCAAATCCCGTCAGTTTTATTCGAGCCTGAATGTGTACTTGCCCGGATTAATGGCACATCATGGAATGAGCATTATGGCTGCGTTTGAAGAACAAAATCCGACAAATGTGTTTTTTGGTCAATACATTAGTTTCCCGAGAGGATATTCAGATTTGTTTTTCCTGAAAAACACTGTCGTTAAACTTGATTATGTTGCACCGTTATGGTATCCGGACTGGGTCTTTCCAACCGTATTCTATCTTAAAAGAATCAGGGGAGGTTTGTTTGCTGATGCTTTTACAGGAAGTAACAAGAATGCGAGCAACTACTATGCTGCAGCAGGAGCCGAGTTTCTTACGGACTGGCATTTTCTGAATTTCCCCTTCCCCGTTACTATAGGCGGCCGGATAAGCTATCGCGAGACTGATGGCGCCTGGGTGTCTGAGTTTTTATTCGGGATTGACACATCGGCTTTGTATTGATTAAATGAGGATGTAGCCAGAAAGTATGATTTGAGTGAATTTGGGCTTTGTGTACATTTGTCGCCTGAATCATCTGATTATGCATCAATTTTGGAATCTAATCTTTATGTCACTTGCCGTATTTGCGGGGGCACATCTTTTGCCTGGCATTTTTGTACAGGATTTTTTAACATCTATAGTCGTTGCTTTGGTGCTGGCTTTGCTGAACATTATTGTAAAACCTGTTCTGGTTCTGCTTACAATACCGGTTACACTCATCACCCTTGGCTTGTTTTTGCTGGTAATCAATGCAGTTGTGGTTATTATTGCAGGCAAACTGGTACCGGGATTCGAAGTTAATGGATTCTGGTGGGCCTTGTTGTTCAGTGTGTTCCTGAGTCTTGTTCAGTGGCTTTTCAACCGAAACAAGACAACGGGAAAACAAGCCTGACGATGGTAATGTCAGCGATAATAAACATTTTCACGAGGTCATTTTTTTAGATTATCCTGACAAACCTGTTATGCACATCAGGGAATCACCATTTATTTACAAACTTTTTGGATATTTGTGTCGAACCCATCATTTGACAAACGATGAAAAGCAGAATACTGACCTATGAGCCCGAGATCGAGCAGATCATAAGAAAATGCAGATATTGCAGCATGGCAATGGTTGATATGGATGGTAATCCTTATGTGATTCATATGAATTTCGGATATCAGGACGGAACAGTTTTCTTTCATTCGGCTCCTGAAGGAAGAAAGATCGATATTTTGCGGATTAATCCTCAGGTGTGTCTGTCATTCAGTACCGATCACCTGCTCCGGTGGCAGAATATTGATGTGGCATGCAGCTACTCCATGAAATACAGGTCGGTGCTTATTCGTGGAAAAGCAGTTTTTATCGATGATTATGACCAAAAAGAGCAGGCTTTGAATGTGATCATGGGGCAATACACCGATGAGCAATACCGATACAGCGAGCCAGCAATCAACAACGTTTGCGTGTTTCGGGTTGAAGCGCAATCGATTGAAGCCAGAGCATTTGGTTATTGATGTTTGGGTTGTTTTTTTGTCGCTGACGAGCGCACGAGTAAATAAGAACAATCGATCCACTCTCTGAGTCTTTGCATGTCGCTTACAAGTTGAATGTCTGTCGTAATCCAGTGTTTTTTGTTCATGTGATAACCAGGTTTGGCTTCAGGAAAATGTTCCAGCCTGTAGTTAACCTCATCAGGATCAGCCTTGATGTTGATGCGCAAAGGGCCGTCGAGATTTGCCAGCAGAAACATTTTTCCGTTCACTTTAAACACAAGGGTGTCATCACCAAAAGGAAGACTTTCGGTGACATCAGGTTTGGAGAGACAATACTCCCTGATTTCCTCAATATTCATAAGCTTGATTTGTCAGCAAAGATCATAATTAAGTCAGTTTTTTTGCAGATACTTTGATGAAGTATTTGGTACTTTTCAGGTAGGTTTTCAACATGGTTAATAACTTTTCTTTTCGTCTGAATAGGGGTAGTCTAAGCAACCTGAAAATGTCTAATCATCGACAAAATAACAATTTACTTCAACTGAGATCAGTCTTCAACCTCACCGAACATCAGTTTCAAATACCATTGATCAGTTGCAGATGTTGCCTTTTCTATAAATAAAGTTATTTTTGCATTAGGTAGGTAAGTTGGATAAGAAGTTTTATGTGGTAAGCAATTGATTAACAACATTTTCTTAAGCAACTTACTTTTTTATCAGATAAAGAAACCAAAATCAAGCTTTTATGGGATTAAAGCAGAAAACATCTGACTTGCAGCGCCGCATGCGTGAAGCATTGATGGGTGGGGGTGAACAGGCAATAGAAAAGCAGAAATCAATCGGCAAACTTACTGCCCGCGAACGAATTATAGCTTTGCTCGATCCGAAATCATTTCATGAGTATGATCTTTTTGTAGAGCACGCTGCCAAGGATTTTGACATGGACAAGAAGTATCTGCCCGGCGATGGGGTAATCACAGGTACAGGAACCCTCAGTGGCCATCCGGTATGTATTTATGCTCAGGACTTTACCGTTGCAGGTGGTTCGCTGGGATGGATGCACGCCAAGAAGATTACAAAAATCATGGATCATGCCATGAAATTGAAGGTGCCTATCATTGGAATCAACGACTCTGGCGGGGCACGTATTCAGGAGGGCGTTAATTCATTGGCCGGCTACGGTGAGATTTTCTACCGCAACACTCAGGCATCAGGGGTTATTCCTCAGATATCTGTTATTCTCGGTCCATGTGCAGGAGGTGCAGTATATAGCCCTGCACTCACCGACTTTGTGTTTGTGGTTGAGAAAATTTCCAAAATGTTTATCACCGGACCTGAGGTCATTAAAACGGTGCTGGGTGAAGAGATTTCAATGGAAGAACTCGGTGGTGCACGTGTTCACAGCGAAATCACAGGAAATGCCCATTTTTATGCAAAAAGCGAAGAGGAATGCTTCAGTCAGATAAAGCAACTGGTCAGCTTTATTCCCTGGAACAATATGAAGAAGGCAGAACGCTTTCCCAAAAAAGCTCCCAAAACAAGGCAATACAAGATTGAGAGTATTTTACCCACTGATCCACGCCAGCCTTATGATGTTCGCGATGTGATCAGAGCCCTGGCCGATGATAGCGAGTTTCTAGAAGTAATGGAGCTGTTTGCCGCCAATATTGTGATTGGTTTCGGCAGAATTAATGGTGATACTGTTGGTTTTGTAGCCAACCAGCCACTCGTGCTTGCAGGTGTACTTGATGTGGATTCATCGGTAAAAGCCGCCAGATTCATTCGTTACTGCGATTCATTTAATGTGCCGCTTGTTACACTTGTCGACCTTCCCGGGTATCTTCCCGGTGTTGATCAGGAACATGCCGGTGTGATCCGCCATGGAGCGAAAGTGTTGTATGCTTATTCTGAAGCAACAGTTCCAAAAATAACGGTGATTATGCGAAAAGCATACGGAGGAGGATACATTGCGATGTGTTCCCACCATCTGCGTGCTGATTTTGTATTTGCATGGCCCACTGCCGAAATTGCTGTAATGGGCCCTGAAGGTGCAGCAAATATCATTTTCCGCAAAGAGATTCAAACAGCAGACAATCCCGATGAAATGAGGAAACAGAAGGTAGCCGAGTACAAGAAGAAATTTGCTAATCCTTATGTTGCTGCTGCTTACGGGTATATAGATGCAGTTATCGAGCCTGAGGAAACGCGCCGGATGTTGATGCACTCACTCGAAATTTCGAAGGATAAAATCGTTGAAGTTCCCATGAAAAAACATGGAGTCCCACCATTCTAATCAACCCAATCACCATGACAGAAGAACCTAACGATGAACAACATAAAGTAGTCAGGTACAAAACCTTGACTATTGATAATGTAAAATATAAAACCCAGTTCACCAAAAAGTTTGGTCACCGAAACCTTTACGAATCCAAAGATCCGGGAAAACTGACAGCCTTTATCCCCGGAACCATCATCGAAGTATTTGTCAAGGAGGGCAAAAAGGTAAAACAAGGAGACAAACTCCTTATTTTAGATGCCATGAAAATGATGAATGACGTAATAAGCCCTTTCGACGGACAGGTGAAGGCAATTCATGTGAAGCCCGGTGACAAGGTGTCGAAAAATCACGTCATGATTGAACTGATGTAATCAGCTGATTGCTCATTTTCTGCCTGAATAATTTCGAGAATTTCGTTCCTTCCGCTTCCAGTTACTGATGAAGTAATAACAATCGGCGGAAGGTCTTCCCATGTTTGAAGAAGATGTTTTTTATAAGCAGCCAGATTCTTGTCAACGCTGGTTCTTCCCATTTTGTCTGATTTTGTAAATACCATTACCATAGGAAGTTGCATTTCGCCCATCCATTGAATAAACTCCAGGTCAATCGTTTGTGGCTCAAGCCTCATGTCGAGCAGAATAAACGTGTAAATGAGGTTTTGCCGTTTAGTGAGATATTTCCTGAGCATTTCAGGCCAGTGTTTCCGTTGTGACTTTGATCTTCGAGCATAACCATATCCCGGTAAATCAACAAGGTACCATTGATCATTGATCAGAAAATGGTTGATGGTAATGGTTTTGCCCGGTTTTCCGGATGTTTTTGCCAGGCCTTTTACACCTGTTAACATATTGATTAACGAGCTTTTTCCAACGTTCGACCTTCCGATAAAAGCATATTCTGCTTTAACTGGTTTTGGTAAGGCTTCAATTTTGGTGTTGCTCTGAATGTAAACAGCTGATTCAATGACCATCGTTACAATATCTGATTAGCGTAAAATATGCCGTTCCATTTTGTCACTGTAAATGTCGTCAATGGTAACCAGAATGCCCGTTTCCTCAACATTGCCAAACGGACCGTTAAAAGCTGTTCCGAAACTTTTCATGGTTGAGGAAAGACTCATATAGGCATTAACGAGTGGCGGTACATTTTCGCCATGTTTTCTGACTGTTTGCACCAGAATCTTGTAGCTTTCGTCGTAGGAATAACCTGCGAACAACTGAGAGATTTCTTCTTCAGGATGGAACAAATCAAGCGGTTCATGTGGAAAAACGAGCTTGTCTGGATCTGGAAAGTACTTCTTCATAAAAAACAGAACCAGATCTCTTGCGTACTTATTAAAGTGTTGATACATAGTGACCTTTCCAAAGAAATAACGTGCATCAGGATATAAGGTGATCAGCGCACCCAGCCCATCCCAGAGATTATCCAGTGCATACATTCCTTTGCGGAGGTTATTTGCGGGCTGGTAATCAGGCTGAACGAACGATCTGCCCAGCTCGATCGTATATGGAATATAGTCTTCAACAAATATTTTTGAGTAAGCAAAGAGTTTCGAGGTTGGCGTCTTCACATGACCATCAGAATCAACAGGAAGATATTTGCAGTGGATAAACCGGTATCCTCCAACAATGGCCTGATCTTCAGGGCTCCAGACGATAAGTTGTTGAAAATTTTCTTTCCCGGTGTCGTAAACATCCATATCCAATTCCTGTCCGGTGCCTCCACCGGCATCCCGAAAGGTTATTTCGCGCAGTCTTGCCGTCTCACGCATCAATGCCGGAGACTCTGCTTCGTTGAAGATGTAAATTTCGTTCGGGCCATTGTTTGCCTGACGAATGAAGCGTTCTTTAGTTAGTTCTGTCAGCAGAATTTTTTTATCAACCGGGGGGATAATTGGTTTCATGAGCAGGCAGTTTAAATGAGTGGATAGTTTTGGTTCGGGTCAAAAGATTCGGTATTACCAGTAGGTAAAGTATACACATACCTTCTGAGTTGTTCGGCCCATTCGGTATCAGTTTTGCTGCGGTCAAAAGTCTGCCAGGGTATGGGCTTGCCAAACCGGATATTCAGTATTTGGCCACTTTGTTTGTAAAATTCATCAACAAGATAAAGCATCTCAATGTTTGCTTTGATGCCGAGCATTTTGCGAATGTTCGACAAGCGATAGAAAAAATTTGTGTTTCGGCCGCTGATGTGGGTCGGGATAATATCGCGTTTGAATTTTCTGGCCTTGGTGATAAATGTTTTTTTCCATTCCAGGTCTTTGATCACACCATTTTTTTTTCGGGAAACAAGTCCGAAGGGAAAGTAACAGATCACTGCATTTCCGGCAAAAGTATCGTTGAGAATCTGGATGTTTTCTGCATTACTGCCGTGTTTGTTAATTGGGATAAACAAAGGTTTCAGGTTCTCGAGGTTCATCAGGATGTCGTTCACCGGGAATTGCAGGTCGTTGCGTACTTTCCCAATGGTCTGCATCAGGCCAATGCCGTCAATGCCGCCCAGCGGATGGTTGGAAGCTACAATAACCCGGCCGGTTTTGGGTACATATTCAAGGTTATGTATCTGAGCAACAGCACCAAATTCTTTCATGATGGCATCAACAAATTCAAGTCCGTGGAGGTGTTTGCTGCCGTCAATAAAGGCGTTGATCTCGTCCTGATGAATGATTCTCTTCAGGTATCTGATCACAAAAGCAGGCATCATAGCGGCAAGTCGCCGGTTTTTGTCCCGGATTACCTTCTCAACATCTACGAATAATGGCTCATTAGATTGTATGTCTTTTTTCATGTAACCCTGCTCGCGGTTTAGAAAGCAAAGATAATCCGTTAATACGAACAGTCAAAATGCTTCACAAATCCGGGATTACTGACATTCTTACTTTCCGTGTTTTTTTTTGTAACCACACGGATGGATGATGAATGATTACATGACGGTAAACTGGAAATATAAAAGTGTTCTTTTGTGCTTAATGTGATAGAATACAAAGTATTAACTAGTTTATCACTTGACACCTCACTATGATAACCAACGACATTCGGATGCAAGACACCTGAATAGATCCTTTTTTTTTATCTGAAAATCAGTGAGTCATGTTGATAACTCTGTCCCAAATAGGGAATAGTTGGTTGTTCGTTGTTTGTTAAGGCATTTTAAGAAACACAATATCAGTTAAATAGTAAATCACTCGAATTTTTTTTGGTCTTGTTTGAAACATTTTATAAAAAAAGTGGTAAAAAATGGGAGAAATTGGGATTAAATGCACTAATTTTACCTCACAAAATTGCAATTTTCTTGAGCTATCCAATCGACACATTTCACTGCAAGCTTGACGGCAAAGGCCGCCTGATGTTGCCGGCAGATTTCAGAGATAAACTGAAAGATGTCGTTCAGCAGGGTTTTGTGCTCAGGCCAGGATTGTTTGATACCTACCTTGAACTGTACACGATGCAGGATTGGATGAAGGTTCAGTCGAAACTGCGGAAACTCAACCAGTTTGTGAAGGCCAATGTGGATTTCATACGTAAGTATAATGCAGGTGCCAAAGAAGTTAAAATAGACAGTCTTGGCCGTCTGCAGATTCCCAAAAACCTTATCGAAGAGGGTGGGCTGACTAAGGAAGTTGTTCTGAACTCGGTGGCTAAGAACATCGAAATATGGGACAAGGAGGCTTTTGTCAGGACACAGTCAGACATGGACCAGCAATCGTTCCTGAATTTTGCAGCAGATGTATTGGGAAATATTTCAGACGATAACGAATAAGCTATGTACCACCAGCCGGTTCTGCTGCGCGAAAGTGTTGAGGCATTACACATACAGCCCGATGGCATTTATGTGGATGTTACTTATGGAGGTGGTGGACACTCTGCTGAGATTCTGAAACACCTTGGCACAGGCCGGCTGTTTGCCTTTGATCAGGATGAGGATGCTGCCAGACAGGTTACGGGAGACCCCCGACTGGTATTTATTCGGAATAATTTCAGGTTCATGCGCAACTTTTTATTGTTGCATGGAATTGAGCAGGTGGATGGCATATTTGCTGACCTTGGGGTTTCTTCTTTTCAGTTTGATGAAGCATCAAAGGGTTTTTCGACACGACTGGACGGACGACTGGATATGCGCATGGATCAGAACAGTCCCATTGATGCTGCTCACATTGCTGCCAATTATGAGGCCGAAGAGTTAACACGTATGTTCAGGGTTTATGGGGAGCTTGATCATCCCGGGCAGTTTGCCTCAGCGATTATTGACGCACGCCGGAAGGGTCCGCTGCAAACAACATTTAATCTGAAAGATGCTGTTGCACACTTACTTCCCAAAGGCCGCGAGAGTAAGATTCTGGCTCAACTGTTTCAGGCATTCCGGATAGAGGTTAATCAGGAACTTTCCATTCTTGATGAATGGCTGCAGCAATGCATACTGTGTCTGAGGCCGGGAGGCAGGATTGCGATAATCTCCTATCATTCGCTAGAGGACAGGCTGGTGAAAAACTATTTCAAATCGGGACGTGCAGATGGTGTTCAGGAGAAAGATTTTTTTGGAAACCTTTTGTGTCCGCTTAAACCGCTTAACAGAAAAGTTATCACACCCACAGAATTTGAAATTGAGCGCAATCCAAGAGCAAGGAGTGCACGGTTGCGCATTGCCGAAAAAGTATAGAACAATATGGAAGAACAGATAACAACCGAAATAAAACCCGGAATGAACCATCCAATGGACGATAAACCAAAAAAGCGTTCAGTTTGGAGCGTATTGTTTTCGGTGCTTGGTGGGGATTTTCTTTCACGTGAATGGGCACGCAGTCAGGTGAACTATCTTTTTTTTCTGGCAGGTATAGGAATGCTCTATATAGCAAACAGTTATTATGCCGAAAGCACAAGCAGAAATATTGATGAAGTGGCGCGTGAGCTGAAGGAACTGCAATACGAATATGTTTCAACAAAATCGGAACTCATGCAGGCAGGTAAACAATCAGAACTCGCAAAAAGTCTTCAGTCAATAGGATTGGTAGAGTCAACCGAGCCGGTCAGAAAACTTATTGTCAACAAGGAATAGATAATGAAGGACGCGCAAAGGGAAATATTATGGCGTGTGTACCTCCTTTATGGTGCCGTGCTGAGTTTTGCCATTGCTGTCGTCGTTAAAATTGCACTTATACAATACAACATTGGTAATGAGTTACTGGAGGAGTCAGAAAAACTGGAGTTAAAGGTTTTTAATCTGGAAGCAATGCGCGGAAACATCCTTTCAGATGACGGCTCACTTCTGGCGACAAGCGTTCCGGTGTTCGAACTCAGAATGGATGTGTCGTCTCCTCATATTGATGATGCTTTGTTTGCTTCCAAAGTTGATTCTCTGGCAGCATCTCTGGCCGGATTGTTTCCTGGAAAAACTGCACGGCAGTACGCCAGTGACCTTCGCAATGGTCGTGCAGAAGGCAACCGGTATCTCTTGCTTAGAAATAAAGTTACTTATGCACAGCTCAAAAAGGTCCGGAAATTTCCGATACTCAACAGAGGAAAGTACCGTGGCGGATTAATAGTTGTACAACACGACAAGAGGGAAAAACCTTTTAACCAGCTCGCCAGCCGCACGATAGGTTATGAGAATGAGCGCGAGCAGATCTTTGTTGGTCTCGAAGGGGCCTACCATGATGAACTTAAAGGAATTAACGGCAAGCAGCTTAAACGGCGCATTAATAACGGAGACTGGATTCCTGTGTTTGACGCTGGTGAAATTGATCCTAAAAACGGCCATGATGTACTAACAACCATTGATATTAACATACAGGATGTAGCTGAGAATGCACTCTACCGCACCCTAATGGAAAACGAAGCATATCAGGGCTGTGCCGTGCTCATGGAAGTGTCAACGGGCCATATCAAAGCAATTGCCAACTTAACCCTGAATACCAAAACAGGTAAATATGAGGAAGCTTACAATTTTGCCGTGGCCGAAAGTGTTGAACCAGGTTCAACATTCAAGCTGGCATCCATAATAGCCCTGCTCGAAGACAAATATACCAGACTGAGCGACAGTATGCGGATCGGCAGCGGGCAAATGAATTATGGATCAAGGGTGATGAAAGATGTATATCCTATCAGAGATGGGCACATTTCTGTTAGAGAAGCTTTCGAAAAATCATCTAATGTAGCCATTTCCAAACTTGTGCATCAGGCATACAAAGATAAGCCCGAAAGGTTTGTCGGACACCTGCAACATATGAAGCTCCATCAGCCATTGAATATTGATATTCCAGGCGAAGGGAAACCATACATAAAAGATCCTTCCGACAAAAAATACTGGTATGCTACTACTTTGCCATGGATGTCCATTGGATACGAGTCCCAAATGACTCCGCTTCAGATCCTCGCCTTATATAATGCTGTAGCCAACAATGGGACTATGGTCAAGCCGATGTTTGTTAAAGAGATCGTTCAGGGAGGAGTGGTGACCAGACGTAACAAAACCGAGGTGATCTGTGCTTCAATTGCATCACAGGCAACAATAGATACGGTTAAAGCACTCCTTGAAGGAGTAGTGGCAAGAGGGACAGCCAAAGCGCTGAGTGAGAGTCCGGTTAAAATTGCAGGGAAAACAGGTACAGCTCAAATAGCTGCAGGTAAGGCTGGTTACGACAAAAAGAATTACAATGCATCATTCGTTGGTTATTTTCCGGCTGGTAATCCAAAGTATTCATGCATTGTAGTGATCAGCAGGCCAACCGCAGGTAAAATTTACGGAGGAGCAGTTGCTGCACCCGTATTCAGGGAAATTGCCGATAAAGTGTATGCAACACGTATGGATATTCATGATGGTCTTAAGTTGCCCGATACTATCAAACCCGTGCAGCCAATGCCCAAAGGAGTACTGAATGGAGATGATCTGTGGTTGGTATATCGCGAATCAGGAGTGCCCACACTTAGCTACCTTGCAGATAAAGAATGGATTATAAAAGAAACTGAAGAAGATCGTGCCTGGTTGGCTCCCGCCAGAATAAATGATACACTGATGCCAGACATGATGGGAATGGGATTGCGTGATGCAGTTTATCTGCTTGAAAGCATGGGCATGAGGCCTGTTGTTAGTGGTAAAGGTTTGGTCGCAGGTCAGTTGCCTCTGGCCGGTGATACCATGGTAAAAGGACAAGTAGTTGAACTTAAACTGGTGGACCTATGATCACTATAAAGCTGAGCGAATTGCTTCACAATACACCTGTTAAGAGAATAGTAGGGGATCCAGGGCTCTATGTTTCGGGAATTGCTTTCGATTCACGTGAAGTCACCAAAGGAGATGTGTTTGTAGCTGTAACAGGTCGTGCAGCAGATGGCCATAGGTTCATTGATCAGGCAATTGATTCAGGCGCCAGAGTTGTTGTTTGTGAGCGATTGCCTGAGCACACAAAGGAATACGTTTGTTATGTTGTTGCCGAAAATAGTGCCTTTGCACTTGCAAGGATGTCAACAGTATTTTTTGGAAATCCTTCAGATAAACTCAAGTTGATCGGGGTTACCGGAACAAACGGCAAGACCACGGTAGCAACCTTGCTTTACAGACTTTTTCTTCAATCCGGATATCCCTCAGGTTTGCTTTCCACCGTTGAAAACCGGATAAACCAAAAGGTGATATCGGCTACGCATACAACGCCTGATGCATTATGTATCAACAGATTGCTTGCTGCAATGGTTGATGAGGGTTGTGCATATGCTTTTATGGAGGTGAGTTCGCATGCCCTGGATCAGTTCAGGGTTGCCGGATTGAATTTCGCTGGTGCCATTTTTACAAATCTTACGCATGATCATCTCGATTATCACGGAACCTTTGCCCATTACCGTGATGCAAAAAAGCTGTTCTTCGACATGCTTGGACATGATTCCTTTGCTTTGATCAATACCGATGACCGTAATGCATCCTTTATGGTGCAGAATACAAAGGCCAGGGTTTTTTCATACGGTTTGTCATCAGATGCTGATTTTAAATCACGAATACTCGAAAACAGTTTTGATGGACTTGTATTGAAGGTTGATGGCAGGGAACTGCACAGTCCGATGGTGGGCAAGTTTAATGCCAGCAATCTGTTGGCGGTATATGCTGCTTCGGTGCTTGCCGGATTGAGCATTGACGAAGCACTTACGGCAATCAGCACACTTACCGGAGCCGAAGGCAGGTTTGACGTGATCAGGTCCGATTCAGGCATAACAGGAATTGTTGATTATGCTCATACACCCGATGCGCTAAAGAATGTGCTTGAAACTATCAATGCCATCCGTACAAAGAACGAATCACTGATTACTGTTGCCGGTGCAGGTGGTGACCGCGACCGCACGAAACGACCTGAGATGGCGCGTGTGGCGGCCTCTATGAGTAACAAACTGATACTTACTTCAGATAATCCGCGAAGTGAGCATCCGGAGGACATCATAGCCGAGATGCGCCAGGGTGTTGAACCACAGTATTTTTCAAGAGTGCTCGCCATCGCCGACCGACGTGAGGCCATACGTGCTGCAGTGGCTCTTGCACAGCCCGGCGACATTATCCTGGTGGCAGGTAAAGGACACGAAAAATATCAGGAAATAATGGGTGTGAAGTACCCATTTGATGATAAGACCGAATTAACAGAAAGCCTAATCAACCGTTAAAGTTATGCTGTATTACCTGTTTTCATATCTCGACACAACTTTCGATTTCCCCGGGGCCCAGGTGTTTCAGTATATATCTTTCAGGGCTGCAATGGCCGTTATTACTTCACTTATTATATCTCTCTATTTTGGTAAGCGCTGGATCGGGTATCTGAATCGCCGTCAGGTTGGCGAGACAATTCGTGATCTGGGTCTGGAGGGACAGGTCGAAAAACAAGGAACCCCTACCATGGGCGGACTCATCATTCTGGCATCGCTTATTATCCCAACACTTCTTTTTGCTCAACTCAACAATACCTATGTAATTCTGATGCTGTTTACATCGGTTTGGCTAGGAGGGCTGGGTTTCCTCGATGATTATATAAAAGTGTTCAAAAAGGATAAGAAAGGATTGCCCGGCAAAACCAAGATTATGGGACAGGTGGTTCTGGGTTTGGTTGTAGCAGCCGTCATGTATTTTGATGACAGCATTGTGTTGCGTGAAAAACCGCAGAATATCGGGCAGGTAATTGAGAATGTTACTTCAGAAGGGATTTCATCACGTTTTCTTGTTGAAGAAACACGTGTTACCAAAACCACAATCCCATTCATTAAAAACAATGAGTTTGATTATGCTGTATTACTGAAATGGATTGGGCCAGGATATCAGAAATGGGCATTTCTGGTCTTTATCCCCATCATCATCTTTATAATAACTGCTGTGAGCAACGGTGCAAACCTGACAGACGGTATGGACGGTCTGGCAGTAGGAACTTCAGCCATTATCGGAACAACTTTGGGCATTCTGGCCTGGGTGTCGGGCAATATCATATTTGCTGATTATTTGAATATTATGTATTTGCCAAACACAGGCGAACTTACCATTTTCATCAGTGCATTCGTTGGTGCCAACATTGGTTTTTTGTGGTACAACTCTTATCCTGCTCAGGTGTTTATGGGCGACACTGGTAGCCTGGCACTTGGTGGGATCATTGCAGTTTTTGCCATAGTCATACGCAAGGAACTCCTGATACCAATTCTCTGTGGCATATTTCTGGCCGAGAGTCTTTCGGTTCTTATTCAGGTTAGTTGGTTCAAATATACCCGCAAAAAGTATGGTGTAGGAAGGCGGGTTTTCAAAATGTCGCCATTGCACCATCATTACCAGAAGCTGGGATATTCCGAACCCAAGATTGTTCTTCGGTTCTTTATTGTCGGTGTTATTCTTGCCGTAATAACTATCATCACCCTAAAACTCAGATAAAGAGATGATGGACATTCCGGCATATAGAAAGATCGTGGTTCTGGGAGCAGGCGAAAGCGGCTGCGGAGCAGCAGTGCTGGCATCAGTCAAAGGTTATGAGGTATTTGTGTCTGATTCGGGCAGGGTGAAAGACCGTTTCAGAGTCGTTTTGAAACAGTATAACATCCCATTTGAAGAGCTCGGCCACAGTGCCTTGGTGTTTGAACACACCGACCTCATTATCAAAAGTCCTGGAATTTCGGATGAGTGTGAAGTAGTTGCGAAGTTCAGGTACATGCAGATACCGGTAATTTCCGAGATAGAATTTGCCTCGTGGTTTACCGATGCCACGCTGGTATGCATCACAGGCAGCAATGGTAAAACCACCACTACACTGTTGATCGGTCATATGCTTAAGAGTGCAGGTCTGAACGTTTCGGTTGCCGGTAATGTTGGTAACAGCTTTGCTTTTCAGGTAGCCACCACTCAGCCGGATTATTACGTGCTTGAGCTGAGCAGTTTTCAGCTCGACGGAATCAAGTGCCTCAAACCCGATATTGCAGTTATACTGAATATCACGCCGGATCATCTTGACAGATACAGATTTAGTTTTCAACGATATGCCGAATCAAAATTCAGAATAGCAGAAAACATGTCTCCTGCTGATTCACTGGTTTATTGTATCGATGACCACACCATACGTAAGTTGATCAGCAGCCATCAACCAAAGGCTGCCTTGTACCCGTTCTCCATTAACGGATTTGATTTCAATGATGGAGCCGGATTAGTAAACAATGAAATTATTATTCAAACAAATAATACCCGTATTCATATGACACTTGAAGAATTAGCCTTACAGGGAAAACACAATGTATACAATTCGATGGCTGCCGGAGTTGCTGCCAAGTTGTTGCAAATCAGGAAGGAAACCATTAAACAATGTCTTTCGGATTTTCAGAATATTGCCCATCGGCTCGAATTCGTGGCCAATGTACACGGGGTTACCTATATCAACGATTCGAAGGCGACCAATGTTAATTCGGCCTATTACGCTATTGAGAGCATGGAGCGTCCGGTGGTATGGATTGCGGGTGGAGTCGACAAAGGGAATGATTATGAGATGCTGAAATCGTTGGTAAAGAAAAAGGTGAAGGCAATAGTTTGTCTGGGAAATGAAAACGCCAGACTATATGAAGCTTTTGGTAATCTGGTTCCGGTGATGGTGGATGCACACTCGGCAGAGGAAGCTGTTTATGCAGCTTCGTCACTGGCAACAAACAATGATGTTGTGCTTTTGTCGCCCGCTTGTGCAAGTTTTGATCTGTTCGAAAACTATGAGGACAGAGGAAATCAGTTTAAAGATGCCGTAAAAAGATTGTAACAATGGGATCGTTGCTCAGGGATATAAAAGGTGATAAGGTGATTTGGGCCGTAGTGCTGCTGCTGTCTATTTTTTCGCTCCTGGCCGTGTATAGTTCAACCGGTACACTGGCATACAAATACAAAGGGGGTAACACAGAGTATTATATGCTCAAGCATTTTATTATCCTGTTCCTCGGTTTCTTTTTCATGTATCTGGCTCACAAGATAAAGTATATTTATTACTCGCCGGTTTTTCAGGTAGCCTTATGGATATCCATTCCCTTGCTGCTTTTTACGCTTTTCTTCGGGCTCGATCTGAATGATGCCAAGAGGGTTATTCCGCTGCCTTTTAACCTGACATTTCAGACAAGCGACCTTGCCAAGTTGACTTTGATAATTTACCTGGCCAGGCTGCTCACCAAGAAACAGGATTATATCAAAGACTTCAGGTCGGCATTTGTTCCGATCATGCTGCCGGTGCTACTTGTTGTGTTTCTTATTCTGCCGGCAAATCTTTCAACGGCTATGATGCTGTTCACGACCAGCCTTGTGCTGATGTTTATTGGCAGGGTCAATATGAAGTATATCTTTTCATTGATCGGGATTGGCGTTTTGGCGCTTACAATATTTCTGCTGATTCTGTTTCAGATGCCTGATGATAAACAGGGTAGGTTGTATACCTGGAAAAACAGGGTAGAAAATTTTGTCAGTGGAGATGGAGACAATTTTCAGATGGAACAGTCGAAGATCGCTATCGCAGGAGGAGGACTATTGGGTAAAGGCCCCGGTAACAGCACACAACGTAATTTTCTGCCCCATCCCTATTCTGATTTCATTTTTGCCATCATTATCGAGGAGTATGGTCTGGTGGGAGGTGCATTCCTGGTGCTGCTTTATCTGATTCTACTGTTCAGAGCCGTTATGATTGTTACCAAAATACCACAGACTTTCGGCGCTTTTCTCAGTATTGGTGTTGCATTTAGTCTGGTTTTTCAGGCAATGATTAATATGGGTGTTGCCGTTGGGTTGCTGCCTGTTACCGGACAGCCACTTCCTCTGGTAAGTATGGGCGGTACTTCTATCTGGTTTACGAGTCTTTCAATCGGAATCATACTGAGTGTCAGTAAAGAAATAGCAAAAAAGTCGAACCAGCAACTTGTCGCAGATGCCAATGAAGCAGCTTAAAATAGTGATCAGCGGAGGAGGAACCGGCGGGCATATCTTTCCGGCCATTGCCATTGCAGATGCGATCAGGCGAAAAGTGCCTTCGTGCAATATACTGTTTATCGGAGCGAAAGGCCGTATGGAGATGCAAAAGGTGCCGCAGGCCGGTTACGAAATCAAAGGATTGTGGATCAGTGGCTTTCAGCGTTCGTTCAGTATCAGGAATCTTGTATTTCCATTAAAACTCATTTCCAGCTTGCTTGATTCGTGGTTTATACTTCGCCAGTTTAAACCTGATGCTGTGATCGGTGTAGGTGGTTATGCCAGTGGGCCGGCACTCAGAGCAGCAATCTGGCATAAAATTCCGACAATCATACAGGAGCAGAATTCTTTTCCGGGAATTACAAATAGACTACTTGGTAAAAAAGTTGACAGGGTATGTGTTGCCTACGAAAGGATGAGTGAATGGTTCCCTCAGCAAAAAACTGTATTAACAGGCAATCCATTACGTAGGTCTGCGATCGGAATTGAAGGCAAGCGGACTGAAGCCATTGATTTTTTTGGTTTTAATCCACAAAAGCCGGTTGTGTTGCTAATTGGTGGAAGCCAGGGTGCACGGTCGCTAAATCAAGCCATTGAAACTAACCTGAAAGATCTTGTGTCAGCTGATGTTCAGTTGATCTGGCAAACCGGCGAATCTTTCTTTCATAGGGCTGTAAATCAGGTTGAAAAACAAAGATTCCAGCACTTGATCAAGCCACTGGTGTTTATTCAGCGGATGGATCTTGCATATGCCTGTGCCGATCTCATTGTTTCAAGGGCCGGTGCTATGGCAATATCTGAGATTGCAGCAGTAGGAAAACCGGCTGTTTTTGTACCGCTTCCGACAGCCGCCGAAAACCATCAGATGAAAAACGCGCTTCGCCTAGTTGAAGCAGGTGCTGCTGATATGGTTGATAATCATAGGGTAACTGAGTCGCTTGTTCCTGAAGTCATCAGAATGCTGAACGATGCTGAAAAGTTAGCGCAGATGCGCGAAAGAATTGTGGATTTTGCACTTACAGATGCGGATGAAAAAATTGCTGAAGTAGTACTTAATTTGATTGGTTATGAACATTGACGCCATACGAAACATCTATTTCCTTGGCATCGGCGGCATCGGCATGAGCGCTCTGGCACGCTATTTCGTTCATAAAGGTGCACGGGTATACGGGTACGACCGCACAGCTACACCAATAACGCGTGCGCTTGAAGAATTGGGCATCGGGATTCATTATCAAGAGAATCCGGAGCTGATTCCGGCCAATATTGATCTTGCTGTGTTCACTCCGGCGATTCAGGCCGACAGTCTGGAACTTAAAGAAATTAAACGCAGAGAGATACCTGTTGTGAAGCGCGCGCAATTGCTTGCGGAACTTACCAGGGGACAATTCACCATTGCTGTGGCCGGCACACACGGAAAAACTACCATTACCTCTTTGATTGCACACCTGCTGCATACTGCCGGAATCCCTGTGACTGCCTTTATTGGTGGAATTGCCAATAACTTCAACAGCAACATTGTCCTGAACGATAATAGCAAAGTGATGATAGTTGAAGCTGATGAATTTGATCAGTCTTTTTTGCAGCTTTCGCCCGACATCGCTGTGGTTTCTTCAATGGATGCTGATCATCTGGATATTTATCGCGATCACTCAACAATGAATAACGCTTATCAGCAATTTGTTGATAGAATCAAAGCTAACGGGGTGCTGATCAAGCATCAGGGATTGGAATTGGTCTCCGAAAATAAATCCATGTATTACGGTCTTTTGCCCGGAGCCGATATCCGGGCCGGAAATATTCATGTAACAGAGGGAAAGTTTGGTTTCGAAATACAAACTTCAGTCGGAGAGAACTGTGGTGTAAGATGGCTTATGCCAGGCCGCCATAATATAAGTAATGCAATAGCCGCAGTGGCTGTTGGCTTACAGATGCAGATTCCGCTGGAGCGTTTGTGTGCCGGATTGGATAGCTATCTTGGCGTTAAAAGAAGATTTGAATTCCGGATAAACCGTCCTGATTGTGTTTTTATTGATGATTATGCCCATCATCCTGAAGAACTCAGGGCATGTATCGGAGCTGCCCGTGAACTTTATCCCGGAAAAACGATCACAGGCATCTTTCAGCCCCACTTATTTTCTCGCACCCGCGACTTCATTGATGGCTTTGCTCAAAGTCTGGCCTTGCTCGATGAGTTGTTGCTGCTGGAGATATATCCTGCACGCGAATTGCCTATCAGCGGGGTTAATTCAGCAGAGCTGCTCCGGCGCATACCGATGCAAAGAAAACGCCTTATCGGACGAAGTGAAATTGTTGAACAGGTTGTGCGCCTGAAACCGGAGGTGTTGCTAACACTGGGGGCTGGAGATATTGATCAATTGGTTGAACCCATTGCAATTGCCTTGAACTCATGAAGAAAAAACTCATCAGCATACTCACGTGGACGGTATGGGTAGCAACAGGCGCTTCGCTTTTTGTTTTGATGGGTTTCGCCCGTGAATCCTTTCTCAACGCCCCGCTGCGTGAGGTGCGCTTGCATATTGAACAGCATCAGGAAGGTGGTTTTTTAATGAAGGATTCAATCAAGGCAGAGATAAATAATGTGTTTTCCGGAAGTATCGGCCTGCCAATGAGGGTTATACAGACAGAACCTCTGACCAGTCATTTGTCATCAATTCCCTGGGTTGAATCAGTAAAAGCATCCACGGCAATTAATGGCACCCTCAAAGTGTGGGTTGTTGAAAGAGTTCCTTTGATCAGAGTTTTTGCGGTTTCGGGTCATAACGTTTACCTTGACCGGCACGGTTATGTTTTCATGCCTAGCGATTACCACACAACACGTGTGTTGATTGTCAATGGTGATGTTGATTTTGAGCCTCTTACTTTTGGACGGACAAGTCATGTACTGAATAAGCCCTACAAGCAAAGCCTGCTGCCTGAGATACTTGCAATTGGCAAGGCATTGCATGCCGATCCGTTTGCGCATGCCTTGATTGACCAGGTTTACGTGACCGATTCGATTGGCTTTGAGTTTATTCCGAAACTAACCCATGTGAATATTATCGTAGGCGACACAAATTCTATAAATGATAAGGTGTTGAAAGCAAGCACTTTTTTTAAACAAAAACTCACCAGTCCCGAGCTTCTCGAATATAAAGCCATCAATTTAAGATTTACAAACCAGGTTGTTTGCATCAAATAGTGAAAAGTTATGAAAGCATCTGAAATTATCGTCGGACTTGACATCGGTACCACCAAAATTGCCTGTATCGTTGGGCGCAGAAACGAATTTGGAAAAATTGAAATACTCGGCCATGGCCGGTCTGAATCGTTTGGTGTAAAGCGTGGTATTGTGGCCAACATTGAAGAAACTGTTGGTTCCATTAAAAAAGCGGTTGAGGAGGCATCCGTTAAGTCGCATGTTGACATTAAGTATGTCAATGTTGGTATTGCAGGTCAGCATATAAAAAGTTTGCAGCACAGGGGCAGTCTGATCAGGGAAACAAGCGACAAAGAGATAAACCAGCTTGAATTGGAAAAACTGACCAATGACATGTACAAGCTGAACATGCATGCCGGAGAAGAGATCATTGATGTTATTCCGCAGGAATATGTTATTGACGGGGAGCAAGGCATCAAGAAACCCATAGGGATGAACGGCAGCAAACTGGAAGCAAATTTCCATGTGATCATTGGACAGACGGCAGCCGCGAAAAATATTTTGAAGTGCGTAAAAAGAGCCGAACTCGAAATGGTTGACCTTATTCTTGAGCCAATAGCCTCTGCTGAAGCGGTATTGAGTGATGAAGAAAAAGAAGCTGGTGTTGTTTTGGTCGATATTGGCGGCGGAACAACCGACATTGCCATTTTTCACGACAGAATCATCCGGCACACTGCCGTGATACCATTTGGTGGCGATGTGATCACCGAAGACATCCGTGAGGGTTGCACCATCATAAAGCGTCATGCGGAGGAGGTGAAAATTAAATTCGGTTCTGCGCTGGCCAGTGAAAACAGAGACGATGAGGTGGTTTCTATACCCGGTATCCGTGGACGTCAGCCCAAAGAAATATCTTTCCGCAATCTGGCATCAATCATTCAGGCACGCATGGAAGAGATCATCGAGCATGTGTATTACGAAATCAAAAATTCGGGACTTGAACGTAAACTTATTGCCGGAATCGTGCTTACAGGTGGTGGCGCCCAACTGAAGCATGTGGATCAGCTTGCGCAATTTATTACCGGTATGGACGTAAGGATTGGCTATCCGAACGAGCACCTTGCCAGCGGTACACCCGACGAACTGGCGAGTCCCATGTATGCCACCGGAATTGGTTTGGTCATCGAAGGCATCAGCCGGCACCTCCGTGAGGAAGAGGTGGACAGAATGAAAAGCCCGAATGCACCAAAATCCGGCAAGGCAGATAAGGAGCAGAATAAAAAACCAGTGAAACCCCGGCCCAGTTACCTCGACATCATTAAAGGTATTTTCGACCGCGAATTGCTGGAATAATAAGGTTTATTAACCGCATTTTGTTAAAAAATCACAGATTCACAAAGCATTGAAACAACATAATAAACAATAATTTTAAAAACCGATAAAATGACCGACATGTTTACATTCGAACACCCGAAAAACCAGTCCAACATCATCAAAGTCATTGGTGTAGGAGGTGGCGGCAGCAATGCAGTAACGCATATGTATCACGAAGGGATACAAGGGGTAGATTTTATCCTGTGTAACACTGATGCCCAGTCGCTCAACAGCAGCCCGGTGAACAATAAGATTCATCTGGGAAAACGAAATCTGGGTGCAGGCAACATGCCGGCAGTCGGACGTGAGGCCGCAATCGAAACAAGGGATGAAATCAGAGAATTGCTCGAACAACATACCAAAATGCTGTTCATCACCGCCGGAATGGGTGGCGGAACAGGCACGGGGGCTGCTCCCATTGTTGCTGAAATAGCGCGAGAGCTGGACATTCTTACTGTCGGAATAGTTACATTACCCTTTAGTTTTGAGGGTAAAAAACGGCAACAGCAAGCGCTGGAAGGTATCAAGGAGTTGCGCAGATCAGTGGATACACTGCTCATCATCAGCAATGACAAACTCCGCGAAGAGTACGGAAACATGCGTCTGACAGAAGCCTTCAGGATGGCAGATAACGTCCTCACCATCGCAGCCAAAGGTATCGCCGAGATCATCACAGTTACAGGTTATATCAATGTTGACTTCGAAGACGTGAAAACGGTGATGAAAAACAGTGGAAAAGCCATCATGGGTTCGGCCCGTGCCGAAGGCGACAGCCGAGCCACGAAAGCCATTGAGGAAGCCATGCGGTCACCTTTGCTCAACGATACCAATATTAAAGGTGCTAAAAATATTCTGCTGAATATCACCTCAGGAACAGAAGAGGTGTCCCTCGATGAAGTACATGAAATTACTGACTATATTCAGCGCGAATGCGGCAACAGCGCCGAAGTTATCTGGGGTAACGGTACAGATGAAGCCTTGGGCAAGTCGATCGGAATAACCATTATTGCTACCGGATTTGAGAATGAAGAAGAAATCCGTGTAGGCACTGTGCCAAAAGTAATCAAGGTTACTCATTTGTATGGTGAACCTACAAAATCTCCTATGGTTGAAAAAGTTGCAGAACCTGAGCAACCTCAGAAGGATGAACCCGAACTCAGCAAGACCGAATCTTCCGAAATTCAAAAGCCGGAACCGGAAGTGAAAATGGAACATAAGCCTGCTGTGGATGAGATAAAGCAGAAACTACGTTTTCATGATGATGAAGTCACGATTAAGGATAAACCATATTTTACCTTTGAACCAAAAGAACCCGTTAAGATCCATTACCTTTTTGATGAGCAGGTAGCAAAAGAAGAAACGGTTGAGGCAGACGACCTGTTAATCAAAAGCGATGATGAAGCAGAACCAATCGAATCTCCTGAACATATTTCAGAACAAAAGACACCGGCAATGATTGACGAAATCGTCTTTACGATTGAATCACCGGCTGAGAAAGAAATTATGTTTTCAGAGCCAAAAAGGGAAGTTACGATTAATCTCGAAGAACGCGCCGAACTTGACCGCAAGGCCAATGAGCGTCATGCCAAACTTAAGGCAATGAGCATGCAACTCACTTCACCAGACAAGGTTGATGAACTCGAAAGGCAACCCGCATATCTGCGCAGGGGACTGCAACTGAGCGATCCCGACACAAGCGGAAAACAGGTTTCACGTTACAGTCTTGACGGTTCAGACGAAGTTAGAGGTGGACTGCGAACCGATAATTCATTCTTGCACGACAACGTTGACTAAAAGTGGAGCTATGAGCCTCGAAATACAGATTAATAATGACATAAAGGAAGCAATGCTGGCGCGCGATTCGCGCAAACTGAACGCGCTCAGGGCGATTAAGGCCGCGTTGCTGCTCGAAAAAACCGGCAAAGATGTCAGCAGCGGAGAAATACCTGAAAGTATCGAAATCAAACTCCTCCAGAAGCTGGTGAAACAAAGGCGCGAGTCCGCTTCAATTTACAGCTCGCAAGATCGGGCCGATCTTGCCGAGGAAGAAGTCTATCAGGCGTCCATCATCGAAAAATACCTGCCGCAACAACTTGATGAGCATGAGTTAAGGATAATTATTAAAGAAATTATTGCCGAAACAGGTGCTGCTTCTGTGCGGGATATGGGCAAGGTGATGGGGATGGCTACAAAGAAAGTAGCCGGCAAAGCTGACAATCAGGTTATTTCCGGAATAGTGAAAGAGCTGCTTGGATAATAGCCCTTTTGCTCTGCGCTTTTTTTGGTTTACTTTACCCCTTTAAACAAATCTTCAAGGGTAATCCTTTCATCCTCTTCAAAGAAAATATTCCTGTATTGCAGGTTTGAAGCATAGGCCCATGTTGCCGTTACCGGGTTTCTTGTGTTTTTCAGGCTTTGCATCATTCTCCTCTTCAGGGCTTTAGGATCGTACATCCTGACAAATTGCTGCTGTATACACTGAATCATAGCCTCATGGCCCATCTTTTTAGGCTGATGCACCAATTCGCCAAAATGATACCGGCTCCAGTCTTCCGGAAAATTGGAATAGAGCAGCCGGCCCTCATGATGCAGCCTGTTAAACAGTGCTGTGCCGGGTAGTGGGGTCATCAATGTGGTTTGTATGGCGTCAACACCTGAAGCCATAATATATTCGGCCCGATGGATCAGGTCGCGTTCGTCATCGTCTTCCAGCCCCATGATGAATGTTCCCAGCACACCAATTCCATGTTTGTGCAGTGCGTCGAATACTGAAGCATAGCTTTCGCTTCCTCTTTTGGCATTAAGACTTTTGTTCATTTGAACCAGAGACGATGCTTTTTCTGATTCAATGCCCAGCAGGATTAATCTGCATCCGCTCTCAGCGGCTAATTGAAGCAGTTCATCATCATCAGCCACGTTAATGGAAGCCTGACAGAACCAGTCTTTTTTTATGTTTCGGTCAATCAATCCGCGAAAAATGCTTTTTGCTCGGTCAAACGAACTGCGACTATACCCAATCAGATTGTCATCCACGATAAAAATCCGCTGCTGTGGTATTTTTTCAAATTCATCCAGCACTTCGTCAACAGGTCGCTGCCTGAATTTGTTGCCATTGAAGGTATGCACGGAGCAAAAATCGCATTTCATCGGACAGCCTCTTCCTGTTTGAATGCTGCCAAATACGTAATCGGGGTGAAACAGGTCGCGACGGGGTTCCGGCAGGCCTTCAAGCGAAAGCCATTCGCCCTTGTAGGTTTTTTTAAGGCTGCCGGTTTCTACATCACGGATGACATCTTTCCAAACACTTTCTGCTTCATTGATGACAACGGAATCCACATATTGAACAGCCTCTTCGGGCATCATGGAAGCATGAATGCCGCCAATAACCGTTGGGACACCATTTGACCTGTACACAGCGGCTAATTCATAGGCGCGGTTTACAGTGGAGGTAAAGGATGTAAAGGCAACAAGATCAGCATCGCGGTAAACAAAATCATCGAAATTCTCATCAATAAGACTGATTTCCCAATCATCAGGAGTCAGAGCAGCTAAGATACCCAGAGCTAATGGAGGGTAAATCGCGTGTTTGTCGCGAAGCAATCCTTTGCGGCGTTGATTGATTGGGTTGATGAGCAGTAACTTTTTCGACACTTCTGGCTTTTTATTTGTCTGTGGATTTTTTCAATTTGTCGAGCCCAAAGTTCTCATTCAGAAATGATTTGAGGTCAAAAAACTCAGTTTCGTTTTCAAAGACCAGATTCCGGAGCTGAATGTTGTTGGTCATCGACCAAATTGCAGCAGTGGCATTACGGGTTTTCTTTAAACTCCGGATAAATCTCTGTTTGATGTGCTTCAGTTCATACAATCTGGCCCAGTTTGCTTTAACTTCACGATCGAGTTCATCTCGTACCATGAGCGATGGTTTGAAAACAACTTCGGCATAATGATACCGTTCCCAATCCTGAGGAAAATTGTTGTACACAATTCTTCCTTCCTTAATGTATCTGTCGAACAGTAGTGTGCCAGGGAGTGGGGTGAGCAGGGTAGCCTGTATGGCATCAATCCCTGAATTCAGGATATAGTCGGTTCGGGCCCTCATTTTTTCCGGTGTATCAGTTTCTAAACCGTAGATAAATGCACCAAGGGCGGCAATACCATACTTGTTTAGTTTCCGGAACACCTGTTCGAATTGATCTACTCCAATTCGCACATTCACTTTTTTATTGCTCGCCTTTAGTTGTTCAATATCTTCCGATTCAATTCCAAGAAACATCATTCGGCAACCGCTCTTAGCAGCCCATTCAAGCACCTCCTCATTTTCAGCCACATTGATCGAGGTAGAACACCACCAATCTTTTTGTATACCTCTGTGCACCATTTCTTTGAACAAGGAAATAGCCCGGTTTGCCATTAACTTGTTATGGCCGACCAGATTATCGTCGATGAAGTAAACATTTTGCTGTGGTATTTGTTCCAGGTCGCGGAGCACTTCTTCTAAAGGTCTGGTGCGGTAACAATTGCCGTTGAATGTGTGTACTGAGCAAAAATCACAGGCCATTGGGCATCCCCGGGTTGTTTGCACCGTGCCGAATTCATAATCCTTGTTGTAGAGATCGATACGCGGTGAAACGGAGCCGGCCAGGGGCAGAAGCTTTCCTTCATACGATCGTTGCAGCATTCCAGCTTCAAAATCGGTCAGAATTGTTTTCCAGACACTCTCGGCTTCACCTTTTACAATACAATCAGCATAACGCGCGGCTTCATGAGGCATCATCGATACATGAATACCGCCAAGTATGGTTTTTATTCCCTTTTCGCGATACATGCCGGCAATCTGATAGGCGCGGTTTATGGTGGCTGTTAAGGCAGTAATGCCCACGAGATCTGCTTCTCTGAAACTGAATGGTTCAAAGTTTTCGTCGTACAGCTCGATGTCCCAGTGATCGGGAGTGAGTGCTGCAATTATGCCCAATGCCATTGGCGGGTAAATAGAATCTCGGTTTTGGGCCAGTCCTGTTCGTCTGCTGTTAAGCGGGTTGATCAGCAGGAGTTTAGGTTTTTTTCCTGCTTTCATTTGTTAACGAATAAATTATCTGATGTAAATGGTTCCCTTATTTTACCTAGGGCAAGGTTATAGCGTTCAATATTGCCGAAAAACGCCCAGTTTGCAGCCGTTTTGTTTTTTGTGAGCTTGAGTGTTTGTAAAAATTTCTTGTAAATCAACTTCTTGTCCCACACTTTTTCCCAGTTTTCGATCATGGCCGTTTTGAGTACTTCGGCGCTCATGTTTTTGGGTTCAAAAACCACATCAAAACAATGATACCTGTCCCAATCATCCGGATAATTAGTGGCTGTCAGTCTGCCTTCTTTCTGAAGTCTCTTATATAGTTCGGTACCTGGAAGTGGCGTTAGTATATTGGCCTGATGGGTGTCAATTTCTGAGCCGATAAGGTATTCTGATCGTGCTCTCAGGCTTTCAGGGTGGTCGGTGTCGAGCCCGTAGATCATCGCACCAATAACACTGATGCCATATTTGTGAATGCGCGTAATCACCCCGGCATAGTGATCGGTTCCGATGCGCATGTTGAGTTTCTTGTTGGTCAGTTTTAGCCCTTCTGTGGTCTCCGATTCAATTCCAAGCAGTACAGTGCGGCATCCGCTTTCCGAAGCCAGCCTGAGCACTTCTTCATCATCGGCAAAATTCATGGATGCCTGACACACCCAGTCTTTTTCTATACCACGGTCGATAATTCCCTGAAACAGCTGTTTTGCCCTTTCGATGCTGAACCGGCTTGTACCGATAATGTTGTCGTCAACAAAAAACACGCGCTTGTGGTCTATTTGCTCCAGCTCGTCAAGCACCTCTTCCACCGGCCTGAACCTGTAGGCAGGCCCGTTAAAGATGTGTACGCTGCAAAAATCACACGCAAAGGGGCAGCCGCGGGTTGTTTGTATGTTGGCCAGCCCGTAATTCTTATGAAAAAGGTCGCGGCGCGGTACAGGGGAATGAAACATGCGCCCGGTTTCTTTTTGATATGTTTTTTTGAGCGTACCTTGTTCGAAATCATGCAACAACTCGTGCCAAACTCCTTCTGCCTCACCAATGACCACCACATCCACATAATTCATGGCTTCTTCAGGCATCATGGATGCATGAATCCCACCCAGTACAACCGGAATACCACGTTTTCTGTATACAGCCGAAATCTCATAGGCTCTTCTTACAGCGGAAGTGAGTGCTGAAATGCCTACCAGGTCAGCATCGGTAATAACGAAATCTTCAAAAGTTTCGTCAATTAACTGAACTTCCCAATCCTTAGGTGTCAGAGCCGCCACAATGCCCAGCCCAAGCGGTGGCGATAATGACTCTGTCAGAAAAGGGACTTCGCGGGTAAACGCATTGATCGGGTTGATCAACAGAAGTTTTTTTCTACGCATTTTATGTTAAGCACATCTTTCCTTAAGAGCAAATATAGTGCTTTTTCAATATGTTGTTGCTTTTTGACGGCAACAGATGACAGGCTCATTGAACGCAGAAAACAAAAAAAGTCTACATTTGTCCATTAAATAGCACTTCATGAACATTCAGGAATTTATACAAAAGGTTGAGCACGAATTTGATCAGATAAATCCCGGTTCATTGACTCCTGAAAGCAAAATCAGGGATTATTTTGAATGGGATTCCATTAATGCTTTGGTTTTTATTGCCCTTGTAAACGTTGAGTATGATGTTGAGATCAATGCTGACGACCTTCAGCAGTCGGAAACAGTTACTGATCTTTACCAGATTATCGAGAATCGTAAAAACTCAGTTGCCTGATTATGGGCCTCTTCAGTATTGCCAACTGCCGGATTGCAGGTGCCTCAGCCTGTGTTCCGGTGAACGTAGTAAATAATGCTGATTATGAATACCTTGCGCCATCTGAGCGCGAAATGTTAATAAAAACTACCGGCGTAGCCCATCGTAGGGTGGCAGATGCCACTACTACGTCGGCTGATCTGGCCCTGCAAAGTGCACAGCACCTGATGCAATCAATGCAGTGGAATGCTTCTGACATTGATCTGCTGGTACTTGTAACCCAAACGGGCGATTATCTCATGCCGGCCACTTCACGTTTGCTTCAACACAGACTTGGCTGCCCAAAACACTGTATCACATTAGATGTCAATAGCGGGTGTTCTGGTTTTGTAGATGGGCTTGCGGTGGCTTCTGCGCTGGTTTCTTCCGCCTGCTTCAAAAAGGCACTACTGCTTACTGCCGAGATACCAAGCCGTTATGCATCGCCAACAGACAAAAGTACATTTCCTTTGTTTGGAGATGCTGCTGCTGCCGTTGCTCTTACATCCGATAAGGATGCGGCTCCGTTGTTTTTTAACCTGCAGACAGACGGCAGCGCTTATGAGGCCATAATGATACCCGATGGAGGTATGCGCAGCCCGGTCCACCCTGTAGATTCATTCCGGCTGAACACCTTTGCCCCCGGAATCGAACGAAACAGATTACAACTGGCACTTGATGGGATTAAAGTCTTTAATTTCTCGCTTAGGGAAGTCGCACCCAACATACGGGATCTGTTCAGCTTTGCCGGGAAAGAACTGACCGATGCCGATCATTATGTGTTTCATCAGGCCAATATGCTTATTATAGATTCGGTACGAAAGAAACTGGGTCTGGAAAAAGAACTTTTTCCAATATCGATCGACAGGTATGGAAACACTAGCTCAGCCTCAATACCCCTGACTATGGTTTCTGAACTGAGCCATGAATTGAGCAGCAAAAAACAACAACTATTGTTTTCCGGTTTTGGGGTCGGTTTGGCCTGGGGTAGTTGTCTTGCCGAAACAAGCCATATCTTTGTACCTGAATTATTAGAGGTATGAATGCATTTAGCCTGAAATCAAAGCGTTTGCTTATTACTGGCGCTTCTTCCGGTCTGGGTAGGGCAGTGGCTGTAGCAGCTTCCGAAGCAGGTGCCAGTCTGGTGATTACGGGAAGAAACACCGAAAGACTGAAAGAAACATTCAAAAAATTGCATGGTGATGATCATGTGTTTCTAATTGCCGATCTTACTAATGAATCTGATATCAATAATTTGGTTACCCAGCTGCCTCTTTTGAATGGAGTTTTTTTTAGTGTTGGTGTTTCTGCAATTTTACCCGCATCCTTTATCACACGCGAAAAACTTCTGTCTGACATGTCTGTGAATTTCATGGCACCCGTGCTTCTGACAACCTCATTGCTTAAATCGAAAAAGTTGGTAAACGGGAAGTGTTCCTTGTTGTATATGTCAACAATATCAACCGTTTATCCGTTTGTGGGAGGCGGTATGTATATCAGTGCAAGGGCTGCCATTGAGGGCTATGCCCGTGTTTTGGCGCTCGAATTGGCTCCCAAAGGCATCAGAGTCAACTGTCTCAGATCAGGTTTTGTGAGAACTCCAATGCTGGATCAAACAGCAAGAATTTCGCAGGAAGTAGTTTCCAAGATCGAAAGTCAGCAACCGTTGGGCATAGGCAACCCTGATGATGTTGCACAGACAGCTGTCTTTTATTTTGCCGACGCTTCAAAATGGGTAAGCGGTACAAACCTGATTCTGGGAGGAGGGTAATATGTTTGAGAAACCCGAATTTTCTGTTGTCGTGCCGGTTTTCAACAGCTCAGCCACCATAGTTGAACTGCTTGGAGGTATCAGGAAGGTCTTTACTGAGTTGGGAAAGAGTTTCGAAGTCATTTTGGTCGATGATGGCAGCCGCGACAATGTTTGGGAGGTAATCCAGAAACTGAAAGCCGAAAACAAGGATGTTCTCACTGCAGTGCGGCTTAACCGTAATTATGGTCAGCACAATGCCACTTTTTGCGGAATGACATTGGCCAGGGGTTCTTACGTAATTACTATGGATGACGACCTGCAGCATCCACCTCCCGAAATCGCCAGATTGATTGCAAAGCAGCAGGAAGCCGAAGCTGAAATGGTGTACGGAATTTTCGACCACAAAAAGCACTCATGGTTCAGGAATCTGGGCAGTAAATTGTTCCGTCACTGGGCCGGAAGGTATTTTGGCCGTCCTTCAGAAGGTTCTGCGTTCAGATTAATTAACAAGGAGTTAAAAGACAAAGTTTTGCAACACAATCTGAACTTCATGTTTCTGGATGAATTGCTTTACTGGTACACAGAAGAACCTGCTTATGTTACTGTTGACCATCATGAACGCGAGAACAACAAATCAGGCTACAGCCGCAGAAAGCTGTTCAAGCTGATAACCAGCCTGATGATAAATTATACAAATGTTCCGCTGAAACTAATGGTTTACGGAGGATTGTTTATTTCACTGATTACAGCTGTTGTAGCTGTTTATTACATCATTCTCAAGATATTTTTCAATGTTCCGATGGGATATACATCCATAATAGTTGGTATTATGTTTTCAACAAGCATTATCCTGTTCAGCCTGGGAATTATAGGGGAGTACCTGAGCCGAATATATCTGGCACAAAACAAGAAGCCACCCTACACCATCAGAAAGATTATTTAAATGCAGTTTATCAGAAAAGACCTCAGAATGAGGCGGCTCGAGGAGCAGGATATTGAGTTGGTTCGCCAGCACCGTAATAGCGCTTATATCAGACAGTACATGGAGTTTAAGGAAGAAATCACCCCTGAAATGCAGATCAAATGGTTTCATTCTATAAACAATCACAACAATGTTTATCTGTTTACAGAGTACAAAGGCGAGCCAATCGGCCTGATCAACGCAAAAAACATCAACTGGGAGAGAAGGACTGCCGAAGGGGGCATTTTTATCTGGGACCGCCGGTATATTAATTCACCTGTTGCCTTGCTGGCTGCAATGACCTTTGGTGAACTGGCTGCAACGGTTTTTCACCTACGGGCTGTGGCCAAAATACTGGTTACCAATAAAAGAGCTATACGATATAACAAACTTCTTGGATTTGAGCTTTGCGAGGGACAGGAAGGAAAAATTAATCAGCTTTATGCCTTTTCGGGTGAGCGGTTTATGAAATTCAGCCGTGTGTTCAGAGGCTTTCTGATGCTGCTGTATGGAAAGGATCCAATAATAATTGAGCTGGAACAAGAAGATGTAAAATCCGGATTTGCGGCATTAATAAACGAGTATATTGACGCAACTGCAATTGAGGGGCCTGAACCTACTTTACACGGTGGATTACGTTATATCTATCATCCCCGCTTATAAACAACAGTATTTATTTGAACAATCGTTTGTAGAAACCACCAACGACGAAAGGCAATTCGCTGAGGATGAATTGGCGTTGCCGGTAAGGAAGCATGCGGTTCACAAGATGTGTTGTCCCGTAGATCATCTTTGCAAACATCATTCCGGGAAAAGCCATTAATCGGGTTACTACATTGAATTTTCCGTGTTGTTTGTAATAGCCCGCAGCTACAGCACTATCACCTGCCACAAAATCAGCAATAGCTATTTGTCTGTCTGATAATTCTGTCCTCCATAAGTCTACCTTATTGGTTGACAAAGGATTCATCAGCGAAGCATGAATCTTGTTCACCTGCTCTTCAGGATATAATCTGTGAAAGTCATCCTTTTTCAGGTAAAACTTCAAAACATCTTCTTCATAGGGCAGATTCAGGAATGTACAGAGGCGTTCCATCTCCACGTTTGGATGGTTAACAAGGTCTTCATACCGTATGGCAGCAAATCTTTCGGGCATTGCCAAAGCTGCGGCAGAAATGCGTTCGTAAAAATAGCGCCACTTATAAGTGGTCAGAGCGATAAAGGGGAGTTCGAATTCAACCCGTGCAAGCGATAGATAATTGTCGCGATAATCGCGGGTGAGGTGAATAAATCTGGCCTCCGGAAAAATTTTGATCAATAAACCGACATACAATGCGTAGCCCGGATTTTTGTCGCCGATGAGCAGTATTTCCTTTTTGCTAAAAAGTGACTGATAATGCCAATAGACCGCTTTACACATGTTTCCATATGAAATTTTTCCTTCTAACTGCAATAGGTTCATTAGCAGCAAATTGGTATCCAGTTTCCATGTATGGAACAAAAACTGCTTGTCGAGATCTGCAACAAATTCGCTTATCCGGGCTTTACTCCAGATGCTGATGTTGCCGTATTTGGGATATAAATTAACGATAAACTGACATTCGGGGGGAATCTGCACATTGGGATGTGCATCGAACAGGGTGCGTAGCAGTGTTGATCCGGTGCGCGGTCTGCTCAGGATGAAAAAGACAGGTGTTTTGTCCAGTTCATCAACAAGTATTTTAAAGTATTTTGTAGATGGGTTTAGCAAATGAGGTTATCATATATTCAATGTAATTAGACACTTAATATCTAAAATATATTCCAAAAAAAAAGACCCTGTAAAGGGTCTTTTTGACAAAACGGTATGTTTTGGGGATATTTATCCGAGCATGACTCTTTTAAAACCTGTAACGGTAAGGCCTTTTTCAACCTCATTCAGGTATTGACGAACGGTTTTTTTGTTTTCGCGTACGAAATCCTGGTTGAGTAAGGTGTTTTCTTTGAAGAATTTATTGAGTTTTCCTTTAGCGATTTTTTCAAGCATATCTTCGGCTTTTCCTTCATTCCGGGCCTGCTCGATTCCGATTTGGATTTCGCGTTCAATAATTTCGGACGAAACATCAGCTTCATCAACAGCCACAGGATCCATAGCGGCTACCTGCATGGCAAGTTCGCGTCCCACCTGATCAAACCCGGCTTTGTTCATGCCTACGATTGTAGCCAGCCTGTTTCCGGGATGGATATAGGCTGCTGTCATTGGTGCTTCGATAATTTCATAAGCCCCCAGCTGAATCTTTTCACCAATGACACCAGTTTGGTCGGTGAGGCTGTCTTCAACTGAACGGCCATCAATTACCAATGCCTTAACTGCGTCAGCGGTTGTCACCTTAGCTGCCACGGCTGCATCAAGGATGCTGTGGGCATATTTTACGAAATCTTCGTTTTTGGCAACGAAGTCGGTTTCGCAGTTCACCATAACGATTGCAGCAAAACTGTGGTCGCTGTTGGTTTTCGAAATAACCACGCCTTCATTGGCTTCGCGGTCGGCTCTTTTGGCTGCAACTTTCTGGCCTTTTTTGCGCAGGTAGTCAATGGCCATTTCCATATCGCCCTGACTCTCAACTAGTGCGGCTTTGCAATCCATCATACCGGCTCCGGTACGTTTTCTTAATTCGTTTACTTGTGCGGCTGTAATATTCATTACTGTGATATTTTTCGTTTATTATTTCTTCGATACGGGTTTTCTGGGTCTTTTCCCTCTTTCTCTGCCTGCATCTTCAGCTTTGCCTTTTGCCGGGGCTCCCTTCTTGCCGTGATCATCGCTGTCGTCATCGTCATCAAATCTTCTGCCATGATCCATATCATCTTCATCGTGCGAATCATCGTCGCCACGTTTGTCTTTTGCAAGTTTTCTTTCACCCAGTCCTTCTTCAATAGCCTGAGTCATGGTGCGAACGATCAACGATATTGATTTTGAAGCATCGTCGTTTCCGGGTATCGGAAAATCAATAAGTGTCGGGTCGCTGTTGGTATCAACGATGGCAAATGTTGGAATGTTGAGTTTGCGTGCTTCGGCAACGGCGATGTGCTCCTTGAGGATATCCACTACAAACAAAGCCGAAGGCAGCCTGCTCAGGTCGGCGATACTTCCGAGGTTTTTTTCAAGTTTTTCGCGTTCGCGGCGCAACTGAAGTCTTTCGCGTTTTGAAAGGTTGGAGTACGAATCGCTGTTCATCAGCTTGTCGATATTGGTCATTTTGCGCACTGCTTTGCGGATGGTGGCAAAATTAGTGAGCATACCACCGGGCCAGCGCTCGGTGACATATGGCATGCCAATTTTCGTAACCTCTTCGGAAACGATGTTTTTGGCCTGTTTTTTTGTGGCCACAAACAGGATTTTTTTGCCCGATTTGGCCAGTTGCCGCATGGCATTTGACGCCTCTTCGAGTTTCGCCTGTGTTTTGTAAAGGTCAATAATGTGGATTCCATTGCGCTCCATGAAAATGTATGGAGCCATATTGGGATTCCATTTTCTTCTCAGGTGGCCGAAATGTACACCTGCATCCAATAATTCTTCAAATGATACTTTTGACATAGGTAGGGTTTAAAATTGTTTACTTTCTCTAAAAACAATTGCTGAGTAGTCCTGTTGGCCAGAAGTCTCAGCAATTTGGATACTAAACTTAATAATAAGGTGTTAACGTTTGCTGAACTGGAATTTCTTGCGGGCTTTCGGTTGGCCGGGTTTTTTACGTTCCACCATGCGTGGATCGCGGCGAAGCAAGCCTTTTGCTTTCAAAATCGGACGAAATTCGGGGTTGATCTCACAGAGGGCCCGACTGATACCCAGACGAAGTGCTTCGGCCTGGCCGGTAATACCGCCTCCATCAAGGTTTACCTTAATGTCGTATTTGCCGATATTATCGGTGAGTTGTAGCGGCTGAACCACAACATACTGCAAAATTGCCGTTGGGAAATACTCTTTGTAATCCTTTTTGTTTATTTCAATGTTACCGTTCCCATTCTTGAGATATACACGGGCAACGGCTGTTTTTCTTCTGCCCAGGGCATTGATGACGTCCATAATGCTTACTTGATTTTGTTAAGGTTTATTTGTTTTGGTGTCTGGGCCTGATGTTTGTGCTCGGTTCCTACGTACACATACAGGTTGCGGAACAATTCACGTCCCAGGGTGTTTTTGGGCAACATCCCTTTGATGGCTTTTTCCAGAACAACCTCAGGCTTTTTGGCCATTTGCTGGTGGTAGGTACGGATACGCTGTCCGCCCGGATATCCGGTATGGCGAACATATTCCTTGGTGTCGGCTTTGTTTCCGGTGAGCCTTATCTTTTCGGCATTGATGATGATTACATTATCGCCACAGTCACTGTGGGGAGTAAAGCTGGGCTTGTGTTTGCCCCTGAGAACCATAGCGGCAACCGACGCTAACCTTCCCAAAATCTGATCCTCTGCATCAATAACAACCCATTGTTTGTTGGCGTTCTCTTTGTTGACGCTTACGGTTTTGTAACTCAGTGTGTCCATTTAATCCTATTGTTTCTTAAGTCGTTTTCGTGCATACTTATCCCAAAAACGGGGTGCAAAAATAGAAACTCTTTTTGTAACCACCAAATTTGTCCGCAACTATTTATGTATATTATTTTAAGCAAGCGGTGCCCTGCCTGAAATGCAGTACATGGAGTGGCTTAGTAGAATCAGGCAAAGATATGAATCATCGGATCATTAAAATAGTATGACAAAAGAATGAGTGCGTTTTGCCTGCCTGAAGATTTTTGCATTCTTGTGCCTGTGCACAGATGTCAGGTTGGATGGTTTTGGTCTGGTGATTGAAACAACTGATCGCTGATTGTTAAAAATCTGCTACTTTTGCCACCTCAATTAAACCAATATTGTAGAATGACAAAAAGAATGAATGTGTCAGGCTTGTATTCAGCCGGTTTTCTGCGTTTGACTATGGCTGCTTTCATGGGTTTGGTAATGCTTTCGGTAGTTTCATGCAGCAATCCGGAGAAGACCTTTGAAGAACAGATGGACGAGGATGTGGCTTATTTTGCCGATCTCAACTGCCGCATCAAGGCCCGTAGTATGGAGTTGCCATTTATAGAAGGTGTTGATGAGGAGACGGACCGTGAGTTACTGGAGTTGAAAAGAGAGCAGGAGTCTTTGACGATTGAATTCCGCAATAAATACAGCAATAATCCTGAACATAAGAAAGCCTTTTCATTTAAAATGCGCGAAGCGTACCGTAACTCAAAGTATTGCGGTGAGGTGATGAAAAAGTACGGATTGCAGGAAACGGATTTCCGTAAAACAGGAAATCTGGGTGTTGACAAAGAGAAATAAAGTTCTTCTGCCGCAAACTGATTTGCGCTGAACAGGAAATTGTATTAATTTTGCAGCCTCAAAAACTTCGGGGCGTGGTGCAGTTGGCTAGCATTCTTGCATGGGGTGCAAGCGGTCGCCCGTTCGAGTCGGGCCGCTCCGACAACAAAACTCCTTCCGGTTGGGAGGAGTTTTTTTGTATGATTTGTCCCCAGGATAATAAGAGCTGCTAAACTATAATCCTCTGGTGAGGTTTGCACAAACATCTTTGGTATTTCTCCTGCTGTTTTGGCTCTTAACGTTTCACGACGCTGGATTTTTCTTTGTCCGTTCATTCACGGATAAAAAAGTCAGTGACTTTTTATTGCTTGTTAATCCATTTTTGCAAGGTAAGTAGGTTTGGCTATTTTAATTCAGGTACCGACACGAAAAATACTGAACTTTGTGCATTCTAAGTAATATTAATGAAGCTAACAGAAATGATTATGCGCAGCAAACATCTTGTCATTTTGATCGTAATGGTACTTGTTTTCATGGCAATTCAGTTCATCAGGCCAGAACGGAATATGGAGTCTTTTCAAAACAGGAATGAGTTGTTTTTTCGATATAAGGAGGCTCCTCAGCTGGTACGGGTGCAATTGCTGAATGCCTGCTACAACTGCCATTCGAATAAAACTGCCTATCCCTGGTATGCCAGTGTGGCACCGGTTTCGTGGATGATCAATGCTAATATTACCAAAGCCAAGTCAGAACTGAATTTTTCAGAGTGGTTTTTGTATGACGAACAGGAGCAGGTGAAACTTCTTCTGGAGATTGCAGAAGTACTTGACAACAAATCAATGCCACCGAAACCGTATCAGTGGTTGCACCGTGAAGCCAACCTGAGTGATGTGGAACGAAAAAAAATCAGCGATTGGGCCAAGGAATACAGCAATGCGCTTGGCAGTAACTGATGTGGGTTTCGATTACACGGCTTATTATCCTGAAAGTTTTGCCGCTAACTGACCTTGTCGCTGTTTTCTGATGCACTGCCGTGCGCGACTTTTAGTTTCTGCCGGTCGGTTTTGCCTGAAGGAAGCATGGGTATCTGTTCGATGAATTCTATGCTTCGCGGAAGTTCGTACGATGCTAATTCCCGTGAAACTTGTTGCCAAAGGAGGAACAACTCCCGCACATGGTATTCGTGCTGTATGAGCAGAATTGGTTCCTCGCCGGCACTGCCCTGTTTTGATACCAAAACAAACGGGTAGGGTATCAAATGAGCAATTTTCTGCTCAACCACTGCCGGGTGGATTTTGTGTCCGGCATGGATTATCACATCATCAGCCCTGCCAATAATCTGAAACCGGCCTGATGTGTCCATGCGAACAAGGTCATTTGTAATGATCAATTCATTGCTCAGTGTGGGTGCATCCACCACAAGACATTGCCTTTCATCAATGCTGATGCTGATTCCTTCTAGCGGACTGAACCAGATGCTTTTATCATGCCCGTTGAGCTTTCTTAAAGCAATGTGGCTGATTGTTTCGGTCATTCCGTAGGTGTGCCAGCATGATGTTGTCACATGCTGCAGCAACTGCTCTGTTTTTTGGTCCAAAGGACTACCACCTATGATCAGGCTGCCGATGAAGTTCACTTTTTCCGGATTCTTATTGAGCGTTTCACTGACCTGCAGTGGCACCATAGCCGCGAAATCAACCTTTTCGGTCAGTTTGGCCAAGGGGTTGGCATGGAGACTTGTTGTGATCAGGTTGAATCCACCAAGCAAAGCCCTTACAACCATCATTTTTCCGGCTATGTACTGAGGCGAAAGACAAAGTAGTGCCACGGAGTCCTTTTTAAGACCAAAGAAGCTGTTTGTCATGGCAGCGCTGTGCAACATATTTTTTTTGGAAATCCTGATGGGTTTTGGGATACCTGTTGAACCGGAGGTTTGCTGGACGATATACTCATCAGGCCCGAACCACAACAGCAGAAATTCCAGTACTTCTTTAATCAACGGATCTTCTTCTGAATCAATTGCCATAAACACAGACTTTTGGTCTATGAACATGTGGTTTAACTTCAAATCGTTCAGTTGAGCCGTACTCATAGTTGGGGTGGATATTTCCAGGCAAGTGATGGGCTGTGGTACAAAGCTGCGTCTTTGATATATAAAGGAGAGTCTATATTATTGGTGTATAACAATCCTGTGCCAAGGCCCTGCGGGATGGTAGTTTTCTTCGCGGATACCCATTGTGCAATAGCATTCAGACCAACGTTGGATTCCAGTGCTGATGTGGCCCACCAACCAATTCTTCTTGCTTCCGCTAATTCACTCCAGAGAGTTGCCTCCGTGCATCCGCCCAATAAGGAGGGTTTCAAGATAATGTATCGGGGTAAAATGGTGTCGAGAAGGCGGATGCGCTCGTCCATTTTGCTGATGCCGATAAGTTCTTCGTCAAGTGCAATATCAACAGGGCTTTGCGCACAGAGCCAGGCCATTTCGTCCCATTGTCCGGCACGAATGGGTTGTTCAATGGAGTGAATGTTAAAATCAGCAAGGCGGTGAATCTTTTCAAGGGCTTCTCCTGGGGCGAATGCTCCATTGGCATCAAGTCTTAATTCTACCTCCTGAGGTGAGAAGCGGGAGCGAATCTGTCTCAGGAATTTTAACTCATCTTCGAAACTGAGTGCTCCTACCTTTACTTTGATACACCTGAAACCTGCTTTGATTTTTTCGGTCAGTTGTTTCATCATGAAATCAGCCGAACCCATCCAGATTAGCCCGTTGATGGGTATTCCGCTGACGCCCTCAGCAAAACTGTTCTTCCAAAGTATTCCTGTTCCGCCATTTTCCAGATCTTTAAGTGCTGTTTCGACACCGAAACGCAAAGCCGGAAAAAAAGCACCCTTTTTACCGGCCCATTCTTCAAATCCGTTGATATTGCTGCAAAGCTGCTGTAGCTCTTGTTCGACTGATGTTCTGTCATCGGGGCTTAATCCGGGAATCAGGCTGCATTCACCCCATCCTGTTGCTCCTGTTTCAGTGCTGGTAATGTGAATCAGCCAGGACTCTTTATGGTTCAGGGTACCCCGTGAGGTTCCGGCAGGTTGTTTGAAGATCAGGGGGTAGTATATAAAACCTGCTGTCAGCATCTCATAGGTTGATTCCGATGGCAAACAATAATGTCAGCAACAAAGTCTTCAAGGCCAGTTTCTTCAGGTATGGATCGAGTTCGGCTTTGTTGTTCGTTTTCATGATTTTAACAAGGTCGATTGCAAAAAGCGGTGCTGTGAGGAGAAACAGCCATGACAGGCCTGTGAGCCCGGAAAGCAGATTGTATGCGGACAGCATTGCGAATGACAGCGTTATGAGGAAGATGTGGTATTTGCGCGCATATCCGTAGCCAAGACTTACTGCAAGGGTTTTCTTTCCGTTGAGTTTGTCGTGGTCGAGGTCGCGCATATTGTTTAGGTTCAATACGGCGGTGCTGAATAATCCCAGAGCTGAAGCCGGAAGAAGAACGAGAGGATCAAAGAAGGGAGCAGAGAGATAAAAGGTTCCGGCAACGCCGGTGAGTCCAAAGAAGAGAAACACGAACAGGTCGCCCAGTCCAATATAGCCGTAAGGGTTGCGGCCAACGGTGTATTTTATGGCTGCAGCGATTGAAGTTAGTCCGAGCAGCACAAAAAAAACGGCTGTAGTGTTTTTAAGTCCGGCAGCACCAAAGATCAGCCAGAGGCCACTGATCAGCGAGAGTATGCTCAGGATCTGAATGGCCAGTTTCATTTCTTTACGGTTGATTTTGCCGGATTGCACCATACGTTTGGGTCCTAGTCTGCCTTCATTGTCTAGGCCGTTTTTTGCATCACCGTAGTCGTTGGCGAAGTTTGACAGTATCTGGAGCAACAGGGTGGTGAGTGCGGCCATGAGCACTGCGGTTGTATTAAAGCCAGGAAACCTGAATGCTACAGCGCCTCCCATCCCGATGCTGGCCAATGCCAGAGGCAGGGTACGCAGCCGAGCTGCTTTGATCCATGCATGCAAAGAAGCCAAACTGATCAGGGGAATTTAGGGAACTGATGAAAATCGGGGTCTCTTTTTTCGAGGAAAGCATGTTTGCCTTCCTGTGCTTCTTCTGTCAGGTAGTACAACAGGGTGGCATTTCCGGCAAATTCCTGCAGACCAACCTGTCCGTCGAGTTCGGCATTCAGGCCCAGCTTGATCATACGCAAGGCCATAGGGCTACGCTTCATCATTATTTCACACCATTCTATTGTTGTGTCTTCAAGCTGATCGAAGGGAACAACTTTGTTCACCAGGCCCATCTCGAGTGCTTCTTTGGCCGAATAAAACTGATTGAGAAACCAGATTTCGCGGGCTTTTTTCTGTCCGACGATGCTTGCCAGATAGGAAGAACCAAGTCCGGCATCAAAGCTGCCCACTTTTGGGCCTACCTGACCGAACCGTGCATTGTCGGAAGCAATGGTCAGGTCGCATATTACATGAAGTACATGTCCGCCACCTACGGCCCATCCATTTACCATTGCCACTACAGGCTTAGGCATTGACCTGATTTTGCGCTGCACATCGAGTACATTGAGCCTTGGTATGCCGTGCTCGTCAATGTAACCGCCTTCGCCTTTCACCTGCTGGTCGCCGCCACTGCAAAATGCTTTGTCGCCGGCTCCTGTCAGAACGATCATATAAATGTCCTGGTTCTCGCGGCATATATCCAATGCATCTGCTATCTCGAAAGTGGTTGTCGGTCTGAACGCATTGTGCACCTCAGGCCTGTTGATGGTGATTTTGCCAATGTGGTTCCAGCTTTCAAACAATATATCCTTGTAGGACTTCAGGTTTGTCCATTGTCTTTTGTTCTGCATAGAGTTTTTATTTGAATAACAACAAAAGTGCTTTTTGGTTTCAAATGTCTGATTGATTCACATTCCGAAGCAAAGATAATCAGGCTTTGCGCAAAGGCAAGAAAAATCAGTTTGCCAATCTTTTAAAATAATTGCGCAGGGTTTGTGCGCTGATGATTGCCGGACTTATAATTTCGAGTATAGCCGGACTGCCTGTATTCATGTCAAAAAATGCCGGTAATATGGACTTCAGCTGCTCTTCCGAATGGGCAACAAAAGTTTTGATTCCATATGCTTCGGCTACTTTGACAGCGGACAGATTATGCGAGGCTTCATAAAAGTCTTCAAGCAGTCCTGTTTGATCAGGCCCTTCCAGAAAGCGGAAGATGCCTCCGCCGCCGTTGTTGATGACAATTATTCTCAGGTTGGCCGGCAGGTGTTTGTTCCACAAAGCATTGGAGTCATAAAAGAACGCGAGATCGCCGGTGATGAGCAGCGTTGGCCTGCCAGAGGCAAGGGAGGCTCCGGAAGCAGTTGAAGTACAGCCATCAATACCGCTGGTACCCCGGTTGGAGTCGAAACGGAATCCCTTTTTCCATCCGAATAGTTGTGCATATCTTACGACTGTACTGTTACCTAATTGAATATCATATGTTTCAGGAAGGTATTGCAGAGTGGTGTCGAAAATTTTCAAGTCAGACCAAGGGGTATCTGTCAGGAACGACTGATGAAGTTCTGATGCTTTTTCAGCAGTACTATGCCAAAGTCGGGCATAATTGCTTTCTGCGGGGTTAAGTGAGTGAACAATCTGTTTCAGAAAAGTTGTAACTGGCATTTGAATGCTTTGGCTCAGATGCTGATACGTATCCGGATGATGCTCAGCCGGGTCAATATGCCAGTGCTGTAATGACGGACTTTTTCTCAGGAAACTTTTTATGCGTTTTGAAACCACTGCATTGCCAAAGGTGATCAGCAATCCGGGCTGGTATTGCTGCATATCTTCCTTTTTCATGGCACTCATGCTGCGGTCAATACAACCCACAAAATTATCGCCATTCAGGTTTGATGTGGTTTCGGTGAGCACAATAGTGTTGCTGAAACGCGAGATATTCTGCAGGAGTTCATTCAGCAAGGGGTCGGGAGGCATTTGTCCGGCAAGAATCATCACTTTTTCAGAGCTGTTCCAGTTTTGGGCAAGCCGAATAAGGACGTTGTTCGGTACAACGGTTTGTAATTCTGTAATTTCGATGTCTTTTTCCGGTCTGGTTCCTGATGTCTCATAACCATAAAGTGGTTCGGCGAAGGGAAGGTTGATATGCACAGGTCCTGCAACAGGATGAACTGCTGCATTCAATGCCTCTGAAATAAGTCTGTCGTAATACCAGATATCATCTTTACCAGTAAGGTGCTGTGGCAGGGTAACGCTTTTTTTGATGAATGGCCCGTAAACATTGTGTTGCCGGATGGTTTGCCCGTCACCCTGATCGATCCAGGCTTCGGGTCTGTCGGCTGTGAGCACAATCAGGGGAATCCTCTGATAATATGCTTCAGCGATGGCCGGAGCATAATTGAGCACGGCCGAGCCGGAAGTGCAGCAAACAGCTACCGGACGCTTCAGCTGTTGTGCCATTCCGAGGGCAAAAAAAGCAGCACTGCGCTCATCTACAACCGTGAAACATTTCATGGCAGCATTTATGCATAAAGTGTTCACCACTGGTGCATTGCGCGAACCTGGCGAGACAACCAGATGGTTTATTCCCCTTCCTGTGAACAGTTGGCTCAGATGCTCCAATCCTGACTTATCGTGTAGCATGGTGCAAAGTTCTTAAAATTTTGAGCATCTGAATAGCATGATGCGAATTATTGACCTGAAGAAACTCTCAAACGACCAACCTGTGTATATCTGCGGAATCATTTTTGTTGCCGGCAACCCTTATTCTGAAGAACATTGGTGGTAAACAGATCAGCTTTCAAATAAGTTCAGCAGTGTTGCTGCCTTGTTTTCGGTTTCTTTCCATTCGGCTGCGCCATCAGAGCCGCGCGTGATTCCACCACCCACATAAATAAAACATTCATTGTCAACAAAACGGGCGCATCGAAGATTGACAAACAGATTCATTTTCTGTTTGTCAAGGACCGGGCCTAGAAATCCGGTATAGTAATCCCGTTGGTGTTTTTCGGTTCGTTTTATCAACTGGAAGGCTTCATAAGTCGGGGTTCCGCAGACTGCTGGTGTAGGGTGAAGGGCCTCTGCGAGGTTCACGTGATCAATTGATTCAGGTATGCTAAACGTGAAAGTGGTTATAAGGTGCATCACAGGGCCTGCATGAAGTGCCGAAGGGCCCAATGTAGTTACTTCTGTGATCCCTGAGTTATCCAGTGTTTTGGCGATCATTTCTGTCACTATCGCCTGTTCCTGATATTCTTTGTCAGTCCAGGGATTCTCAGGGTTTTCGTCAGACATTAGCTTTCGGGTGCCGGCAAGTGATACTGTTTCTGCAGCATTTTTACTGGTGATTAGCAGTTTTTCCGGGCTGGCGCCTGTATAGCAGCAACCCTGGCCATCGCTGAACAGATACACAAAAGCCTTTGGATATTTTTCAAGTAGTTTGAAATACAGTTTTCCGGGGCTGATATTCCGCACAGCCGGCAATACACGCGAATATACCACTTTGCTGACTTCTTGCCTGTTGATGGCACGGATAAGCGTTGAAAAGCCATCCATGTATTCCTGTTCAGAAACAGTATATGGCTTTACGGGCAATAACTTTCGGTGTGCAATTTGTTGGTGTACAGGAAGCTGGCTGCTCACTTCGTATCCATCAGCTTTCCATGTTGGAATTAAAGCAAGAATGCCCTTTTCGCTGTTGTTTTCAAATGGGTGCATCACGAATGCCGGGAGTGCTTCGGTTATGGAAATCAACTCTTTGTGCCTGACACAGTCACCTTGCCAGGTTGTGACATTGCCGTCATCGGGCAGCCTGAACGAAACGAACGGAAATTGTTGTTCGAGGAAATACAGGATGACTTCTTCCAGTTTCATTCAGGAATGTTTCACTGATTTCGCGCGATGATGAAATTGGTCAGCCGGCAGGTTGAAACCAGTTGGCCGTCATCATCCATAATATCTATATTCCACACATGGGTGTTTTTGCCCTGATGGATGATGCGGGCATGGGCATGAACAAAACCGTTGCGGGCAGCGCGTACATGGTTGGCACTCATATGGCTTCCGCGGACATCATTTTTGTCGAGGTCAACAATAAATGCTGAGCCTAAGCTTCCGGCTGTTTCTGCAAGTGCCAGGCTGCTTCCTCCATGCAGTATTCCCATAGGCTGGCGCGTTCTTTGGTTCACCGGCATCCGTGCATGAACATAACCTAATGTAACCTCAATATATTCAATGCCTAATTGTTCCATCAGGGTGTCGCGGTTCATGGCATTGAGTTCGGCAATACTTGAGTTTGGGTTGATCATTATACAAAGTTTAGAGGCAAAAATATTGAGAATTGACAAACTTTGGATTCAACAATAGTATAGCTTTCATAATTATCAGCATTAATAACGATCATCTATGCCCTTTGCCCGCATTAACAAATTCAAATGTATCTCCTTTTTTCTGCCAGATTGCGGTAACTACCTTAAGTTTGTCACGATTCCAGTCTGGTTTTATGTTTCCGGAAAATGTATGAATGAATACATTGCCATTCACAGCTTTAACGTCAATTTGTACGCCGAAAGTGTTTTCGGTCATTGAAGCCCGCAGCACATTCGGGTGCGCCACCTCGCCCGGTTTTCCTTTCTGTTCGCCCATTACGTTGTTTTCAACAACATAAGCAGCCAGGTAGTATTCGTTGTTGGTGTCCATCGTCCTGAAGAATACTGTTTTAGTCACAATAATTATTTCATTGTCATCAAATCTGGTCTCAAAGCCGGTGTTTGCAACCGGGATAAGTTCAGCAAAATCGTTGACTGTTTTCACACAGGTGTTTTTTGTTTCGGTATAGCTCGTACCGCCTGAAATCTGGACATTTTTGTTTTGTCCGTTCACAAAAAATGTCGGCCAGCTTTGATATGGTCCGAAATTCTCGGCCAGATCAACCGAAGCTTGAGAAAAAAACAATGAAGTCGGGCTGTTGTATATTGAGATCATAATGGCTTTGTCGCCTGTGAGCACGGCCAGTTCCTCGTTCATCAACCATCCCCAGCTACCGCAGGGTGCACACCATGTTGCGGTTAGCTTGTTGATCAGCGCGGTGTTATTTCGGGGAACCGAAATCGTATTGGCATCCGGCAATGGTACTTCTTCTTTTTTCTGACAGGAAACCAACACAAGAATCAGTAAACTCAGTAAAAATAATCTGTTCTTCATGTTCCCCAGTTTTCCCTGTCGAGGCTACGGTACTGAATGGCTTCGGCCAGGTGTTCGGTTCTGATCGGTTCGCTTTCTTCGAGGTCGGCAATGGTACGGGCTACTTTTAAGATACGGTCGTAGGCCCTTGCCGAAAGACTGAGTCGTTCCATGGCATTCTTCAGAAGCAGTCTGCCTGTGTCATCGATGTCGCAGAAAGTCTGAAGCATTTTGCTCGACATCTGGGCATTGCAATGCACATTCACTTTGCCGGCAAATCTGTTTTCCTGAATGCGTCTTGCCTTGATGACTCTGTTGCGGATTTCCTGACTTTTTTCGCCGTTTCTTCTGTCGGCGAGGTCTTTGAATGGTACGGGCACAACTTCCACGTGCAGGTCGATGCGGTCCATGAGCGGTCCGGAGATTTTATTCAGGTATTTCTGCACAAGGCCCGGACTGCACACACAATCCTGCTCGGGGTGGTTGTAATATCCGCAGGGACAGGGATTCATGGCTGCAACGAGCATAAAACTTGCCGGGAAATCAACCGAAATCCTTGCTCTGGAAATGGTCACAATGCGGTCTTCCATCGGTTGCCGCATCACTTCGAGCACCGATCGTTTAAACTCAGGCAATTCATCCAGAAAAAGCACTCCGTGGTGTGCCAGAGATATTTCGCCGGGTTGTGGATAGGTGCCTCCGCCCACAAGACCTGCATCGGAGATGGTGTGGTGTGGGCTTCGGAAGGGTCGGACGGAAACGAGGGCTTTGTTTTGTCCCAGTATGCCTGATACTGAGTGTATTTTGGTGGTCTCCAGTGCTTCTTCAATGCTCAGAGGGGGCAGGATAGAGGGCAAACGCTTGGCCAGCATAGTTTTGCCCGAACCGGGCGGGCCGATAAGGATAACATTATGTCCGCCGGCCGCAGCAATTTCCAAGGCCCTTTTGATGTTTTCCTGACCTTTTACATCCGAAAAGTCAAATTCATATAGGGTGTTTCTGAGGTCAAAGTCCTCGCCCGGATCAATAATGGTGCGTTCAAGATTATTTTCTCCATTCAGAAAAGCAACAACTTCACCGATGTTTTCAGCGCCATACACTTCAATCTCACTAACAATGGCAGCTTCTGCAGCATTTTCGCGCGGGATGATCATCCCTTTGAATCCCTCTTTTGAGGCTTTAATGGCAATGGGCAAGGCTCCTTTGATGGGTTTAAGCCCGCCATCAAGCGACAGCTCGCCCATGATGATGAACTCACCAAGACGTTCGTTTTCAACCTGGCCCGAAGCCGCCATAATGCCGATAGCAATGGGAAGATCGTAGGAAGATCCTTCCTTTCGGATGTCGGCAGGGGCCATGTTGATGACAATCTTTTGTTTTGGGTATTTGAAACCTGTGTTTCCAAGGGCAGCTTCAATACGCTGCTGACTTTCTTTAACGGCACTGTCGGGAAGTCCAACCAGAAAAAATTGTATTCCCTTGTCTATGTTTACCTCAATAGTGATTGGAATGGCTTCGATCCCGAACAAAGCGCTTCCAAAGGTTTTAACAAGCATAGTTTATGGATTAAACTGGGTGAAGGTCACACGTGAAAGTGAGCAAATATATTGTTTTTAGCAGAATCAGGCAACGTATCGGTTTTTGAACGGATATTTACCTTTTCGGCTTATACTTTGAACCTTCAAGTATTTTCTGACTATCTGTGATGTTCATTATTTGGGCCAGACTGAGATCGGGATGACGGTCGGCGAATTTTCTGACGATTTGCCAGCCTGTCCACTCGCCCAGCCGAGCAGGGGCTTCAGTGGAAAAATCCTGTGTAAAAGGTCCGTCACCAAAGAGTTTCCTGATCATGAGAAAGTCGCTGGAATAGAGCACATCCTCGCCGATAAGAAACGCCCACAATTCGCCTTCATGATTTTCGGCCCATGAAAGTTGTTCCGGATGATACCCGATCAGGATGTTTTCGGCCAGTTCGGGCTGCATGGCCTGAAGAAAAAATAACCGTTTGCCTGCCCGAATCATTTCATCCAGCACTGTATTCGTTTTTTCAGTGGTTTCAATATAGGCAACATACATTTCGGTCAAAATATCGTTCACAATATGTTCCGGTGTCATTCGGCTGATGCGGTACATCGGTATGCCTAATTTTTGATAATAATCAAAATCCTGTCCCAGATAGCAGTCGGTTGCAACAACAACTGCATCTTCGCCGGCCATCACCGGAACTTCATGATGCACCCCTGATATATAGAGATAATAATCAGGTATCATCGCTTCCGGAAAATGATAATGATATCTTCGCACTGCCGTGGTTAACGAGGAACTCAGCCCGTCCGGTTCAGGAAAAACTTTTGTCGAAACTTCGTACAGTCTTCTTAAGGTAGTGTCAGTGATGAAGTTTCTGATACTTCTGATGTTTGAGCTGTCACTCAGATCGGCATCCAGAAAAGGTAAAAAATCATGCTGCATTGCATACAATTCCTCCTGAAGATTATTTATGTCGGCTTCAAAGAGTGCCTTGCCGTAATTAAGAATAGTCAGTGCTTCAGGTGGAAGATCATCAACCGAAAAACGAAACCTGTTTTTGTTGGATCTGCTGCACGACATCAGGATAACAGCAAACAGAAAAATGCCGATCGAAATACGCTTCATCATAATCTATTATCCGCTGATTTAGTGTACAAAGGTCGCAAAAAAACCGCATTCCACAATTGGAATACGGTTTTTATAATATCATTTCAGGCGGAAGCATGCATGCCTGAAAAAGGAACTGATCAGAAAATTTTCCAGCCAAGCGACACCATAAATCCACTTGGGCGAGAGTCGAATTTGACGGTAGATCCGTCGACTTCAACGTCTTTTATGATTTTGTTCAGGCCCATGTAATAATGCAAGTCCAGCGTAAACATCAGTACATCAACCCCGGCACCTAACTGAAAACCCCATTTCAGGTCGCTGATATCAGCCTCTTTAATGGGTGCGATAAAACCACCTCCGGATTTGGATTCGATTTCCTTATCAACGACAATGGTTGCAGTAGGTCCGGCCATTACACGTATATTAACCAGTTTGAGGTCGGCGATTTTGTGGCCTACATAAAGCGGTATTTGAATGCTTTTAAGAGAAATTTCCTGCTCAATCGGACTCAGTCCACCCTGTATACCGGGTGATTTAAATACAGTTCCTGACGTGTACCAGTTGATTTCAGGTTGAATATATGTTTTGGTCCCCAAACGGACAAAAGCACCGTACAGAAAACTGTTTTTCAAATCGGAAGTAATATCACTTCTGTCAGTAGAAAGTTTGCTTGTGGTGTATCCGATTTTCGGGCCGAAACTGATTTGGGCGCTTAAGCTTCCAACAGCAAGCATTGTGATTAAAATTAGGGCAATTCGTTTCATGAGGGTTTAATAAGTTGTTTCAATAATATTTTCTATCTCAGGTCAAAATTACTATTTGATTGTAAAACTACACTTTTTTCCAAGAATGTTTAAGAAAATAGTTTGCCCGTTTTCAGTTTTTTTGTAAATTAATTTTTGTTTCAACGGTTCAGGATGTCCTTCGGTTCATCAGCAATGACCGCTGAAATGAAAATTCTCTGTTAACAGTATGTTATCAATAAGTCTTGCGGACACTACAATGGGAGTGTCCATATTCGTATTATTTTTACAGAAATTTGGCGGTTATGAAAAAAGCATTGCTGGTATTGATTATGATTTGTCTGGTTGGTTTGCTGCAGGCTCAGCAGAAAGCGTTTCAGTTTGGGTTTAAGGTTGGCCCTAACCTCGGATGGATTAAACCTGACGCAGTTGGTTATGAAAGGCAGGGTGTTGATCCGGGTTTTGCCTGGGGCTTTGTTGCTGAAGTGTTTCTGATGGAGAATTATGCACTGAATACGGGTTTTGATGTTGTTTACCTGAACGGAAGCCTCAGTTATCCGCATCTGCTTTTTGCTCCGGCATCTGCAGGTGGTAGCATCGAAGGGGTGTTGAATAGGGAAATCCGAACTAAATATATACAGATTCCGATTATTTTAAAGATGAAAACCAATGAGTTCGGTCGGATTCGGTATTATGGTCAGGTGGGCTTTGGGCTTGCATTTCTGGCCGATGCCAAATCCAATGATAAGTTTTACAGTCAGGGTTTGCTGATTGAGGAAAGAAATCCGGAAATTGAGAAACAACTCAGAATCACCCGCGAGTCGTTGATCCTCGGTGCCGGGATGGAATTTAGCCTAGGGGGTTCAACCTTTCTCACCGCAGGGTTGAAGTTCGACAATAACTTCATTGATATTTTGAAAGACCAGAATACCATTGATCCGGCTGTTGAGCACAAAGGCATTTCCAATTTCATCGAACTACAGATAGGATTGTTGTTTTAACAGAGCTTACTGTGAAGATAGCATTGGCACAACTGAATTACCACATTGGTAACTTTGAAGAAAACACAGCAAAAATAATCCGTACTGTCAGGGATGCCGCTAATCAGGGCGCCGAACTGGTTGTTTTTGCCGAACTGGCACTTTCCGGATACCCTCCGCGCGACTTCCTCGAATTTGATGATTTCATCGACCGTTGCTTGCAGTCGGCACAAACCATCGCTGAAACTTGTCCCGAAACAGGCATCATATTAGGCAGTCCGGTACGCAACACAACCGGAAAAGGAAAACCATTGTTTAATGCAGCCTTATTCGTGTACAATGGTGAAATCAGAGAATTTCACAAAGCCCTTCTTCCAAACTATGATGTTTTTGATGAATACCGGTATTTTGAACCTTCCGGACAGTTTCAGATTCTTCGCTGGAAAGGCGTGAATATTGCCCTGACAATTTGTGAAGACTTGTGGAACATTGGCGATGATCCACTTTACAGGGTTAATCCAATGGACGAGTTGATTCGGCTTGGTCCTGAACTGATGATCAATATTGCTGCTTCACCTTTTCATTACGAACAGGCAATTTCACGCAGAGAAGTGCTTAGGGAAAATGTCCGCAGATATGGCATTCCTTTGATTTACGTGAACCATGTGGGTGCACAGACTGAACTGCTGTTTGATGGAGGTTCGATGGTGTTCAACAGCAGGGGATGGGTTGAGGATTCATTGCCGTTTTTTGAAGAGGGACTGTTGATTACGGATACAGCCCAGCTTCATCCGGGAACCGTTGAGGTGATTGACAACCAGCATGTTCCCGAAAAGATTGCCCTGATCCATGACGCCTTGGTCATGGGAATTCGGAATTATTTCGGCAAACTTGGCTTTCAAAAAGCAATTGTCGGGCTCTCGGGCGGGATTGATTCAGCAGTGACAATGGTGCTTGCAGCCAGGGCACTCGGAAATGAACATGTTTTTGGTTTGTTGATGCCCTCTCAGTTTTCATCGGGTCATTCAGTTGATGATGCTCTGAAACTGGCCGAAAACCTGGGTTCACCATGCAGCACTATTGCAATAAAAGAGATTTACACCGCTTTTGAAAGTGGACTGAGCGATTTGTTTGCAGGGACAGAATTTGGGCTTACTGAAGAAAACCTTCAGGCACGCATCAGGGGAACACTGCTGATGGCCATGACCAATAAGTTTGGTTATATACTTCTGAATACTTCCAATAAAAGCGAAGCGGCAGTAGGTTATGGAACACTATATGGCGATATGAACGGAGGTCTTTCGGTATTGGGCGACCTCTATAAAACTGAAGTGTACGAACTGGCACGTTATATAAACAGAAGCGCCGAGATTATTCCGTTGAACAGTATCACCAAACCTCCTTCAGCTGAGTTACGTCCCGGCCAACAGGACAGTGATAGTCTTCCGGATTATGTTGTTCTGGACCGTCTTTTGTTTCAATATATTGAAAACCGCAAAGGCCCCAGGGAACTCATTGCAATGGGTTTTGATGAATTGTTGGTGAGAAAAGTACTCAGATTGGTCAACACAAATGAATATAAACGATACCAGACACCTCCTATTCTGAGGGTTTCCACCAAGGCATTTGGCATGGGAAGGCGCATGCCTATAGTAGGCAAGTACCTTTTGTAAAGCGTTGATTGACTTACAGGTTGATGGCTTCTACTGCCTTAATTTCGGGTATGGCTTTACGTATGGTGCTTTCCACACCGTTTTTAAGGGTCATGGTGCTGTAAGGGCAGCTGCCGCATGCACCCGTAAGTTCAACATTGACAATATTATCGGGTGTAATTTCTACAAATCTGATATCACCTCCGTCCTGTTGCAGATAAGGCCGTACCTGTTCGATTAGGTTCTTAACTTTTCTTTCGATAACTTCTTTTTCGTTTTCCATGGTGTGCTTATGATTGTGGTTATTATTTCTGAAGTAGAAGTGCTGTAATTCTGTTTCTGACAGCATGTGCGATCTGATCGAACGATTTGGAGACATCTGAATCCACCTCGAGTGCAATCGGACTTCCGTTGTCGCCGGCAGCTGTAATGCGCTCAACAATGGGAATCTGCCCCAGCACTGGTATGCCTAATTCAGCGGCAAAACTTTCGCCGTGACCCTTGCCGAAAATAAAATATTTCTTTTCGGGAGCATCTTCCGGCACGAAATAGGCCATGTTTTCGACCAGACCGAGCAAAGGAATATGAAGCTTTTCCTGATTGAACATCGATGCTGCCCTGCGTACATCGGCATGGGCCACTTTTTGGGGTGTTGTCACAACGACTGCACCAGTCACAGAGTACGACTGAGCCAATGTGAGCTGGATATCCCCAGTTCCGGGCGGCAGGTCAATCACCAGAAAATCGAGCACGCCCCAGTCGGCATCGCCAAGGAGCTGGTTCAATGCGCTGGTAGCCATAGGCCCGCGCCAAACAAGGGGTTTGCTCGTGTCCACGAAAAATCCGATAGACAATAATTTAATGCCGTATTTTTCAATGGGTACGATCACAGGTTTTCCTTCCCGTTCATAAACACCGGGTTGTTCACCTTCCACCCCAAACATAATCGGAACCGATGGTCCGTAGATGTCTGCATCTACCAAACCTACCTTTGCGCCTGTTCGCGAAAGTGCTACAGCAAGATTGGCGGCTACTGTCGATTTGCCAACACCGCCTTTGCCTGAGGCTACAGCAACAATATATTTAACACCGGCCAGCGGACCACGGCCTTTCTCTTTTTCCGAAATCGGACTGATACGCAGGTTGAGCCCCTCACCAAAAGCCTCCTTCAATGCTTTGGTGGCACTGTTGGTAACAATATTCACGGCAGGTTCGTCGGTACGCGGAAAAACAAGGTTAAAAGCAACTGAGTTCTCAGCAACTTCAAGCCCGTCGAGCATCCCAAGATCCACAATGTTGTCGCCCTTGGCAAAATAAATCACCCCCTTCAATACTTCGATTACCTCTGACTTATCCGGCATTGGCTGTATTTATTTAGTCTATGTTTAAATTAGATATAGAAACACAACAAAAATACATTTTTTTCTTCAGACATTAATCTGAAAAGAGCGTGTGCCGTTGGCGTTCTTACTGAAGATTTGCGCTTAAGTTTAGTGTAACGTGCGGATAATATATTATTTGCCTGTTTGTTCCTTGCTCGAAGTCAGCTGCCTGAAAATATCTTCCATGCTGCTTTCTGTTTTTTGCAGTGAGCGGATGCTTACCTGATTATCCAACGCCCATTGCATCAGTTTTCTGTTGAAGTCAGTGTCGTCATTGGGTTCTATAGACCAGTGTATCAGGTCGGTGGAATGCATGCTGCGTATGTTTTGAAGTGCTGGCAATTTTTTCAGGTCAGTAGCTACTTCCAGTTCGAGTGAAAAGCTTTGTTTCCGGCCAGTTGTACGGGTCAGCTTAGCTGTTTTGTCATCAGCAACAATACGTCCCTGGTGAATGATGATAGCCCTGCTGCATATGGCTTCAACTTCCTGCATGATGTGGGTGGACAGGATGACGGTCTTTTCTTTTCCGGCTTCCCGGATCAGTTGCCTGATGTCGGCCAGCTGATTTGGGTCGAGGCCAGAAGTTGGTTCGTCAAGGATAAGTACAGCCGGGTCGTGGATGAGCGCTTGTGCCAGACCCACTCTCTGGCGATAGCCTTTGGACAGTGCCCCTATTTTCTTGTGCTGCTCACGTCCCAGACCGGTTACTTCAATCATATCCTGAACCCGTTTGTCCGACTGCCTGCCCAGTTTGTGTATGCCGGCGATGAATCCTAGATACTCGCGAACATACATGTCGAGGTAGAGTGGGTTGTGCTCAGGAAGATAACCAACCAGTCGCTGTACCTCAAGCGGATGCTCCTGTACATCAAAATCGTTCACAAAAGCATTGCCCGATGTTGGTGGTATAAAACAGGTGAGTATCTTCATCAGTGTAGATTTGCCGGCCCCGTTTGGCCCCAGCAACCCAACCACTTCTCCCTTGCTTATGTTAAAACTTGCCGAATCAACGGCTTTTTGGGTGCCGTAAACTTTGGTAACCTGTTCTACCCTGATGGACATGTGTTTTGCATTTCTGTTCGACCGCAAAAATACAGCAAATTTTCGGGCTGTCCGATTTATGAGTCAGCGATGAGTTATGGCATCCGAAGCTTTCTTAACTTAGCCGGATGAATACAAATTTATTCTGGATGAAAATCCTTGTCGATTCATTTATGTGCTCTTTTAATCAACTTTTCAGAACGATTGTCAATGTGCTGATAGTATTGATTATGCTGGTTTCATGTGCCAAGACACCCTCTTTTGTAGTGCAATCCCTCAACGAAGGCTGGATGCTTACAGCAGTAAACGACACATTTCAGTCAATGCCAGCCAGCGTTCCCGGTTGTGTGCATACAACTCTGCTGCACAACGGGTTGATACCTGACCCGTTCGTAGGGAGGGAGGAAGCCGGACTGCAATGGATCGGGAAGAATACATGGGAATACACACTCAGCTTTAATGCAGCTTTTAATCCCGGGGCTTTTCACCGAACCGAACTGGTTTTCGACGGTCTGGACACTGAAGCAGATATCTGGCTCAACGACAGTTTGCTGGGTAGGGTTGGCAACATGTTCCGCACATGGAGGTTCGAAGTGGGTACTATACTCAGTGATCAGGATAACCGGCTGCATATCAGGTTTTATCCCCCGGATAGCCTCCAGGATTTACGGGCTGCTCAGCTGCCTTTTCTTCTGCCCGAGAAAAGGGCATATTCGCGAAAAGCCCCTTTTCAATCGGGTTGGGATTGGGGCCCCACCTACATCACTATGGGTATCTGGAAAGAAGTCCGGCTTGAAGCCTGGAACAGCATCAAAATCAACAACTACACCATCCATCAGAACCATGTGGACGAGCACAAGGCGATTCTCGGACTTGAGTTGGAAATTGAATCTGAGCCGAATACCGTTGGCAGGATTATTCTGCAGATTTCGGGACAAGAAGCACTTTCTGTTGAAATTCCCGAAGGAACCGGTGCCAGAATACTGCATTTTCCCTTTGAAATAAATAACCCCCGCCTGTGGTGGCCCAATGGTATGGGCGAGCAGTTTCTGTATGATGTTTCGCTCGAACTTTATGCTGATCGTGAAAAAGTTGACACAAAGAAACACCACCTTGGCCTTAGATCCATTGAACTTGTCAGGGAACCGGATTCAATCGGTGAGTCGTTTTATTTTCGGGTAAACGGTAAGCCAATGTATGCGAAAGGTGCCAATTACATCCCGGCTGATCATTTTGTCCACCGGCAGAACAGGGAAACTACCCGGAAACTTCTTGTTGATTCAAAAGAGGTTCACATGAATATGATCAGGGTATGGGGCGGGGGCGTGTATCCTCAGGATGATTTTTATGAATTGTGCGACAGCCTGGGGCTGTTGGTTTGGCAGGATTTTATGTTTGCCTGCACCATGTATCCCTTTGATAATGTTTTTTTGGATAACGTCCGCCAAGAAGCCATAGATCAGGTGAAGAGGCTGCGCAAATACACCTCACTCGCTTTATGGTGTGGCAACAATGAAGTTGACGAGGGCTTCCATAACTGGGGCTGGCAAAAGTCGCTGGGTTGGAGCAGTGCCGACTCAGCAGCCATCTGGCAGGGATACCTGGAACTTTTTGAAATACTATTGCCTCAAGTTGTCGCTGATCTTGATTTCCAAAGGCCTTACTGGCCAAGCTCTCCTTCCACAGGCTGGGGCCGCTCCGAAAGTCTCCTTCATGGCGATGTGCATTACTGGGGAGTATGGTGGGGCGAAGAACCCTTTGAGAAATATCGTGAGAAAGTGGGACGTTTCAACAGCGAGTTTGGTTTCCAGGCCATGCCTTCCATGGTATCGCTGCGCAGGTTTATCTCTCCCGAAGGTATGATTCCCTGGTCTAAAGAACTCGAAGCACACCAGAAGCACCCGCGCGGCACCAAACTGATACACGACTATATGTCGCGCGATTTTCCAGTGCCGGAAAAGTTTGAAGATTATGTGTATATGAGCCAGCTGGTGCAGGCGTATGGCATCGGAATGGCCATCGAGGCCCAGCGAAGGAGCAAACCACACAGCATGGGAAGTCTGTATTGGCAACTCAATGATTCATGGCCGGTGACTTCCTGGTCGTCCATTGACCATTTTGGCTCATGGAAGGCGCTACATTTTCACCTCAAAGAACTGTATGACAATATTTTGATCAGCATTGGCCAGGCTGAAGGGAGAAACAAGTTATGGATCACCTCTGATGTGCACAAGGAATTTTCGGGTGAATTGGATGTAGAAATTTATCGGCTTGACGGCCAAATGCTTGCTGAACATAAGATGAACATTATAGTTCCGCCCGGTGGTTCACTTTCTGTCCTTGAACTGGATTCCCTGATGGATAAGGCCGGTGCATCTCCCGACAATTGCTGTATTCAGGCTGAATGGATTGTTGATGGTACAAAACAGGCCAAACGGTTGTTGTGGCTGGCGCGCCCCCACGACCTGAAACTGCTTCCTGCCGGTCTGAGTTTGGCACTGGTGCAACAAGACGGTGAAACCTGGCTCAAAGTCACTTCGGAACAACCTGCACGACAGGTGGCGCTCAGCAGCCTGAACGCAGAGGTGCAATTCAGCGATAATTTCTTCGATCTTCTACCGGGAGAAGATAAAATGGTCAGACTAAGTTTTCCTCCGCACATCAAAATTGCAGACGGAGACATTAAAGCGGTTTGTTTGAATGATTTCCTGCAAAAATAACCTTGTTATTCTTCTTAATAAGTTATCTTTGTGTCTGATCAACAAGCGTTTCGATGAAACAACTGATTTTGAACGACTCCCAGACCATTCAACCGGCCATTCACAATCAGTTGTTGTATCTGAATCAGGCAGCAATAGCCCATTTAGAACGAAAACACCGCCCGAACGAAAGCATTCATCAGGCCAGGCTGTGTTTCAAAAGATGTCGGGCCATGCTGCGGTTGGTCAGGCCGGGCCTGGAAGTGCAGGATTTTGTGGCGTTCAATGCGTTTTACCGGCAATGCGGACAGGGGCTGGGCCAGATGCGCGATACCACAGCCCGGCTGGAAACCATACAACTCATCGGCAAGAGCAGGAAATCTCCGGATACGGAGGCGTTTATCAGAAAATTGGTTTCTTCACTTGCCAAAGCACAAAGAGACTGGAAAGCCACGGGCCGGCAGGAAATCGAGGTAAGCGGGACGATCGCCCAGTTATCCGGTTTTGAGGAAAGAATCCGTCAGCTTTCAGTCACCGGAAATGCTGCGGGAGTTGTAAAAGCAGGGATTCGCAGGCTGTACCGACAGGGGAGAAAACGCATGGAAGCACTTGTTTTTGGGTCTGATGATGCCGGATTTCATCAGCTCAGAAAAAGTGTAAAGTATCTGGGCTACGTTTTTGAGTCGCTTCAGTACCTGTATCCGGCCTGGATGAAAAGCCAGATGAACGAACTGGTAAAACTTGGCCGCCTGTTGGGAAGCCACCACGACCTAGTTATTTTGCTTCACCTGCTGGACGAGATTCCGGCAGGCCGCCAGCGCACCAACCTGCGCAGGAGCATCATCAGACGCAAGAAACGCCTTGAAAAGCGAATTCTGGCCGATGCAGCCCTTGTTTACCTCTGGAAACCATCGGAATTTGCCGGAAGGGTAGGAGTGCTGGTGAAAAACAGGGGTTGATGGAGGCATTTAACTGTTTAACCACTTAACTACCTATCTGAAGAACAAGCCCGGCCCTTCGGTAAAATCGATTTTCCGGATTTTATGATTGAAACATCTTGAAAACAGTTTAAGCATTCGCATATCATCTCTGAAAATATAAAAGAGAAGTATGAAATGGCAGACATCATCGGGGTACATCTAATCATGGCTAATCATTTTGATGAGTTCATTGGTGTAATCCGTCAGAAAAAGCGGGATATTCAGTAGTCCATCCCTGAATGATAGGTTTTTTAATGAATAGCGTATCCTGACAACAGGATTGTACTTTTGATGATACAGTGCAAGACTCCTGCTCTTGATGTTTTCATCGCTTTTTACCTCAATAGGAATGATATCATTTTCATACTGAACGAGAAAATCAACTTCAGCAGTATTTCCTGATATCCAGTATCTTGGAGTGTCCTCAAACTGATTTACAAGACTCTGTAGTGTGTAATTTTCTACAATAGCACCTTTAAACTCAGTGAACAACCTGTTGCCTTCTGCATATGCTGATGGGTTAAGTCTGGCCATTCTGCGTATGATGCCAACATCTAAAGCATACAATTTGAAAGCACTCAGATCATCGTATGCAGAAAGCGGAATACCCGGCTTTGTGTTAAGGAATACCTGATGCACCAATCCTGAACGGATCAACCATTGAATGGCGTCTTCATATTCACGCGCCCTTGCCCCGGTGCGTATTAGCTTATAGACAAACTTTGTGTTTTCGCGGGCAAGTTGGCTGGGAAGAGAGTCAAATACCTGTCCAATTTTTGCCACATCCTGCATAACCGGATGTTTTGCAAAATCGCCTTTATAGGACAAAATCAGGTTTTCCAGCAAATTCTCACAACCACTAAAGGTCTTGCTGCGGTTAAACTCAGCAACCACTGCAGGCATGCCGCCGGTGATCAGATATTTTTTGAAACTGTCAGAAAGTTCGTTGAAGAACAGCTCCGGAATGGGTTCCAAAGCATCCATCCTATCTATGTAATGCGCTGATTTTTCGTTCCAATATGGCAGCACTTCGCGAAATGTCATAGGGTACATGGTCAAAAAATCCACTTTACCAACCGGAAAAGAAAAACCGGAATGCAACAAAATACCGAGCAAGGAGCCGGCACAAACAACAGCAAGATCAGGCCTCTTTTCTGCAAAATACTTCAGAGCAGATAGCGCCTCGGGGCATTCCTGAATTTCATCAAAGATTATCAGGGTTTGATGATCAATCTCAACACCACTGATCAGGCTAAGCGACTGAACTATTCGGTCAATATCCTTGTTTTTTGAAAAAAATTCCTGAAGTTCAGGCCGCTCGTCAAAATTGAAATAGACAGAACTTTCAAAATGTTTTTCCCCAAGCCACTTCATCATATAGGTTTTGCCAACTTGTCTGGCTCCTTGAATAATCAGCGGGAGTCGGCCGGATTTATCTTTCCATTGCAATAATCTGTTTTGAATGGCTCTTTGCATGAATAAATATGATTTATGTGTGAATATTCACAAAAATAATACTTATTTCTGTTTTGAGCAATAGTTGATCGTAAAAAGTGCTATTGTTTCCCTGACCGTCAATGGGAAAAAGGAGCAGAAACTCACTCCACCACCATCCTGAAAAATAAGCCCGGCCCTTCGGAAGCGCATAGAGATAGCCATCAGGCCCCTGGCGGATGTCGTTGAAACGGTGCTTTTCCCTGTCAAGGCCTGTTTTTTAAGACCCCACGCATCAATAAGTATTCCTATCTCGTAAAATAATGGTTTTTTAGCCAGAACTTATAAACCGGATCCTGAATTTGAGGATTTCCAACAGCCTGATCATCTATAATTTCTTTATTAATCAGTGCTGCTTTAATTCGGGATACATTGGCTGAGCTGCCTAAATGATAGGTATTAATGACCTCTTTGCTGCTTAACATCCTGGCCTCGTCAATGAGTGTTTTTAAGTAGTTGACCTGGGTAGTGGCCAAATTTTCAGTAATATTCTGAAATAACAAACTCAACTGCATGACCAATGATTCCATGGCTAAATCAATATCTTTGTCCAATAGTTCACCGGAGGTCCTGAACCAACAGAGTTGGGATAACTGTTGCACATAATAGGGGTGATTTTCAGCAAGCAATGCTATTCGCTCTGCCTGTTGTTCGCTCACATTTTTATTGGTGGCGAGGAAACGTTCCTGGATAAATATTATCCAATCTTTGGTTGATATTTTAGGTAGGAAAATTAAATCTCCAAACTTATAAAAGGGCATGGATTGTCGCGTAAACACCTCGATCATCATATGCCTTTTGCTGCCATATAAGCAATATGTAACATGTTGATGCTGTTGCCAATGTGAGCGGATTTTCTTTTGAAAACCTAGCGGGTCACTGAAGTTCGAAAGGTTTTGGAATTCATCAATACAGACTACTAGCTTGAGCTGCTTTTCTATGGCTATAGATTCGGCCAAATCGAGTATCTCATCGGGCTTATTCTTTACTTCCTCCCAATTAAGTGACAAACTCATCTCCTGAACTGCATCAGGTGAAATGGTGATTTTAGGAATCCACTGTTTTAAAAACTTCCTGATAAAACTCATTGATTCTTCCAATTTTCCAGCACTCGCTTTTAAAACAGCCTCGGAAAGTCGCTTGTAAAAATCCTCTTCTGTCCTGATATTGAACATGTCCAGATAAATAATCCTGATATTCTTTTGTTCTGATTCCACTTCCATAGCGGCTTTTTTTACCAGAGAGGATTTGCCCCACCTACGCGGGGAAATAAGAATGGTGTTGATGCCCGAAATGAAGTTCTGTTTTAACTTGATTATTTCCGCACTTCTATTGGTGAAGTTTTGATCTACGGCCAGTTTTCCAAATATAAATGGGGTATTCATCGGCTATTTTGTTTGAAACAAAGATATGTACTATTTTGGTAACTAACAAAATAGTAACTTACAATTTTAGTACATGGTCTATTTCGCCAGTAATCAGCATTTTACGACTAAGTTTGTTTATCGGGATTTAACCAACTCGTCAGGTGATTTCCCGGCTTAGGGTGGGGCTGGGTATTGGTGGCCAGTCAATAAGCGTAGTCAGGAGATTGGGCTTGAATTCTGGTTAACTTTTTATTATTGAGTCTGATCTGTAACGACTGAATAATTTTAAGGCCATTCGATAATCCTCACTCCACCTCAACCCTAAAAAACAAGCCCGGCCCTTCGGTAAGTACGTAAATATAGCCATCGGGACCTTGCCGGATGTCGCGGAAGCGGGCCATGCCTTCAAACAGTTTCTCTGTATGAACAACCTTGTTGTTTTCGTTGAATACTAGCCGCTGGATCTGTTGTCCGGCCAGAGCGCCCACCAGCAAATTGCCGCTCCAGTCGGGATATTTGTCTGATGTGACGAAGCACATGCCGCAGGGGGCAATCGAAGGAACCCAGTAGTGCAGAGGGTCGGTCATGCCGGGAAGGGTGGTGTCGTTGGTGATGATGGTTCCGTTGTAGTTGATGCCGAAGCTCACCACAGGCCAGCCATAGTTGGCTCCTTTGATTTCCAGGTTTACCTCATCACCTCCCTTTGGGCCATGTTCGTGCGACCATAATTGTCCCGTAACCGGATGCAGCGTCATTCCCTGAATGTTGCGGTGGCCATAATTCCATATTTCGGGTTTTGCGTCTTCCTGCCCCACAAAAGGATTGTCGTTGGGTATGGAGCCGTCGGCGTGCAGGCGCATCACCTTTCCATGATGATTGCTTTTCATCTGGCCGTTTTCCATCACTCCGCGGTCGCCGATGGTAAAGTACATGTATTTGTCGCGGTCGAACACAATACGGCAGCCAAAATGATACTTTGAATCCGTAGCGGGATCTCCTTTGAACAGTACTTCGGTGTCGCGCAGACTGTTGCCTTCGAGCCGTGCACGTGCTATGGTAGTGTTTCCGATGCCGTTTTCCTGCGAGGCATAGGCAAGGTAGATGAGTCTGTTATCTTCGTAATCGGGGTGCAAAACAATGTCGAGTAGCCCTCCTTGTCCGTGCGACCAGATGGCAGGCAGTCCTTCGATGGTTTCGGGCTTGAGTTCGTTGTCAGCAAAAATTCTGATCCTTCCTGGCCTTTCGGCGATCAGGATACGTCCGTCGGGCAGAAAAGCCATACTCCAGGGGTTTTCGAGACCTTCGGCCAGAATCTCTGCGCTGACCTTATGGGTGCCATCAGGTGCGAGGTTGTTGTGTGCCTGTTTTTGACCGGTACAACCGGCTATAGTCAGCAGAAAGAAAAGTATGGTAAGCAAAGTTGTTGTTTTCATGGTGAACAGCATTGGGTGTTTCCGAAACGTAAAACTAATCTTTTTTTGGCCATAGTGCTAGACCTGGCTCCGGTTTTACTTCGAGGGGATGTGAAAGAATCAACATTCAGGAGTATAATCCCAAAATATTATAGTAATTTTGGATTATAAGTCAAAATATTAGTATTTTTGTCAAAAAGCCCACGATGATAGCACGTACTTTAGAAGATATTATTCTTGAGAAAACAGGCACAGGCAAAGCTATTATTATTCTAGGCCCGCGACAGGTAGGAAAGTCAACCTTACTCAGGATACTTGAATCTAAGATGGGCCACAAGATTCTCAGCCTGAACTGCGACAACAGCGATATCAGAAAATTGTTGTCAGACAGTGATGTAACCACGCTACGCAGGCTTACGCTAGGGTATGCCACTGTATTGATTGATGAAGCCCAAAGGGTTGCCAATATTGGAATGACGCTTAAGTTGATCACCGACCAATTGCCAGACCTGCAGTTGATTGTCACCGGATCGTCTTCGCTTGACCTCGCTAACCTTATTAACGAACCATTGACCGGGAGGAAGTTTGAATATCAACTGTTTCCTTTGTCCATGAAGGAGCTTGCAGATGACAGAGGATTCGTGGAAGCAAAAAGAGATTTAGGTCAGAGGCTGATTTACGGGAGCTATCCTGATGTGGTGAACAATCCGGGAAACGAACCAGAAATATTGAATAATCTGGTGAGCAGCTATTTATATAAGGATGTTTTTGTTTTTCAGGACATACGCAAACCAGAATTTATTGACCAATTACTGGAGGCGTTGGCATTGCAGCTTGCTTCTGAGGTTTCATACCATGAACTGGCGTCAACACTCAGGACAGACTCAAAAACTGTTCAACGCTATATTTCGTTGCTCGAAAAGGCATACGTTGTTTTTCGTTTGCGCTCGTTAAGCCGTAATGCGCGCCATGAGCTGAAGAAAAGCAGAAAGATATATTTTTATGACAACGGTGTCCGCAACGCTATTTTGGGAAATTATGCCCCAGTTGGTGCCCGGACGGATTTCGGGGCATTGTGGGAAAATTTCTTCATTGCTGAACGAATGAAATATCTGCATTACAATAAGATATACGCAAAAAGATATTTCTGGCGAACCACCCAACAACAGGAAATAGACTATTTAGAGGAAGCGGACGGGCAATTGCAGGCATTTGAAATAAAATGGGATCCGACAAGGAAGTTTAAATTCCCGTCCACATTCTCAAATCATTACCCTCAGGCAAGCCTGAATTTAGTGCATAGCGAAAACTTCTGGGAGTTTCTGGGCCTGTAGAAAGGCCATAGTGCTACTTTTGTATTGATTCAGCAGGAAAATCCTAAGCGTAATCAACCATCATTCATGATTTGAACAATGTTAAGATTTACATGCATTTATTTTGTTGTCACAGTACTGACAAGCCTGACAGTGACGCGTGCACAGGAAAAGCTGTCCATGAAGCTTATCAGTTGGAACATCCGCCTCGAAACCGAGAGCGATGGCCCCCATGCCTGGAGGTTCCGGCGCGAGGCAGTAGTTGATTTTCTGAAGCAGGAACAGCCCGCCATCATTGGTTTTCAGGAGGCGCTTCATGCACAGGTGGAGTATCTTCAGACACAGCTTGGCGGTTACAGCTTTGTGGGTGTTGGCCGCGCCGATAGCCATGAAGCAGGGGAGTACGTGCCTGTGTTTTACGACACAGCCCGCTTCCACATGATGAATGCCGGACATTTCTGGTTGTCGGAAACCCCTGAAATTGCCGGTTCGAAAGGCTGGGATGCCCTTTGTGAGCGTATGGTGAGCTGGGTGAGGTTGCAGGAAAAGCGCAGCAGCAGACAACTTTTGGTTGTCAACACCCACCTTGACCATATTGGCGTGGAAGCCCGAAAAATGAGTGTGGATATGCTGCTTGCTTTTCTTGCCGGGCACACAGAAGAAGAACTGATCCTGATGGGCGACTTCAATTTCAGTCCCGACGACCCCAATTATCCCCGTCTGACAGCCGCACTCACCGACGCACGTCAGATCGAGCCCACATGGGAAGAGCGTGAGCGGCCCACCTACACAGGCTTTGACCAGGATGAAGAAAACGATGCCTTAGTTGATTTTATCTTCCTCAGCAAGGGCATTCTGCCGGTAAGCTACCGCGTGCCTATCCTCAACACAGGCAAACTCATCCCCTCCGACCACAGACCGGTAGTAGCGGGGCTTTACCTGCCCTGAATCAGAGGAGTTTGGACAAACTGAAAATATTTTTTTGCCTGATTGTTTATTTGGTGGATTTCATAACTTTACGGATTGAAAATAGCCCGGAGCAAACGTTTGTAAACGTTTGTCACCGGATAGGTTGTTGATTGATAATAATTTAACGTGTTATGGATAATTTGGAGATATGTGCAATAGACTTGTGGTTAGCAACAAGTTGGCACCAATGCAAAAAGACAGGAATAGAAC
>Ga0209835_1000021_pt1 | contig 103228 bp, 91 predicted proteins | sample LakKivwa52mmetaG_FD_184138 | JGI IMG/M metagenome (GOLD analysis project Ga0209835, IMG submission 184138) | Anoxic lake water microbial communities from Lake Kivu, Rwanda to study Microbial Dark Matter (Phase II) - Lake Kivu water 52m metaG... | ecosystem: Environmental > Aquatic > Freshwater...
ATGGCTCCCATACCCGTGGTTCCGAGGGTCGACACCACCATAACAGGTTTGTAGCCGGCCGCGATATCTTTTATTACCTGACGCCGGAGGTCGCCGGCATCCATTGCAAACGATGGCCCGACAGAGATATTCCTTACGCTTCTCCGTCCCATGCCCGACAGTCCGGCCGCCTTAACAAACGAGTGATGACTTTCCTGCGAGACATAGATTACCGGTTTGTGTTCAGATACTGAAAGGCCATTCTCAGCAAAACCAGGTACGCCACGGGTCAGTGCCATCAGCAGGGCAGTATGGTTTGCCTCGGCTCCGGCGTTGGTGAATGTACCATCGATGGAGTCGGGCTCATAACCGAACTTCCTGCCTATCTCCCTGATAACATAGTTCTCGGCTTCAACTGCAAAGGGTGAGTGCGACCATGCAGCCATCTGAGGGTTGTATACTGCCGTCACAACATCGGCCATTATGCCTGCAAAGGAAGGTCTTGGGTTAAACAGACCGTAATACCCGGGGTGCGAGGTGTGAACAATATACTGGTCGAGTCCGGCAGTAACGTAGTCGATGGCATCCTGAGGCGAAACGGGGTTATTGAAGTCGACGGAACAATAATCGCGCACCGCCTCAGGGTCGAGCGGAGGGGCAACCCTTACCCCCGAATGATCGCTGTAATGCCTTTCAAGCTTCTCTACAAGATAATCCCATATCACGCGACGCTCTTCCGCCGAAAAATCAAACCCAAAGCTTCCCATTTCAACTTTCATTATTCAACAACCCCTGCTCCCGTGATAAACAAATCACAAATCTGATATCGGAAACCTGATATCTGAATTTCCTATTTTACCAGCTTCCTGTACTTTATCCTCACCGGCCCCTCACTTCCGGTACGCTTCCGGTAATTCTCCTCATACTCAGAATATGAGCCTTCGAACCAAACCACCTTAGAATCACCCTCGAACGCAAGGATGTGCGTTGCCACCCGGTCGAGAAACCAGCGGTCGTGCGATATTATTACGGCGCAGCCGGCAAAGTTCTCAAGCCCCTCCTCGATGGCTCTGAGTGTGTTCACGTCAATATCGTTTGTAGGCTCGTCGAGAAGGAGGACATTGGCACCTGATTTCACTGTCAGAGCCAGATGCAGCCTGTTACGCTCACCCCCGGAAAGCACCCCGCATTTCTTCTCCTGGTCGGCTCCGGTGAAGTTGAACCTGGCAGAGTAGGCCCTGGCGTTTACCGGCCTGTTTCCAAGCATCACCTCATCAAGGCCTCCGCTAATAACCTCATAGACTGTTTTTGTCTGGTCAATGGCAGCATGCGACTGGTCGACATAGCCGGGAACCACTGTTTCCCCAAGTATAAATGAGCCGGAATCGCATTTCTCCATTCCCATTATCATCCTGAAAAGAGTTGTTTTACCGGCCCCGTTCGGGCCAACCACCCCCACTATACCGTTGGGAGGCAGCTCAAACGACAGGTTTTCGAAGAGTAGTTTTTCACCGAAGGCCTTTGTTACCTTATTGGCTACAATTACCTTATCGCCCAGTCTGGGTCCGTTGGGTATTACCAGTTCAAGCCGCTCCTCTTTCTGCCTTACATCCTGGTTCATTAGGTTTTCATAGGCTCCGAGGCGTGCTTTCGATTTGGCATGGCGTGCCCTGGGGGCCATCCTAACCCATTCAAGCTCCCTTTCGAGAGTCTTTCTCCTTTTTACATTGCCTTTCTCTTCAAGTTCCAGCCTCTTAGACTTCTGTTCGAGCCACGATGAATAGTTGCCCTTCCAGGGTATGCCCTCTCCCCTGTCGAGTTCCAGTATCCATCCTGCAACATTATCGAGGAAATACCTGTCATGTGTTACGCAAATAACAGTACCCCTGTATTGCTGGAGATGTGTTTCCAGCCAGTGCACCGACTCTGCGTCGAGGTGGTTTGTGGGCTCATCAAGCAGCAGCACATCGGGTTCACGGAGAAGCAGCCGGCAGAGAGCCACCCTGCGCTTTTCCCCTCCCGAAAGCACACTGACAGGTTTGTCGGGTTCCGGACAGCGAAGCGCATCCATTGCCCTCTCAAGCTTGTTTTCGAGGTTCCATCCATCATGAAAATCGATCTGCTCCTGCAGAACAGCCTGCCTGTCCATCAGTTCCTGCATTTTATCAGGGTTCTCATACACGGCAGGGTCACCAAAACTGTTGTTAATCGCCTCATATTCCCTCATCACCGAAACGATCTCCTGAACGCCTTCCTCTACCACGTCACGTACTGTACGTGTTTCGTCAATAAGTGGTTCCTGATGAAGCATACCAACACTGTATCCTGCACTGAAGGCTACCTCTCCCTGGTATGTTTTATCCTCTCCGGCTATTATCTTCAGGAGGGACGATTTGCCGGAACCGTTAAGCCCTATGATTCCGATCTTGGCTCCAAGGAAGAAGGAAAGCGATATGTCCTTTATTACCTGCTTGTGCGGCGGATAGGTCTTGCTGACCCGGTGCATCGAAAATATAATCTTGTTGTCTTCGCTCATAAACGGAACTTTTAATCAGGGCAAAATTAACAGAAAAAAGTGACCGGTACATTTCCCGTCGCTTTCGTTATTTTTGCAGGGACAAAAAAAAGCCGGGCCACCGGCAAAAAAAAAGATATGAAGCAGTGGTGCAGGAAAAAGAAGTTCATACCAGTAGTGCTGCTGGCAGTACTGGCCCTGTATGCGATTGCTTCATCAGGAAAAAGAGATCCCGACAGAAGTTACCATAAGTTCAGGGCCGAGGGTCTTACACTTAGGGAAGCGCTTCCGTCAGCCCCGGCGTACATCAGAAAATACTTTGCCACGAGCGAACTGGCCCCTGACAGCATCAGGGAGATGGCCGACCGGCAAAAAGGTATCTGGCAAGAGTTAATCTCTCCTTTCGATTCTGCCTGCACCATTGAAATCGCATTTACAGGCGATATTATGTGGATCAGGAATAACTGGGACAATTTTGCCGACCCCCGCCTGATTGAGAAGATGGCCGGGCATGACATGGTTTTCGGCAACCTGGAGACCCCGGTCGACACTGTCAGGGCTGTAAGATCATTTCTGCCCGACTATGCCAGATACAATTCGGCACCGGGGCTTCTGCGGTCATTCAGAAGAGATGATGGAAAAAGCATATTTACTGCCGTTTCACTGGCAAATAATCATGCCTTCGATATGGGGCTGGAGGGCTTGGGCCGGACAATGGACTTTCTTGACCGTGAAGGCATTCTGCACACCGGAGCAGCCACGCAAGGCATCACCGGACATAACTTCGTTGTTATTGAAGAGAAAGGTATCAGGATCGGGTTCCATGCTGCGTCATGGGGGCTGAATGACCCTGATATACTGGCAAATGGCTCAGTCAGTCTGAATACCATTCCGGGACTGGCCCCGCCAGGCAGCGAACCGGCCGACATATCAGAAGTAAAAAAGGCACTCCACGAAATGGATTCGGCCCGGGTTGATATTAAAATCGTCTTTCTCCACTGGGGGTATGAATTCGAATTCTACCCCGATACCCTAATTGTCAGAATTGGCCGTGAGATTGCCGATGCCGGGGCCGACCTGATCATAGGCTCCCATCCACATGTAATCCAGCCTGTTGAGATATGGCCCCCTGCCCGGGAAGAGAACCCGTACAAAGGCAGGCGATCGCTCATTGCCTATTCACTTGGCAATTTCACAACCGCAATGTACACCAGGGAATGCAGGAAGGGAATGGTTCTGCCGGTAACCCTGTACCGGAGATTACCGGGCATGAAGGTTGAATGGGTCGCCCGGGAACCCTTTTATGTTTATAATTCTGTCAGAGGATTCGCAGGAAGAAACCGAAGGCTGGTGCTGTACAAAAATTAATCAGGCTCACTCTTATACCAGGGCCCGATGATGTATTATTTCTTAAACAGCATTATCGTCTCATCCTGCAAAAGCACCCAAATTGAATATACGCCGGCAAGGGTACCGAAAGGTATATTCAGACAACTTACCGCAGCCACAACAATAGTCAGAATACGGGCCCAGCTACTGTAGGCGAGAAGTCCAATTCCGGCAATTATGCCAAGAACCGAAACCGCTGCCACTATTGATAAAACAAAATATACAATCCACTTAACCAATGGCAATACACTTTCCGGAATCTCTTCCACCGGAATAAAATCGAGGGCAAATCTGAACGCCACTGCGACCACAAGAATACCAAGGAGGCCAATGGTATGCAGTGTAATCCTGATAGCAGCAACTGCTGTCACATGCTTTTTCATCCTGTTCTCTTCCATAGCAATTATTTTAATGCAATTTTACGAAAAAAATCTTTCGACAGAAAGACCGGCAGACTGGCTGTTTTGCTGCATGCGGACAGGCTATTCTGCTAAAAATTGTTAAAAAAAGGCGCCCCCGGCTGTTAAACACTAATAATATGAAGTAAAATTCTTAATATGAGGTGCTTTTTCAAACTATACACCCGAATTGAACTATGAAGAATCAAAAACCTCTGTTGATCCATGTTCTGGCGATTATTGTGGCATTTCTGCCACTTACTCAGTTAACCGCCAGACAGAAGGTACCCATTACCTTCAATAAGTACCATGGTTATACGGGAACCGTTGACTATCTGAAAAAGGTGGCAGCAGCTCATCCCGATATCACCGAACTTATTCAGATTGGGACCAGCGCGCTTGGCAGGCCGATTTATGTTCTGGCTATTTCGAACATGAAAAACGGCACTACAATCGACAAGCACGTGAAGCTCGAGAATATGCGGGCTGAAAACGTAAAGAACGTGCCTCCCATGAAAACCCATATGGGAAAACCCGGGCACTACATCAGCGGTGCCACTCATGGCAATGAATACACCGCCAACGAATTATGCCTGTACATAATTGACAAGCTGGTTTCGGGCTATGGTGACGACAAGGATATCACCTCGCTGGTCGACAGGGTTGCCTTTTACATCTGCCCCATTGATAATCCCGATGGTGTTTTCAACAGCGTTGAGATGGGCATTCCCCAGCGTAGCAACTCAATGTACCGGGACAAGAATCTTGAGGGAACCCCGGTTCCCAACGGCCTGATCCCACAGTTCAGGTATAAGCATGCCGAGGGCGAATTTGTAATTGATGATGCCGATCCCCGGCTTATGGTCAGGCTGCGACCCAACGAAACAACAACAAAACAGAGATACCGGGTAATTACCGAGTACCGCGATGATGCCGGAAACCTGAGAAAGGGACAGCTGCCCTCAGAAGGTATTGATGTAAACCGGAATTACCCTGAAGGGTGGTGGACCGAAGAGGGGAAGCCGGGAGGTCAGGGACACTACCCAACATCTTCGCCCGAGGCTCATGCAATTGCCGAATTCTTTATGAACTACCGAAACATACTGAATGCCAACTTCTACCACACCAGCGGGGGCTTCACATACAGGCCAATGGGAACCGCACCAAACACGGCCATGCATGAAACCGATATTGCCTATTACGATTTTGTGATGGGCAGAAAATATATCGAAATACTTGGTGAGCAGGTCCCCGAAGAATGGCTTAACCCAGGGCGACTGGAAGAGTTTAAGGCCAGTCACAGGGAACGCGGGGCAAACAAATATGTACAGGCACGGGGATATGAATTCCCCTATTTCTGGAAATCGAGCTACAATGAACGTACCGACCAGAGGTATGGGTACGGTATGGTAATCGACTGGCTGCATGCCCAGCAGGGAATTTATGCCCTTACCACAGAGTTGTGGAACCCGGCCAAAGACATACCCGGTCTGAAAGTGGAGGAAGGGCCTGAAAGGCAGCTTAACTTGCAGCGGGCACTGCTAAGACATCAGGACGAGAAATACAACGGCTCACTGTTTGTTAAATGGAAACCTTTCAAACACCCCGAGCACGGAGAGGGTGAAATTGGAGGGTGGAGATCAATCTATTCCTCAAACAATGCCTGGCCCGGCGAACCGCTGCTGTACGTTTGCGAGAACCACTGGAAATTCGAACTCTACAGGGCAGGTCTGCTTCCCGACATCAGAATCTCACAGGCATCGGCCAGGGTCATTCACACAGGCACAGCAGGCGAACCTGCAGTCAGTTATGAAGGCAATATAATTACCCTTACAAAAGGAAAGGGAGCGGGCCGCTACAGACTTGTCGAAGTTACTGCAACCATCGAGAATGCCGGAGCACTCCCCACCCAGATGGCCCGTGGAACAACACTCACAAACCTTAGAGAGGATGTGGTATGGCTGGTTACCGACCGCAAAAACGTTGACTTTATTGAAGGTTCCGCATGGAGAAGGATCGGCGTCCTGGGAGGTACCACGGTAGTGCCGGGAGTAATCCGCGGCGGTAATAATAAATCCGAAGTAAAATGGATGATCGGAGTAAAGGGTGATGTCCCCCTTAAAATTGTGGTAACATCGCAAAAAGGTGGTACAGCGGTACAAGAATTAACAATAAAGTAGGGAGGAACCTGAGATGAAAACAATACTATTCCGCACCGGACAAACTATTGCCATAGCCGCAGTGCTTTGCTGCATGACAATTAATCCGGCAGAAGCCCAGAAAAAACTCCAGATGAACATGGGTGGATATCGTGGCGAACTTGATTTCCCGATCTCCTGGAAGCGCTACTACTCATATGCCGAATGGACAAAGATTATGCATGATATGCAGAAGCAGTACCCCCACCTGACCGATATAGAGAGCATCGGAAAAAGCCGGATGGGCAGGGACCAGTTTCTGCTGACCATATCAGCTAAAAGCACCGGATCTCACGACCAGAAGGCCGCGATGTGGGTTGACGGGGCTATTCATGGCAACGAAGTGAACGGAATTACCTGTTCGCTGTATCTGGCATGGTACCTGCTTACCCGCTACGACTACGACCCATATGTACATAACCTTGTGAACCGTTACACATTCTACATACTGCCGGGTCTCAATGTCGATGCAAACGAAGGATATGTGGTACACCCCAATACCGAAAACAATCCGAGGGAACCATACCGGCCCGAGGATAATGATGGTGATGGATTGTACGATGAGGATCAAACCGAAGATGTTGATGGCGACGGAGAGCTCACCACCATGTACAGGGAGGACCCTAAGGGCGACTTCAGGCTATCAGCCGACAAGCGAAGGTTCATAAGGGTGGAGGACGACAGTTATGTGGGACTAAGGTTTACACGTATCGGAGCCGAAGGCTATGACAATGACGGCGACGGTCAGATAAATGAAGACGACCTTGGAGGTCCCGACCCCAACAGGAATTTTCCATACGGTTGGAACCAGCGTGACGGAGAATACTATCCGCTCTCCGAACCTGAAACCCGTAATGTCTTCGAATTCCAGCTTAAAAGGCCGAATATCTTTGCTTCATTCCATTATCACAATACCGGAAGACTGATAATGTTTCAGGCCCCGCCTGCAGTCCGCTCAACACCTGAAGTTCAGGCTCAGAACAATCAGGCCGTCGCAACCAGACTGGCAGAAATGAGGGAAACCAACAAATATGCCCAGCTATATTCGAGGCAGGTAGCTCCCGAATACCGTCACGATATGGATGTTCAGACAAAGATAGTCACCGATGGTGCTTTTATCCTTAAAAACTATGAACCTACAATTGGCGGGCTCACAGGGCAGGCACATGCTTCAGCCTACTATATGCTGGGAGCATACAGTTACCTGATGGAACTTTGGGGATCCCCCGCTCCATTTGCCGACATGAATGATGACGGCAGGGTTAGCGAGGAGGAACTACAGAACTGGCTCGACCTCGATCTGCAGGGAGCCGGATGGATTGAACCCTATCAGTTTGACCACCCCGACTTCGGTCCTGTCTGGATGGGAGGAACCATGCGCAAACATATCGGACGCACGCCTCCCTCGAGATACATTGAACAGGAAGCCGAAAAGAACGTCCTCTTCGTACTCTATTGTGTAAACCAGTTCCCGGTTGTAAAAATCGACAAGGTAGAGATCGAGCCGGTAACCGCCGATCTGTTCAGGGTGAGCGTAACCGTGGCAAATGACAAGATCTACCCCACCTCCTCCGACATGTCAGTCCAGCTCAACAGGGCTGTCCAGGACAAACTTACTGTCAGCACCGCACCGAACATAACAATCATACCTCTGGGAGTATCTCCTGCAAGGGCAGGGGCAAGAGGTGCCGGCGCTGGTGCCGGCCAGACAGCTATGATGGCTGCTCCGCAGAGCAGGGTCACCAGCAGCAGGGAACTCCAGTTCAGACTCAGAGGCCAGGAGAAACTGACATATACCTATATGGTTTCAATGTCAGGCAACTCGGGATGGATGGAATTTGACATCTGGTCGAAAAATGGCGGAACCGACAAGAAAAGGGTTGATATAAAAATAAAATAGACAACCAGCAACTTATTGATTATCTATTGTTAACTCAAGAGGCCGGTAGTGGTTTTCATCCATTCCGGCCTCTTCCTGTTGCCAGAAAAGATGAACATGGTTGGAAGAATCAAAAAATGGTTATTATCTTTGATAGGAAATATCTGTCAGCTATGAAACGAAAAATGCTGTACGCAGCCGGCTTTATCCTTATGGCAGTATCGCTTACTTCCTGCGAAGAATGGTTTAATGACTGCGAGGTCTGCAAACAGGTGACCTATGAGAACGGCAACGTTATAAATCAGACTTCGGGAACTGAGTATTGCGGAACCCAACTACTTGCCATCAAGGCAACGCCGCCTGTAACCATTGGCAACACCACCACGCAGTGGGAATGCAACTGATCAGTACCTTACTCCGATAAGGGTAACATCGTCAACCTGCTGATTATCCCCCTGCCACTCAATGAACAGCTCATTGAGCTTTTCGCCCTGACTTATCATCGGCATCCCCGAAATCTTTGCCAGTACCTCCTTCAGCTGACCGGTCATGAATTTCCTCTGATCGGGTCCTCCAAACTGGTCGGCGTATCCGTCGGAAAAGATATAGAAACAATCTCCCTTCTGCAGTTCAATGGTCTGAAGCGTGAAATCGGTCATCCTGTAATGAATTGCCACCGGCATCTTGTCGGGCCTGTAATGGACCAGTTCATTGCCCCTTATGAGGTACAGCGGATTATTCGCACCGGCAAAATAGAGTGTTGATGTACTGAAGTCAATGGTAACCACAGCCATATCCATTCCGTCTTTAACCTTATCATCCTCTTCCGACTGCTTTAGGGCTGCAATTATCTCACTCCTCAGGTTATTGAGTATCTGATCGGGCATTACTATGTTTTTGGCAAGTACCAGTTCATTGAGCATTGTTACCCCCAGCATGCTCATGAATGCTCCCGGCACTCCATGACCGGTACAGTCGGCAGCTATTATTATCTGCAGGTTATCCTTGCGTGTAACCCAGTAGAAGTCGCCGCTGACAATATCGAGAGGCTTATAAAGGACAAAATGGTCAAGGTCATCGCTGAAGAGTTCCAGCGAAGGCAACAGGGCTGTCTGGATACGCTTCGCATACACAATACTGTCGGTAATGTGCTTTTTCTGGTATGCAATCTGGTCACGCTGCATTGCGGCAATATCCCTCTGCTTCTCAATCTCATCCTTCTGGGCGCTGATTGTCCTGTTCTTCTCCTCGAGCCTGATGTTGGCCTCCTTCTTAATCTTATAGTTCCTGTAAATATTATATGCAAGGAAGACGAAAAGCAAAAGCACAAAGCATACAAAATAGAGAATCAGCTTTTGTTTCTCAAGGGTAGCAAGCTGTATCCTGATTTTCTCTTCCTGTTCGCCTATGAGAGCAAGCTGTTCATTAAGCTTCGCCACCTGCACGGCTATCTCCGACCTCTGGGTTTCAAGTACGGCTTTCTGTTCGGTCACCTCTTTCTGCTGAACCTCAATTACCCCCCTCTGAGCCGAAATCTCCCTTCCGAGGCGGTTTATCTGTGCCAGCTGATAATCAAGCTGACGCTGCTTGTCGCCAAGAATCTTCTCCTTCTCTTCAATCTCCAGGTCCAGGCTGTCGAGCAGAGCCTTCTGCATCAGTATCTCGGCCTTCTGTGCCTCGATCACCTCCTGCTGCTGCCTTATCTGCTGCTTCTGCATCTCTATCTCCTCCTGCGCCTTGTCGAACAGGTTTTCCCAGTCCTCCTTTGTCTTTATGGCCATAAAGAGGAAATTCTGGTTAACCGACATTCCCGCCTCCCTGATCTTGTCTTCATGAGCCTGGAACCTTGGTTTCCCCTCAACAACTATGAAGTTGATCATCGATTCATTAAACTCATACCCCTCGGTGATAAGCATTGTCTGCTCTCCCTGAAGCTTCTCCTTAACCTTCCTTAGGTCGAAACCGCTGTTTTTGTTTACATAGAGAATCTGAACCGGAATAATTTTGTCCTCGTCCCTGAAATATACAACATCAACAGGCTTCTCCTGTATTCTGGTGCGGGTTCTGGCAAGATTTCCCATCTCCCAGAACAGGGCCGCATTATTGTCAAGTACCCCTATCCGGAAGAACTCCTTATCCTGTAACCCCTCACCATAATCGATATACCGTGCCATATCGAAGATGTAGAGAGCCCTGGTTGAATTGTCAAAACCACCCTGTGAAAACAGGGGCCATGCCATAGAGAATAACAGTGCGGTTACCGGCAGGATGCGTGAAAATCTCAGATGATTTTTCATTTCGGAAGTGTGTTAGAGGCTTTTATGAGGTTTGCTTTTCCAAATGTACAAATTTGATTGGTTCCCATGAAAAAATTTTGTTGATATTTTGTTCATAACTGCACGCTTTTGGCTCCCCTACCTCATATCTGATTACTATTTTTACATCCTGAGAACCACTTACCCGTCAAAAATGTTTAACCTCAACCAATCGGAACTTGAAGGAAAGCACATAGTTGTAGTCGATGATGATATTCCCTCGGCAAAATACTATGAAACCATTCTGAGGAACCAGGGGGCTGAAATCACCATTCTGAAGACGGGACGCGAGTTCAACGACTTCATATCCCAGGCCGGCGGCAGAAGCGACATTGTGATAATGGATTTTCTTATTCCCTTCATGAACGGGGTCGATTGTACCAGGCTTTTCAGGCGTGAAGATAAAACCACACCGGTTCTCATGATCACTGCCTACTGTTCCGATCAGATAAGGCGGGATGCCTTCATTGCCGGGGTCGACGATTTCCTGCTTAAGCCGGTTATGCCCGAGAAGCTTATGCTGTCTATTGCCAGACAGATTACCAGACAGAAGCAGGTGAGTGTATAAACTCTCCTACAACTCCCCGGTAACCGATCTTCTTATCGTAAGGAATTCAGCATACAGCTTCTCCAGCCTCTCTATCATCTCATTGCCCTCCTGCTCCAGTCCGTTTGACAGGTAAATATCAGCTATCCGCGACGCATACTGCAAGGCTGTCTGTATCTCATACTCGGCCGAGAGAACAATTCCGGGCCTCTGTGATAAGAAATACTCAGTCCGGCCAAAAAAATCGCCAACGGCCTCTGTGGCAACCTCAACGGCCCGTTCAGGTAACCCGGCTGCAAAGAAGGCCGAAACAATATCAGGGGAAAACATGTCGTGGGGTATCTTGCTGAAAGGCAGTTCACTGATGCAACGCTCCAGCACTTCGGCAGCCTTTTCCCTGTCGCCTTCCGATGCAAGGGCCGATGCCAGTCTGGCATAGTTGTGACGTGCCCTTATTACTGTGATTGTACGCTTGTGGTAATAATCGAGGTAAACATCAGGGTCGCTGGCTCCTCTCCATCTGAACCGGTTCATGAGGTTTTCATAAAGTATGGCTGTGTCTATCCTGCCGTAGTCGAGCCAGTTCCTGTTGTGCGACCTTACGGGAACCAGCCTGTATGCAATCCCCTCAAGCTGAAAGTACTCCTCCAGCCCCATGGCATCATTATGATATCCTGTAACAAAGTAAACCGGTCTTTCCCATTGGTTGCCTGCAAGGAGGTCGAGAACCATCATCTGGCTTTTCAGTATGGAGTTCCCCTTGAGGGTGATGTCGATGTGGGGAACAATCAGGTCGGCATCCTCAGGCTTTACTGTGCCGCTGGCAAGTACCTTCTCCCTGTCAACCGGAATCCTGATGGTCCTTGCCGGAATGTAGTCAATCTCCTCGGTTGCCGATACCCTTATCTTCGAATCCCTGCTTTCGCTCCTGAAAAAATCGATAACAAGGCTGACATCGACCGGTTCCCTGATCTTCTCAACAATAAATACCTGATTGTTGATCCCGTCGTAGTATTTCTCAACAGGCAGGGATAATGGCAGCGGATCGGACTCATATGCCTTCTGCTTCATCTGGTCAATATACCAGTCGGTATTCAGCAGCATGAGGTTACATACCCTCACATCGGTCCTTACACCTTCCACCTCCTGTGCGTACCACAGGGGAAAGGTGTCATTGTCGCCATTTGTAAAAAGTATGGCACCAGGGGCACATGAATTCAGGTAATTCGATGCAACGTCAACGGTAAGGTAACGGCCCGACCGGTCGTGGTCATGCCAGTTTTCGGCGGCCATTATTGCGGGAACCGCTAAAACAGATATAATGCCGGCCATCACGGCAGCGACACCTCGATTTAGAACCCGCGATAACAGCTTATATACCCACAGAACACCTATTCCGATCCACATGGCAAATGCGTAAAACGACCCCGCATAGGCATAATCGCGTTCCCGGGGCTGGTTTGGACTCTGATTAAGATATATCACTATGGCCAGCCCTGTAAGCACAAAGAGCAACATCACTATCCACCAGTTCCTGATGTCCCTGTTAAGCTGGTAAAAAAAGCCTGCAAGCCCCAGCAGCAGGGGCAGGAGAAAATATCTGTTCCTTGACTGGTCATTCTTCATTTCGGCTGGCATGGCTTTTTCATCTCCGGTAAACGGCCTGTCGATGAACCCAATGCCGGTAATCCAGTTACCGTTTATTGATCCGCCATAGTTCTGCACATCGTTCTGCCTTCCTGAAAAATTCCACATGAAATACCTCATGTACATAAACCCTATCTGGTAGCCAGCCATGAATCTTAGATTCTCAATAAATGTTGGCTTTCTTTCAATGCGCCTCTCTCCGGTCGAAGGATCGGTAACCTGAACGGGTTTGCCCTTAACTATGCCCCATTCAATATACTTGTCAATATGGTCCTGCTGATCGCTCCACATTCTGGGAAAAATAGTGTTAAAGCGCTCATCATAAACCCTTTCCACTGAGCGGTTTGTAATAACATACCTGTTACCCGACCGGTTCCAGGTGGGTTTGCCTTCGGTTGTATACTCAACCACGGGCGCGTTGTAATAGTGCCCGTATAACAGTGGCCGCTGACCATACTGTTCGCGGTTGAGGTAATAAATCAGGTTGAAAATGTGTTCGGGATTATTCTCATCCATTGGAGGATTTGCAGACGATCTTATCAGTATCAGGGCAAAAGAAGAGTAGCCTATAAGTATCACCAGAAGTGATGTAAGGGCAGTGTTCAGCAACCGGCGATACCTTTTTGATGCTACCCGGGCCAAATACCCGAAAACGATCAGTATTATGATGTTCGCTGCAGCCGAGCCTGTCAGAAGCCATATCCCGGCCAGAGCCAATGCTGTAAATGTAATTACAGCGACCTTAAACGTACCCGACGACCTGTCCATCGACCACCGCACAGCCATAATGACTGCAACAGTCAGAAACAGGGCATAAATCAGAATGCCCGAGTTAAAAGGCATGCCTAACCCGTTGATAAAGAGCAGCTCAAATTTCGAAGCCACTATCAGAACTCCCGGTATAATTCCATACATAATTATCACAAGCAAGGCCAGGGAAACAGCAAGTGAAATAACAAAACCCTTCCAGCTAAAGCTGTGCGTCCGGAAATAGTAAACAAACACAATAGCCGGGATTACAAGAAGATTTAGCAGGTGCACCCCAAGCGACAGTCCCATAAGATAAGCAATCAGTATCAGCCACCGGTCGGCGTGCTCCTCTCCGAAGCTCTCTTCCCACCTTAAAATCGCCCAGAAAACTGCGGCTGTGAAAAGTGACGAGGTAGCATAAACCTCACCCTCAACTGCTGAAAACCAGAATGTATCGGAAAAGGTATAGGAAAGGGCACCTGTTACCCCGGCGGCCATCACCGCAATGATATTTTGCCTCGCCATATCAGTCTCCCCCGTGCTGAAAAGCCGCCTGGCAAGGTGAGTTACCGACCAGAACAGGAAAAGTATTGTAAAGGCGCTGGCCAGAGCCGATAAAGCATTTGCCATAAGGGCCACCCTTGTTACGTCACTGCCGGCAAACAGAGTGAAGAAGCGACCCATAAGCATGAATACCGGAGCACCCGGAGGATGGCCAACCTCAAGCTTGTAAGCCGCCGCAATGAATTCACCGCAGTCCCACAGGCTGGCCGTCGACTCCATTGTCATCAGGTATGTAACCGCTGCTATGGAAAATACCCCCCAGCCGGTAATATTGTTTATTCTTCTGAACTCATTCATGCTTACCAGGTATATTCGGAATAACAGTATAGCGGCGAAAATAGAAAAATTTTGAACACCCCGTTACCTGCAGGTGTTTTATGTAAAACCGATCCGAATTCATAAATTTGGAGCCTGCAGAAAAAGAGAATGAGATTAACAAAGAGATATATCACACCCCTGCTTATCCTTCTTGTATGGCAATATGCGCCGGCTCAGTTCTATGATACAGGTACCGATCCTGCCTCACTACGCTGGAGAGAGATAAGAACGGCCGGTTTCAGGGTGGTTTTTCCGGAAGGACATGAGCGCCAGGCCGGACTCACGGCAGATTACCTCAGAAAATCAATGGATGAACTGGAGCAATTGTATAAAATGCCGCCAAAACGATTCCGTACAGATGTGGTTCTGCATCCATTCTCCTTTGAATCGAACGGGTATGTCGGTTATGCTCCACGACGGATGGAACTCTTCCCAATGCCTGACCAAAACAGCCTGCCGGCTGATAACCTTAAACTGCTAACCCTTCATGAAGCCGTTCACGTGGTACAGTTCATGTCGCTCCAGCAGGGTTTCAATGGAGTTGCATCAAGATTGGGTGGCCAGCAGTTTACAGGGCTTACCGCTGCCCTTATGCCTTTCTGGTTCTATGAGGGCGATGCAGTGCTTTACGAGACACTGCTCTCCCCTGCCGGAAGAGGAAATAACCCCTCCTTCAACAAGGATCTGAAGGCTCTCTATACCTCCGTTCCCGGAGGTTACTCATTCAACAAAATGCTTCTGGGTTCGTACAGAGACTACACTCCCAATCACTATATGTACGGCTTCCGTATTATGGAATACTCCAGGGCAAAATACGGTAACGACCTCTGGAGAAACAGTCTCGCATTTACCGCCGCACGACCTTACCTGCTTAACCCGCTTAATGTACACCTCAGCAAATCAGCATCCCTCTCCAAGAAAAAACTATTCGAACAAACCTTCACAGAGCTCAGCAGATTATGGCATTATGATCTTCAGGCTGAAGCCCCTGTTCAATACACCAGTATATCGTCGTATAATAAAGGCGATTATGCAAATTACTTCTCTCCTGTATTTGTCGGACAAGACTCCATAGCTGTCCTTAAATCATCATTTTCAAGTCCATCATCTATTGTTTTACTTACGGCTGATGGAGAGGAAGAGAGAGTATTAGGCTTCACAGGTTATCTGCCCGATCAGGTCATTTCGGCAGGGGGAGGAAAAATAGTCTGGTCCCAGTTCCAACCCGATCCGCGTTGGGAGAACCGTAATTACTCATCGGTTTACATGCTCGAGACCGCCACGGGTACTATAAGAAGTCTCATAACCGCGTCGAGATTGTCTTCTCCGGCAATCAGCAGCGACGGATCGAAGATGGCCGCTGTTGAAAACAGTGTAATGAATGAAAACCACCTGGTGCTTATTGACCCTGCTACCGGTCAAATCACCCGCCGGATACCAACACCCCAAAATGGTTTCGCACAGAGGCCTCAATGGGCTGATGACACCCTGTCAGTTACTGTTATTCTATTAACAGACAAGGGTGAAGGGGTATTTACCTATAGTCTAAAGGAAGATTCATGGGTATGCAATATTGAGCCTGCCTACAACGACCTTCAACAGGCACTGGTAAGAAATGACACTACCTTCTTTATATCCTCATCAGGAGGAACCGACAATCTCTTTATGAAGCTGCCCGGTGGAACCATTAGAAAGGTTACAGGGTCGGCGTATGGAGTCGGCAGCTTTTCAATCAGCGGGGTAACGGTTGTATTATCAGATTATAGTCATAATGGATTCCGCGCTGTTATTACCGGCATTGAATCGGTCGATGTGAATTACCATGACCCCTACAGGCCGGCAGCATCATTTCTCGACAAGATCGAGGTTCAGGCAACCCCGGACCGGGAGGAGGCCGTGACCGTTTTGTATGAATCTGCCCCGTACCGCAAGTGGCTGAACATATTGAACATTCACAGCTGGGTGCCGCTGTATTTCGACCTCGATGAGGTTAATTCAAATCCGTCGGCAGTCACTCCCGGGTTTACACTTTTCTCTCAGAATCTGCTTAGTACAGTGACAGCCACAGCCGGGTATGAATATTCTGGCGGAGCACACAGATTCCATACAGGATTTACATGGAAAGGGTGGTACCCTGTTGTTAAGTTCAGTGCCAGTTATGGAGGTGACCCGCAGATTATAAGGGGCTCAACCACCGGTGTAAACCCCTCGGTTATTGTACCTGATATTGAACTGAAAACCGAAACATATGTGCCGCTCACCTTTAGCAGAGGTGCTTATACCCAATATCTCAGACCATCTGTTTCGCACCGGTACAGGAACAGGTATATCTACCAGGAGGAGCTTGATCAGTTTGATTACGGGCAGGTTTTTCTGACCGGGGGATTTTACTTCTCTAACAGCAGAAGATCGGCATATCGCGATATATTTCCGCGGTTTGCACAGGCAATAGACTACGCATACACGGCCTCGCCTTTCGACTCTGAGTTATACGGTCCCGTAAGCAGTCTTCGCACGGCATTCTACTTCCCGGGCATACTTAAAAACCACGGTCTCAGGGTGCGTCTTCAGACTGAATCGCAGGTTCCGGAAAAATTCATACAATTCAACCGGATAGACTTTCCCAGAGGATACTCAGGAATTATTTCGGAAAAACTGGAGACCTTCAGTGCTGATTATGTATTTCCCATTGCCTATCCCGATATTTCAGCCGGGAGTATTCTTTATGTGAAGAGATTCAGGGGAGGCATGTTCGTTGATGCCTCGAAAGGCCGGCGAAACCGATATATCGAAACGAGCCGGTTTAATCCCGGTCCTGAGATGTTTTCATCTTTTGGAGGAGAACTGATTGCCGATTTCAACATTCTCAGGATTCCGTTTGACATTTCAGCCGGAGTCCGGGGTATCTACCTCCCGTCGGAAGGCAGATCGGTGGCAGAAGCGATTTTCAGTGTTGACGTTTATGGTTTCAGCCTTGGGAAAGGTAAAAGGGAAAGGCTTCCCTGGCTATAGATAACCCTCGCGGAGCATCATGGTGGCTGTGCTTCTGATTGTCTCCCAGGCTTCCTCCACATGTTCCATGGTAACATTTGTCTGCCCGGTCACCATTCTCAGCAGGTACTTTCCGTCTATTACGGTGTGTGTCAGGTAGATCTTCCCGCTGTCATTAATCATGTGATTAAGTTTCTCATTTATTTCATTATGCCTGTGTGAGGGGACTTCCTGCGGTATAAACCTGAAGCAAACCGTGTTGAAGAGAGGAGGGCGAATAAGTTCAAAATTGCCATCCGACTTAACCATTCCCGCCAGTGTTGAGGCAAGCGTAATATGAAACCGTATCTTCTCCCTTATTCCTTCCATTCCATAGCACCTGATAACCCACCAGAGTTTGAGTGCCCTGAACCTTCTACCCAGTGGTACTCCCCAGTCGCGGTAATCATTTACCGTACCCCGCGTAAGGGTTTTAAGGTACTCGGGCAGGATTTCAAAGGTACGGATAAGGTGTGCTGCGTCGCGGACGAAATATACCGAGCAGTCGAAGTTGGTGAACATCCATTTGTGGGGATTGAAAACCAGGCTGTCGGCCATGGCCGATTCCACGGCAAGATATCTGAATTCAGGCAGGAGCAATGCCGTACCTGCAAGTGCTGCGTCAACATGAAGCCATACTGAGTGCTCCCTGCATATCGCAGCAATTTTCCCGACAGGATCGACGGCTGTTGATCCCGTAGTACCAAGTGTTGCCACCACGCAGCACGGAACATAACCACTGGCCTTGTCGGCCAGAATTGCTCCGGCAAGCGAGTCTGCATCCATCGACCCGTCTGGAAGTGTTCTGATTTTCACAAGGTTATTCCGCCCCAGACCTGCAACTTTTACCCCTTTTTCAACCGATGAATGTGTTTCAGCCGATGCATAAACCCTTAGTCTGGCTCCATGCACGTGACCTTCCTCATTTATTGCAAAACCGGTTGTCCTTTCCCTGGCAGAAATGAGGGCGCATAGGGTCGCCACCGATGCCGTATCGTGTATAACACCTTCAAATACAGCGGGCAGACCCATCGCATCACGCAGCCAGTTCAGCACTCTCTCTTCAAGCTCAGCCGCAGCGGGAGAAGTTTCCCATATCATGCACTGTGCGCCGAGTGTGGCGGTAATCATTTCGGCCAGAACTGAAGGCGGGCTTGTATTTGCCGGGAAATAGGCATAGAAGTTGGGGCTTTGCCAGTGTGTTATGCCAGGCATGATAACATTGAGAAAATCATTGAAAACCCTGTCAAAACTTTCAGCCTCAGCGGGAGGAGATTCCGGAATTTGCCTGAATATTTCGCCTGGCTTAACCCCCGGTTTTACCGGGAATGACTCAACATTGTCCATGTACCAGGCCATCCAGTCAACCAGTTCATGGGCGTATTTGCGGAAATCACTGGTATTCATCTCTTTACGACCTTGCCGATTCGGCCAGGAGAATAATACTGTTCATCTTGACCTCAATAACACCACCTGTGATTTCGAAGAACAGAAATTTTCCCTGAAAGTCGACAACAGTTACAGTACCGCTTTCAAGCGTTGATATAATTGGAGCATGATCGCGCAACACCTGAAATGATCCTTTGGCACCAGGCACCCTGATTGACCTGATTTTACCAGAGTATACCCTGGCGTCGGGAGTTGTTATCTCAAGATTCACCTGCTTTTATATTATGCATATTCTATAAGGTCCCTGCCAGGAGCTTTTCTCCCTTTTCAATGGCATCCTCAATTGTGCCGACGAGCATGAAAGCAGCCTCGGGATACTGATCAACCTCTCCATTTAGTATCATATTGAATCCCTTTATTGTATCCTCGATTGATACCAGTTTCCCGGGGATATTGGTGAAATTCTCTGCAACATGGAAGGGTTGTGAGAGGAACCGCTGCACCCTCCTTGCGCGGTGAACCACCTGTTTATCCTCCTCTGACAGCTCGTCCATTCCCAGAATTGCAATTATATCCTGCAGTTCATTATAGCGCTGCAGTATCTCCTTAACCCTCTGGGCACATTTGTAATGGGCCTCACCTACTATGTCGGGAGTGAGTATCCTCGAGGTTGATTCTAGGGGGTCGACAGCCGGATAAATACCGAGTTCAGATATTTTCCTGCTGAGAACTGTTGTTGCGTCGAGGTGTGAAAATGTTGTGGCCGGAGCAGGGTCGGTAAGGTCATCGGCCGGAACATACACCGCCTGTACGGAAGTGATTGATCCGTGACGGGTAGATGTGATTCTCTCCTGCATTACACCCATTTCGGTTGCCAGTGTAGGCTGATATCCCACTGCAGAAGGCATTCTGCCCAGCAGGGCCGACACCTCCGACCCGGCCTGGGTAAACCTGAAGACGTTATCCATGAAGAAAAGGATATCGCGACCTCCTCCGCTCGTTTCGTCGCCATCGCGGAAAAACTCTGCTACCGATAATCCCGAAAGGGCTACTCTTGCCCTTGCCCCAGGAGGTTCATTCATCTGCCCGAACACCAGTGCAAGCTTTGATTCCCTGAGTGCTTCATAGTCAACTTTCGAAAGGTCCCATCCACCCTTCTTCATATCCTCAAGAAACTCCTTCCCGTAGTTTACAACTCCGGCTTCGAGCATCTCGCGCAGAAGGTCATTTCCCTCCCTCGATCTTTCACCCACGCCTGCGAATACAGAGAGGCCCGAGTATGCCTTTGCAATATTGTTTATAAGCTCGAGGATCACCACCGTCTTGCCCACACCTGCTCCACCGAAAAGGCCGATCTTCCCTCCCTTTGAGTATGGCTCAATGAGGTCGATTACCTTTATGCCGGTAAAGAGAACCTCCTTCTCGGTTGAGAGTTCCTCATACTTCGGAGGTTTACGGTGGATGGGGTATCCGTTTTTCTTGTCGAGCGGGCCCATTCCGTCTACAGGAATACCCGTTACGTTCATAAGCCTGCCCTTAATCTGGTCGCCCACAGGCATCGTTATGGGTTTTCCTGTCGCAACAACCTCCATCCCCCTTCTCAGACCGTCGGTTGAGTCCATGGCAATGGTTCTGACAGTATTCTCACCAACGTGCTGCTGGCACTCAACTACCAGGGTAGCTCCGTCGTCCCTTTTAATTTCAAGGGCATCGAGAATTCCCGGCATCTCTTCACCTGCTCCGGTAAATGTAACATCAACCACCGGTCCTATTACCTGGCTGATAAATCCTTTGACTTTTGACATGAAGCCGAATAGTTATGTAATACACAAAGTTAATTTTTTTTGCCAATAGCCTGCAAAAAAAAGAGGTACTACATTTCTCCGGACAGGAAACATAATCACACTATTGTCAAAGATTTTTGAGTGTTCCTCAAAAATACATTGCGATTTGCTTTGATTAATTTATTTTTATGACATGAACATGTAATAAAAACCTTAATCTCTTTCCGTCATGAAGAAACTTCTGATAATCATTAGTGTATCATTTTTGGCTATTACAGTTGCGGAGGCTCAGTTTACAAAAGCAGGCGGGGGTCTAAGCTACAGCACCGGTGTCTATTTTCATAATGAGAGTGTTGACGTGAGCCACAAGACGGCGAACCCGGCCATAGCCTTCAAGGGCATATATGAATTGTCTCTGCCTGTTCACCTGTCTCCTTCACTCAATATTTTCCTGCCCAGGGTGACGGAGGTTTTTGAGTCGAAGCAGACTATCTCAGCCATTCTGCTTGATGTAAATGCACACTACGTATTTAATTCACTTGACAGATTTGAGTTCTATGCCCTTGCAGGTCTGAATGTCACATATCTCAGGAGTAAGTGGAAATATGAGTTCACCCCGGGCGATCCTCAAACCGATGCATCATCGGAGACTATACCGGGACTAAACATCGGCGTCGGAACCTACATGAAGGCGACCGAGCAGCTGGATGTATTCGGTGAATTCAAATACATACTCAGTTCACGCGATCAGTTTATACTTACGGCAGGGGTGTTGCTGAATCTCGACTGGTTGAAGAAGAACGAGAACAAGATTTTCTGAGGCAATTACATGTTGCGCCCGATAAGGCCGGAGGCGAGCTGCAGAAGATTCTCCTTCCTGTCGGTTTTTACCGCAACCTCATTAAAATATCCGAAGGCTTTGCCGATATACTCCCCGGCAATCTCCTCAGATAGCTTTTTCATTCCAAGTGAATCATATATTTCACGTACTTCTGCGACTTTCTGATCGGGGTCAAACTCCCTTGCAGATATGAGTTCCTGCAGACGTTTCAGCTCTTCACCCTGAGCGGTTTCGAGGGCCTTTATGAGCAGGAGGGTTTTTTTATTGGAAACAATATCTCCTCCTGTTTTCTTACCGAAGGAACCGGGATCGGCATATACATCGAGCAGGTCGTCCTGGACCTGGAATGCCAGGCCCAGATTTTTGCCAAATTCGTACATAAGTCCGGCATCTCGGTCGGAAGAGCCCCCTATAATTGCCCCTGTTTTGAGACATGCAGCGAGAAGCACGGCGGTTTTAAGCTCAATCATCCTCAGGTACTCCTGGAGGGTTACGTATGGCCTCCGTTCATACTCCATATCGAGTTGCTGCCCCACACAAACTTCAGTGGCTGTGCGGTTATACAGCCGGAAAACCCTTATAACCGACTCCTGAGGAGCCTGAAGGATACACTCGTTTGCAATGAAAGCCATTACATCGCCAGAGAGAATTGCCTGATTCAGGTTCCATTTTTCATGTACCGTTGGATATCCCCTTCTGAGGTGGGCATTGTCCATAATATCATCGTGCACCAGTGTGAAGTTATGGAAAACCTCGAGGCCGATAGCCGGCATCAATGCTTCCTCAGGCCTGTCGCTGAAAAGGTTGCATGACATTAGTGTCATTAGCGGACGAAGGCGCTTCCCTCCAACTGAGAGTATATACCTGACAGGTTCGATGAGCCTTTCGGCTTCATTGTTGCAGGGGAGGCCTGCTATTCCCCTGCCTACAAGATCGGTGAGTTCTTCCCTGGAATACATTGGTCGGGTTTTTTTGCCAGCCGCAAATTTAGAAACAATTCTGAGGCAGATGGCAATTTGCTGTTGATATAGTCTGCACCTCCATTTGAGAAAGATAGCTGATTTTTCTGATCCTGATTGGCTCTCCCGGGCTATTTCCTTCCGGGATGAAGATAATATGAGGCAGCCCTGGCAAAGTCAGGCCGGCTAACCCCTGAGGGCCTCAGAACCACTTACAACTTCCAGAATCTGGCTGGTAATTGATGCCTGCCTGGCTTTATTGTACTGCAGGGTCAGGTCGCGTATGAGTTCGGTGGCATTGTCGGTGGCGAGGTGCATGGAGGTCATTCTGGCGCCCTGCTCAGCTGCCGACGAGTCGAGCAATGCCTTGTAAAACTGGATCTTCAGTGATTTTGGTATAAGCTCTGTAACAATTTTATGCTGGTCGGGTTCGTATATGTAATCGGAGATAATTGGCCTGTCATCATCGGGTTTCTCAACCTCAACTGGAAGAAAGGTTTCGGTGGTAAGTTTCTGAAATGCCGCATTCCTGAACTGGTTATACACCAAAACCACCTTGTGGTACCTCATTGACAGAAAGTCGGCCATAATTGCCGATGCAAGCTTTGATACCGTTTCAAATCCCAACCTGCTGTAAAGGTGGTTATACTCCTCCAACTCACAGTTTTCAAGTCTTCGCAGATAATCGAACCCCTTCTTTCCGATAGCGATAAAGGAGAGATTTCCCTTCCGGTACTGTTCGCTGTACTCTGACTTCAGAAGCCGTCCGACCTCCCTTAAAACATTGGCATTAAAGGCCCCGCAAAGGCCCCGGTTAGAAGTCATCACCACAATCAGCACCTTTTCAGGGTTCTGGATCCGGCCATATACGTTCTCCTCGCCTGTTTCAGAAAGAGTGCGGGCAAGGCCTGCCAAAATATCCCTGAGCTTGTCGGCATACGGTCTCAGCATAACAATCCTGTCCTGTGCCTTCCTCAGTTTAGCGGCAGCCACCATTTTCATGGCCGACGTTATCTGGCGGGTCGATTTGACAGATGTAATCCTGTTCCGTATTGCCTTAAGGTTTGCCATCTAATCCTTTTTCATTTTACCTATTACTGATGTTGCGGTTCTCTCGAGAGCGGCTGTGATATCTTCATTGATAATTCCCTCTCTTATCTGATCGAGCAAGGCGCGGTGCGACTCTTCCAGTTCGTTGAGGTAGAGGGCTTCGAATTCCTTTACCCTCTCCTTATCCAGATCCCTTAGCAAACCACGTGTACCGCAGTATATTATTGCCACTTGTTTTTCAACGGGAACCGGTGAGTATTGTCCCTGCTTCAGTATCTCGACATTTTTCGAGCCCTTGTCAAGTATTGCCAGGGTGGCAGCGTCGAGATCGGATCCGAACTTTGAGAATGCTTCCAGTTCGCGGTATTGGGCCTGGTCGACCTTTAGTGAACCGGCTATCTTCTTCATTGATTTGATTTGTGCATTGCCCCCCACGCGTGAAACGGAAATTCCAACGTTGATAGCTGGTCTGATGCCGGCGTTGAAAAAGGATGATTCAAGAAATATCTGACCATCGGTAATAGAGATTACATTAGTGGGGATGTATGCCGAAACATCACCGGCCTGAGTTTCTATAACGGGAAGAGCAGTAAGCGACCCCCCTCCCCTGACCATTGGTCTGATAGATTCAGGAAGGTCATTCATCCCTGCGGCAACTTCATCAGATTCAATGATTTTAGCTGCTCTTTCAAGTAGCCTCGAATGGAGATAGAAAACATCGCCGGGATAGGCCTCCCTGCCCGGGGGACGGCGCAGGAGCAGCGACACTTCCCTGTATGCCACGGCCTGCTTCGAAAGGTCGTCATAGATAATCAGGGCATCGCGTCCGGTATCCCTGAAATACTCGCCGATGGCAGCACCGGCAAACGGAGCATAGAACTGTGCAGCAGCGGGATCGGCGGCAGTGGCAAGGACAATCGATGTGTACTCCATTGCACCGTATTGCTCGAGAGTTGCGGCGATATTTGCCACCGTTGACCCTTTTTGTCCTATAGCCACATAGATGCAATATACCGGTTTCCCCTGTTTGAAATTCTCCCGCTGGTTTATTATAGTGTCAATAGCTATGGCTGTCTTTCCGGTTTGCCTGTCGCCGATAATCAGCTCGCGCTGCCCCTTGCCTATAGGAATCATGGCGTCAATTGACTTAATACCTGTTTGAAGGGGCTGTTTTACCGGCTGCCTGTAAATAACCCCGGGAGCTTTCCTCTCCAACGGCATTTCATAAAGTTTACCGGTTATCGGCCCCTTGCCGTCGACCGGAAGACCGATAGTATTGATCACTCTCCCAAGCAGGCCTTCCCCCACCATTATTGATGCTATTCTTCCGGTACGTTTCGCTATGTCACCCTCGTTAATCTCCTCCGACGGACCAAGCAGAACGGCCCCGACATTGTCCTCCTCAAGGTTGAGTACAATTGCATTCATGCCGTTACTGAACTCAATGAGTTCATTCGACTGCACATTGCTCAGACCATATAGCCTGGCAATACCGTCACCAACCTGAATGACCGTACCAATCTCCTCAAGTGATGAACCGGCCTGTGCCCCCTGAAGTTGTTCCTTCAGGATCCGTGTTATTTCAGCTGGTTTTATGCTTGTCATACCATCAAAATATATTTCAATTAAGTTTCAACTGCCTGCCATGTCTTTGCGGATTATTTGAAGCTTTTTCCGGACGCTTGCGTCAAAGAGCCTGTCGTCAATCCGTATAATGAACCCTCCAATCAGAGAGGGATCGGTTACTGTCTCCATTTCAACCCTGGTGCTGAAAGCCTTCTCTATCTGGTCCTTTATCTTCGCCAGAAGCCTTGCATCATTTTCAGTTGCGGTGCTCAGGATAACCCTGGTCAGACCAAGGTGCTGCCTTGCCAGTGAGATGTAAAACCTTGCTATGGCTGCCAGGTATTTCTCGCGGCCATTCTTAATAACAATCGTGGCAGCACTGAGAGAGAAGGGTGAGATATGCCCTGTAAATGCCTTGTTAAAAATTGCAGTCTTTACCGAAGGAGCGATAGTTGGATTATCGGTAAACTCCCTGAATTCAACGCTGCCGGCTGCATCAAGTAATACCTGCATGTCGCGGCCGGTCTCCTCAACGAGGTCCTTTTCCAGTGCAGTTTCAAATACTGCCCTGGCATATCTTACCGATATCCTGCTTTCATTCATTGTCTGTACTCTAATTCATCCCCTTGTCGATTTCCTTAAGGTAGTTCTCAATGAGCTTCTCCTGTTCCCGCGACGGGGTGAGCCTTTCGCGGAGGATCAGCGATGCAATATCGACAGAAATATCAGCCACCTGTTTTCTGATTTCCATCATTGCTGCCTCCTTTTCCCGTTCTATCGCCAAACGGGCCTTTGCAACGATGACTGAAGCCTCCTGTCCTGCCTTTTCCCTGGAAATCGCAATGATCTTGTCGCCCGATTCACGGGCCTCTCTTACAATTTTATCGCGCTCTTCACGGGCTTCCCGCAATATCGCCTCGTTATCGGCCTGCAGTCTTATCATTTCCTCTCTGGCTTTCTCTGCAGCCAGCAGACTGCTTCTGATCCTTTCGTTACGGGCATGAATGGCGTTGAGTATTGGAGGCCAGGCGTACTTTCTAAGGATGAACAAGAAGATAAGGAATATTACCGTGGTCCACACAATCAGACCCAGCGCCGGTGTTGCCAAACTGTTTCCTGCTACCATATTCAGATAGTTAAAGGATAAATGGGGGCCTGCAGCCAACCGCTGCAGGCTGGTCCCGGTTGATTAATAAACCTAATCAAGCAGTGCTACTACGATTGCAAACAGGGCTGCTCCTTCAATAAGAGCGGCCGAGATAATCATAGCCGTCTGGATCCTCGATGCGGCCTCAGGCTGGCGGGCTATTGCCTCCATTGCACTTCCCCCTATCCTGCCGATTCCCCATGCCGCGCCCAGAACCGCGATCCCTGCCCCTACTGCTGCCAGTGATAATGTCATAGCTAAAAGTTTTGGTTAAACAATATGATTAATGATGTTCTTCAACTGCTATTCCTATAAAGAGTGCCGAAAGAAGCGTGAAAACATACGCCTGCAGGAAGGCAACCAGAAGTTCAAGAAAGTACATGAACAGCACGAAAACAACCGCTCCCGGAAGTACCCACAGCGTTTTGAAAATAAAAATGACACTTACCAGGCCGAGAATAATTATATGGCCGGCCGTAATGTTTGCAAAAAGACGCACCATCAGTGCGAAAGGCTTTGCTATGATGCCGATAAACTCAACTACCATCATTACCGGAAGCAGCCAAACCGGGACTCCGGGTGTGGCGAAGATATGTCTCCAGTAGTTGCGGTTACCGCTGATCTGCGTAACAATAAATGTAAAAAAGGCAAGCACGAATGTAACAGCAATGTTCCCGGTTACGTTGGCTCCGAAAGGTATGAAGGGGATAAGGCCAAATAAATTATTGATCAGTATAAAGAAGAAAACCGTAAGCAGGTAAGGCAGGAACTTCTCAGCTTTATGTTCCCCTACGTTGGGAATTACAATGTCCTCTTTAACAAACAGGACTAAGGGTTCGAGAAAACCCTGGATGCCTCTCGGTTCCGAAACACCTGTGCGCAAGTAGGAGCGCGCAAGGGCAAGAAATAACACCATTGCTACGATGACAGACACAAGCATCGCCGCAACGATTTTTGTAATGGAGAAGTCCAGCGGCCTGTAAACCCCGTTCCCGGAATACCCTTCCGTATGCTCAACGATCCTTCCCTTGTCGGGGCCTTCTGCGGAAACCGAAAAACCCTTATAGTGATGGCCATGTGAAATATGCCGCGACGAGAAAAGATGGAATCCGGTATGCCTGCTGTACAGAATTACCGGCAGATAGACTGACACATGATGTCCGCCGGGTGTGGTAAGAATATGCCATTCATGTGAATCACCAATATGGTCGAGAATGAATTCTGTTACCGGAAACTCATCTTCTCCGGCAGTATTATCATTTTCTGGATGCCGGGAGTAGGCGCATATTGTTACTGCCAGCAATATGAGTACCATGTATATAATCCTGCCCTTCAACAAAATGTCCGCCAATTAGGGTTTAGTCTTCAGATTCCTTAAAATAAGAAAGAGAGCTGTTATAGTAAATGATAAATATACAACAAAAAAGAGTAAAAGACCCGCGGTATTGCTGTTTTTTAGCACTCTGAACCAGATGACCGCAACGGCTGCTGCAACAACAAACTTCAGCGATATGGCTGCGAGTGAAATAAGGCCTCGGAGGTCGGGCTTGCCGGTACCGGCTGAAGAATCAACTGCAATAACGACTGAATAACCCACCAGGAAACAAATGGTCAGGATATAGGAGTTTTCGCCCGGCAAAACCAGAATTAGTATCAGGGCCAACAACGACATTATCAACATGTTCCTGATTACCGGCTTCATGCGATGGCTTCTATTTAATCAGGTCCTTGATTGAGGTATAGATCGCTGCAACTACACCTGCCAGTGAAAGAAGAGCGGTAAAAACCGGTTTTTCCATATTGGCCAGTTCATCAATCTTCATACCTCCCCAAACCGAGACAAGTATGATGACAGCCATCTGAACAGCCATGCCGCTGTACCGGCCGTAGGTACGAAGAGAGTTTTCAGGCCTGTCTTTCTCCTTCTTTTCCTCTGGCGATGTTGTTTCCTCCATTGGTATTATCCTCGCTCATTTTGCAGGTTCCGGTGAATCTAGCTCCCGGTTCAATTGACAGGCGCGATGTGATTATCTCACCGTTTATACGTGAAGAGGCTTTAAGATTGAGCAATTGTTCGACCACAAGCTTTCCTTCCATATTGCCTGAAACCTCAAGATTCTTACAATTTAGTTCTCCCTTAACCCTGCCCGATGGTCCGATTACAACTTTTCCCCTGGTATTGAGATTACCTGTGAGAGCCCCGTCAATTCTGATGTCGCCCGTTGATTTTACATCACCGGTAATCTCAGTGCCATTGCTGATAAGGTTTATTGCAGCGGTGTTCTCTACCTCATTGATCTTAGCCATTTCCTCTGAATTTTTAACTGTTGCATTTGAAAATAACTCACAAATATAAAAACTATTGCGACAGGATGAGAATTAAGGGGGTAAAAGAGTGCACCGGGGTGAACCAGAGTGAGCTAAAGTGAAAACAGGTGAGTCGGGGTAAAGATTTGCAGATGGTTAGTCCATGGGGTCGAATGACCATTTGATATACATTGAACCCCAGGTGAAGCCACCTCCGAAGGCTGCAAGAATGATTTTGTCGCCCTTTTTCAGTTTATGCCGGTAGTCATGGAGGCAGAGCGGGATGGTAGCGGCCGTGGTGTTTCCATAGTTCTCAATGTTTATCATCACCTTTTCCGGCTCAAGGCCCATTCGCCTGCCGGTAGCATCAATAATCCTGAGGTTTGCCTGGTGTGGTACCAGCCAGGCAATGTCTTCAGCCTTAAGATTATTTCTTTCCATTATTTCCACAGAGACATCGGCCATGTTTGAGACCGCAAACTTAAAGACACTCTGTCCTTCCTGGTAAACGAAATGCTCCCTGGCATCGACAGTTTCATGCGATGCCGGACGGGCTGATCCTCCCGCTTTCATGTGCAGGAATTTTCTTCCCGATCCGTCAGTGCGGAATATGTAATCGATAATGCCTGTGTCGTCTTGCGATGGTTCCAGCAGAACAGCACCGGCCGCATCGCCAAAGAGGGTACAGGTTGTGCGGTCGGTATAATCGGTTATTGATGACATTTTGTCAGCCCCTACCACTATTGCTTTTTTTACACTGCCCGTCTCAATGTAGGCAGCTGCAGTTTTAAGGGCAAAGAGGAAACCCGAACACGCAGCACCTATATCGAAGCTGAAGGCGTTCTTTATCCCAACCTTGTCGGAAATAATATTGGCTGTAGCCGGGAAAAACATGTCAGGCGTAATGGTGGCGCAAATAAGAAGTCCGATTTCATCGGGAGAGGTGCCGGTTTTTTCCAGCAAGCCTCTCACGGCCTGTTCACCGAGGTCTGATGACCCCTTTCCTTCTCCCTTCAGTATTCGCCTTTCCCTGATTCCAACCCTCTGCATGATCCACTCGTCGGAAGTATCGACCATCGTAGCTAGTTCGTCATTTGTAAGCCTATATTCGGGAACCCAGGCATGCAGCCCGGTTATGGCAGCTTTAATCTTTTCCATTTGCTAGTGTAAGTTTGATCTTACCGGCCAGGTCGGCCCTGACAACGTTCACTGTTTCAAGGATCATACTCATGATTGCCTTCCTGTTCGAAATGCCATGTCCAATCACTACATTGGCATTTATCCCTATTACCGGGGATCCCCCGATATTTTCAAAATTGAACCTTTCAAAGAAAGGATCAGAAATGTTTCTCTCCTTCAACAGATGATAGAATGCCTCGGCCTCCTTTATTATAACATTACCCACAAATCCGTCGCAAACTATAACATCGGGCATATTTGAGCCAAAAAGCAGATTTCCTTCAACATTACCGGTAAAGTTAAGGTCGGGATGATCTTTCATCAGCTCGTAAGCCGACCTCACTGCAGCCGAACCCTTTGTCTCCTCCTCACCTATATTGATCAGGGCAACGGCGGGATTATCTATTCCCAGCACATGCTTCGCATACATAGAGCCTATAAGACCATACTGAAGAAGCACATCGGGCTTGGTGTCGGGATTGATGCCTACATCGAGCAACAGGGCGGTCCTTCCGGTTATTGAGGGAACCAGGGTTGCCAGGGCAGGCCGGTAAATGCCGGGAATGACATTAACTGTATAACTTGCCCCAACGAGCATTGCTCCTGTATTGCCGGCGCTGGCAAAGCCGTCAATCATGCCATTTTTGAGCATGCCAAAACCCACGGCTATGCTTGAATTCCTCTTCTGTGAAAAAGCCCTGGCCGGGTTATCAGCCATTGAGATTACCTGGCTGGCATGTACGATGTCGAACGCTGAGGGATCAGCACCGAGGCTGGCAAGACTCTCAAGTATCTGTGGCTCATCACCAATGAGTACAAGCCTGATTCCCTCATCCAGTCTGCCCAGAACATCAACAGCTCCTTCCACAACAGCCCGGGGCGCAAAGTCCCCTCCCATTGCATCCAGCCCTATTCTCATTGAGTTCAGATTGAGTTTTTATGCAGTTACCTTCTTCTCAACTACAAGTTTTCCCCTGTAATGTCCGCATTCCGGACAAACCCTGTGATAAAGGACAGCCGAGCTGCAGTTCGAGCATTTTCCCAGCGTTGGCACCTCTGCCTTGTAGTGAGTCCTGCGCTTATCCCTTCTCGTTTTTGAGTGTTTTCTCTTTGGATGTGCCATTTCAGTAATATGTTAATTCTCGTTCAATAACTCTTTTAATTTATCCCATTCCGGCCCTGAACCCGATTCTCCGCCGGAAGCCCCTGCTATTCTCTTAAGCATATCGGGGTCGCATTTGCTCTCTCCTCCTGGGCCGTCGGGATGAACTTTCCTTATAGGCAGGGCAAGGTGAGAGTAATCGTAGATAAACTGGCTGAGATTAAGGTCGGTCATCCCGGCCGGTATTATCAGCAGTTCAGGATCGCTGTCGTCGAAAGATTCGCCGGTTTTTACCACCAGCCGGCTTTCGCTGTCAACTGCCTGCCTGTACTCTCCAAGACACCTGTCACAGGTTACCGTTATCTTACCCGACAGATGAAAGCGAAGATTGTAATTGACTGAAACCTTCTCAAGCTTTACCACCAGGTCGAGTTCGCATTCACGTATCCCCGATTCCTCATAAGTCCTGAAAAAATCGCCATTCACCTGAAATTCATACAAATAGCTGCCTTCCTTCAGCCCGTTTAGCGGTATCGTGTATAACCCTGACATACCCCGGATTTTGGTCTGCAAAAATATAAATCCTATTACAATAAAAAAAATTATCAACAAAAATATAACACTACCCCTCCGAATCAGTCACTTACCGCGTTTTCCCTGCCATTTACTGAAAAACTCTTCCGCCATCGCGACGGCCCATCATCCGACGAGTTTATTGACGTGGTAAACGTGTTCAGCGGAGGCGACCGTCAGATTGTAACCGATAATTTCTCGGGCGGCAATATCACCGCGGTATTCGGAGGCAGCAAAATTGACCTCACTAAAAGCCGGCTCGTGCCTGGCGTCTCCCAGCTTGAAATCACATGCGTTTTTGGCGGAACCGAGATTATTGTGCCGGAAGACTGGAACGTGGTGCTTGACATAACACCAGTGCTGGGCGGGTTCTCCGATGAAAGAAAATTCTCTTCCGGAAGAGCATTCGATGAGGGCAGGCAGTTAATCATCAAAGGAACAGTGGTGTTCGGCGGTGGCGACCTCAAGAGTTACTAAATGGCACATCCGGTATTCCAATACAAATCGAGACTAATGGCATGGTGGCTGGTCTGGCTCCTCCTCGGAGCCGGCCAGTCACTGCTTTTTTATTACGGCTTCGACCGCAACCCGGCTTTAAGCATAACCGACGGCATGGTGTCAATGGTGCTCTTCTCGGCACTGGCACTCGCTGCCTGGTTCCCGCTGAAGTTCCTAAACCGAAACGATACCAGGTTCCCGCTGCTCATTATAAATCTCCTTGCAATCTCAGCGGTAGTGCTCCTGGTATGGATGGGACTGGTTTACCTTATTCTTTCGGGAATCTTCCCTGATACCGGCAATTATGGGGCATTCTGGCGCGGAACAATCTCCCTGAGGCTGGGAACAGGAGTACTCCTCTCCATTCTGGTATTCCTTACCTATTACCTTATTATCAGCTATAAAAACCTGTCTGACAGGAGACTGGGTGAATCGAAACTTGAAAACATCCTTAGGGAAACTGAGCTTAAGATGTTACGCACCCAGATTAACCCCCACTTCCTGTTCAACAGCCTTAACTCGGTAAGCGCACTGACAATAACCGACCCTGACAAGGCAAGGGAGATGGTCATTAAGCTTTCGGAGTTTATGCGGTATGCCCTTGCCAGGAAAGATGAGCAACCGGTAACCCTGCGCCAGGAACTCGAAAACATGAAGCTCTACATCGACATTGAGAAAACCAGGTTCGGTGAACGGCTCATAACAAATGAAACCCTGAGTCGTGAGTGCCTGGAACTGAAAATACCCAACCTGCTGCTTCAGCCGCTTTACGAAAACGCCATCAAGTACGGGGTACACGAAAGTACGGGAACGGTCGAGATCGCAACTACAGTTTACTGTGACTCTCAAAGTGTTGAAATAACAATTTCCAATAATTTTGATCATGATGCCGTAATGCCATCGGGCACGGGAACAGGGCTCAGTAATGTCCGGCGGCGACTCGACCTTGTGTACGGACGTGAAGCATCAATGATAACCCGGAAAGAGAAGGGGAGATTTACCATTACCATGAGACTTCCGGTTAATACCCTTCAATAATCAGACAAAGCAATGGAACCACTGAAAATACTGATCATCGACGATGAGGCTCCCGCAAGGGACATACTCAGCCATTATCTGAAAAACGAAGAGGGTTTTACCCTGGCCGGAGAGTGCTCTGACGGATTCGCCGGACTAAAGGCCATAAGGGAAATAAAACCCGACATCCTGTTGCTCGATATTCAGATGCCCAGGCTCACCGGTTTTGAAATGCTGGAGGTGATGGATGAAAATCCGGTAATAATATTTACCACGGCCTACGATCAGTATGCACTGAAGGCTTTCGAACTAAATGCGGCCGACTATCTTCTTAAACCTTTCACGGCTGAACGGCTTTCCGCTGCCCTGCAGAAGGCAAGGCTCAAATGTGAGGCAGGGAGGCAGGATGGAGGAACACCTTCGGCCGTTATCGAAAAACGACCGGCCGGAGCCCCTTCCCTTACAAGGGTGGTGGTGCGTAAGGGCACTGCAATTAACATCATACCTGTTGACGAAATAAGATACATTGAAGCCCAGGATGATTATGTGATGGTATACTACAGGGGAGGCAAGGCACTCAAGCAGCAGCGTATGAAATTCTATGAGGAATCATTGCCCGATGGAAAATTTGCACGCATACACAGGTCACATATTGTGTCTATCGGTGAAATAGCCCGGCTTGAACCCTATGGAAAGGAGAACTACGTAGCCGTTCTTAAGGGCGGCGAAAGACTTCCCGTCAGCAGGGCAGGATACCGCTACCTGCGTGAGGAACTGTCATTCTGACATATGATCCTTCAGCCTGTTGCATCTTTCCCTCCTGCCACGTAACCCGGCAGGAAACCTGTATCTCTTCACAATTATTCGTGGAACCGGATCAAATCCGTGTGTTCCTCCGGGCCTGCATCGAAGGATCCTTCCGGTACCCAGTAATAAACCGTGCCAAGGTCCGTGCCTGCGCAATGCCTCAATAGCATACGACGAGCAGGTAGGAACATGCCTGCAACCCGGACCCTTCAGGGGCGAAATGAACCACTGGTAAATGTAGACGGGAACGGTCAGTATAAATGACAATATTCTGCCAGGGCTAATCATAGGCAACAAAGATAAACGAAACAGTGTCAAAGTAGCATATCCCGGTTCCATCACCAGGGCAAAGAGTGAAGATATTGCCTGCCGGAAATGACAATCTGACTCTTGTTCCCGTGCCAAACCATTTGGCAGGTGATTTGTTAATATGTTATTCTGAAATTAAAGGCTTTGGAGGATTCAATATGACAATCTGGATAATTTTCGGTGCATTTATGCTGCTCAGCTGGCTTGTAAGCATGCAGCTGTCATCAAGATTCAAAAAATACTCAAAGCTGGCCCTGGCGGGTGGTTTGACAGGCCGCGATGTGGCCGAGAAAATGCTGAGAGACAATGGAATTGAAGGGGTTAAACTTGGAAGCGTGTCGGGTCAATTGACCGACCATTACAATCCGCTCACCAGAACCATTAACCTGAGTCGTGAAGTTTACTATGGCAGCAACGTGGCGGCAGCAGCAGTGGCAGCTCACGAATGCGGTCATGCAGTACAGCACGCAAAAGCCTACTCATGGCTCACCATGAGGTCGAAGCTTGTACCGGCCGTCAGCGTTTCGTCAAAATGGGTACAGTGGATACTTCTTGCAGGAATTCTGACCATACAGGTTTTCCCTGCATTGCTGTTGTTCGGTATTGTGCTCTTCTCGCTTACCACCCTCTTTTCATTCATAACCCTGCCGGTAGAGATCGACGCCAGTAAAAGAGCCCTTGCGTGGCTTTCCAATGCGGGCATAACCGGCTACGGTACGCATGAAAAGGCGGAGGATGCCCTGCGCTGGGCCGCATATACATATGTTATTGCCGCCCTTGGTTCCCTCGCTACCCTCCTTTACTATATCATGATCTTCATGGGTTCAAGAAGGTAGAGGGCTTTGGGTTCACCTCTCCTGTCCGGTATTTATACCGGTAATGCTCCTGACATGCTGATCCCTGCGGGAAAGGCCATCTCCGCGGGTCAGGGCGGGTGTCACCCATGACCCGTACATAGGGTTGGGCATAACAATATATTTGCGCCCGAATTCCTGCCTGAGAGAATCGACGCCATGCATTCCGAAATAGTCATCCCGCTTCTCGAAAGCCGGATCAACATCAGCAAGGTTATCGCCTATAAGAAGAACTATATCGTGGGTGGAGAGAATGCCGACCCGTCTTTCAACTTTCGATGAGGTATTTGTCTTCAGCAACAGATGAGCCGAGTCGGCATAGGGAAACCCAAACTTTCTCATATTCTCAAGAGTTGGCCCGAAGGCATCATCGTGACTGCGGTTTGAAACATAGAAAACCTCAATCCCGAGGCTTTCGGCATATCTGGTAAACTCAAGCGCCCCGGGAAGAGGCTTTGCTGCTGCCATATCTGTCCACATCTTCCAGTTTTCATCAGAAAAACTCCCTCCGGTATGAATCTGCCATGCTTCGAACGGGCTGTTGTCGAGTATGGTTTCATCCAGATCGGTTACAACAGCCTTCGGCCGGCCATTGCCAGGCACCTCTGCCGCAACGGCAAGGCGTTCAGACGCAATGTTGAATCCCTGAATAAAGAGAGCCCTCATTTCAGCCGATCGCTGGAACCAGAGAACCGACATGATAAGATGATCCTGCTCCCCTGTGAAGGTAACCGGAGTACTTTTCCTGCATGAGGTCGTGGCCAGGCAAAGCATGGATGCAAGCGCCAGTGCGAACAAGGTATTTTTCATGGTATTGCGGGTAATTATTAACTTCTGTCTCATTATTGATGGCAAAAGTAACCAAACACGACAATATGGGAAGAGGCCTCAGGGAAGTTTTTACGGGTATCTGATAATTGATAATTAAAGATTTTCTATCTTTAACAGGTTATATCTAAATCAAAAAGACAATGGCAAGTCTGAAGTTTGCACTGGGCATGATCCCGTCAACAGCAAAAATCGAACAACTCGAAAAGGCTCTTGCTGAGGAGTATGCGAAGCTGACCTCCTTCACTGAGTCGAAGGAGCTGGCTCGTTACAAAGAACTTGACGCACTCGTGAATTCAGCCGGCTTCCGTCAGGAAAAAAAGGAGCTTGAGAGTCTGACATACACAGGTTCGGATGAATTCAACAAGGAGAGGGAGTTCAACAAGCTTGCCTCCTCGGGCGATATTAAGCTGTACCTCAAGACCCGCGAGGGCAACGAACTGAAGAAGTTCCGGGAACTCGATGGTTCCGACAAAATAAAGCATTTTGAGGAGCTTCAGAAGTATATCTCTTCGCCTGAATTCAGGCAGAAGGAGAAAATGAAACCCATAACCTTCAGGGATTCGGAAGAATACAGGAAATTTATGGAATACAAGACCATAAAGAAGTCTCCCGAGGCGAAAAAACCCGACAAACACCCCGGTTCACCGAAACTTGAAAGACTGAGGGAACTTGAAGCCTACATCTCCTCACCTGAATTCATTGCCAAAAAGAACATGAAGCCGGTAACCTTCAGGGATACAGCGGAATACGCAAAACTACAGGAATACAAGACCCTGAAGGCCTCACCCGAAATAAAGGGGTACTATGCTTTTCTGAAATCGAAGGAGTATGCCAACTTCAGGAAGATTGACGGCTCGGCAATGTTCGCGCGATACGAGGAGCTTAAGGCCTGGCTTGCTACTCCCGGATTCACTGAAAGAAAGAGTTATCTCCTCGACAAAAAGAGGTATGAAAAAACAGAGATGTTCGCACAACTTCGTGAATACGAAACCCTGAAGAAGAGCGACGATATTATCTGGTACTTCAAGGTTAAGGATTCTGACAAGTTCGACACCATTAAGAAAAGGGAGGTGACATTCAGCGAGGAGTTCGACAAGGATAAACTTGATGGAAATAAATGGCTTACCGGTTACTACTGGGGAGAGAAGCTCCTTAATGATAACTACTCGCTCGAGGGAGACCTCCATATTCATACACGCTCGGGCAACTTCGATATAAGAAGTTCTGTACTTTCCATATCAACCAAACCTCAGAAAACCGAGGGGAAGGTGTGGTCGCCGAAATCGGGATTCGCCCGCAGGGAATTCAGTTATACTTCAGGACAGATCAATACCGCCAAGAGTTTCAGGCAGAAATACGGGACTTTCTCGGCCAAGATAAAGCTCGACAATCCTTCGGCCCGCAGTGCCTTCTGGCTTCTTGGTGATACCATGACCCCGCATATAGACATCTGCCGCACCGGCAAGGGGAAGGTATGGTTTGACATATTCCGTTCCGAAAAATCGGCGGCAAAAGCATCCATCCCTGGCAAATTCGCCGGTGAATTCTATATCTATACACTTGAATGGACCCCCGACAAGCTCGTCTGGAAAGTGAATGGTGAAGAAGCATTCGTTCAAACCGGTAACATACCACAGGAACCTATGTACATTTCAGTTGCAGGAGGCACTGATGTGCCCCTTGGTACAGTGGCAAATACCGAGATCGACTGGGTTAGGGTTTATAAGATGCTCTAGGGGATATCAGATGTCATATCTCTGATATCTGGTTTATTATTTGAATTGGCAATCTCACTTCGGTCGGGATAAAAAACACCATCCATGAACCATTCAAGACCTCTTATTACACTGCTATTTTTGCTGGCAATAAACATCTCCCTTGTTTCACAGGAGAAGATGTGGTGGGGCTACAATATGCCTGAAAAATGGAACGGTACCTGGACTGAGGAGCTTCAGACTGCCGCCGAGCGGTCGGGTTTCACCCATACTGCCAGCAACAATGATATACTTGAGTATTTTGCCATGCTGCAGTGGAAAAGTGAGCATGTTCATGTCTTCAGTATGTATACCAGCGACAGGGGACTCACCTGTCCAGTGCTGGTGATGGCAAATCCCCGTGTAAGCTCGCCCCGGGAAGCCAGAGAGTCGGGCAAACCGGTCATTTATCTGCAGGGTGGAATTCATACCGGAGAGCACGAAGGCAAGGAGGCGCTGCTGATGCTGATAAGGGATATCCTCTTTGGCGATAAGGGATACCTTCTAGACAATCTTATTATAATGGTTGTGCCAAATTTCAATGTTGATGGCAACGAGACACGGAGCGTAACCAGAGGTCTTCCATGGTTGTCGGGTACCCGCCAGGATGCACGCGGTTACGATATTAACAGGGACGCCATAAAACTGGAAACAACCAGCATGAATGCCCTCTATACAAATATCTTTAACACCTGGGATCCTGTGCTGGTTTATGATACCCACCGTATGGGAGGGGTAAATCACGGCTACCAGATCGCCTACGCCGGATCGAATGTTCCCGCAGCTCACCAGGCTCCGCGTGATTTTGTAACCTACCGCTTCTTCCCCGCCATTACCAAAGGTGCAAGGGAGAGAGGTGGTGTTGAGATATACTTCCATGGAGGGTTTACACGAGGAGTATGGCCTCCCAGAGAGTTTACCCACGAAAACGCCATCTGGACAACAGAGGGCAAGTTCATGGTATCGGGTTACGGGCTCAGGAACCGGATGGGAATACTCGTTGAGACAATATGGTATATATCGTGGGAAAAGATGATTTATGCCCAGTACGTATGTGCGTATGAAGTGCTGAGGTTCAGCCACGGGAATGCGAAGGAGATGGTCGCAATTTGCCGGGCAGCCGATGAGGAGGTGGTGAAGAACATCCGCGAAAAGGCCGGCCCCGCTCAACTCACCAACTTTGTTGAGGGCCGCTATGTCTCCGATGGCAAATTCAGCATGTACGGTTACGAGAGCCTCGACTACGAAGATATTCCCGGCACAAGCCTGCGACGTGTGAAGCCTTCCATTATCAACAGCGCCCCGCAAATTGTCCGCAATGTCGATCTTGTCACAAAGCCTGTTGGAACCAGGAGCGCTAAAGTGCCACTCGGATATATCATCCCGGCAGACATGGAATTTATTGTGGAGAAGCTGCGAACTCACGGACTAAGGGTCACGCAGTTGCAGGAACCTGTTACCGTCTCGGGGGAAGAGTTTGTAATAAACCGGCTATATCACGTAAGCAGTGGCGGCTACGACATGACCAGGCTCGATGGACGGTTTTCACCCGTGGAGGATAAGGTAATACCCGCCGGTTCTTACATGCTCGATATGGCTCAGCCTCTGGCCAACGTGGCGTTCTATGCGCTTGAACCCGAGGTGGGTGACGGATTCACGGGCTGGAACCTTCTCGATGAATACCTCACTAAACTGGGGGTAAACTCAAGAAGTGTCGTATATCCTATCCTCAAATACTTTAAAATTTCAGAGTAACAACGGCCCCCGCTTCCATACCACCAGAAGAGACCTGTGCAGAAAACCGTACTGCATCTTTTTTGTAACTTTCCCGTCTCTTTATACGTCTCAGTTTTGTATTTCAGATAATGACAGTAAAAGAGTATAATAAGGCTGTTGATGAGTTTGCCGATGGTGTTTACAGGTTCATTCTCAAGAATCTTAAGGACAGCGACCGTGCATCAGACATTGTGCAGGACAGCTTTGAGAAACTTTGGATGAATGTAGGGATAATCGATTTCAGGGTTGTTAAGTCATGGCTTTTCACAACTGCATATAACCAGATGATTGACATGCTGAGAAGGGAGTCGAAAATGGTACTCACAGATACTTATAACGACCGGGAATTATACTACGAGAGTTCATACAGTGACCTGGGTGAGATACTCAACAGGGCCCTCGAAAGACTGGGTGAACCACAAAAAACAGTTGTAATGCTTCGCGACTATGAAGGGTACAGCTATAAGGAGATATCAGAGATAACAGGGCAATCGGAAGCACAGGTGAAGATCAACATATACAGGGCCAGAATGGAAATGAGGAAGTATATCGGAACTATTGAGGCTGTAGTATAGATAATATGAACACCGAAAGAAAAAAAATAGTTACCCTTCTGAAGGAATACAACGAGGGCAAACTGAACAGCGGGCAGACCAGAGAGCTGTTCAGATTGCTGGAAGATAATTCTTTCGATGACCTGTTCGAAGAGGCTGGTCATCGGGTTCCCGCCTCTTCTGAAAGATATCCGTTTAAGAGCCGTCTCCTGAGAAATAATTCCGACATAACGATTGAGCAGTTTGAATATCTGTGTATCGCCCTTTCGGAGGGGGATCTGACGCCCGAACAGGAAGAAGATGTTAAATCCATGGCCGCTTCCGACCGGATAAGAATGGAAACCCTCTGCTTTTACAGGAACCTCCGTGTTGTACCCGACGAAACAGTTTATCCCCGCAAAAACAGACTGAAGAGACTTTCGGTCGCCGGAAAGGTAGTGAGAGCCGGTTATGCCGCACTGGCAGTGGCAGCATCGGCAGCTGTGCTGATAATCGCCTTAAGGTTCAACCCCGGCCCTGAAGTGAAGATCGCCGGTGAGGAATACAGAAATGTAGTTATAGAAGCAGAAAATCCCGTTTCACCTTCAGAAGTGCCTGTCGCTTCTTCCTACAGAGCCCCCGAAACAGGTGGCGGCATAACGTTGGCGGCAGCAGTTCAGCCGACTGTCCTCGATGAATCTCCTGATGTTCTGCAGCGAATTGTATATGCCCCTGTAAGCGGTAAACCAATGACTGTTAAGGTTGCCGGTGAGCTTCAGCCGGCCATGCTCGCACAAATGCATCCGGCAAAAGCAGGTGAGTACCATGGGCTTCTCACACTTAAGGATCATCTGGCAATAGCCTTCCGTGAAAAACTACTGGGAGAAAAGGTACCCGATGCTTCACCGTTAAAGGGTTATGAAATAGCAAGTGCCGGAATTACCGGCATCAACATGCTCCTGGGCTGGGAGATGAATCTGGCTGTTGGTAGCAGGGAAGAGGGAGAAACCAACAGCATCGAATTCAATTCAAAACTGATAAATTTTCAGACTCCCCTGAGAATTTCTGACAACCCCAGGTAACTTTTTACCGGGGCTTTTCGTCACAGCTACAAAACAGCTCATAAACACTTAAAATCTATTAAGCCATGAAAAGGATGTTTCTTATTTTGACAGCAAGTCTTATATCAGTACCGGGCATTACCCAGGAAGAGGCGGGCAAAAGCGGCAGATTCTCAAAAGGCAGCATAGAAATCCTCGAAATGCTCGAAGAGGATTCGATGCAGTCATTCAGCAAACAGGAAGACCCCCTTCCTGATGTTTCATTTTTTCAGGATGAGAAGAATTCAGACTCCCGTCCGCGTAACAGCAGAAGGTTCAAGGGTCACTGGAGCGGAATTGAAATCGGATTTAACAACTTTCTTACATCCGATTACAGTATGGTTATTCCCAATGATGTTTATTACATGTCGTTAAACTCAGGGAAATCAAAGAATGTCAATATCAACTTCGGGCAGGTAAACATAGGCATAACCAGGCGAATCGGATTTGTTACGGGGTTGGGTTTCCATATGAGCAACTATATGTTTGAAGGAAACAACAACCTGGCAAAAGGGACAAACGGAGTAATCGAGCCTCTCTATCCGGAAGCCGGCATCAGCTATGAGAAAAGCAAGCTTACTACCAGGTATATTTCAGCACCGTTGCTGCTCGAAATTCAGATACCCGCCGGTTACAGCAAGCACATCAACATTGCAGCCGGCCCGATCGGAGCTGTAAAGGTAGGATCACATTCCAAAACCGTTTTCTATAGCGAAGGCAAACAGAAGGTTAAGGACCACAGCGATTTCAGCCTGAATATGCTCAGATATGGTTTCACCGGCAGAATCGGTTTCGAAATGGTTCAGTTCTACGGCACTTATTACATGACCCCTCTTTTCAAGGAAGGTAAAGGTCCCGAGCTTTATCCGTTCGAAATTGGAGTGTCTTTTACTTTAAATGACTAAAAAGCCATATTTTCGAATTCATTAACCGGCGCGGTGGGATCTCCGCGCCGGTTTTTTTTGGGACGGCCTGTTGCTGCTCACTCCGGCGATTATTGCATTTTGGTTATCTTTGCGCTGGCGCAACAGTTTATAATCAATTTCTTATGCTCAGCGAAAGGGAAAAGAGAAGATACAGCAGGCAGATAATCCTGCCCGATGTAGGAGAGAAGGGACAGGAGGCTCTTAAGGCGGGAAAGGTGATGGTTGTCGGTGCCGGTGGACTGGGGTGCCCTGTGCTGCAGTATCTGGCCGCAGCAGGGGTGGGGAAAATTGGCATAGTTGAATTTGACCAGGTTAGCGAATCAAACATTCACAGGCAGATTCTATATGGAAGCAGGGATGTGGGTAAACTGAAATCAATTATTGCAAAGAACATCCTGGAAAAGATAAATGATCTTGCTGTTATTGAAATATTCAATCTCCGGCTCACTGCCGGTAACGCTTCGCGGATTCTGTCGGGCTGGGATATCATTATTGATGCAACAGATAATTATGAAACCCGTTATGTTATCGACAGATTTTGTTCAGAAGGAGGAATTCCAATGATTCACGGCGCCATATACATGCATGAAGGGCAGGTTTCAGTATTCAACCACCGGGGGGCAGGATCGTATGCCTACTATCATCCCTGCGATGAAACCCGATCGGGGAATCCTGATCCCTCCTCGGTAGGTCTGTTCGGCGTACTACCGGGAACCACTGGTTCGATCATGGCATCGGAGGCGATTAAATTAATTACCGGAACAGGCGAGGTCCTTGCAGGAAAACTTCTGACATTCAATACCATGAATAACAGTTTCATTACCATCGATCTTCCTTTACCCGGTTTGAAGCAGGAAACAAGATAACCAATAAATAATAAGTCATGAGATTACTACTGATAAGCAATTCGACAAATGCAGGGGAAGAGTACCTGAATTATCCCAAGCAGAACATAAAGGAGTTCCTGGGCGAAAAACCTGTTAAGGCACTCTTCATCCCCTATGCCGCGGTGACTTTTTCATTCGATCTGTATGAAGAAAAGGTGAGGAACCGTTTCAGGGAGGTGGGCCACGATGTGGTATCGATTCACAGGTTCAGCGACCCGGTAAAGGCAATAGAAAATGCAGAGGCAATTGTTGTTGGCGGCGGCAACACGTGGCAATTGCTTAAAATGGTAAGGGACAACATGCTGATTGAGCCGATAAGGAAGAGAGTGCTCGGAGGCATTCCCTATATCGGATGGAGCGCAGGCTCGAATCTTGCGTGCCCTACAATAAGAACGACTAATGACATGGCCATTACTGAACCTGATTCCTTCAAATCTCTGGCTCTGATCCCATTCCAGATCAATCCGCACTACCTCGATGCAAATCCGGCCGGGCATGCAGGAGAAACCCGGGAACAGCGCATCGAGGAATTCATTGAGATCAATCCCGGAATTCATGTGGTGGGTCTGAGGGAGGGAACAATGCTGCTGATAGAACAAGCCAGAATGAAGCTGATCGGTCCCCGCAAGGCAAGAATATTCCTCCGCGGGCAAGCCCCTGACGAATTGGGCCCGGAAAACGATATGACATACCTTCTGAAATAGCTGTTGGTTCGGTGATCTCCTGAATTTAGATGACATGAAACGCTTGGCCGGGTTTGTAAGATTTATCCTTCTGTCAGCCGGGTTTATTTTCGCAGTGCTGCTGGCTCTTACCGCAATTTACGGTGACAATGTTGCCGGGCTGGTGATCCAGGAAATAAACAGCCGGTCGGAGGTCAAAACGACCCTGAACGATGCCCGGCTGAGCCTTTTGAGGCGTTTCCCGAGGGCGTCGGTAATTCTCAGCGATGTGGCCGTGCGCGGACCTGTGGAAGTAACCGGCAATGACACTATAGTAAGGGCCTCGTCAATCACGCTTGAATTCAAAATATCGAATATTCTCAGGAAAAATTATACTGTTGAATGGCTTTCAATCTCCGGAGGGGCCGTCAATATATTCACTGACAGTTCAGGGATAAGTAATATACCTCAGGCACGAAAAAAAGAGGGCAGGGAGGCTCCGGCAAACCTTAATATAGATCTGAGAAACATAAGAGTTGACAATATTCTGCTATCGACCCTCAACAAACCAAAGAATCATTCCAGCTCAGTTCTGCTGAAATCAGCCAGGCTGTCGGGCAAGATGGCCAGCAACGATATTGTTCTTAGAGCCGACGGAGCATTTGAGATCAACACACTTTCGGTAAACGGCATCAACGTTCGTGATACTGTGGGTGGCCGCATATCGCTTGATTTCCACAAATCGGCCGATACAATGGAGCTGAAATCAGGTACACTTAGCCTTGAAACCATGAAGTTTCAGGTATCAGGCTTCTATTCGTTCGGTAACGATTTTGTGGCAGTCTCTGTCTCCTCCGAAAATTCACCTGTCAGGGAGCTATCGGGATTTCTGCCGGAGAATCAGCAGAAATGGCTCAGCTACAGGCCTTCCGGCAGTGTAAGTGCAGTTGCAAAAGCCGATGGCATTATCTCACGTAATACCCCCCTGAACTATGAAATAATATTCTCGCTGAATAACATCTCCCTTGAGATCCCGGGAACATCTGTCAGGCTAAGGGAGAGCTACATTTCCGGGCATTTCTCAAACGGAAAGGATAATAATGCGGCATCATCGGAACTTTCAATTGACAAACTGGAATTACGCACTCCGAAGTCGATGGTAACCGGCTCCTTAAGGTATTCAGACTTTCTGAACCCGGTAATAACATCAACCCTGAACGCAGATATTGACCTTTCAGAGGCAGCAAGACTCTCACCGGCACTTTTCAGGGCCGGCCTCACCGGCAACGCGCAGGCAGCCCTTTCATTCAGCGGACCCTACCAGGCCGGAGTCAGCCAGATATTGAAGTCAGTCGCTTTGCTTGAGCCCAGGGGAAATATCTGGCTGTCATCGGCAGGCGCAACCTTGAAGAGTTATACTCTTTCAGACATAACCGGAAACCTGATGATTGCCGGGAACCTCTGGGCCGACAGTCTGAGTATGGCAATAAACGGAGAGCATTTGATGTGGTCGGGAGAAATAGGTGATTTCAACCGATGGATAACGGGAGATGCCGGAGTGGTCGTATTAAAAGGATCTTTGGCTATGCCCTCTTTCCCGGCAAGAATCATATTTCCCGATAGTACCAGTGCCCGGGCTACGGCCGACAGTGTGAGAGAATATACATTTCCCCCGGGGTATATCGCCGACATCAGTTTCACTGCCGGTGAACTGAGCCACAGAAACTTCACAGCCAGTGATGTTACAGGAAGGTTAAGATATGACGCCCGGCGTATCACAATCGAAAACATTGACATGAGAACACTTGGAGGCGGCATTTCCGGCTCAGTTTCTGTTGCCGAAAAACCATCCGGAGGGTTCGCTGCCGAAACAAGCTTTTCGCTTAACGGAATTGACATCAACGGCGCGTTTAAGGCCTTCAATAATTTCGGTCAGAACTTCATCAGGGAAGAGAACCTCAAGGGAGTACTTGCGGGCAGTTGTCAGATGCGCATGAACCTTGCAAGTAATCTGAAACCCGATGTCAATACACTTTCATCGGAGGGGAAATTTGTGATAGATAACGGAGGACTGATCAGCTTTGCCCCTATAATGGGAATGTCGAGGTTTATTGAGATATCGGAACTGGAGAACATCAACTTCTCAAGGCTTGAGAATGAATTCTTTATCAATAACGGAGTTTTTGCAATACCGCAGATGGAAATCAAATCATCGGCCGCCGACCTTGGCGTAAGCGGTCAGTACTATTTCAGCGGCGACTATAGATTTCATCTGCGGGTTCTTTTGTCGCAGATTCTCAGCGGCAAGGCCCCCCGAAAGGAACCCAACAATGAATTCGGAATTGTGGTTGATGACGGACTGGGCAGGACTTCGCTCTACCTTATTGTGAGCCGCACCGGGAACAAGGAACAGGTAGCATACGATACCCGTGCAGTGAGATCAGAGGTGAGGGAAAACCTGCAAAAGGAGAAGCAGTCACTTAAGGGCATCCTGAAAGAGGAGCTGGGATGGTACGGCAAAGACACAACCATTGCTCCTCCAACTGAACAGAAACCACGGTTCAGGATAATATGGGATGAGGGGATTCAGCCTGACTCTGCCACTGCCGATACAACGGCGAGGCACCAGAAGGGCGGTACCATAAGAAGCCTGTTTAACAAAATAAAAAAGGGACCACCAGGTGAACATTTACCGTAAAAAACTGATTGTCAAGGTATTGATCATTGGTGTGATGGCCCCGCTGATTGGTCTGGCATCACAGCGTTACACGCGCAGCCTTGTCATGCGACTTCAGGCCGAAGAGAGAAGCAAGGTTCAGCTGTGGGCAATGGCAACCAGGCAACTTATCCTGGCTACCGGAGAAGAGAATGAATCCATCGGGCTTAGCGCAACTATTATTGAAAACAATACAACCGTACCTCTGATTCTCACCGATGGCGAGGGCAGGATAATATCATCGGTTAACTTCAGGGAAACCCGGAAGGGTAATCCGGAAGAAACCCTTTTAAAGGAACTGGAGAAAATCAGAGACAAGACCGATCCAATAGTTATTGATCTTGGAGATGGTCATCTTAACTATATATATTATAAAGATTCAATCATTCTGAGGAAAGTACGCTGGTACCCGTGGGTACAGCTTGTAGTCGTCATCTTTTTCGGAGCTGTTTCATATATTGCTTTCAGTTCATCAAGAAAAGCCGAGGAGAACCAGGTGTGGGTAGGTATGTCGCGTGAAACTGCACATCAGCTTGGCACACCGGTATCATCTCTCTCGGCATGGCTTGAAATGCTTAACGTAAAATATCCGGGTGAGTCAATCGGTATTGAGATGCAGAAGGATATAGCGAGGCTTGAAAAGATAGCCGGAAGGTTCTCCGGAATCGGATCAAAGCCCGAGTTATCAGAAACCTGCGTTCCCGATGTGGTAGCCAATACAGTTAATTATCTCCGCAAGCGCTCATCATCGAAAGTGTTGTTCGAAATATCCGGTAGCACCGGCAACGATGCACAGAATGCGGATATAAACCCTGAACTTTTTGAGTGGGTGGTGGAGAACATTTGCAAGAATGCGATTGATGCGATGGAGGGCAATGGTCGAATATCGATTGTTTTCTCAAATACGGCAGAGTTTCTGATGATTGATTTTCATGACACCGGAAAAGGAGTCCCGCGACGCGCCTTCAGTACGATATTCAGGCCGGGTTTCACCACCAAAAAAACCGGATGGGGACTTGGCCTGTCACTTGCAAAAAGAATCATTGAGGACAATCATAAGGGGCGTATATTTGTACTTTCATCGGAACCCGGAAAAGGAACCTGTATCAGGATTATCCTGAAAAACCGCATAACGTAATCAATGAAGAGAAGTGACTTCGAAATAATGGCTCCGGCCGGTTCGTCTGAATCGCTTGCTGCAGCAATTCAGGGAGGGGCCGATTCAGTCTATTTTGGCATTGACCAGCTTAACATGCGGGCCGGTTCGGCCAATAACTTCACCATTTCCGATCTGCCTGCCATAACCGCATTGTGTGGCGGGAAGGGTATCAGAACATACCTCACGCTGAATGTCGTGGTTTATGACAGGGAGATGAACCAGATGAGGGAGATTGTCGATGCTTCGGTTAAAGCGGGAGTTTCAGCAATAATAGCATCCGACATGGCGGTTATCGATTACGCTGCCCGGGCAGGAGCTGAGGTTCACCTTTCAACCCAGGTAAACATCACCAACAGCGAAGCTCTCAGATTCTATGCATCATTTGCCGATGTAATTGTTCTTGCCCGTGAACTTAACCTCGATCAGGTTAGGATCATCTACGACTACATCAGAAAGAACAACATCAGGGGTCCTTCCGGAAGGCTAATTCAGATAGAGATGTTCATTCACGGCGCTCTTTGCATGGCCGTATCGGGCAAGTGCTACCTGAGCCTGCATGAAAGCAACACCTCCGCAAACAGGGGCACCTGCTACCAGACATGCCGGAAGGCCTATGTAGTTACGGAGAAGGAGACCGGGCACGAACTGGAAATCGACAATGAATACATCATGTCGCCAAAAGACCTTTGCACCATCGGGTTCCTTAATAAAATTGCCGATGCCGGAGTAAGTGTAATGAAAATAGAGGGTCGCGCTCGGTCGGCCGAGTATGTCAGAACAGTGACGGAATGCTATAACGAAGCTCTCAATGCAATTATCGGCGGAACCTATACCGATGAAGAAATTGAGGTTTGGCGCGCGCGGCTCGCAACTGTTTTCAACAGGGGGTTCTGGGACGGATACTACCTGGGCCAGAGGCTTGGCGAATGGACAAGCAGGTACGGTTCGTCGGCAACCATGACAAAGGTTTACCTTGGAAGGGTTACGAACTACTTTGCGAAAATCGGGGTTGCAGAAATAAAACTCGAGAACGGCGACCTTAAAACAGGCGACAATCTGCTTATAACAGGCCCGTCAACAGGCGCAATGGAATTCACCGCCGGTGAGATAAGAGTCGACCTCAGGCCTGTTGAAAAAGCCCTGAAGGGAGAGATGTGTTCGATTCCGGTATTAACGCCGGTACGAAGATCCGATAAGGTTTATCACAGGGTGGAGTCAGGCCGGTAGAACAAGTCCCCTCTTTCTTGCAAGGTCGAGAACAAGGCCGGCATTGTACTCGGGATCGTCGGAATCGGTGTTCAGAATATGTACATGTGACTCGGGGTGACGCGATAACGAATGAAGATAGGTCTTGTCATAATACTCAAGGGTTATGGCCACAGCCTTCTCAAAGTCTCCCTTTTCAATTGCTTCAACAGCTGACCCTGTGCGGTCGCCCCCGAGCCTCTTCGAAATCTTCCGAACTGCCTGCAACAGCATTCCGGGAGGAAAACAGGAATACTCCCTTACCAGTCTTGGTATCCTTACCCTGGCCGGAGGAATAATTGCTATAACGGGCGATTCCTGCATGTTGGCCCAGAAAGCATCGGGGAGAAAAACAGTCCCGATATTCCGGCTCTCGTCCTCAAGCCAGACAGGTTTTTCGTAATCGAGCCCGCGCCATACATCGTACAGGTTGTTTGAAAACTGTTCGGTTGATGGCTGTGCGGCCTGACCGAGAGCGCCAAATGCCGAACCCCTGTGCGAGGCCAGCCTCTCCAGGTCGATTGCCTGTTCACCCATACCCGCCAGGATATTCAGAATGTCAGTTTTACCACTGCCTGTCATTCCACCGAGAATTACAACCCTCCGCTTTATTCCCAGCTCTTTAAGTATGTAATTACGGTATGCCTTATAACCTCCTTCAAGCAATACCACCCCGACTCCACCGACTGAAAGCAGCCAGGCCACAGACTCAGAGCGAAGTCCCCCCCTCCAGCAATACATCAGCAGATTTCGGCCACCTGACAGCTCAGTTCCCCGCGAGAAAATTGTTTCGAGTTTCGGGCCGGTGAGCTTCAGTCCTTCACTCACCGCGCCGGCACGTCCTTCCTTCCTGTATAGGCGGCCCACAGCTGCCCTCTCAGAATCATCGAAGAGCGGGAGATTCACGGCACCGGGCATGTGACCCGACAGGTACTCTCCCGGGGAACGGGTATCGGCTACTGGCAATGAACCTGAAAGCTCAATGAATTCTTCAGCCCCTATTCTTCTGCTTTGCATATCAATGCCTGTCAACAAAATGCTTCCTCAGTAAGCTCCTAAGGTGTTCAATCCTTACCGGTTTGCTGACAAATTCACGGATTCCCGACAATTCAGCCTTTCGCCTCGATTCCGGCATATTGTCGGCTGTAAATGCCACTATCAGGGGAGGCCGGGGATTTCCAGATATTTTTTTGGATGCCTCGTAGCCATCCATTACCGGCATGATCAGGTCCATAAAAACCACATCATATTGCTTCTTGCCGGCCATGGAGCAGGCCTCCCTGCCGTCGGAAGCAAAGTCGGGATTATACCCCATACTGCCCAGCATCTTCTCCATAACCCTGCTGTTGAGCTGGTTATCTTCTGCAACAAGAATTTCCAGATCTGAAACGGCATGCCTTGATTCATTCATCTCCTCCGGCTTTGCCATGGGGAAACACTGCAGTATTGCATCGTACAACTCCTCTTCGCCCAGCGGCTTAACAAGGTAATGGTCGACTCCCATATTAAGGCATTTCAGGTAGTTCCCCTTCATATCTGCCGAGCTAATAAGAATAATGGCATACTCAGGGTGCATGTCATTCAGCTTCAGCGCCCCGGCTACTTCGAATCCGCTCATTTCCGCTTCATCAAGCAGGACAATAAGATTGTATCTGTCAGTCCCGGAGGCACTGTTGGCACGAAGCTGGTTTATGGTCGATTTATTGTATGTTGTAACTGACGTCCTGATGCCTGCCTTGTGAAAAATGGAGAGAAGATCTTCATCGCGGCTCTGAACACCGGTAACAACAAGCGCCCTTATATCGGAAAATGACCGTACCGCTGACTTATCGTAGGTTTTGGGAACACGTTCATTTGAATAGACATTAATCGTAAACAGCACCCTTGTGCCAGGGTAACGATCATCGTCTGAGAGGCCTGACGGAGATGAGGCCATCAGCTTACCACCCATGATCTCAATCATCTGCCTGGCAAGGACAGTACTCAGTCCCGGCGTGCTTCTGGTTCTTGCCGACATTGTCTCAGCCTGCACGAAATCGCCGAAAATAGTCTTCAGTTCAGCCTTTTCATGCCCCCTGCCCGTGTCGCTGATTTCAAACTCAAGGGTAATAACCCCCTCCTTAATGCTTTTCTGCCGGCAGTTGATTGCAACTTTTCCCGATTCAGTATTCTGAACTGCAAAGTGTGTAAGGTTGGTCAGAACCTGCCGTAGCCGGAACGGGTCTCCAATAATCTTTTCAGGTACGGAAATGTCGACCATACAGTTCATTCTTACATCCCTTCCCTCAATGCGGCTCTGAGCCAGATCGACGCAAAACGCCAGCTCCTGGTGAAGATCGAATGGTATCTCGTCAAGAATAATTTTCCCTGACTCGATGCTTGAGAAATCGAGAATGTCATTTATGATACCCAGCAGCAATTCAGTTGAGCGCCTGAGAATCAACACCATTTCCGATGACTCAGGCTCAAGGTCGTGTTTTGCCAGCATGTCGGTCATGCCGATAATACCATTGAGGGGTGTCCTTATTTCATAGCTCATCCTCGCGAGGAACTCGGTTTTGGCGACATTGGCCTTCTCCTCCTTTTTTCTGGCCGATTCGAGCATTGTTACATCAATGAGAATCTCCATGGTAGCATCAACGCCATGATACCTTACCGGGATACTGCTCCGGAAAAGAACAAGTTCGCCTACCTCTTTCCTGATTATTACAAACTGTTCGGGGCTGAATTTGCCGCCAAGATATCTGGAGAAGTAATCGGAATCGTCTGAGAGATGTGTTTCAGGGAATATCTTCCCGGTCATATCTTCTTCAACGGCATATGAATAGAAGCCGGCCGAGATTTTGTTTGCCTTCAGAATTTCCCTTCCTGAATTATAGATAATAACCCCAACCGGCATTTCGTCAATCAGTCTGTCAAGCATCCTTTCCGCATCACGGGCATTAATCATTTTTGAACGATCGCGGCGGAAATGCCAATTGAATACCAGTATTATGATGATAATAATCAACAGGGTGGAAACCACTATGGATGTTGAGTTCCTGATGATATATGTCTGGAAAAAATCGGTCGGAGCGGAAAAAACGATACCGTAATCCATTCCGGCCAGAAGGCTGACCGGACAATATGAAGAAATTATGGTACGGCTGTCGTCGTTCACTGTAACGCGATGCCTGATATTGCCGGTTGAGCCTTCGGTAATATCATCAACTATCTGCCTTATACGCTCGTAGGTTACTGTGCTTTCGGGATTCAACTCAAGTTCCCTTTCCAGAAACTTGTCTTTCACAATCTCTCCTTCGTCAGTAACAAGCCACTGCCACTGGTATTGCTCGGTCTTGAAGCGGTCGAAAAGAGCTGAAAAATACCTGTTATGATCGACACTGACCCTGAAATTGGCCACCACCTCCCCTGCGGAATTGAGTATGGGATGATAATAATTGTATTTACTCCCCTCAAAAACAATCGCATCCTGCTGATATATCTTTTGCTGATCGTGTGTCTGGAAAGTGTTCATCAGCCAGTAATCCTCATTCGTGAACAGCCCCTTCCTGAAACCCTCCTTCGTTTCATCAAGGGCAATGTTAAAGACGTCAGACCGATCATTGATAATTGAAATCCCGGTAATAAAGTCCTGGTATTTAATAAAATACAATTTAAGTCTTTCGGTTGCCCTCATATTTATGGCTGCATCATCGAAAAACCGGCCGATATCATCGGTAAAGTCGATCTTTGAAAGGTCGCTGGTAAAAAAGAGGTTGAATTCATCCACCTCCTGACCGATTGTCTGAACCTGTCTGTCAAGAAGGTCGGAAATATATTGTATCTGTTTCCTGAACAGGTTTGAATAGTAGTAGTAGTTGGCTACTCCAATCACTATCAGGAGGGCAATTGCAATAATTGTGGCTCGTTTCATTCTCCCCCGGGGATTGATTTGTTGGCGGCTATAAAGTTAACCCAATATTGTCATTATCATACTCATCTGTACCTTGAATCGCCATCGTCCATTATACTGATATAACTTCTGTATCGTGTCCATGCAATTTCGCCGCTCTCAACTGCGCTTATTACAGCGCAGCCGGGTTCGCTAATGTGAAGGCAGTTATTGAAACGGCAGGCTGCAGCAACCCGGAATATCTCAGGAAAAAAGTGGTATGTTTCGCCCTTCTCAAGGTCGATAACCCCGAAGCCCCTGATTCCGGGCGTGTCGATTATTGCTCCTTCGAACGGCATCGGGTGCATCTCGGGAAATGTAGTTGTATGCTTCCCCTGGCGGTGATATGATGATATCTCCCGGGTCCTCAGATTCAGCTCAGGGTTAAGCAGATTAAGCATTGTTGATTTGCCCACGCCTGAGTTTCCTGCCAGTAATGATATCTTTCCTGAGAACAGTTCGGGAAGAAGGCCCGTATTCTCCCCGGTAGTAAGCGAAATGGCAAGAGTATGGTACCCTATGGTTTTGTACAGATTCATATAATACCCGAGCTTCATTGTATCTTCCTGCCGGCACAGATCGAGTTTGTTGAACAGCACAACTGCGGGTACTGAATATGCCTGCGCCGTAACAAGGAATCTGTCAATGAATTCAACCGGGGTCTCAGGGTTGATGACGGAGGCCATAACCACTGCCTGATCGATATTTGCGGCAATAATCTGTGCCTCATGCGACAGATTTGATGATTTTCTGATTATATAGTTGTCCCGCGGTTCAAGTCGTGAAATTATTCCCTCGGTTCCGTCACCGTAAGACTGGAAACAGACCCTGTCGCCAACAGCAACAGGGTTGGTGGTTTTGATCTCCCTTACCCTGAACCGGCCTTTTATTGAGCAGAGGACCCGGGTACCGCTGTCACCGAGAACGATAAAATGTTTACCTGTTGACTTGATTACTGTACCCTTTTCCAAGATGCCGGATTTCTATAAAAATAATCATTACTGTTGAAAAGCCCGGGGTGCTGATCATCAGTATCGGTAACTCTCAGGTTTTTAATACTCTGCAGCCATGAGGAAGAACGGTTTCATCTCAAAACTGTGATAGAAAGGTCTTAGCCGCTCTGTATTGTAGTAATCTGACACCTTCACCACCTTTTTCGAGGCAGTAACCACGTCGATGGGTACATTATCGTACCTGCCGTTTTTGAGTACCACAACCCTGCCATGGATGCCCTTAAGGATAAGATCAAGAGCAAGGTTCCCGTAAGCCATTGGCACTATTGAGTCTACTGCATCGGGATCTCCGCCCCTTACAAGATATCCCAGCTTCTGGTTGATAATGTTGATGGTTTTGCCGTGATTGAATTTTGCGGTAAGGTTTTTTATCTCATTCGACACCACATCGCCTATTCCGCCGAGTTTGGCATGGCCGTAGGCATCTTTCTCGTGGCTGGTGAAAATCATTTCACCTCCCGTGAACATGGCTCCTTCCGAGACCAGTACTACGGAGTATTTGCTAGGATTAAGGTTACGGTCCTCAACGAGAAGCTTTGTGAGTTGTTCTATATCAAATTTATATTCCGGAATAACACACCGGTTGGCAGCACCGGCCATCGTGGGAAGCATAGCTGTGAAACCGGCATAACGCCCGAATACCTCCAGCACCATTATCCTTTCGTGTGAGCCTGCCGATGTCCGAAGGCTGTTGGTCATCTGTATTGTCCGGGTAACGCAGGTGCTGAAGCCGATACAGTAATCGGTTCCCGGCACGTCGTTGTCCATTGTCTTTGGAATAGCCACCACTTTAACGCCCTGCTTGTAAAGGTGCACCCCATAACTTAGTGTGTCGTCACCACCGATTGGAATCAGGAAGTCAACCCCGAGCCACTCAAGGTTCCTGATCACCTCAGGGGTAAGGTCGTTAATGTCGTTAGCATATTTATCCTTAAGATGCTCAGGCACACCGTCTTTAGGAACATGACTTGGCCTTGTGCGTGAGGTATGAAGAAATGTGCCGCCGGTACGTCCGGCCTTATTAACCAGGTCATCGGTAAGTATCTGGTAGCAGTCTGAATTGTCGGCCTTCTGGTCTCTTTTCAGTTCCAGAATACCGGCCCAGCCGCGCCTCAGGCCAATAACCCTGAAACCTTCCCTGTTTGCTCTGATTGTAACCGCCCTGATGGCCGGATTCAGGCCCGGAACATCTCCGCCTCCCGTTAGAATTGCAATTACCCCTCTGATCTTCTTCTGATTAACCATAACTTCTTCGTTTATAAGTTCATTCCATAATAAGTTCCAAACAGGGCATAAAAGTATTGCTTTTAGAATATTATCCCAACAGATATAGCCAATTAGTAGTAAACGGGCATAAATATGGCCTGCAGGGTATAATTTGTTAACTTTGGGGAACTTCGCAGTGCCGGCCTGCGGTTATCGCAAGTACCATGAGAACAGAGAAGAGGGAAAAAACAGCGGCGGAAGCCTTTATGAATGGATGGAACTGTGCACAGGCTGTAGTTAAGGCCTGGCCTGAACTGTACGCGGGATGTGAATCGGCCGCACTGAAACTATCGTTTGGTTTTGGCGGCGGTATGGGCAGGCTGCAGGAGACATGCGGAGCGGTAACCGGTGCATTCATGGTTATAGGCCTTTTCAGGGGTTCTGAGCATCCCGACGATGCAGCCAGGGATATTTCGGTGCTGGAGATCCGGGAATTCAGGCGTAGATTCAACGAACTGCATAATAGTCTGCGGTGCATTGATCTTATCAGGGTCGATCTGAACACCGAGGAAGGCAGGGAGGCTCAGAAGAGGCCGGAGGTGAAGGAAAAGACATGTCTGAAGTGTGTAACTGACTCTGTTAGAATACTGGAGGATATATTGCTGAAGCGATAGCGATGGAACAGATTAAGACACCCGTGGGGAGGGTTCTTGTTTCCGGTGCCACCGGACTTACGGGCAGAGCTCTTACACCCCTGCTTAAAGAGAGCGGTTACGAGCTGGCTGTTCTGTACAGAAAGGAAAAGCCTCAAACCGGCGATAACTGCTACCGGTGGGATCCCTCATCGGGTTATATTGAGCCCGGAGCCCTCAATGGAATTACACATATAATACACCTTGCAGGGGAAGGGATTGCTGACAGGAGGTGGAGCACCAGAAGGAAGAGGGAGATAGTTGATAGCCGTGTTCAGGGTGCAAGGCTTATATTCGATCATACAATGAGGGAGGGGAAGGGAGTAAGATGTTTCATCTCCGCATCGGGAGCCGGTTATTACGGGAGTATAACCGGAAAGAAGATATACACCGAGGAAGATCCTCCCGGTTCTGATTTTCTTGCGACCACATGCGTAAAATGGGAAGAGGCTGCCGACATGTTCAGGCATTCAGGTATAAGGACCGTAAAATTAAGGACCGGAGTGGTACTTTCGGGCAAAGGGGGCTTTGTCGGGAAAATAACAGCTCCTATGAAGGCAGGAGTGGCTGCATGGTTTGGTGACGGGATGCAATACCTGCCCTGGATACATATTAATGATCTTTGCCGTATCTACCTTAAGGCTCTTGATGATGATTCGATGGAAGGCCCCTTCAATGCGGTTGCCCCTGTTTCGGTTACCCAGAAGGAGCTTGTTTCCATACTGAGAAAAAGGAGGCGGCAGCCGGCGATTCCGATCGGGATCCCTGCTTTTGCAGCCAGACTGGCTTTTGGTGAGATGTCATCAGTTCTGCTCTGTGGAAGCAGGGTTTCAGCATCAGCACTCGAGGCTGCGGGTTTCAGGTTCCGCCATCCCTCTCCGGCAGAAGCCATCGAAGCACTCTGACTGTTACCTGAAGTTAAGTACCGGAAAGAAAATCCCGTCCCGAACCTCAGTTTTCCTTATAATGCTCTTCCCGTTGAAGCTCATTTCAACCCGGTAGATTCCCGGAATAGCCCTGTTTGTGTTCCAGTAGAGTTTGCTGATACCAGTGGCAGGCTTTATTTCACGCCTGAAGACCTCTTTGCCGTCGCTGTCGGTTATGGTAAGTATTGCACCTCCCGGAGTATTATCCCTGAAATAGTACCATATCTCAAGTCCGTTGGGCTCATTGGGTGTTCGCAGGTGATTGCTGCCGGTCATATGGTAGTTACCCCATGATGCCTGCTGTGAATAGTTCATTTTTGGTTTGGGTTCCACCTCGAACAGGAAGAAATCTCCGGCTTCAACTTCTGCCGTGAACTGCTGCAGCGGCGATATGTCGGTAATCCAGGCTGCCCTGCCATAGGTTCCAACAATAAGGTCATTCTCGCGGGGGTGTACTGTAAGGTCGCGAACAACCGCCGGTGGCATATTTGAACGGAGCGGCTGCCATTTGCTGCCTCCGGTCAGGCTTACAAATACTCCCTTGTCGTTACCTGCAAAGAGGAGGCCGGGGTTCTTTCTGTCCTCGAAAATGACATTCACCGGGCTGTCGGGAAGATCTGATGAGATATCGGTCCAGCTTCTTCCGTAATCAGTGGTCTTGTACAGGTAGGTATTGAAATCATCATTGTGGAATCCGTTTTTGGCAACATAGGCGGTTCCGGCATCATGCCATGAAGCAAAGACCGACATTACCCACCTGTCGGCCGGTGCGCCCAGCCTGGTGAGGTTGTCAGTAGCCTCATACCATTCTGCTCCATGGTTTGTTGTTATATGAACATGCCCGTCGTCGGTGCCGGCCCAGATAACTCCCGGCTTAACGGGAGATTCCGATATGGTGGTGATTGTACAGTACATTATATGCCCGGTTCCGGCTATCTTAACCCTGTCGTTGTCGGTAAGGTCGGGACTTATCTCCTCCCATGTATCGCCCCTGTTGAACGAGCGGAGCAGTTTTTCCCCGCCGGTGTAGAGTATTGAGCTGTTGTGGGGAGAGAGTACAAGAGGGGTTACCCATGTATACCTGTAGGGATCGGCACCTGCCGGCGGAACCGGGGCAATCGGAACCCTCTCACCCTTAAGCTGATCGACACGGTGATGCGACCCGAACTGAGTGGTGAAGTAGAGCCACCTGTTATCTTCAGGGTCTACCCTGCAGTACATTCCATCCCACATGCCTACGATAACCCAGTCGGCCAGGTTTACCTGTCCCGACCAGCTGTTCGAAGGGCCCTTCCAGGTTTCATGATCCTGAAGTCCTATATAGATGTTGTAGGGTTCTGCATTATCAACCTCAACGTTATATATCTCACCCAGCGGAAGCTGATAATAGTGATTCATGCTCAACCCTCCGTCCCAGGTACTGTAAATTCCTCCGTCGGAGCCCAGCAGGATATGCCTTGGATCGTCGGGGTTTATCCAGAAGGAGCGGTTATCACCGAAATTGGTCCTGAACCTGTCCTGATTGCGTCCCACCGGCCATGTTTTACCGCCATCGAGGGTATAGAACATGCCAACACCCACAATGTATATCTTGTTGTGATCAACGGGATCAATGTAGATTCTGTTGAAGCTGTAGGCGGCCTTTCCGCTTACATCAACGGCTGGGTCGCTTATTCTTTTCCAGCTTTTTCCGGCGTCGAAGCTTTTATAAACCTCTCCTCCAATGACGTTATCGAGCGACCGGTCAGTAAATACATCAAACGGAGGCAGCTTGTCCGGATCAACGCCGGGTTTCAGGCTGAGGTTCTGCACTACGGCAACCAGAATATCGGGATTGGCCCTGTGAATATCAATGCCTATTCTTCCGAGCGGTACATCGGGCAAACCGTTCTTTAGCATGGTCCACCTTACCCCTCCGTCGGTTGTTTTATATATCCTGCTTTTCATTCCACCAGGCTCATATGTCCATGCAGTACGGACCTTTTCATACGCAGCGGCATAAAGAATGTCGGGGTTTTTCCTGTTTAAGGCAAGATCTATAATACCCGTTGCCTTGTCAATGAAGAACACCCTGTTCCAGCTCTTACCACCGTCGGTGGTCTTGAAAACTCCCCTGTTCTCATCTTCAGAGAAGAGCCCGCCCATTGAGGCGACATATACAACATCGGGGTTTTTGGGGTGGATCACAACTTTTGAGATATGATGTGTATTATTGAGCCCCATATTCTGCCAGGTTTTGCCGGCATCGGTTGATTTCCAGACTCCGTTCCCGTAATAAGACGACCGGGCATTGAAGGTTTCCCCGGTTCCTGTCCATACTATTTCCGGATTTGAGGGAGCCACTGCAATGTCGCCAACTGATGTACTGCCGATGGCATCGGAAATGCATTCAAAGGTGGTGCCGTTATTGACGGTTTTCCAGACTCCCCCTGAGCGCGGACCGACGTAAAAGGTGTATTTATGCTTCGGGCCCGGGTTTTCCGGTACTGCTATACTTCCAACCCATGCACTGATTCTGAATGCGCCAAGGTTTCTGTATCTGAATGCCTCAAACGGATCTGCTCCCGGAACTGAAGGAGGCACCTGCTGTCCGCTAAGTGTCAGGCCGAACACAATAAGTGTTAATACTACATTTATTATTCTCATAGCTGTGGTTCTATAGTCTCTGATTTATGTGGATTATCAGATTCCTCCTATCTGCATATCAATGACCCTGAATGTCGGGGAGGCAAATGTTCGGTTCCTGTCGATATCGTTTCCGGTCATGTCAATGCCGTTTAGTATTGATGCTGCTGTTCCGGCGATGGTCAGTCCCTTTACCGGGTGGGTAATCTCTCCCTTTTCGATCCAGAACCCTGTAACGCCACCGCTGAAGTTACCGGTTACCGGGTCAATTCCATAACCTGTCACCCCTTTCAGAAGCAGTCCCCGCGGAGTCCCGGCAATTATTTCGTTTCTTGAGTATTTTCCGGGTTCAAGATATATGTTATGTGTACCTATGCCCGGCATTGAGGTAAAGCCTCCGCGGCTTGCATTGCCGGTGCTGACAGTACCGGCCCTTCTGGCTGCGGCAGTGTTGTAGATAAAGGCCCTTGCCACGCCGTTTTCCACCAGTTTGCGTTTCGATGTTGGTACTCCTTCTCCATCAAAAGGCCGGCTGGCCATACCCTTTTCAAGTGTTCCGTCATCATATATTGTAATTAGCCCGGATGCGAACTTCCGGTCAAGTGATTTTCCCAGAAAACTTGCGCCCTGGTTTACTCTTTCCCCATTTAGAGCCTGTATTACTCCGCCGAAGAGTGAGCCGGCCACTTCGGAATCGAAAATTACGCTGGCCCTTTGAGTTTTAACCATTTTAGGATCAATGAGTTCATATGCTTCACGTGAAGCGGTGGCAGCAATCTCGTTAAGCGGAAGAAGGTCGGCGAAAAACCTTCTTGAGCACGATTCACCCCCGGTGTTCTTCTGGTCGCCCTTTTCGGCTACCACGCTAACGCTTAGTGAGCAGGCCGATGTTTTATACGATTTTGCAAAGCCGCTGGAGTTTGCGATAAATACCTCCGTTTCACCTTCGCCGTAGCCTGCTCCCGAGCTTTTTGATATTCTCGGATCCTTGAGTGCAAGAGCCTCGAGGTCGAGTGCCATATTTATCTTCTGATCCATTGGCACGATTGCTATTTCGGGGTCAAACAATCCGGCAACAGCGGCCATTCCCGGGTCAGTCGGAAGCACGTTGAATTCATCCGGTGTAGTGAGTTTTGCGAAGGCTATTGCCTTCATAATGGTATCATCAATTGCCTTGGTGCTGAAGTCATTGCAGTGGCTGAATCCGGGTCGGTTGCCGGAGAATACCCTAACCCCGACACCTGCCGATGCAGCCTCCTGAATTGTTTCAATTTCGGAATTGAGCACTCTTACCGTAAGCCGCCTGGATGATTCAATATACACTTCAGCTGCATCGGCTCCGAGCTTCAGGCATCTCTGGACCAGTTTTTCCGATAGATCCTTATAATTCATTTCATTTGGTTTTAAAAGTTTAACTTCAGGCTCTGCTTCCGCCTACATTAATACCCCTAATTCTTACCGTAGGCTGACCCGCGGTTACCTCGGCGTTTTGACCCTTGCCGCAGATACCGGGCCCGAAATCGAGGTCGTTGCCCACGGCATCGATGTTTGAGATCACGTCCAGGCATGAACCAATAAGGGTTGCTCCCTTCACCGGCTTTGTTTTCCGGCCGTTTTCAACGAGGTAGGCCTCACGGCATGTAAAGTTGAAGACGCCTGTTACCGGATTCACGCTTCCCCCGCTGAGGCTCTGCACGTAAATCCCCTTTTTGGTTGAGGCCAGTATGTCGGCCGGATCACTGTTTCCTCTTTCAATATATGTGTTAGTCATCCTGGGTATGGGCAGAAATCGGAATGATTCCCTGCGTCCGTTGCCGGTTCTTTCCATGCCAAGTTGTCTGGCACTAAGCACATCGGTCATATATCCGAGCAGGACTCCATTCTCGATCAGCACGTTTTTTCTTGCCTGGGTTCCCTCATCGTCAAAGTTTATGGTGCCCCTGAAATTGGGAATGGTACCATCGTCGACCATTGTAAAGAGGTCGCTGGCGACCTTCTGTCCGAGTTTTCCGGTAAACGCACCCACACCCTTTGCAATATTATCGGCCTCGAGCGGATGACCGACGGCTTCATGCACCAGCACACCGCCCCATCCGTTCTGCATGACAACATCCATTATTCCGGCTGGGGCTTCCTCGGCTGCCAGCATCGCAATGGCCTCCCTTGCAGCGTTCTGAGCAACCTGTTCGGGGGTGACGGTTTCGAACATTTCGAAACCTGAATGATAGCTGAGCCGTTCCCTTGCCATGTGCCGGGCATTACCATCGTCACTCATAGCCTGCACAATAAAGAAGAGAAGCGGCAGTTCATCCCTTAGGTAAACTCCCTCACTGGTAGCTACCACGCGGCTTCGTATCTCATCGTAGTAGTCAACCATAGCCATTTTTATTCTCGGATCATAAGAGAGGGCAGCAGCATTTGCCCTTTCAATGATTTCGATTCTCTTTTCATCGGCAATTTCACCAAGGGGACGGGCAACGGTAATAAAGGTGTCACGCGCCGGAGTGACAAGATCGACCGGAGAGACAGTTTTCCCCGACCTGGCAACATAAGATGCCACTTCGGCAGCCCTGATAAGCTTTTCAGGAGTGATCTCATCGGTATATGCGAACCCTGTCTGATTGCCGGAGATAACCCGGATACCGGCTCCCTGGCTTATGCCATACAGGCCGCTCCTGAACTTAGACTCCTCCATTACAATCTGCCTGGATATTCTGTTCTCGATATAGACATCGGCGTAGTCGCCCCCTCTTGCAAGAGCTGCAGCAAGAACCCCTGACAGCGTTTCCCTGTCAATATCCAATCCCTGTGATTTTCCGCGACACGAAAGGAGCTGGGTCATTAATGCGGGAGTTGCTGCAACAAGCAATCCTCCTTTCAGGCTCATACCCAGGAATTTTCTCCTGGGGATGTCCCTGACTTTGAGTTTTTCCATAATGTTTATGTTTTACATTAACGATTAATTATCCTATTGCAAAGTTATCAGAAAATCCCTGTCGGTAAGTAGCCCTGCCCTTGTAGTTATAACCGAAGCCTTGCCTTTAAGCGTGGTCTTGCCATACACCCTTATTGTCCAGGTAACCGTGGTTGATTTTCCGCCCTCGGTATATCCGGTATTCCGCGACAGGGTTCTTGCGGATGTTCCCGGTCTTGTCTGTGCCGGACCGCCTCCCTGGCGCCCCTGCTGTGGAGTTGGCTCATTTATAATCCTGAATGGCTTTTCTCCGGGCTCCGGCTGGTCAAAGCTTATTGCCAGCCTGTCTTCACGTACAATTTTCACGAGATGGGCCTGTCTGAGGGCTGTAGGCAACTGGCCGGTGTTCCTGTAGGTGAAGCTCACCTGGTAATCGGTTGAATCAGACTTATACGCCTTCAGTTTTTTAGCTTCAACGCCCCCCCATTCGAGTTTTGGTAGGTTCTTCACCATTTCCAGGTTGAAGAGGGCCTGATTCTTTGCCCACGGCAGCAGATGCATTGAGGGTGCATTCTGGCCGAAGAACTTTGGGTCCCAACCCCCGCATTCAACTTCGCCATATTCAGGATGTTTCCCCGGAGTCCACTCAATGAAAGCCATTCCACCATTCTCCTGGTCATCCCATATCAGTCTGTCTAATTCATTTATTACACCGTCACCGTTATAGTCTTTTGTCAGCCTTCCTCCATCCCACAGTTCGTCACCGTACCAGATGGACCCGTAATACCAGTAGCCGAAATCGGGGCCATGTCCGAAAAGCGGGCTTCCGCCTCCATAGTCGCTATACACGTCGCCGGCCCGGGTATAACCTGTAATCTTTTTACCCAGTTCATCAAAATATCTGTACCACTTAAGGTCTTCCGGATACATTCTCTCCTCAGAGGGAGATGTTGAAGGGGGTCTAAGATGCATTGGGACCCTTGTATCCATCGAGTTAACAATGTAAACGTTAGGGTGGCTGAGAAGGAATGTCACCACCGATCGGGTCTCTATTTCGCTCAGTGGATACTCTCCGGCCCCTCCCTGCGTCCAGCCTCTGCCGGTAGCCTCCGCGCCTGGCATGGGTCGCCAGTTTTCTGGATAGTTGCGATGGAGATCGAGGCCCCCGATTCCATCCTCGTTAATTCTGCCATCACCGTCATTATCGATGCCTTCTGAGGAGACGCGGTAAACACCCTGGCCGGCGGGGACCATCTTCATAAGGCGGCCGGAGGGATCTGCGGGATCGATGATGTAATTCCCGTTAACGGGGTCTTTCCAGCGCATCTGGGTGATAACCCCGTCGCCGTTTATATCGTCCGGACCGTCTTCGTCGAGCAGTCCGTCACCATCGTTGTCATAAGGTCTGACGGTGCTTCGGTTGCTCTGGGCCGTATGCATGTAAAGGTTGTGACCGTCGGGATTGTTAACAGGCCTGAGGTAAAAAGTACGGTTATCGATGAGCCATGTAATCTCCTGATCACTGCCGTAACTTTCGAGAAGAAACTGCATCAGCCACATTACCGACTCCGAACTGGTAACCTCACCGCTGTGACGGTTCCCTTCAAAATAGGCACCGGCCTTGTCAGTATGTTTGCCTGTCTTTTTGTTGGTAATGGTCATTTGGAGGATCGGCCTGCCTTCAAAGCTTCTGGCAACCTCATACAGTTCCACAATATCGGGATACTGACCGGCATACCTTATCATCCAGGTGTTGATAACGTCATTGGTATGGAACTTATCGAAAGCAAGAACATCGCCGGCTTCATATTCCACATGCGGGCTGCGTGCCTTCGGGAAGAAGCTTACCCCATGGCGGTAGCCTTCAACTGTATAGATATTTGTCGACTTGTCGGCTTCCGGCCAAACTTTTGTTTCAGCCGGAATGTAGCCCTGCGACCTTGCCGTGAGCAATCCTGCAAACAGCAAAACGGTAATGTAGATCAGTTTCATAGGTACGGTTTTTAGTCTGGTGGAATTTACACCATTTTTTCCTTACCCGGCTGTCTGGATTGAATGTTTTGGAACACAGGAGAACCACAAGGGCCTCTATCCGCGTTTGGCAATCATTTCAAGCTTAATCTGATCGAGAATCTCTATCATCTTTCCCTCAGAGTTGATTATTTCCTCGCGCTTAAAATCAGACAAGGTTCGGATGACGTTGGCGGTACTCATGCTAATGAAGTCGGCAATCTCCTTTCTCGACACGGGGAGTTCGAAAACCCGGGAATTATAAACCTCCTTTGAAAAGTACAGAAGGACATATGCCACACGACCTGCCAGGTTCTTGTTCCGGATCTCGAGTGACTGAGTGATTATTTTCTGGTTAACCTCTGAAACCCGGCTCAGCATTCCGAGGGCAAGCGACCCGTTTGAAGTGAAAAGTTCCTTCATGAACTGAAGGTTCACAACACAAACCGTTGAATCCTCAAGAGCCGATATCGAATAGCTGTACCTCTCCTCAGAAAAAATGCTCATGTTGCTGACAAACTCAAAGGGTCTGGTAATTGTAATAACCTGTTCATCGCCGTTAGGTTGCCGCCTGAAGATCTTTACCAGCCCCTTTTTCAGGTACTTGAAGTCAACAATTCTGTCTCCCTCAAGATTGATTATATCCCCTTTACGGTAGTTTCTTTCCTCCTTGTTTGCACAAAGCCTCAGGATATTCTCATCATCGAGAAACCTGAAAACCACCTTCCTGAAATCGCAGTTTTCACAAATACATAACCTGAGATCCTTGTCCATGACAGTTTTTTGCAAAAGTAGAAGATATTCGGATAACAAAGTACTTAATTAAGTTGTTTAATGTTTTTAAAGCTAACTTTGAGGTAACATCAGAAAGATGGCATACTTAACCGATTATCACATTCACACCACTTTCAGCGACGGAAAAGCCGAACCGGAAGATTATATTCCAGCCGCAAGGGCAATGGGAATCAGCGAGATAGGATTCTCAGAACATCTTACCCTTACCGATGAAGAACAGGGCTGGAGCATAAACCCTGACAGGCTACCCGAGTATTTCAACAGGATTCAGTCTCTTGCAGTTAAGACCCACGATCCAGTAATCAGAATCGGTATTGAAGCGGATTATTTGCCGGGTAAGGTTGATGAGATCCTTGAATATCTCAATAAATACCCGTTCGACTATGTGATCGGGTCGGTTCACTATATGGGAACCGAAACCGTTGACCTGGGCAGGGAATTCTATACCGGTAAAGACATGCGGCGCATTTTTTCGGAGTACTTTGATCTTGTTGCAGAGGCTGCGTCTACTGGTCTTTTTGATATAATGGCTCATCCCGACCTTATCAGGATATTCGGCCACCGGTTCCCCGGAAACCCCGAACATCTGTACAGGCGACTTGCCCGAAACCTTAAGGCTTCGGATGTGGCTTTCGAGATAAACACAAATGGCATGAACAAACCCCTGGGCGAATTCTATCCCGACAGCCGTTTCCTGAATATATTTGCCGAGGAAGGGGTTCCCCTGTGTATAAACTCTGACGCCCATATGCCATCGAGGCTTGCGCAGCATTTTGATGCTGCATACGCGCTGGCAGCTGCTGCCGGATTCAGGGAGACGGCAGTATTCAAAGGGAGGGAGCGGTTTATGATACCGATTTATGAATAACGCGGAAGGTGCTCAAGAAGAATCTTGACACCAATTGCAATCAGAATCAGGCCTCCGAGTATCTCAACCCGTGAGCCTGTTCTGTTTCGGGCTGCTTTGCCAAGGCGTATTGCAGTCATTGATGCAATGAATGTTACCAGGGCTATCAGGAAACCTGCAATCCAGATGTTTATATTAAGAAGGGCGAAGCTTACACCTACTGCAAGGGCATCGATACTGGTTCCGACAGCCATTGTAACAATACTGGGCAATGAAGTAATATCACCTTTTCTGTCGGCCAGCCCCGGCTCTATACCATTCACTATCATTCTGACTCCCAGGAACGAGAGAAGTGCAAAGGCAATCCAGTGATCAACCGAGCTGACGGCACTGCTGATTACTGAACCGGCAAAATACCCGGCAACAGTAAATGTTCCCTGGAACAGAGCCATAAAGAAAGCCACCTTAAGTGCGGCCCTGAATGAAATACGTTGGTTTACCACACCACACGCAAGTGAAACTGCGAAAGTGTCAAATGACAGTCCCAGGGCAATGGCAACAAGAGTAACAATATCCATCGGGAGTGGGTAAACAGGCTGCAAAAATATTTAAATTTGCGTTCTTTACCGGAGTAACCTGAAAAAAAATGAGAGCTGTAATACAGAGAGTCAGGGAATCGACTGTGACCATCAGCGGACAGGCAACCGCATCAATCGGTGACGGCATTCTGGTTCTGGCCGGCTTTGTGAATGATGATACTAATGAGGATCTGGAATGGGTTGCCGGCAAGGTTTCAAGGCTGCGGATATTTGATGATGCTGAAGGTGTGATGAACCTGCCGGTTTCGGAGACTGGCGGCGAAGTGCTGATTATAAGCCAATTTACTCTTCATGCCCGCATAAAAAAGGGAAACCGCCCCTCCTACATTGAAGCGGCCGGTCCTGAGTCTGCAGTTCCGCTATATGAAACCTTCATCGGGAAAATGGAAAGTCTTCTGCCGGGTAAAATCAGAACAGGCGTTTTCGGGGCAGAAATGATGGTTTCCCTTATCAATGACGGGCCGGTTACCATAATAATCGACAGCAAGAACAGGGAATGACTGACAGGGAAACAAAGAGGTCGGTTCTTATCGTCGCAACATTTGCTGCCTTCCTGACACCGTTTATGGGTTCATCGGTTAACCTGGCGCTTCCTTCAATTGGTGCTGAGTTTGCGACTTCTGCAATCAATCTTAACTGGATTGTTAGCAGCTACATTCTGTCATCGGCCATGTTTCTCCTGCCATTCGGGCGGCTGGCCGATATTGCAGGGAGGAAAAAGGTTTTTTCTGCCGGAATCCTGCTGTTCACCATTTCATCTTTCCTTGTGGTATTTAGCCGCACATTCATCACATTGCTCATCCTAAGGGTATTACAGGGCATATCGAGTGCGATGATTTTCGGAACCAGCATGGCCATTATCACCTCTGTCTTCCCTCCCGGTGAAAGGGGAAAAGCGCTGGGCATAAACGTAACGGCAGTATATTTAGGACTGTCAGGCGGTCCTTTTCTTGGAGGACTGCTTACACGGCTTCTTGGGTGGAGAGCTGTTTTCCTGGTACTGGTACCACTTGGAATGGTATCGCTCATCCTTCTTGCAACCAGGATGAAGGGGGAGTGGGCAGAATCGAGGGGCGACAGGTTCGACTGGAAGGGGTCACTCATGTATGGAGTAGCCCTTTTGTTGCTGATGTATGGCTTTTCAGAGCTTCCGGGTTTAAAGGGGCTCACAATGATAGTTGCGGGGGTGGTTGTTTTTGTATTATTCCTGTTCGTCGAGCGCCGTACGGCAAATCCGGTCCTGAACATTTCGATAATAACCGGTAACCGGGTGTTTGGGTGGTCGAGCCTGGCCGCACTTATTCACTACTCAGCCACAAGTTCCATAGGGTTCTTCATGAGTCTTTACCTTCAGTATATCAAGGGAATAGATCCGGCCAGAGCAGGTCTGATCATGATTACCTGGCCAGTGACAATGGCTCTCCTTTCAATGGCTGCCGGCCGACTATCCGACCGGATTAACGCGGGGATAGTGGCATCGGCCGGCATGTCGGTTACAGCTGCCTCTATTTTTCTCATGTGTTTCATAACTGAAACAACCCCTGTTTACCGAATAATTGTTTTGCTTATTCTGACAGGTGGTGGTTTTGCCTTCTTTTCTTCGCCCAATTCAAACGCCATAATGAGTTCTGTTGAAAAGAGGAACCTGGGCCTGGCATCGGCAATAGTTGGCACTATGCGCATGACAGGGCAAATGATGGCCATGGGAATTTCAATGCTTCTTTTTGCCCTGTTCCTTGGTGACAGCCCTATTATTCCTGGCAATTACAGCTCATTTCTGGCTTCAATGAAGACAGCCCTGGTTATTTCAGCGGTGCTTTGTGTTCTTGGTGTATTTGCTTCACTTGCCCGCACGCCGTCGGGAAAAAACAACAAGAATTCCTGAACAGCGATACTCAATTCAAAAAAGCGTTATATTGAAGCCCGCAATTACCGGGTTTACATCCGCAATTATTTGAAATAAAACGGCTGGCAATGACGAAATTATATGAAAAACTGATTCACGGACACCATTCATTCAGGGGAATAGCGGCAGGACTGGCGAAGGTTAAGACGGTGGCCGGATCATCAGACAGGAAAAGAGCAGCAGCGGGGCTGTTTCCGCATCTCGATTTAACGACCCTCAACAGTACAGATAACAGTATTACTGTATCCTCACTTGCCTCGAAGGTAAGGACCTTCGGTTCCTCATTCCCCGGCATGGCAAATGCAGCTGCCGTATGCACATGGCCGAATTATGCGGGAACTGTAAGCAGTATTCTGGGTGGAAGTGGTGTCAGGACTGCCGTTGTAGCTGCCGCCTTTCCCTCAGCCCAGTCATTCCGTGAGGTGAAAATCATAGAGACGTCGCTTGCCGTACAGAAGGGAGCTGATGAGATTGATATTGTAATGCCGCTCGGATTATTCCTCGAAAAGAAGTACGATATGGTGGCTGCTGAAATAAGGGAACTTAAGGATGCTGCCGGTAATGCGACCCTAAAGGTTATTATTGAAACGGGGCTCCTTGGTTCCCCGGAAAACATTTACACGGCTTCGATTATAGCAATGGATGCCGGCGCCGATTTTATAAAAACCTCTACCGGAAAGTCAGCAGTATCAGCAACACCCGAGGCAGCCTGGGTAATGTGCATGGCAATAGGTTCCTTTTTCGGGGAGACCGGGATAAGAGTTGGGTTTAAGCCGGCCGGTGGCATTTCAGGCGTTGACGATGCTCTGATATACTATCACATTGTTGGTGAATTGCTTGGCAACGAATGGCTTAACCCCGGGCTGTTCCGTATTGGCGCAAGCAGGCTGGCAAACAACATTCTAACCGAGGTTTCGGGAACAACCGTTGAATACTTTTAGACAGGCCTGAATGGCAGGAGGGGTAACATGGTCCAGTCGGTTCACGATACAGTTTTTGCTGACACAACGCTTTACTCCGTGCAGAGTCCGCTTTATTACCAGCAGGCCGAACCACTGCTTTTTGATGGCATGCATGCTGCTGAAAACCTGTTCAGAGCCGACTGGATTACCATAGTTCTGTTTACGTCGTTGCTGATATATGCGTTTGTGGCGACATACTCAAGGCATATTTTTACCGACATTGCAAAGCTTCTTACCTTCGGAGCATCAGGGAGTCCGGAGGAGAATTATCACGGATTATTCAGGTGGCAATCGACACTTGCAAACCTGGCGTCGTTCATGAGCCTTTCACTAGTTCTGTATTTCTTCGTTATACACTTCGGTACTGAATTTCCCTTTAATGCCCGGGGGCCCGAAATATGGTTTATCATACTTGCAGCAATATCATTACTGGTGGCAATAAGGCATGTGACCTCGGCGGCAACCGGCTTCCTCAGTGAGAGTGAAGATGCCTTCAGCGAATACCTTAACAGCATCTACATTTTGTACAGGGCCCTGGGGTTATCTGTAATTCCGGTTTCCATAGCCGTAAGCTATGTTCCGGGCTTACCGCACGAAGTGCTAATTACGACAGGTATAATTATCATTCTTTTACTGTTTATATTCCGCATAATCAGGCTGTTGGTTATTTTTCTTCAGAGCGGTGTTTCGATTTTCTATTTCATTTTGTACCTTTGTGCGCTGGAAATTCTGCCGGGGGCCATACTTATCAAGGTTTTATCATCCTGACAGAATCGCTCCGCAAGAGGTATTTGAAGGTCGAACATAATCTGTTTTCTCTTGAAGATAAAGAAGGTGTTAGTGTCGCAACCTGAGCCAACAAACCCGAAGTCCCCCTATTATGAGCTGGCCAGGAAGTACAACCTGAAAATTGATTTCAAGCCTTTTATCCAGGTTGAGGGCATAAACTCTAAGGACTTCAGGCAGCAGAAAATCAACCTTGCTGATTTCACGGCCGTAGTCTTCACCTGTAAGACTGCTATTGACCACTATTTCAGGATATGCAACGAAATGCGGATAGTAGTTCCTGATACAATGAAGTATTTCTGCATTACCGAGAATGTTGCATTTTATCTCCAGAAATATATTGTTTACAGGAAGCGGAAAATTTTCCATGGTAAATCTCTTTTCCAGGATCTTATTGATGTCATACTGAAGCACAAGGAAGAGAACTTTTTTGTTCCGCTCTCCATTCCCCACAAGGCTGAGATTCCCGAGTTGCTGAAGAAGAACAACATTAAGTTCTCCGTTGGTGTTATGTTCAAAACCATCAGCAGTGATTTTTCGAGTGTCAGGGATTTTGACTACGATATACTCCTTTTTTTCAGTCCGGCCGGTATAAAGTCGCTTAAGGAAAACTTTCCTTCATTCGAGCAGGGAGAGATAAAGATTGGTGCCTTCGGGCCGACAACAGCAGAAGCAGTTGTTAAGGAGGGATTCAGGCTCGACATTAATGCACCTAACCCGGAGGCTCCTTCAATGACCATGGCTCTTGAGAATTTTCTTAAAGAGTACGGAAAGAACAACAATAAATAGGCCGGGCTGCCGGGCTACCTGATCATGCCCCAGACTTTCAAAAAACCGGAGCGGTTATGCAGCCGTAAAATTATTGAGGAGCTTTTCGGAACCGGAAAATCATTTTTCTGCTATCCTTTCAGGGTGGTCTGGCTGAAAACAGACCGTCAGCAGCCATATCCGGCACAGATGACTCCTGCCGTTTCCAGCCGCAATTTCAGGAAGGCTGTTACCCGCAACATTATAAGGCGACGAATCAAGGAAGCCTACAGGAAGAACAAGGATTCATTCTATTCAGATATTTCAAGAGCCGGGATAAAACTGGTTTTCATGTTTCAGTATACCGAAAAGGAGGTAGTCGGTTATGCCGAAATCGAAAAAGGTGTTATCACTGCTCTCGGAAAGCTCTCTGAAAAGGCTGTTCAGGCATCTGATCCATGTTAAAGTTCATTCAAAAATACTCATGGTTAATGTCCGGGGTTACAGATAATCTTATTTTCGCATATTAATCTCCAAATAATTCCAGGTTATGACAAAGTCTGCCCGCTATAGTGTAATAATGCTCGTAACGGTTATCATGATGCTTGTTACCGGTTTCCTGCCACAGGATCAGTCGCGTGACTTCAGGATAGCCAGAAACCTCGATATGTTCTTTTCTCTTTTCAGGGAACTCAATAGTTTCTATGTTGATGAGGTTGATCCTGACAAAATTGTAAGAACCGGCATTAACTCAATGCTGCAGACACTCGATCCATATACCGTTTTTTACGCTGAAGAGGAGGTTGATGACATCGCCTTTATGACTACAGGCAAGTACGGTGGTATTGGCGCTCTGGTCAGGAACGCGGGGGATTATACGGTTATAACTCAGGTTTACAAGGGATTCCCGGCCGATATTTCAGGAATCAGGCCCGGGGATATTCTGAAGATGGTTGATGAAAAATCGCTGAAAGGGTTGCCCGTTGATAAGGTAAGTGACAACCTAAAGGGAGATCCCGGCACTACAATTAATGTAACGATCGAACGAAACGGAAATGAACTCATGGTACCCGTTAAGCGGGAGCGGGTGGCGGTAGCACCTGTACCGTGGTATGGGATGCTCAATGAAAATACCGGCTATATCAGGTTCACCAGTTTCACGCAGAATTGTAACCAGGATGTAAAGGCAGCCTTCCTCGACCTGAAGGAAAAACACAACCTTACCCAACTGGTGCTCGATCTAAGGGGTAACCCGGGAGGACTTATCAATGAGGCAGCCGACATTGTCAACATATTCGTCGGAGCCGGGAGCGAAGTGGTCTATACAAAGGGAAAGGTGAAACAGTTTGATGCCACCTACAAGACAACCAGGCAGGCGACAGATGAGAATATACCCCTTGTGGTGCTGATAAACAGGGGTTCAGCCTCGGCAGCGGAAATAGTTGCCGGAGCAATTCAGGATCTCGACCGCGGAGTGGTTATGGGACAGCGAAGCTTCGGCAAGGGACTCGTTCAGATAACCCGGCCTCTCAGTTATAATGCACAGCTTAAAGTAACAACGGCTAAGTACTACATTCCCAGCGGACGGTGTATACAGGCACTCGACTTTACCCATCGTAATGAAGATGGCAGCGTGGGGTTTATACCCGATTCACTTATAAGTGAGTTCAAAACCCGCAACGGGCGGGTTGTACGGGATGGCGGGGGCATACTGCCCGATATTGAAGTGATACCTCCCACGCTCAGCCAGGTGGCCAGCGAGCTTTATGTATACAACCATATTTTCGACTTTGCAACCAGGTACTACTACTCCAACCCTCCGGCTACATCTCCTTCGGATATAGTCATAACAGAAAAGGTATATAACGACTTCAGGAACTTTCTGAAGGAGAGACATTTTACCTACAAAACAGCAACATCATCCCAGCTTTCAACACTTATCAGCACCGCCCGCCGTGAGAAATACTACGATCTGTACGAAAAGGAGTTCAGCGAGCTGCAATCGAAGCTGGCTGTCAATCTTGACAAAGATCTTGAGCTTTTCAGAGAGGAGATATCCGAGCTTCTTGAAGATGAGATAACCGAACGTTACTATTATCAGGAGGGAGCCATTGAAAACGCAGCAAAGAAAGACTCAACAGTGCTGAAGGCGGTTGAACTGCTCAACAACCGCACGCGGTACAATCAGATTCTGACCCCGGTGAAGTGAAGCCGCTTCTATACCCAGCGGTGGCTTTCGTCCTCAAAAATCTCTTTTTTCCAGACAGGCAGTTTTTCCTTAACAAGTTCGACGGTGTGGGTACATGCCCTCATTGCCTGATCGCGGTGACCTGCAGTAACCACCACCAGCAGCGATATTTCACCCGCTTTGACCACTCCGGTTGAATGAATTATGGTCACTGTTTTTACATCACTGAAGGCATTGAAGATTACCTCCCTTATTCCGGCTACGGCTTCTTTCAGCATTGCCTCATATGATGAGTATTCGATTGCCGCAACTGTTCTGCCATCAAACACATCGGCCCTGACCTGTCCGGCAAAAACCGATATTGCTCCTGCAGTATCACCCGTGGCATCGGCGCCGACCGTTTCGCCTATCATGGCGTGGGTCACCGCACCCTGAACAAGATATCTCTCTCTCGACATAGCAGCACTGTCATGGAAATTCAACCTCCGGCAAAAGGAGGAAGGAAAGCAACCTCATCGCCGTCATTCAGCGGTGTGTTTCCCCTTATGGCCTGCCTGTTTACGGAAACAATATAGCTGTACTCCTGCAGACCCTCAATCTCCCCTGCAACCATCGCTTCGAGGGCATTGGTATCGGTAACTGCCTCATATCTCTTTTCCGGTGCCCCGGCCCTCTCGGCCAGAAAACCGAAGAATAATACTCTTACTGACATCTCATTTCCATTTACGCTGTAAAGTTAATCATTATCCGGAAGAAGGCGTCCGGCGACCGGCAGCCGGCGACCGGCGTCCGGCGACCGAAACCCAAAACAAGCAACCCCTTATACGCCCCTTACGTCTCCTACGTCTCCTATGTCCCCTACGCCATTTTATTAATGCGCCTCCAGCCAGTTTGTTCCTGTTCCTGAGTCGATTACCATTTTCACCTTAAGCGATGCTGCGCCTGCCATCTCTTCGGTTACCATCGTACGCAGTCTGTCGGCCTCCGACGGTCTTACCTCGAAGATAAGTTCATCGTGTACCTGCAGTATCATAAATGCCGACGGGAACTCCTCCCTCAACCTTCGGTGAATCCGTATCATGGCCACCTTTATGATATCGGCTGCGGTACCCTGGATAGGGGCGTTGATGGCGTTCCTCTCGGCATTTCCCCGCACCACCTGGTTCCTTGAATTGATATCGGCGAGGTAGCGGCGGCGGCCGAACATTGTTGTCACATATCCCTTCTCCCTGGCGTTCCTGATACAACTATCCATATAAACCTTCACACCCGGATAGGAGGCAAAGTAGCCGTCAATAAGCTCTTTGGCCTCCTTCCTGCCGATTGTAAGCCTCTCGGAAAGACCGAATGACGAAATGCCGTAAATGATTCCGAAGTTGGCAGTTTTGGCCCTGGCCCTCATTTCGCGGGTAACCTGGTCAATGGGTACATTGAATATTTTCGATGCGGTGGCGGCGTGAATGTCGTTACCCGATTCAAAATCGGCAATCATGGCGCTGTCGCCGCTAAGGTGAGCCATAAGTCTGAGCTCTATCTGTGAATAGTCGGCCGAAAGGTAAATGAATCCGTCGGCCGGCACAAAAGCCTTTCTTATTTCGCGGCCTGCCTCATCGCGGACAGGAATGTTCTGCATGTTGGGGTTGTTGCTGCTCAGCCTGCCCGTTGATGCGACAGCCTGGTTGAATGATGTGTGTACGCGCCCGGTACGCTGATTAATGAGCGCCGGCAGGGAATCAACGTAGGTTGAAAGCAATTTGGTAAAACCGCGGTATTCGAGCACCTTGTCGACTATGGGGTGCCTGTGTGCAAGTCTCTGAAGGATCTCCTCGTTGGTACTGAATTGCCCTGTTTTGGTTTTGCGCGCCTCGTTGTCGAGTTTTAGTCTAAGGAAAAGAATGTCGCCCAATTGCTTTGGTGAAGAGATATTGAATTCAGAACCGGCAAGCCGGTATATCTCTTTCTCAAGCTGAATAATATCTTCCCTGAGCTGAGCAGCATAGTTTTTCAGGTCATCCTTATTAAGCCGGATTCCCTTTCGCTCCATACCGGCAAGCACGGGAATAAGCGGCATTTCAATTTCGCGGGCAAGTGTGATTAAGTTTTCACTATCAAGCTTCGGTTCAAACAGCCTGTAGAGCTGCCAGGTAACATCGGCATCCTCAACGGCATATTCAATTATATCGTTCAGAGGCACAGATCTCATAGTCTTCTGACCTGAACCTTTGCTTCCGATCAGTGATTCAATAGGCACAGGTCTGTATCCGAGGTATGACTCGGCCAGAAAGTCCATCTTGTGCCGCATATCTGGTTCCAGCAGGTAATGAGCTATCATGGTATCGAAAAGGGGGCCATTTACCTCTAAACCATAATTGCCAAGAACCTGAATATCGAATTTCAGGTTATGACCGACTTTCATGATCGACTCCGATGCGAATACCGGCCTCAGGATTTCGAGTTTCCGGCCAACATCATCCTTCCTTCCGTCGAAACTTACAAGCCATCCCCTGCCCTTCTCCCATGAGAATGCTATTGCCACGAGTTCAGATTCCAGCGGATTGATATCGGTTGTTTCGGTGTCGAAACAGAATGCAGGCAGGCTGATCAGCGTAGCAGCGAGGGCCTTTATTTCATCGGGTGTGTCTGCGTGACGGTAGTCGTGCGGGGTGTTTTTTATATTGTTGATATTCTGAGGTATGTAGACCTCGCCTGCAGCGGGAGTGTCGAATAGGGAGGCCTGGGTTGCGGGTTGCGGGTTGCGGGTTAAGGGTTGCGGGTTAAGGGTTGCGGGGGTGGAGTCAGTAAGTGAGGAGAGGAGGCGTGAAGCGGCGGTGCGGAATTCGAGCTCGGCAAAAAGCTGTTTTAAAGCCTCATTGTCGGCTCCGCCGTAGCTGAGACTCCCTTCGTTGAATTCCACAGCGACGTGCTGTTCGATGGTTGCGAGCCTTTTGGAAAGGAGTATCTGTTGGTTGTTAGCCTCAACAATATCCTTCACTCTACCGCTTAACCTTCCACTGCCGGCAATAAGCTCCTCCACCGATCCGAATTCGGCGAGCAGTTTCCGGGCTGTTTTAGGGCCTATACCTGGTGCCCCGGGGATATTGTCGGAGCTGTCGCCCATAAGTGCAAGCAGGTCGATTACCTGGGCGGGTTCACGAACACCAAATTCTCGCCTGACCTCATCAACGCCCCACACCTTTGCAGCGTCGCCGCTGCGTGAGGGCTTGTACATAAGCACCCTGTCGGTAACCAGCTGGGCAAAATCCTTGTCGGGTGTCATCATGTAGGTTCTGAAGCCCCTTTCGGCAGCCTCACGTGCGAGAGTGCCTATAACATCATCGGCTTCGTATCCGGGCACTTCGATTACCGGAATACCCAGTCCTCCAATAAGCCGCTTTACATAAGGGACAGCCCTGGTTATATCTTCCGGTGTCTCGTCGCGGTTTGCCTTGTAGGCCGGGTACATTTCGTGCCTGAATGTCGGGGAGGGAGGATCGAACACCACGGCAATGTGGCTTGGCTTCTGGTTCAGAAGTATATCCTCAAGTGCAAGGAGGAATCCGAACACAGCCGATGTATTCTGCCCCTTTGAATTGATTCTGGGATTCTTTATGAATGCATAATAGGCCCTGAAAATGAGGGCATAAGCATCGAGCAGGAATAGTTCCTTATTGTTTTGCTGAATCATGGGGAGAGTTCTTCATCTGTTGTCGCCTGCATGCCACTCGGCATACGAAGTTGAAGTCTCGTATAGTTTGAGGCTGTGCAGAATAACGCCGGCCGGCAGGTGCCCTGATATTCGCGTGGCAAAGTCGGCAACCAGGTTTTCGCATGTGGGCTGATAATCAACAACCACAGTATTTCCGAACATTGAACTGAACTTATCTATTTTTGAGGGTTCTTCAAGGCTGCTGACAGCAACGGCATGGTCGAAAACATCAATAATTTCCCCCCTGACAATCTTCTTGAGGTCGCCGAAATCGATAACCATCCCCAGCTTCGGGTTTGAGGTTTCGGCCACCGGTTCCCCTGCCACCGTAACAAAAAGCCTGTATGAATGTCCGTGCACATTACGGCACGGGCCGTCGTAATTATGGAGCGCATGTGCCATTTCGAAAGTGAACTCCTTTGTAACCCTGATTATCACCATTGCATAGAATATTATCGTACAAATTTAACCATTCCCGGCTTCAATTGTTTAAAATGGGGTTGCATCCGGCAAAATGTTAATAAAGAGAGGTTTTGTCAGACGCATTCAAATTAGGAGTATCTTTGCAACCGATTGTGTACAAAATGAGGGATTTAACTATGAAAGAATTTAAGAATACAACATTTCCGGCGATGCTGGCATCGACAGTGGACAGGTATCCGGATTCAGTAGCATTTAGCTTTGTAGGAGAGACACCTGTAACGTATCGTGAATTTGCTTCACAGGTTTCATCGCTTATGGCAATGCTTGAGGATGCAGGTGTTGAAAAGAACGATAAGGTAGCCATTCTGAGCACCAACATGCCCAACTGGGGCATGGCATATTTCGCAATAACCTCGATGGGAGCAGTCGCTGTACCTATTCTTCCCGATTTTTCACCGCCAGAGGTTGGCAACATCATTGAGCACTCTGAGACAAAGCTGATTTTTGCCTCTGCAGCGCTGATGCCAAAGGCTGAGAAGCTTCCAGCAAGCGTTTCGAGGGTGTTGCTCGATGATTTTTCAGTTGCTCATTCAGAGAAGAGTTTCAGTTTCCGGCAGGCCTCGGTTCCCTCAAAAAAATATGAGGTAGCTGAGAATGACCTGGCGGTTATTATTTATACTTCGGGAACCACGGGGCGCTCGAAGGGGGTAATGCTAACACATCTGAGTATCTGTTTTGATGCTTTCGGGGGTTCGCTGATACAGCCGATTGATCAGAATGACAGGTTCCTGTCGGTGCTGCCGCTTTCGCACACTTATGAGAATACACTGGGACTGATTCTTCCGGTGATGCACGGCTCGTCGGTATGGTACCTGAGGAAGCCGCCTACCGCACCGGTACTTCTGCCTGCGCTGCAGGAGGTTAGGCCTACTGTTATGCTGACTGTGCCATTGATAATTGAAAAGATCTATTTTAATAAGATAGCTCCGACTTTTAATGCGAAACCTGTGACAAGGGCGCTTTTCAAATTCGCACCCACGCGAAAGGTGTTAAGCAAACTGGCGGGTAAAAAACTGATGAAGACATTCGGGGGAGAAATGAAGTTCTTCGGCGTTGGCGGTGCCAAGATCAACAAGACCGTTGAGCGGTTCCTTATAGAGGCGAAGTTTCCGTATGCTGTTGGATACGGACTCACAGAGACGGCACCGCTTATTGCGGGTTTCGGACCGTTTAAAGGGGCATGGGAGTCGACCGGTCCGGCCATGAAAGGCGTAACACTGAAGATCAACAATCCCGACCCGGTAACCGGAGAAGGTGAAGTCTGGGCAAAGGGTATCAACATCATGCAGGGGTACTACAAGGAGCCGGAGATGACCGCCGAGGTGCTGACTGAAGACGGGTGGTTCAAGACAGGTGACCTCGCTACAATGGATGATAAAGGGTTCCTTTTTATCAAGGGAAGGCTTAAGAATATGATACTTACTTCTACAGGTGAGAACATCTATCCTGAAGAGATAGAGTCAGTTATCAATAATTTCAGGCATGTGGTTGAATCACTTGTCATTGAGAAAAAGGGTAAGCTGGTGGCCATGGTTCACCTGAATATGGAGGAACTTGAAGCGAAGTATCATGCCATGAAAGATGAGATGTCGCGCAAACTTGATGACTTCGTGGAGGAGACATTACAGGAGTTGCAGGCATACGTCAACTCGCAGGTAGGTAAGGGAAGCCGTCTGGCTATGGTTGTGCTTCAGCCCGAGCCGTTCCAGAAAACACCAACGATGAAGATCAAGAGGTTTCTCTATCATCAGTGAGAATACCTGAAACAGGAGACTGACACCAAATCCGGTCATCTGATTACGGGCCTGGTTTGAAAATAAAGTGGTCTTATCGCCTGAAGCCGGGTTGCTGTTGTTGTATGCTGTTTCAAGAAAACATATGGTCTGACTACCCTCTTTCAACCCGTATAGCTACAACGGTATGCTATGCAGGGGTTTTCGGTGATGTGATCTCAGTTGAGGAAATGGTATCACGTTTTGGGCAAATAGACCGCAATGAGTTCAGTTCCGCCCTTGAGAAGCTGATAATTACGGGCAGGGTTATTGTGAGGGATGGATATGCCGCCCTTCCTGAACTGGATGGGAAGATTGATCTTAAGGTTACGGAGGTTGAAATTACATCGATGCTCCTTAAATCAAGAATAGGTTATCTGAGAAGGTTTGGAAGAAACCCGGCAATTAAGTTCGTTGGCGTTTCCGGATCACTTGCAGCGGGCAATCCTGTCAGAGACAGGGATAATACAATTGATCTTGATGTTTTCGTTATTACACGCAATCAGTGTATCTGGCTATATGGTATTCCGGCATCTTTCAGAAGGATGTTCAAAAGGAAATCTGAGGAGCCCTCTTTATGTTTCAATCTCGTTTTTGATGAATCGGACCTTGCAATCAGCAACAGGAATTTTTATACCGCCACAGAAATTATTAACGTAATTCCTGTATCCGGGCTGGAAATGTACCGCAGGTTCCTTCGCGTCAATAGCTGGGCTGACACTTACTATCCCGGCTTTTCGGGCAGTTCATCTCCACCAGTCCGGTCAGCCAGTTACGATATCATCAACAAAGGGCTCTATTTTGTATATACGTTGCTTCGGAGTATGAAGAACTTCAGCCTGAAACCCCTCAGGAACCTGACATTCAGGAGAGACCCCTTAAGCGGGATTAATTATAACAGGATCTCTCATTACTACGGAGGTTACCAGGCACTGGTTCAAAGGAGGTTTGCTGCAATTGCAGAGAGATGGTTTCCTGAAATGATAGACTCATCCCTTATTGAGAAGCTCTTCCCCGATGATTTAAGTATTGCTTTGAGAAATGGTGAAATTGACATCCACAAGTTGATGGAAGAGAGGGAGCTTCAACTCGATTATGGCAAATATGAATAGCAGCGATTATTACAGAAGGGTTGCAGAATACTACGATGCCGATGCCCGTGATTTTGAGGAAAGGTACTGGACCAATCCTGTCTTGCAGACGATAAGGCAATCGCTGAGAGAGGAAGTGAAGAGCCGGCAATTTGTCAATATACTCGAAATTGGGTTCGGAACAGGCATTGATGCAGTTCACTTTGGTTCCATATACCCTGATAGAAGCATTTACGGGATTGACATATCCACAGCAATGCTTGAACATGCCAGGCAGAAGGTGGAAGAGCTTGGACTGAAAAATGTTTCGCTTAAAGCAGGAACCCCGGAAGAGCTGGAATCGCTTTTTCCCGGAATTACGTTTGATCATATCTATGTCTTCTTTGGAGCCCTTAACACTGTTCACGATCTTCAACATATTGCTTCTGTGCTAAGAAGCCGGATGAATGAAGGGGGGACAATGGTTCTGACATTTGTAAACAAATGGTACCTGGTTGATATTATTATTCATTTACTAAGGTTCCGGCCTCAAATGGCATTCCGCCGTTTCAGGGATGTATGGGGTGGATATTCCGACCTGAAATTCCTGGAAAGCAGATGTCTCTCCCCTCAGCAGGTAAGAAGGGCCTTCGGTTCTCATTTCACTTCAACCGGAAAAAGGGGTTATTCAATACTTTATCCGGCGTGGTACAGGTATGGGTGGAGAGACAAAATGGGGAGGAGGGTCAGTGATTTTTTGTGGAAGACTGACAAGATACTGAGTTCTACTCCTGCGTGGTGCCTTGGTGAGTATGCCCTGTATTCATTCAGAACAAAGTAATTCAGGGTTCATGGTTTATGGAGAAGATCTTCAGGCAGGTTTTTTCTTATCATTTCATCAACTGTTGGATAGAGAAACCTGTATCCTGAAATGAACTCCGGGTAGTTTGTCGTTATATGCCCTGAAAAAGTAAGGGCTTCAAGCAGTGTTCGTCCAAAAGTCTTTTCCATTTCCTGCTTTGTGATCCTAATTACAGGAAGACCAGTAGTCTCTGATAGTCTGGAAGCAAATTCCATCTGAGGCATGCATGAGCCGGGGGTGAACAAATTGTAATATAGTCCTGGCTGCCCAATCTCCGTTGCATGAGCTATAAGGCCTGCACAGTCGTCAACGTCAAGGAAGGTCATAAGATTATAGCCTTCCCCGAAAAGGGGAATCTTTCCGTTTTTACGCATATAATTGATATAAAAGACCTTAAACCATGAGGAGTTACCGATTATCCAGGGTGGGCGCAGAATTGAAACCGGATATGTACCCTCTTCAAGGGCCTTCATCCATGGCTTCTCTGCGATTATATACTGTCTGGCAAAAGAGACAGGACTCACCGGGGTATCCTCAGATACCTGCCGGGTACCGCAATCGCCGTAAGCCAATGTACCGCTGACATAAATTATATGTGGTTTATGCGGCATATTCTGAAGATGATTCAATAGTCTTTTGTTGGCCCTTTTCCCCCTGAGAGCTGCAATGAGGCGGCCTGCAACATCAGAACCACCCATTCTGGCCATGTGAATTATTGTATCCGGATTGAAATCATCTACCAGGGAAAGCCTGAAGGAGACCAGATTTCCCGACCAGGTATTAATATGTTCAAGGTCCTTTATTACCTGTGCCCTGCGGGTCAGCATCAGAAGAGTGTAATCATTCTTTTTCACTGAAAGATTTCTGACAACTGCCGATCCGACATACCCGGTGCCGCCTAAAATAAAGATGCGTTTCCTCTTTTCCATATATTCCTGATCGGCCTTTCCCTGAAAAGCGATAACTAGAAAATGAAACTCAGTGCCAATCCCAGATTGAAGTCTGCCTCTGTATTGTTGGTAAAGGGGTTAATACCCGGGCCGTCATCCCTTCTTAATATCACCTTGTTCACACCGGCCCTGGCATAGGGAGATACAATAAATCGATTCCCGATTTTCTGGCGATACTCTGCAGCAATGCCTGCACCAAAGAAGTAGAACGAGGAGTAGGCGTCGAGCATAAAGTTCTCGTCAGGGGGGGAATAGGAATAGTAGGAGTCCTTTATTTTAAGGTATGGCCCGATTCCCATGCCATACGGAAAACTTCGGCTGTTTCCAGGCATTGAAATAATCAGTTCCCTGTTATTATATGTCTTATCGCCGGCGTATCTGTTATCGAATCCCAGTGATGTCCTCAGGCTGAACTTCTTCGAAATCCTGTGTTCGAAGCCCATCTCAAATCCCTGGAGAACAAATTTGGCACCAATGGAAAAAATAAGCGGGTTTGGCCGCTCTTCTTCATCCTGTGCATCAACAGGCTGAATAGATATTATAGCAATAAGCAGTACCATTAACCAGTTAAAATGCCTCTTCATCACCTTGCGGAATTAGAATGAATAACCAACACTTACAAAAAACATCTCCATTCCCCCGCCGGTGCGCAGCATAAAGCCCCCTTCGGGTTTCTGGTACCGGTATCCTGCGTTAAGCAGCGGGAAGAAGTCCCATTGTGCAAAGAACCGCTCAGTCGGCGTCATCTCCGGGTCGTTGAATCTGTCCTGAATACCCATCATGCCCATATTAAGTTCAAGGTGATGCTTTTTGCGGCCGTAAAGGTAAACCCAGTTAACACCCAGACTGTTTCCGCGCAGATCCCACCCTGCTACCCTGGCATAAGCCCCGCGAAGCCCGATGGTTCCCATCGTGAATTCAGTAATCGTCTTCTCATAGCTGACAGACAGACCGGCTATCAATCCGCCGAAACTGAATCCGCCATAAACGGCATTTGAGGGTTTTGCCGTTTCCTCCTGAAGATCCTGGGCAATAGCACCCTGAATCAGCAGGGCCATTATTATCGTTGCGAGGAGCGCCTTCATCGACATAGGGTTCACATTAATGGTTACGGAATCTGTTGACCCCTTATATTGACATTACAGCTCTAGCAAGTTTTTCTCTGACATCCGAGGCAAAACCCTCAATGGCAGGATTGTCGATGGATCTCATAGCTGCAACAGGATCGATGGCTGCTATTTCGGTAATGCCGTCGCCCATATCCTGCAGTATAATGCTGCAGGGAAGCATTACCCCGATTTTATCCTCTTCCTGCAAGGCCTTATGGGCATAATGGGGATTGCATGCCCCCAGTATTTTGTACCTGCGGAAATCGACGCCCAGTTTTGCCTTAAAGGTTTTATCCACATCTATCTCGGTAAGAATGCCAAAGCCCTCTTTCGCAAGAGATTCCCTGATGCGTCGCTCCGCCTCTTCAAAACCGGCCTCTACCGAATTACTGATGTAATAGACCATATATGTAATTTTTTGATTCTTTATGGTAAATCTACAATAATAAACTCACTTGTGTCAGGTCACGATTTACAGACTACTTTCCAAGGCAATACAGGAACTTCGTTCCCCGGAGAAGCAATCGGTTGCGCAAGAGTACCGGCGTAGCCACAAAATTGTCCTCGAAAATCGTATGGTTAAGTATTTCCAGTCCTTCCGGGGAAACCTTGCAAACATATACTGCTCCCCGGTCATTGCTAAGGTAAAGATTATCTCCGGCAAGGGTTGGAGAGCTGTAGAAAACACCCCCCTCACCCGGTAGCGTGGCTTCCCAGAGTTGGTCTCCGGTGTTAATATCGAGGCACCATATAACACTATTGAAGCCAAGAACATATAACATTCCATCACTCGCAACAGGGGTAGCCACATCGCTGCCGATCCCGGTTATTTTCCACATGAAATCGGCCTCGGACTTACCGATGCTGTCGCCGGTCTTCATTGCAGCCGTGAATCGACCCCTTCCGAATGGAACTACATAAATCCCCTGATAATGGACAGGTGAAGCAATGGTGCGCCATGCTGATCGCTTTTCAAGGTTGAATCCGCCGTACGACCATTTAAGGTTGCCTGTTGCTGCATCATGACCTGTCAGGTGATCGGCACCCCACACAACAATGGTTTTGCGATTTCCTTCTGTGATTACAAGAGGGGTGGTATAGCTCTGTGGTGTTTCCCTTCCGCTCTGATAGTTTCTGTCAGCCTTCCATACCACATTTCCAGTTGCCTGATCGAGTGCAAGAAGGTATGAACTCCCTTCATGCATCACTGCCATTACAACATTATTTCCGACCAGAACCGGACTGGTTCCGAAATCCCAGAAATACTCATACCGTACGTACGATTCCTGCAGATTTGTTTTCCATAGCACCTTACCGTCAAAATCGAGGGCTGCCATGGTTCCGCTTTTGAACTTGACAAATATTCTTTTACCGTCAGTAATCGCCGACGGGTTACTCCCTGTTCCCCGCGCATGTCTTCCCGGAGTCTGTTTGCCAAGGCCCACCTGCCACAGCAGCTTTCCGTTCCAGTCATAGCACAGTACCCCGTCTTCACCTTCGGCACCATCACCGATAGCAGAGGTTAGTATTATACGGTCGCCCCATACTACCGGCGTTGAGCCGCCCTTCCCGGGCAGTTCGGCTTTCCAGATAATTCCCTCTGTTGCAGAAAAGGAGATCGGGTAATTCCCCTTCGGGGCGATGCCGTCAGCCCCCGGACCCCTCCACTGGGGCCAGTTCTGTGCCTGTACGGTTGCTGAACCAAGTAGAAGCACGATAGTTATTGACAGGATGTGTCTGGTGCTATTTTTCATTTTTAAATATATTTCTGTTTACCAAGTTATATCTATTCATTATCGAATCAGGCATCCACGGCCCAAAATAGCAAAATAAATCATATTTCCTGCTCTGAGCCCGATGCTCTCCCGACCTTCGGTTCGGGACTCCGCTTCGCTCCGCATGCGGCGGCGCAGTCGCCTTAACAGCAGCATGCTTTTCCCCTTGCCTTTTGAAATGACTCCCTTCCTTCAGTAAACGAAAACCATGCGAGTCCGGCCGCCCCTATTACATCGGCCCATGCAAAACCTGTAAGCTCATATATCAGGCTCGAAGCCAGCAATACCACTGACATATAGAGACAAACCCTTGTGCAGTTGGCATCGGCAATTATCGGCTCGGAGTTCAGTTTTTGTCCCGTTCTCTTTTTTGCAGTCATCAGCCAGAGCATAACTGCAATCGATATTGATGAGATTACCACACCCCATAAAGTTGTTTCAGGCGTGTGGCCAGTGGTAATCGACAGAACAACTCCAGTCAGGAGGCTAACTGCAAGAATATAGAATGCTGTCCCTGTAACTCTCAGGGCCCTGATTTCGAATTCGGTTTTTGAGCTGTCCGGATTAGCTCTTATTCGCGTTATCATAACTACGATTCCGATGCCCGACATAACCTCTATAAAGCTGTCAACGCCAAAACCAAATAGCGCGAGAGTTTCGTCCTGATATCCCAGAAGCATCGATACCACACCCTCTATAAGATTGTAGCCAATGGTGACCATACTTAGAAGGAACGCCTTCCGGTATAACCTGGTTTGTATTTCGCTCATATTAAAGTACTTGTTAGCATTCTGACTTATGCTTTTCTTACCTGCAGGGAATTCTTTACTCAGAAAGAGATCACTTTGGCATCACTCTTAAGGTAGTTTGTCAGGTGGGTACCCATGCCCTTCACATCGTAACCAAGCTCGCGGAGTTTACCATCGACACCATACTGGCGGGCGCATGCCACACATGCCTCAACCTTTATCCCGTCAGCCTGCATGGCTTTCACCTTCTCCTGAAGCTTTTCATTTTCTGAAACCAGCTTTGCCGAGGGTCCCCAGATAATGACAGTAACCTCCTGAAACCAGCCTGCCTTTTTTGCTGTGTGTGCATACATAAAAGCCATCTTCTCGGCAGCATCTATGTCGTCGCTTATCCAAAGCATTACCAGTTTTTCAGAATCGCCGGAGGTTGAACTCTCCTGAGCCAGCGAAATACCCGAGTTTGCCAGACTAAGCAGCACAACAGAAATTGATAAGAGGATTGTCTTCATAACAATTGTTTATTTTGTCAATACTATTGATTATTTCTGTGAATTAAAAGTGATTATGATATTCGCGATATGGAGAACGACAGCGGGAGACCGGTAACTGCTGAAGACCTTCCTTACCAGCGACCCTCTTCGAACAACAGGAGATTCTACCATCAAGCTTTGCACATTTTTTGATTATTATTGCATTATGAAGCAGTCATCCGACAGAAAACCATCAGCCCCACCGCGGAATGTTGACGAGCATGATGTGATATTTGCGCGGATGAAGATGAAGCCCGGTACAAGCGATTGGGAAGAATACTACTCAACCCATCCAGAACAATCCGCCAGTGATGCCAGGGCCAGGGCGTTGCCCGGACTGCTCTCGGAGCGGGCAACAAACTTCCATCCTCTTAACTTCCCTGCTGCCGATGCCAACTTTGACCTTATTGAGTACCTGCAGAAGGCAGTAAACCATCCGGTGTCGGATAAGACCAGCGACCTGACAGATGAAGTCCTGACGCATTATATTAAAGGATGGACCCGTTACCTGGGTACGCATTCAACCGGAATAACAGAGTTGTTCGATTACCACCTTTATACCAGGAGGGGAAGGGGTGTCGACAAAGGCAAGCCAATAGTCAAAAGACATAAATACGCTATAGCCTTTACTGTGGAGATGGACTACGAAAATGTTCAGTCAGCACCTGGTTCCGCTGCCATATTCGAATCGTCACAACAATATCTGCGCAGCGCCAATATTGCCCTTCAGCTTACCATCTTCCTCAAAAAACTCGGATACGACAGCCGGGCTCACATTGACGGCGACTATGAGGTAATCTGTCCGCTGGTAGCCCGCGACGCCGGTTTAGGTGAGATAGGCCGGATGGGCCTGCTGATGACTCCACTCGTTGGTCCGCGGGTAAGAATAGCCGTCGTAACGACAAGTGCGCCACTGGTTCCCGACCCGTACCGGCCCGACCCGAATATGATTGAGTTCTGCCGTGTCTGTAAGAAATGTGCGGTGTGTTGTCCGGGGAACTCGATTCCCGCAGGCGACATGCAGGAAATTGATGGTATGCTGCGATGGAAAATCGACTCCGACAGCTGCTACCGCTATTGGTGCACCATTGGTACTGACTGCGGCCGCTGCATGGCCGTATGTCCGTTCAGTCACAGCAACAATCTGTTTCATAACACTATACGGTTTTTAATCAGACAATCGCGCCTATTTGCCCGCATGGTATACCATGCCGATGAACTTTTCTACGGCCGGAAACCTGTACCAAAAGAGACTCCTTACTGGATGAGAGAATAATGCTGCAGGTTCTTGACATATTCTTTGTCGTCTTCCATTCTGCCCTGATCGCGTTTAATCTATTCGGATGGATATGGAGGAAAACACGGATGGCGAATCTCATAACGCTTCTCCTTACCGGAGGCTCATGGGTGATACTGGGGTGGATAACCGGAACCATAGGCTATTGCCCCCTTACCGACTGGCACTTCAGGATACTGGAAAAACTGGGTAAAACTGACCTGCCAGCTTCATATATAAAATACCTGGCCGACAGGATTACCGGTTACAGTTTCGATGCCGCGCTGGTTGATTCAGTGACTCTCTACGGATTTATTGCGGCCCTGGCTCTCTCAATGACAATTAGTATTACCTTACGGCTTCGGAAAAAAATGAAACCGGTTTAAATGCTTAAAAGGGAAATCCGGCGGTGGGACCTGGTGCTGCTGATGATAAACAGTATTGTCGGGGCGGGTATTTTCGGCCTTCCGGCAACCATTGCGGGCCAGACGGGCATATACAGCATACCGGCAATATTCGCATGCGGACTGGTGGTTTTCATAATAGCGCTATGCTTTGCCGAAGTGGCAAGCAGGTTTGACCGTACCGGGGGCCCTTACCTGTATACCCTCAGCGCTTTCGGCAAGATACCGGCAGTAACCATAGGGTGGATACTGCTGATAACCAGGCTGGCAACATACGCGGCACAGATAAACCTGCTGGTTTCATATCTGGGGTTCTTTCATCCGGTGCTGGGGCAGCCGGTTGCAAAGCAGATTGCCATAACTGTTATAACACTTGGCCTGACTTATATTACCTACAGGGGAGTGAAGACATCAACCTTTACCAACAACCTGCTTGCAATAGCGAAGCTGCTACCCTTGTTTATGTTCATAATTATCGGAGCGTTTTTCATTAACCCGGCTCTCTTCGACACCAGTCAGCCCCTGCCTCCCCTTCCTGAATTCTCGGGATCGGTATTCGTTCTGATATTCGCGTTTACCGGATTTGAAGCGATACTGGTTAACACAGGCGAAATGCAGAACCCGGAAAAGAATATTCCCTTTGCGCTGATGACGGCCCTTTTGTTTGTTGCCATATTCTACGGACTGATACAGATTGTCTGTATGGGAACCCTGCCCGGACTGGCGGAATCGGAGTACCCGCTGTCGGCCGCGGCTACCATTTTTATGGGGCCTGCCGGGGCGGTTCTCATCAGCGTCGGTGCCGTGCTTTCCGTTGGCGGGGCATTAAATACCGTTATGTTTGTTGGTTCAAGGGTCCCTTTTGCCTTCAGCGAGGAGAACCAGTTGCCAAAACTCTTCTCGAGACTCCACCCCCGGTTCAGCACTCCGGTGTGGTCGCTTATGACATTTACCACCATAGCCCTGGTGGTATCGCTTACCGGTACATTTATTTACGCAGTTACGATAAGTGTTATCAGCAAGATTTTGATATTCCTGACGGTTTCGGCTGCACTGATAAAATTCAGGAGAACCGACACGGGGGCAGCAAAGTATTTCAGGGTGAGACATGGAAAAATTGTTGCGTTACTCAGCATAATGGCATGCGTCTGGCTTATTACCGGAACTAAATTGACAGAGGTGTTGGCTGTAACAATCACAATATCAACGGGTTTGATTATTTACTTTACCTACAGGCTGTTTTCACTCATTCCTAAAAAAGGAAGCTGAATGCCTACCTGCAGGCACTGAATGAGGCAAGGACCTCAAGATACCGTCGCCTGTAGAACTCCTTTTGTTTCGACCTGTACTGCATAATAAACCTCGGGTGCTCAAGCGGAATCAGTCTGCCAAACAGCCCGGTCTCATCATTCAGTCTCTTCAGGTATTCATGGTTTTTGCCTGAACCAAGGCAAACCACTGCATCTGTCTTGCACCCGGCCGCAATATGGGACCTAAGTGAGGCTATCATAAACGGTCCTATTGCCTCGGAGAGAGCTATGCTGTCGTAGTAGTTATAGTTCACCTCCCGTCCCTTTGGGTTCATTGCAACATAGCCGAGCGGTGAGGGTGAATTGATATAGAAATCGGAATAGAACTTTTCAGTACCCCCGTAGGAATCAATAACCTCGTACACAAACACCGATGATGGTTCGTGAGTTGAAAACCCGGGTATTTCAAGACCGCACTTCTCTGTGAGCCGTTTGGTATCGGTAAAGGGGATGCCGGTAACCCCGGCTCCGAACCGGCCGGGATTAATACCGAGAATAAGTCTCCTGGGTCTGTTGTCGCTGTAATATTTACGGTAAAAAGCGGAAGAAACCTCAAGGACGGTGCTGTTTTCAGCGAACGGATTCATTGCCCTGATTCCTTCCGGCAGTTTGGCATCAAGCCTCAGGTTCCGGTTAAAGTCAATTACCCTGTCGGCAAATGTTTCCATGTACCTTTTTGTATTGGTAAACTGAGTAAATTTACAGCTGTAACGGAAAAAAAATGATCTGATTGTGGGCGTTCATGACAAATATGATATTCATACCTGGTCGTATCTTGCATTAAGGAAAGCTGTGGGATGGACAGGAATACTGCTGCCGATAGTGCTGATGCTTGGCAACGCGGTTATTTTCGGGGGTGATTTCCCGCGGCCGTCAATAAGCCTCTACTACCATACACCTATGCGCGATGTGCTTGTGGGGGGACTCTGCGCGGTGGCGTTGTTTCTTTTTTTCTATGCGGGCTATGACCGGTGGGACAATATTACCGGAAACCTGGCCGGCATTTTTGCACTTGTTGTTGCCTGGTTCCCAGCCTCCGAGCCGGGTGTCGGTGGGATTATCAATGCCATCCATTTTATAGCTGCGGCCCTCTTCTTCGTCACCCTGGCCTGCTTCTCGCTCTTTCTTTTCACGAGGAAAGATGAGAATCCCACACCCGAAAAGATGAAGCGGAATGTAGTTTACATAATCTGCGGCGTCACAATGATTATCTGCATGGCCGCCATGCTTCTCCATTTTCTGATAAGGGGCACAGCCATTACATCCTCCTTTGTCTTCTGGTCCGAAACCGTTGCACTTATCGCGTTTGGAGTGTCGTGGCTTACGAAAGGGGGAACGCTTTACCCCGACAGATAATAAGGATGGCGAAGGGCATGGGGCATGGGAATATCTGATATCAGATATTCGATTTCAGATTTCAGATTTCAGACTAACGATGTGAGATGTGGAACGGCGGTTGCGCCGCAGCAGATGCCGGATTCTAGATTCTTGCCAATGCAAGGAATACGGCGTGGAGGGTTATGGTAAGAACAAGGTAGAGGTTTCTTGCCGTGTCGGGGTTCATCTTCAGGAATCTGTATTTGATTGATGAGTGGGGGCAGGCGGCAAGGCAATCGCCGCAAAGGGTGCAGCTGTAGTCGGGCTTTTTGTTCCTGATATCCCGAATATTCAATGCGTCATACTTGCACCACGTTGTACATTTATTGCAGAGATCGCACGATTCGTCGATATAGAGCCGGAAGGGGTTTACAGGCTTCACCAGGCTCACCACGGTTCCTACCGGACAGTAAAGGGTGCAGTGGATCATTCTCTTCTGCCTGCGGGTTAAGAGAATCATAACCATAATACCTGCAACACCAAAGATTAGTCCGGCCAGCGTTGAAAAGAGCGGCGTTACGCCAATCCAAGACAGCAGCAGTGTAACCACAATCACCAGCAAGATAAAGGTTGCCTTCAGTCCCTTTTTGTTTTTTATTGCACCTCTCTTTGTCTTCCCGGAAGCAGCAATGCTGTCGAAGGCCCCGAAGTAGCATAGCTGGCTGCACCATGCCGGGCCGGTAAGCAACACGGTGCTGAGGAAGAGAATGGTCATTACCGACAACTCACCTCGGTAAAGCGGCCCTGAAATAATCATGGCCGGGATTGGGAGATGAAGCTTGCCTGTCATCAGAATCCGTTCGGCACCCAGCAGTCCGAGTGCCAGTTGGGTGAAAAAAACCACCGAAAAGAGAGTCCAGGTAATACGGCGCCAGCGTGGCACATTAACGGGGTCCTGCATCTTGCTGATAACAAGTGCTCCATAGAGAGATACTATCAGTATTTCAATCCACCCCGCACCAGGGATAAACCGTTCAAGGAGAATGAGGGGGTTTTCGGTAAGCCTTAACTGAACAACTGTAAGCAGTGCGGCCGTAAGAATAAAAACTATTGCCGGCAGCCTTAGAACTCGTGAAGTCGTCTTAATGGATAATTGCATTTTCTATTACCTCACTCCCAGTTCGCGCCCCCTGAACCTGAGGTTCATCCATGCAATTATCACCCCGGCGGTGGCAAACATTATAAGGCTGTATATTGCCGGTGAGATTGTCATGGTGGGGTTATGCAGCAGTGTTGCAGCTATGGCGATGCCAAGGGTTCCGTTCTGGATGCCCGACTCGATTGAGATTGTAATGCTCTGGTCGATTCGGAGCCTGAAGAGGCGGGCCGAAAAATAGCCTATCACCAGCATTGCCACATTCAGCGCAAACGCCACCGGGCCTGCCTGCCTGAAGAAGTTCACGAAGTTTTCCTTATCGGCCAGGACTGCTGCAACTATTATGATAAACAGCAATACTCCTGAGGCAATTTTGACGGGCTTGTTCATTTTTGCAGCAAAGGCAGAAGCCCTGGCCTTAATGAACATACCTATCATTACAGGAATCAGTGTTATTACTATCACACTGATCATTGTTTTGAGAACGGGCAGGGGAACATACTCTCCAACCTCAAGAAAATGGCGGAGCGAAAGATTTACCACCAGGGGTATGGTAAAAACCACAATCATGCTTGAAATAGCTGTGAGGGTTATGGAAAGGGCAGTATCACCCCTTGAGATGTGGGTGATAAGGTTTGATGTTGGTCCACCCGGGCAGGCGGCAAGTATCATTATTCCAACAGCCAGTTCGGGGGTGCGCATTGGAATTATCATCAGCAGCAGAAACCCGACAACAGGGAGTATAATAATCTGATTTACAATGCCTATGGCTGCAGCCTTCGGGTAGAGCGCCACTCTTCTGAAATCGGCCGGGGCGAGAGAAAGTCCCATGCCGAGCATTATGATCGCCAGCGAGACAGGAAGCATAATGTCGGTAAGAAAGTTTGTTTCCATAATCAGGTGGTTTTTGTTTCAGATTAACAGAGAATGCCCGGATTATATTTACGAGCGGCAGTAAATATAATTCAATATTTGAAACCTGCAAGTTCACGTTATATGTCCGCTAATCGTTACTGGTTAGGAAAGACTATTAATTATCAGTATCTTTGGCGGTAATTAGAAAACAAAAACAGGGCATATTACATGGGAAGATCACAGGAATCATTCAATAAGAAGGAAGTCAGAAACAGAAAAGAGAAGAAAAGAAAGGAGAAGGCTGAGAAGAAACTGTTAAGAAAAGATCAGGAGAAGAACAGTTTCGATAATATGATCGCCTATGTTGATGAGTTTGGCAATATCACCGCAACCCCTCCTGACCCCCGCCGCAAAACCGTAATAAACCCCGACGAAATAGTTATAGGAGCTACCTTACGCGAAGGCACCGAAGGGAATCAAAGGGAAAGAAAAGGTATTGTTACTCACTACAATGAATCAAAGGGTTACGGGTTCATTAGGGACCTGAAAACCGGTGAAAGCGTGTTCGTGCATGCAAACAGTCTTTCGGAACCGATTGCCGTTGGCAATAGTGTTTCGTTCGAAATTGGCCAGGGACAGAAAGGCCCAGCCGCAAACAATGTGACCATTTTAAGATAGAGGTTTGCCGTCGGCAGATAACGGGGAAACTTCCCCTTACAACTATTCTATTAAACCAATAAGGGCAGGATATGAACATATATGTCGGAAGCCTTGACTACAAGGTTAATGAAGACGATCTGAGAGGAGTCTTCGAAGTATACGGAACCGTTAGTTCAGTTCAGATAATAAAAGACAAGATGAGCGGCAGAAGCAAAGGGTTCGGTTTTGTTGTGATGGCAAACGATGATGAGGCTCTGAAGGCAATAAAGGAGCTTGACGGATCTATCCTTGAAAGCCGTGAGGTGGTGGTTAATGAAGCCAAACCCAAGAGGCGGTACTAATGCGTCAGCTAAAAATAACACAACAGATTACCCAGCGATCAGAAGGCTCAATAAACCGTTACTTTCAGGACATTACCAGGTACCAGATGATTTCCGCCGAGGAGGAGGTAGATCTGACCCAGCGCATCAGAAAAGGAGATGCAGCAGCCCTTGATAAACTGGTAGTGGCCAATCTCCGCTTCGTGATTTCGGTGGCCAAACAGTATCAGAACCAGGGACTGTCGTTCCCTGATCTGATAAACGAAGGTAATATGGGGCTTGTTAAAGCTGCAGGAAGGTTTGATGAGACGAGGGGTTTCAAGTTCATTTCCTATGCAGTGTGGTGGATCCGCCAGAGTATTGTCCAGGCCATTTCTGACCAGACCCGCATTGTAAGGCTTCCGCTAAACAGGATCACCTCCATCAATAAGATCAAAAAAGCCATCCCCCAACTGGTGCAGGAGTTCGAACGCGAACCCACCGACATGGAGATTGCCGATCACCTTGGCATCAGCAGTGATGAGGTGACCCGTGTTAACGGCATGAAAAAATCGCAGGTGTCGTTCGATATGCCCCTTTCCAATGACGGCAGCAACGATTTCAGCCTCTATGACATGGTACAGACAGAAGACATGTCCTCACCCGACGATGTGGTGATGAAGGAGTCTGTCTTCACAAACGTTACCCGCGCCCTTAGTAAACTCACCTTAAGGGAGGCTGAGGTTCTGACAATGTCATTTGGTCTTGGCGGAACACAAAGCTGCTCACTCAGCGACATCGCATTGAAATATGAAATGACATCAGAAAGGGTAAGACAGATACGAAACCGCGGACTCGGCAAGCTTAAGGTGATACTGAAGGATAAATATGCGTTTCTTGAACAATAGCTGATTTTGCTAACCGGCAATGACGCTAAACAGGTATATACAACGGTCCGTCGGGGCCAAGAGGAATTCCGAGCACCATCCACAGCACCAGCAGTAATATCCATCCAACCGTAAGCATCACGGTATACGGGATCATCGTTGAAATAATGGTCCCTATTCCGTATTTCTCATCGTACTTCTGGGCAAATGTTACAATCAGTGCAAAATAGCTCATCATCGGCGTTATCAGGTTGGTTACCGAATCACCAATACGGAAGGCGGCCTGGGTAAGAGCCGGGTGGTATGGCGGATCGATAAGCATCAGCATCGGTATGAACACAGGCGCCATAATGGCCCATTTGGCCGAGGCACTCCCCATGAACATATTGATAAATGCCGACAGTAACACGAAAGCCACGATTAGCGTGATGCCCGTCAAACCTATCGACTGCAGTCCGTGTGCCCCCTTAATGGCGAATATTATCCCCAGGTTGCTGTAGTTGAAGAAATAGACAAACTGTGCTGCAAAGAAGACAAGGACTATATATCCGCCCATTCCGCTCATCGACTGTCCGATATATTTGGCCACCTGCTTGTCATCCTTAATGGTTCCGACAATAATACCGTATACCAGTCCGGGTATAAAAAACATAAGCAGAATGCCGATAATAATACCGTTGAAAAACGGAGAATGCAGTATTGAACCAGTGGCTGGATCCCTGAAGATTCCATTTTCAGGAATAACAGTAAACGCCAGTGCTGCAACTGTAACCAGCAGGGCAACACCCGACCATCTGAGGCCCCTTTTCTCCTTTCCGGTTAACTGAACTATCGGGAGTTTCTCGGCGGTGCCCTGATATTTACCCAGCCTGGGTTCCACAATTCTTTCGGTAACCCAGGTTCCGATTATGACGATCACAAAGCTGGAAACGAACATAAAGTAGTAGTTAACGGCAGGGTTGACCACCATTTCGGGGTTGATCATCTGGGCGGCCGACTGTGATATCCCTGCCAGAATCGGGTCGATCGATCCGATAAAGAAGTTGGCTCCGAATCCGCCGCTCACACCACAAAATGCTGCTGCAAGACCTGCCATAGGGTGGCGGCCCAGAGCATGGAAAATCATCGCCCCCAGGGGAATAAGAATAACGTAGCCTGCCTCCGAAGCCAGATGCGACAGAATCCCTGCGAAAACAATCGCGCCGGTAACGAGTTTTGGCGGTGCACTCAGTACAAGTGAACGGATAAGAGTGGTGAAAAGGCCTGAACCCTCGGCCACCCCGATACCAACCATTACCACGAGTACATAACCGAGAGGTGGAAACCGGAGGAAGTTATTAATCAGGTTGGTATACATCCACCTGATGCCGTCGGCACTGAGCAGGTTCCGGGCTTCTATTATGGTGCCGTCGACGGGGTGCGCGGCCTGTGTTCCTAAAGCATGACCAATCCATGATATTATAACCACGGTAAGAGCCAGCAAGGCAAACAGTGTGGCCGGGTGCGGAAGCTTATTGCCGATTATCTCAACCCAATCGAGCGAGCGGGCAAAAATACGCCCCGACCTCTTACGGATTCTCAAAAGCAGGTTTCTCATATATGGTTTCAGTTTTTCTCAGGTAATTTCTGCTCCATTTCCTGATAATTTAATACCGGAATTGACAAAAATAGAATAAAAGGAATAAAAAAAAAGGAAAAACCGGAAGAGACGGGGAGGTACCTACTCAAATCCGCCGGCACCGCGGTAAAGTTTCAGAGGTTTGTCAAGGTCGATGCGCAAAACCGTCATATAACTTTCCTGAGCCGAAACGGGTACATTTATGTATACCAGTCCGGGTACATGACTCCATGATATTTTGCCGACAATTTTGTGGCTAAGCTCCGAACCCTCTCCCACCACGGTTATCTTCTCAATGCGGTTATCAAGTCCCTTCACGGCTATGTCACCCGCAACCCTTCCCGGCAGAAACAGGAAGAGTGCAGTTGAATCCTTCGACAATGTCGACGGCCCGTAGAAATGTCCCTGTGGCAGACCAGCCCTGGTACCGAAGATTGCCTCTTCGTGCTTTGAGGTCCATTTGCCCAGCTCCGTCAGTATCTCAACCTGCTCAGGCGGAATAATTCCGTCAGCGCGCGGACCGATATCGAGCAGCAGGTTGCCGCCCATGCTGATGGCGTCGGCAAAGATGGTGATGACCTCATACGGCGTTTTATAGAGGGTGTCGCGCTTCAGGTAACCCCATGAATTATTCATCGTCATGCAGAGCTCCCAGATGTCGGTTCCCGGCCGTGTAATCGGAAAATTCTGCTCGGGTGTTGCATAATCGCCATACCCTGCAAGGCGTGCGTTGATTATTGCCTCGGGTTTTTGCCCAAGTATCTTCGCCCGCACCTCCGCCGCCTTCCACTCCTCAGCGCTGTGCTCCCAGTCGCCGTCAAACCATAACAGGTCGGGACTGTAAGCCTCCATCAGCTCATCAATCTGTCCATGGCAAAAACGGAGGAACCGCGCCCACCGTTCAGGGTCACCGGCGATTTTATATTTAGCCGAATCTGTCATAAAGCCGGGATAGTCGGGGTGTGTCCAGTCAATAAGGGAGTAATAGAGCCCCACTTTCAGATTGTTCCGCCTCAGCTCTTCAACGAAAGGGGTAAGAACATCCCTCGCTGCAGGGGTTCTGCGGGTGGTGCTGAGGTCATTCATCTTCGTATCCCACAGCGCCACGCCGTCGTGGTGCTTCGAGGTTATTACCGAATAGCGGGCGCCGCTCTTCTTTATCAGATCCACCCAATATGCCGGGTCATAGTTCACTGCCGTAAAGCTGTCGAGCTGAGCCATGTAATCTGTATGACTGACCTCCTTGTTGAAGAAAGCCCACGACTCTGTCGTGTTGCCCGTGCTGTAGATCCCCCAGTGAATGAATATACCGAGTTTTGCGTCGGCAAACCATTCCATCTTTTCAGAATGCCCGGGAACCAATGATTCAATGCCTGCTATATTTTGCCTGCAGCCAGTAATCAGAACAGAGACCGCAATGCAGGCTGTGCAGAAAAATAATCCATATCTTGCCATTTTCAATAAGTTTTAAAATGCAAAGTACAATCTTTTCAGCTCTTAGCATATACCCATCAGAAAATGCCAAATTCTGAACTGTGCTATATTTGTAATCACCATAACCATACAAGTAATTAGCTATCCCCTCAGGGAAGAATATGACCCACTCCCCCGCCAAATACCGAAACACCACCCAGAATCTTATGCCAGCAACAAAAGGTAATACGAAACCGGGGGAGTACGACATCTATCCGGTACATCCCCTTAGCCAGGGTACCATCTCAGACAGCTGGCAGGGTCTGGCAGGTTTAATTGCCAACCACCCCGTGGCGTTGCTTGACGGTTACCAGGGTCTGTTTTTCGAAGAGATAAAAGCCACGCTTCAGCCATTATTTGATGCAGGGGGGATATCAGTAAACTGGCTCAGCATTGAAACAGCCCTCAAAGAACCCGCAACCATTGACCTTCTGACAGAACCCTTCCTGGGCGGCGACGATCCGCTCTTCGGGACAAGAACCACCCTGTCGCTCGCTGACTTTTTCGACCCGGAAAAACTCGGTAAACTCGTTCCCGATAAGAATTACAACCTCAATATTTTTTACGGAACCGGGGCCTCGCTGGCATACCCGCAGGGATTCCTCATATATTTCGATCTGCCCAAAAACGAGCTGCAGTACAGGGCACGGGCAGGGTGTGTCACAAATCTGGGTGCAGCGGGCCCGGAACCAATCCAGATAATGTACAAAAGGTTCTACTTTGTCGACTGGATTGTTCTTAACAGGCACAAGCAGTCAATATTGGAGAGGATCGCCATTTTTGCCGACGGCCAGAGGCCCGGTGCAGTTGCATGGGCAGAAGGCGATGCAATACGCAGCGGACTCATCCGCATGAGCCGTAACTTCTTCAGGGTGAGGCCCTGGTTCGAGCCGGGTCCGTGGGGCGGACAATGGTGCCGCAATAATATAAAAGGACTCAACAGGGCCGTTCCCAACTACGCCTGGTCGTTTGAGCTGATTGTCCCGGAAAACGGGCTGATATTCGAAAGTTCGGGACTGATGCTTGAACTGTCGTTTGACTGGCTGATGTACCGGGAAGCAGAGGCGGTGCTTGGCGACTGCCACAAGAGGTTCGGAACGGAATTCCCTATACGCTTTGACTTTCTCGACACCTTCGGGGGAGGAAACCTGTCGGTACAGTGCCATCCCCATGCAGAATATACCAAATCGTCATTCAACGAAGAGTTCACGCAGGAGGAGACATACTATATACTCGACGCTGACAGTGATGCATCCGTTTACCTGGGTTTCCGCGACGATATTGTACCGGCAGAGTATGAGAGTGCTGTCACTGAGAGTTACCTCAACGGCAGTGAGGCTGACATAGAAAGATTTGTGATGAAGCACCCGGCCCGGAAACATGATCTCTTCCTCATACCGCCCGGAACGGTTCACGCCTCAGGCTGCAACACACTGGTCCTTGAAATAAGCACCACACCCTACATCTTCACTTTCAAGATGTACGACTGGCTGCGGCCCGACCTCAGCGGCAAACCAAGGCCTCTCAATATCGGAAGGGCCATGGAGAACCTGAGGTTCGAAAGGAAGGGCAGCTACGTTACCGAAAAGCTGATTTCAAAACCTGTTCTGATTTCCGGCGGGCCGGGATGGGAGATTTTCCACCTCCAAACCCATGAAGATCACAGCTATGATGTTCACCGCATCCACCTGACCGGTTCGGTTGAACTGACTACAGGCAACAAACTCCTGGTAATGAATCTCGTACAGGGCAGCAGCGTTGCCATTGAAACAGAAAACGGCTCTACTGCTGTTTTCAGCTACGCCGAAACCTTTGTCATACCGGCTGCTGCCGGTTCCTTCAGGATAAAGAACATAGGTGAAGGGGAGGCTATAATGGTAAAAGCATTTATCAAATAAGCGGAAAAGACCATGAAAACCAGACTACTGATTGCCATAGAGTTGATGCTGTGCCTGGGTTTGGCTGCACAACCCGGGGGTACCGGCATTCTTGTCAACGGCTACGACGGCAAGATTTCGGGAACCGATTTTTCATACCATTCGTCTGTTCCTGTGGCAAGGGAGTGCATGCTGATACGGGCTACCGACGGCAAATCGTCGATGGAGTGGATCACTGCCCCCGTTGAGACAAAGCAGGCAGGAAAGCCGGTTTCCTTTGTATGGCTCGCGGGTATAGGGTCATCGCCGGGACCGGCGAGCTTCGATCTTGCAGTAAACGGTGTTAAGAAATTCACATTCATGGCCGACGGCTCGGAGAAATGGTCGCTTACAGCCGATGACGGCTCGACACTCAGCTTCCGGAGGGATATGGCCGATCAGTTCGGCGACAGTTTCGGGTTTATGTACCTCACGGTTCCCGCAACATTGGTGAAACCCGGTGAGCCGCTTTCCCTCAAGGTAACCGGAGGGCGGTACGGTCTTACCTCATGGTACATGACCTTTAAATTTCCTATTGAGAGTGGTTTCCGCTTCAGGGCCCTGCCTGCCCTTATATCTGAGGGAGGCAAGGAATATCAGGCAGCCATAGCCGGGATTATGCACTTTGGAGCGCCTGCAACGGCCAGAATTTACATCGGCAATGATCTGTTGAAAGAGACTATGGTACAGTTCGGATACAACTATGTAAGGGTTCGTATTCCGGCGGTCAGGGAGAAGAGGTCGCTGATCTACAGGGTGGAGGTTGACGGCAAGGTGTGGCGGGGAAAAATTGAGGCCTCCCCGGTACGCAAATGGCAGGTTAATTTTGTACAGCATACCCATACCGATATCGGCTACACCCGGTCGCAGACTGAGATACTGGCCGAGCACCTGAGGTTCATCGACTATGCACTTGACTATTGTGACAATACCGACCACTATCCCGATGAAGCGAAGTTCCGATGGACATGTGAGGCTTCATGGGCCGTTGATGAATACCTGAAGAGCCGGCCGCAATCGCAGGTTGAAAGACTGCTGAAAAGAGTTGCCGAAGGCCGTATCGAGGTAACAGGTATGTACTTCAATTTCGACGAACTGCCCGACGAGCAGACACTTGCGGCCTCGCTGCAGCCGCTGAAGAGATTTCGTGACCATGGCATACCTGTGATTACAGCCATGCAGAACGACGTGAATGGCATAGGCTGGTGCCTGAACGATTATTATTCAGACATGGGTGTTAAATACCTCAACATGGGAACCCATGGTCACAGGGCATTGATACCGTTCGACAAGCCCACACTGTTCTGGTGGGAATCTCCCTCGGGGAAGAGAATGCTTGCATACCGTGCCGAGCACTATATGACCGGCAATACCGTCTTTAAAATTCATGCAGGCGATTTCAACGTATTTGAGGATGAGCTGCTTACATATCTCAATAACCTTGAAGCAAAAGGTTACCGGTATGATCTGGTATCGATACAGCATTCAGGATACCTTACCGACAATGCTCCGCCATCGACGCTGGCATGTGAAATGATAATGAAGTGGAATGAGAAGTATTCATGGCCGAAACTGCGCACCGCATCAGCCACGGAGTTCTTTGAGGAGATGGAGAAAAAACATGGCACTTCATTCCAGGTTATCAGGGGTGCCTGGCCCGACTGGTGGACCGATGGTTTCGGAGCATCTGCCAGAGAGGTAGCGGTAACAAGGGTGGCTCAGGGAGACCTGATAGCCAATACATCGGGCCTCACCATGGCAGCCCTGCAGGGATCGAAGCTACCGGAAAAGATTAGTGACAGGATTGAAGCCGTCAACTCGGCCCTCCTGTTCTATACCGAACACACGGTAGGCTTTCACGCAAGCGTAAGGGAGCCTTTTCATAAGTATACTATGGAGCAGAGATCGCTGAAGGAGTCGTACGCATGGGAAGCAGGACGAAGGGCCAAAATGGTTGGAGAGGAGACTATGGGTCTGCTTCAGGAGTATGTTTCACGTGAGGAAATACCTTCACTGGTAGTCTACAACACCATGAGCCACCCGAGAAGCGGACTGGTGAGGGTCTATATCGATCACCAGATACTTCCCCGCTACAGCTCATTTAACATTACAGACAAGCAGGGCAACATAGCTAAGGCTCAGCCTGTTGAGAGGCACTCCGACGGTACCTACTGGAGTATATGGGTCGATGATATTCCGGCCTTCGGGTTTAAAAAATATATTATTGTCACATATGAGAGGGACCCTTCTGAGGAAGCAGCAAGAAAGGCACGTGAGGTGAATCACCAGGGTATGTCAGTTGGCAAAACCGTGCTGGAAAACCGCTGGTACAAGATAGAAATTGACACACTCCGAGGGGCAATATCATCGGTTACCGACAAGGAGATGAACCTCGAACTGGTTGATAAAGCATCAGAGTGGAAGCTCGGAGAGTTTATTTATGAACTTCTTGATAACCGCTCACAGCTTGAATCATTCAGACTTACCAATTACACCCGCGAACCATTGGAAAGGGTCCGGGTTGACGGCGTTGATTCCGGTGATGTGTGGAATACGATAAGATTCAGGGGAAACACCAGGGCGGCAAACAGAGATGGCTCCTATGAATTTGAGATCAGGCTGTTCAATACATCAAAACGAATCGACCTGGCATATTATATAGAGAAGAAGATGGTGCTGGAGCCGGAAGGTATCTACATTGCATTCCCTTTCACCATGGATGATGGCGTGATTGCATTTGACGTCCAGGGAGGCGAGATCAGGGCCGGCATCGACCAGATTCCCGGCTCGGCAAACGACTGGAATACGGTACAGAACTATGCACGCGTTTCAAACGGAAAGAATCAGATAGTGATCAGCTCGCCCGAGACTCCCCTTATGCAGTTCGGAGGCATAAATACCGGTCGCTACAAGGCCGGAGCGACTCCTGAGACAACCCATATATACGGATGGCCCATGAATAACTACTGGGTTACAAACTTCAACGCCGAACAGCACGGCGGGTTCACCTGGACCTACTCGATCACCAGCAGCGCCGGCAGTGAGATGAGAGATGCAGCCCTCTTCGGACGGGGAAGCAGAACCCCCTTCCTTGCCAGGGTACTGCCCGGTGGCGGTAAGGGTGACCAGACATGGCAGGGTTCATTCATTCAGGGGTGGCCAGACAATTTACTTCTCATAAGCGCCATACCCGAACAGGACGGACAATCGGCTATAATTCAGCTTCGCGAAACTGAAGGCAGGGAGGCAGTCATTTCACTTGAGAATGGACTGACAGGAGTCCCGTTGAATTGCACTCAGGTTGACGTTACTGGCACCCGTATTGAAAATGGAGATAACAAAATGAAACCGTTTGAGACAAGATTTTTCAGGATTCACTTCTGACACCGCATTTTTTTCGCAACTTACAAGTTACAAAACATACCCACATGAGAAGAATAATTTTCCTGTTGGCCCTTTCACTCACAGTAGCCGGCTGTTCGATGAAACAGGAAGAGGTTATTAAGCTTGTAACCAATGGCGAAAGCGGATATACAATAGTAATTCCTCAGAACGCGGCACCACAGGAGGTGAGGGCAGCCTCCTTCCTGCGAGACCACATACGGAAAATCTCAGGGGCTCAACTGCCGGTGGTCTCTTCCGGAGAACCATTGCCGGAAAAAGTCATCTACATCTCCTCCGGTCCGGAAATTGAACCGGTCGACGGATTTTCGGTTACCACAACCGGGAATAAACTCATAATCAAAGGGGGTAATCAAAGAGGTTGCATCTACGCTGTTTCAGAACTGCTTGAGAGATACCTGGGTGTCCGCTGGTACAGTCCCGACTATGCCGTAATCCCGCAACAGAGTTCAATAACACTTCCGGCAATTGGCATCACCGGCTCGTCGCCGAACACCTACCGCAACGTAAACGGAGCCTTCACACTGAACACGGACTATAAGGACTTCAACCGGCTGCATCATATCAGCGACATGTTTGCCGACAGATACTTTGTTCACACTTTCAACAGGCTTGTCCCATGGGATACGTGGTTCGCCGGCAATCCGGAGTATTTCTCATACATGAACGGAAAGCGTATCATCGACCAGCTTTGCCTTACCAATCCCGATGTTCTCAGGCTGACTATCGAAAAACTGAGGGAAGAGATGGCCCTGCAGCCCGAAAAAGTATTCTGGTCGGTAAGCCAGGGAGATAACTTTTCCTACTGCCAGTGCGAAGAGTGCTCAAAAATCATTGAGGACGAGGGCAGTCCGGCAGGGCCGGTAATCCATTTTGTCAATAGTGTTGCAGATGAGTTCCCCGATAAGGTAATCTCAACACTAGCATACCAGTACAGCCGGAAGGCTCCCAAAAAAGTAAAGCCACGCGATAATGTCCAGATTATGCTCTGCACCATAG